>ERZ761607.5609-NODE-5609-length-10184-cov-7.309310_pt1 | contig 10184 bp, 9 predicted proteins | sample MGYA00511164_ERZ761607 | MGnify/ENA primary metagenome ERZ761607 (study PRJEB28899, sample SAMN02445080) | bioreactor sludge metagenome | biome: EBPR sludge | place: Australia: Brisbane, Thorneside Wastewater Treatment Plant | collected 2011-06-22 ...
ACCTCCATCCCCGAAGAAAGTTCAAAGCGTTCCTTCCGCTCCTTGAATTTATCCAAAGATTTTTTGAGTGTGGTGTCCTGCCAGGTCTGGAAACGGTTATTTTTCGTCATTGGTTTCACCTCAAGGTCTTGAATCGCCTTCAATTGTAATGCTATTCATTTGGCTGCCAACGGGACGAAAATACCTTTTTGCCATTTCAATTCACACCAAAGCGGTGCAATTTAAGACAAATGTCAATTGCGCCTCTCGCGCCAAAATGCTAGACTGGGCGTATATCCTGTCAGGAGATTTTTATGGCGAACAAGACGCTGCTTTATGTCGGTGCGGGGATCTTATTTTTGGTTGGATTGTGTTTGTTCGGCTACGGAGTATTGAACGTTGTCGGTTCGACCTCCGCCCAGGGCGACTCCAGTTGGTTGGGCTTTGGTCTTGGCTTTGGCTGTGTCGGCGTTCTCTTCCTCGCGGGCGGGGCAGGGATGATCTACATGGCAATGCGCGGTTCGAAGACCGAGATCGTCCAGCAGGTGACGATGAAAGTGGACCTGCCCGGCGAGACGAAGATCGAGCAGATGAAGTGCCAGTCTTGCGGCGGCGCGTTGAAGTCGGAGAACATCAAGATCATCGCAGGTGCGCCGACCGTCGACTGCCCATACTGCGGCACGACCTATCAACTGACCGAAGAACCGAAGTGGTAATGCGATTGGAGAGCTCCATGAAAAATGGATGGTTAAAAGTAGCGTTCATTTTGATATTACTGGCGGGGATGGTTACAACTGCCTTTGCGCAGGACCTGCCGTATCTCTTCGAGGTGAACAAGGAAACGGTGCATGTCTACTGGAACGGGGACGGCACAATGGACCTCGATTACACCTGGGTCTTCACCAACCTGCCGGGGTCGCATCCCATCGACTACGTGGATGTCGGCACGGATAATGCAGGCTTCCCGCTTTCGAACGTCCGCGCAGATGTGGATGGGACTCCCGTTTCTGTTACCTGGGATGATTACGCCGGGAGCGGCACCGGCTTTGCGATCGTGATGGGGAACAAGACCATTCCGGCCGGGGCGAGCGGAACCGTACATGTCTTCATCCCCGGCATCAAGAATGTCTTGTATCCCGACTGGGACGATGAAGCCTACACCAGCGCGTCGTTTGCCCCAACCTGGTTCGGCTCGGAATATGTCAGCGGCAAGACGGATTTCACCATGACCTTCCACCTGCCGCCGAATATGAATCCGGAAGAGCCGCGCTGGCATGATGCCCCCGACGGATTCCCCGCCGAGCCGCAGGCCGCCATCGACGACAACGGGCGTATCACCTACACCTGGTATTCGCCTGCCGCCAGCGCATCCGAGTTCTACAATTTCGGAGCATCCTTTCCGCGCACATACGTCCCTGCCGAAAGTATCTACACCCCGCCGCCCGAGCCCTTGATCGATGAGGATACAGTTATCCTGCTAACCTTCTTTGGCTGTTTTGGCTTTATTTTTGTGGGTCTCCCTTTGCTGGTCGCAAGGGCGAACAAACGCCGTAAACTGCAATATCTCCCTCCAAAGATTTCCATCGAAGGACATGGCATCAAACGTGGGTTGACCGCGGTCGAAGCCGCCATACTTATGCAGCAGCCCCTCGATAAAGTGATGACGATGATCCTCTTCGGCGTGGTCAAGAAGAACGCCGCCACTGTCAAAACCCGCGATCCGCTCGAGATTGACCCTGTTTCACCCCTGCCTGATAACTTGCATGAATACGAACAGAGCTTCCTGAAGGCTTTCAAGGAGACAGATAAAAAGTCGCGTCGCGGTCTTCTGCAAACAATGACCGTTTCTCTGGTTAGAAGCGTCTCTGAAAAGATGAAAGGCTTCAGCCGCAGAGAAACGGTGGAGTACTATGAGCGCATCATGGAGAAAGCCTGGGCACAGGTCGAAGCGGCGGATACTCCCGAAGTCAAGAGCCAGAAGTTCGATGAAGCCCTCGAATGGACGATGCTCGATAAGGATTACGATGACCGCACCCGCCGCGTCTTTACCGGACCGGTGATCGTCCCAACCTGGTGGGGCAGGTATGACCCCGTCTGGCGCGGAGGCGGCGGTTCTTCAACTCCGAAGGTGGCTGCTCCTGCATCCATTGGCAGGGGTTCATCCTCCACTGGTCTCCCCGGTGCAGACTTTGCCGCCTCGATGGTCAACGGTGTGCAGGGCTTCGCAGCTGGCGTGATCGGAAATGTTCAAGACTTTACAGGCAAGATCACCAACGTCACCAACCCGCCTCCACCTCCGCCAAAGAGCAGTGGCGGCGGCCGTTCCGGTGGCGGTGGACGTTCCTGCGCCTGTGCCTGCGCCTGTGCGGGTTGTGCCTGTGCCTGTGCGGGTGGGGGCCGCTAACAGGCTATTTGGAGTGCAACGTCTCCCGACGTTGCAGTGAAAAGTCAGGAGATTTTTTTCACTCCGGAGAGTAAATGCACAGCGAAATTTTAAAACGCTATCCACACAACCCACCTCATCTGTTTCTACCGGATTGCTATTACATGATCACCGCTTCAATTTATAAGAAAGAACCGGTTATGGCATCTGCCCAAAGGAAACAAAGTTGGATTAACGCCTTCCTAAAAGCCGCTGAACTAAACAGGTGGCAGGCGATTGCCTGGGTCGTTTTGAATAATCACTATCATGCCATTGTAAGATCGCCGGAGAATGCGCATACATTGTCGAAGTTTGTGGATAGTTATCATAAATACACATCCCATGGGTGGAACGAGGAGGATGGAGTAGTTGAAAGAAAACTTTGGTGGAATTACTGGGATTCTTGCCTGATATCGGAGAAGAGTTTTTATTCCCGGCTGCGGTATGTTTTCTGGAATCCGGTAAAACATGAGTTATCTGAAGCGCCGGAAGATTATCCATTCAGCAATTACAGAGACTTTCTGGCAAATTGGCAGGTTGAGTTTGATTTTACCGATATGGAAGAGGTTGACGATGTCCCTGAATATTAAAAGTGTGTATAACGGAGTTCGTTCCGGAGTCCAACGTCTACTGACGTTGGAAAAACTCGAAAGTCGGGAGACTTTCGAGTCCAAGACCCAAATCCACCACTACACCCGCCAGAGCGGACCTGAGAAATCGCGCATCCATCTGCGCATTGACCCGGGCGGCGATGGGACCTTGATCGTCAACGCCAACAGCGTCATGCACCTGAACCCGACAGCGGCGTTCATGGCGTGGTTGATTTTGGAAGGTAAAACGGAGAGGGAAAAAATCTCTGCTTTGCGTTCGCGCTATTCGGTTACAAGCAAACAGGCAGAAGCAGATCTTTCTGCCTTCAACTTTCAGCTTTCTGAACTAATACGCCCGGACGGCGCATGTGCCATTCACGACCTCGAACTCGAAATGAACATGCCCTTTAGCGCCCGTCCCACCGCGCCCTATCGCATGGATTTGGCTGTGACCTACCGCTGTAACAACGATTGCGCCCACTGCTACAACGCCCGCGAACGAAATTTCCCCGAATTGACCACCGAACAGTGGTTCAGCATCCTCGATCATCTTTGGGAGTTGGGTGTGCCGCATATCGTTTTCACCGGCGGCGAAGCGACGCTGCGCAACGACCTGCCTGAGTTGATCCGTCACGCCGAGCAGAACGGACAGATCACCGGTCTCAACACCAATGCCCGCCGTTTGATGGACATGGATTACGTGAAAGAACTTGTGGATGCCGGGCTCGACCATGTGCAGATCACAGTCGAATCCTGTGTGCCCGAGATTCACGACGAGATGATGCGAGCCAAAGGCGCATTCCGCCAGACCATTGCCGGGTTGAACAATGTTCTCCGTTCGCCGTTGTATGTGATGACCAATACCACCATGTTGAGGACGAACGTTCATACCATCCCTGCCACGCTCGACTTTCTGGCAGACCTCGGCGTGCCGACTGTCGGTTTGAACGCGCTCATCTACTCGGGCAATGGAATCACCGTCGGAACGGGTCTCAAAGAGAGGGAACTCCAACCCATCCTCAATGTCGCCACGCAAAAGACAAACAAACATGGGCAGCGCCTTATTTGGTATACGCCGACTCAGTATTGCGAATTCGACCCGACTGCCAGCAATCTGGGAGTCAAAGGCTGCACCGCCGCCTTGTACAGCATGTGCATCGAATCGAATGGCAACGTATTGCCATGCCAGTCGTACTACCATCCGCTCGGCAACATGCTCACTGACTCATGGGACTCGATCTGGAATCACAAACTCTCTGTCCAGTTGCGCGAGCGGCAAAACCTGCCCGCCAAATGTGAGAGTTGCCCTGTCGTCGCCGAATGCGGCGGCGGCTGTCCGCTCACGGCGGAGGGATATCGTAAACAAAACTATGTCGATCTGCCGGTGGTTCATTGAGTAATAGGGCGGGCTTCTTGCCGATTAAAAAATTATCCTGGCAATACTCGCGATTCGACTTCGCTCCTTTCCAAAAGGATTGCCGTCCTGAGCGGAGGCTCCGAGTGCAAGTCGAGGAGCCGCAGTCGAAGGACGCTCCGCTCACATCGTCCCGATGTCCTTCGGGAGCGCTGCAATGTTATTGTTAGAATAATTGAGAAATTTCCTACAAGCCGCCATGCAGTGAATTGGAAGTGTCAGGCTGAAAGCCTGACCTACATTCGCCTCCAAGGAGAAGCCATGAAACTCTTCGACCTGTTCAAAAAAGTCACACCCCTGCCTGAGGGGATGCATCATTTGCAAGCCGAGTCCGCGGACCATAAGCCTTACCGTGTCCATCTGCGTTTGCGAAGGGACGGTTCCGGGGTATTCATCGTCAACGCCGCCACGGTCCTTCATCTCAACCCCACAGCCGCGGAGTATGCCTATCACTTCGTCAAAGGCACCGAGCCGGATGAAGCCGCCAAACAAATTGCCTCCCGTTACCGCGTGCAGAAGAATATCGCACTGGATGATTACAACGAATTTCTCGACCGCATCGAAACCCTGGTCACTTCGCAGGATGTAGACCCCGTCTCCTATCTCGACTTTGAACGGGTCGCTCCCCATTCAGCCGACCTGACCGCCCCGCTGCGCCTCGACTGTGCTTTGACCTATAAGCTCCCGGACAATGCCCGGACGGAATACGCACCCGTCAAACGTGTGGACCGCGAACTGACCACCGCAGAATGGCAGTCCATTCTCGATACTGCCTGGCGGAAAGGTGTGCCGCATGTCACCTTCACCGGCGGCGAGCCGACCCTGCGCGAAGACCTGCCTGACCTGATCGCCCATGCCGAGAAGAACGGTCAAGTCTGCGGCTTGCTCAGCAACGGCTTGAAACTTGCCGATAGAGACTATCGTCAACTGCTGCTGCAGACCGGGCTGGACCACCTGCTGTTCCTGCTTCAACCTGAAAGCGAAACTTCGTGGCAGGCGCTCGAAGCGATCATGCCCGAAGACCTTTTCATTACCGCGCATATCACGGTCAATTTGCAAGCCGCAAAGAACATCAATGCCACGCTTGAAAGACTTGCCGCATTGAACGTGAAGAGCATTTCGCTCAGCGTCGCCGACCTTTCATTGAAAAGCGAGCTCGACTCCATCATGCAAAAAGCCGCCGACCTCAACATCACGGTCAACTTCGACCTGCCCGTCCCGTACTCGGCGCAGAATCCTGTCGCGCTCGAAACCGAAGAGGATCAAGTCCCCTCTGGCGCTGGTAAAGCCTGGTTATATGTCGAACCCGATGGCGATGTCCTCCCTGCTCAAGGTATGGCAGAGAACATACTTGGTAATTTGCTCAAAGACAAGTGGGAAACGATTTACCGCGCGGAGTCCGAAATCTCCTGATTTCGGCTGCAACGTCGTGAGACGTTGCGCTCCTGATATGGACTGGCACGCTCGTTACCTCCAGCAAGCCGCATGGACGCGTGACCTGCGTGCCTATCTTTTTAAGAAGGCGGGACTCGACTCTGCAAGACGGGTACTTGAGGTGGGTTGTGGTACCGGCGCGATCCTGCGTGACCTCACGACCCCCGCCCCGCTTCACGGCTTGGACCTGAATCCTTCTGCGCTGACCCAGGCTTTGGTCAACGCCCCAGCCGCTTTGCTCACTTGCGGAAATGGGCTCGACCTTCCCTATCCATCTCATTCATTCGATATCGTTTATTGCCATTACTATCTGCTTTGGGTGAGCGACCCTTTGCAAGCCGTGTTTGAAATGAAACGCGTGACCAAGCCCGGCGGTCATATCCTCGCGCTGGCAGAACCGGATTACTTCGCACGAGTGGACAAGCCTGCTGCCTTACGTCCGCTGGGGGAGTGGCAGCGGGATGCATTGCAACGTCAGGGCGCGGACCCTGGCTTCGGCGCAAGGCTGGCAGAGACATTTTTCTCGGCTGGGATACAACTTAGAGAAACAGGAACCATTCAAGGCGGAGTCGATGAACCGTCTGTCCGGGAGCGGGAGATGGAATGGGCGGTGATTCAAGCTGATTTGGGAGAATCTGTTTCCAGAGAAGAAATCCAAAAAATAAAATTATTAGACGATGAAGCCTGGTCGAAGGGGGAACGGGTTTTATATGTACCAACCTATTTTGCTTGGGGTGTAGTACCGACACGGTAGTGCCGACTAAGTCGGCCTTACGGATTTCCATGCTAAACTTATTGCATGGAAATTTGCTATCTGATCGCTTTTCCCGACACCGAAACGAAACTTGCGCCTGTCAAAGAATCGATCAAGGGTTTGAAGGATGCGCCGTATTTCAAACCGGTGGATATTGACGTGGTCAGCCTCGGCGAGGAGACGGTCTTGATCGAAGGTCATGCGGTTTCGACCATGCGCCATCAATACGACGAGTGGGTGCAGATGATCGAGGCGCGCTTTACGTTGGAAGACCCGTTTGACGGCAGGGCGTTGCAGGAGCGCGCGAAGATCGAAGATGCACTGATGAGCAAATTTGTTCCGGCAGAACACCGTCAGAGCGGTCTGTTCGAGGAATACACGATCCTGCTGGTGGATGAGGTTAAACCGTCGCCTGATAAATGGATCGACAAGAACGCGCTCGAAATTTCGCGTTTCATCCGTTCGCAGAGGGACACTTTCGACAAGAACGAGATCAGTGAGATCGTAATGTCGCGAACGCGTTACTCAGCCACCGAGTTGACCCTGGTGGACTGGGAGGGCGCTGTCATAATCGCACCGAATGGCGATTACGAATCTGATATTGTCCTGCTTAAGATCGGCAACTATCAACTGCTGCGCTATCGTATGCTGGATCATTCCATCGAGGGGTTGCTGGACAAGATCAACGAGACTTTCTTCGAGAACAAGCGCCGTCCGCGTGCCACCCGCGGAGTCATCCGTCAGATCGCCGAACACAAACTCGAAGTGATGCTCGACTTCGAACGCACCGAACAGGCACTGCTCCTGATCGGTGATTGGTACACAGCCAAACTTTACGAGGCGATACAATCCGAGTTCTATCTCAAGGACTGGAAGGACAGCGTCCGCGCCAAGCTGGATAATCTGGAAAGTATCATGCAGACCATCAAGGACAACCTCTCGATCTCGTGGGAAAACCTGATGGACCAGATCCAGTTGATCCTTTGGATGATTATGTTGTTCGGTTATCTTTATCTTTATTTTCTCGATGCCGGGTGGATCACCATCCCGTCGAATTAATGCCGCGGAGACATCATGTATAAGAACGCATCCTTTATCGGTATTCTGTTGGCGCTTGCCATTTTCCTTACGGCAGGCGTGATGCTGGGCAGGCAGAAGCCGCCCGAATTGACCGCCGAATATTATTCTGCCTGCGCGCAGTCGATGGACCAGGTCACTGCCGGGGGGCAGGGGGATGTGTATGATTTCGAAGGCATCGAGGTGTTCGACGAGCCTGATGTTTTCAACCTGGCGCTTTATGACGTGGAGGGAGATGAGATCGTCAACCCGGTTTTCGAGGTTGTCCCATCCAACCTGAAAGATGAGCAGAAAAATTCCAAACTTCAAAATGAAGCCTGGCTTCTTTTTGCGGGTTTGATCCCGCCGGAAGACCGGGCGATGGTGTCGCAGTTCAATGTTTTTACCGACGGTCCGGATAACACTCTTGCCGCGGTTGACCTTAATGCTGAGGACCTATCCTCCTGGAAGCTGGAAGTGGATATTGCCGATCTCGACAACCCTGACGAACTCATCTTCACAATGATCCACGAGTATGCCCACCTGTTGACCCTGAATGCTGAACAGGTTGAACTTGATATGGAAATCCTGGCTGACCCGTATAACATCGAGCTTCAACAAGTAAAAGATGCCGCCTGCTCCAATTATTTCACCGGGCTGGGATGCAGTTACGAAGATTCGTATATCCACGTTTTTTATTCACGCTTCTGGACGGATATCGAAGCGGAGTGGTCGCAGGTGGATGCGATCCAATACGAACCGGGGGCGAACGTGGAATACTACAACGCCCTGTACGATTTTTATCTGACGCATCGCGACCAATTTGTGAGCGATTACTCTGTCACCCATCCCACCGAGGATATTGCCGAGTCGTTTGCTCATTTTGTTTTCAACCCGCGCCCCGTCGGCAATTCGGTCCGGGATCAAAAACTACTCTTTTTCTACGAATACCCGGAACTGGTCCGCCTGCGGGGTGATATTTTGAACGGAACTTGCACGTTCGGGAATTAATTCATCCAGACGGTTTCTATCCAAAGTCTTGAGTCTTTGGTGTCCGTGGTATCCTTTGAAAAAACATGGATGATTTATGCCCCGTCTAAAGTGGATTCCCGCCTTTGCTGCGCTTCTTTTCTCCTCCCTGGCTTGTGTCACCCTTATGGGCGAATCCAACCCGGGTGCTTCGCCCTCCCTCGGCATGGAGCCGGACTTTAACCCGCCTGCCACCCCGGCTGTGATCGAGGCTGTGAACACCTCCTGTCCCGCGATCACCGACCGGATCGTGGAAGCGAATACCACTGTTGAACTCTCGAATGAGTTTACGAAGAACTTCGATGAAGAAACTGAAGAAGATGAATACACCTATCTCGTTACCTACCTGATCTCCGGCGACGAGATCGTAGACCCCTATTTTGAATCCGTTCCCACCGACTTGCAGGATGAGCGGGATAATACTGAATTGCATCGGCAATTATGGGAGTATTACAAATCCCTGATCCCTGGGGAATATCGCGGCACCCTGGCGGAATTTTCGATCATGACGGACGGCGAGGAAAACATCCTTGCGGCAGTAGCGCAGACCTACAATGACCCGAATCTCTGGGGCCTCGAAGTGGACATTGCGGATACAAGCGATTATTACTACCTGACCTTCACCCTCGTCCATGAGTTTGCCCACCTGCTCACGCTCGCTCCCGACCAGGTGCCGCCCAGCCTTGCCATCTTCAACAACCCGGAAGATAACGACATTTATCTGGACGAAGCATCCGCCTGTTCGACCTTCTTTCCCGGCGAAGGCTGTTCGAATCCCGACTCCTATCTCAATGCGTTTTATCAGGCATTCTGGACGGACATCTACGACGAGTGGAACGAGATCAATTTGATCGAGGATGAAGACGAGTATTACGACGCGCTCGACGACTTCTATCTCAAATATGAGGACCAGTTCCTGACGGATTATTCCGTTACACATCCCGCCGAGGATATTGCCGAGGCATTCGGCTTCTTCATCTTCGCTGAAAAGCCCGCAGGCGATACGATTGCTGAGCAGAAGATTCTATTCTTCCATCAGTATCCCGAACTTGTCCAACTCCGCGAGCAGATCGTTGCCAACACCTGCGCAATTTTCCCCGAGTGAAGAATGCAGGTCGCACTTTCATCGTGAGACGAGAATCAAATGACAAAACTACCCATCATCGAATCCTATTGGGTGCAGGAAGACCTCTTCCTTGCCGGTGAATACCCCGGCAGTTTCAACCCGGACGAGGCGCGCCGCAAGATCGACTCCTTTCTCGAATCCGGAATTAGGACCTTCCTCGACCTGACCCAATCGGGCGAACTTGTTCCTTATGAACCGATCCTCAAGGAAGAAGCGCGCCTCTACGACTGCATGGCGGTCTATCACCGCTTCAGCATCCTGGATGGGAGCATCCCATCCGTACAGACCATGAGCCTCATCCTCGATGCCATCGATTCCGCGATCGAAAACAACAGCCCGGTCTACGTCCACTGCTGGGGCGGGGTGGGGCGGACGGGTAC
>ERZ761607.5615-NODE-5615-length-10169-cov-6.261716_pt1 | contig 10169 bp, 10 predicted proteins | sample MGYA00511164_ERZ761607 | MGnify/ENA primary metagenome ERZ761607 (study PRJEB28899, sample SAMN02445080) | bioreactor sludge metagenome | biome: EBPR sludge | place: Australia: Brisbane, Thorneside Wastewater Treatment Plant | collected 2011-06-22 ...
GCGTCGGCGTCTCCAACCCCGACAAGGTCGGCAAGGACGCCGCCGAGATCTGCGGCCTCGCCGAGCCCACCGGTGTCCGCGCCACCGACTCGGTCGAGGAACTCGTCGCGCTGCGACCCGACGCGCTCGTGCACTACGGCCCCACGGCGCAGTACGCCGACGAGAACATCCGTGTGCTGTCGGCGTTCCTGCGCGCCGGCATCGACGTCTGCTCGACCGCGATGACGCCGTGGGTGTGGCCGACCATGGCGCAGACGCCCGCGGCCTGGATCGACCCGATCACTGCGGCCTGCGAGCAGGGCGGGGCGTCCTGCTTCACGACGGGCATCGACCCGGGGTTCGCCAACGACCTGTTCCCGATGACCTTGATGGGCCTGTGCGGCGAGGTCCGGTCGGTGCGCGCGTCGGAGCTGCTCGACTACACCGACTACGAGGGCGACTACGAGGACGAGATGGGCATCGGCCGGCCGCCGTCGTTCCAGGCCCTGCTCGAGATCCCGGAGCTGCTGATCATGGCGTGGGGCGCCACCGTCCCGATGATCGCGCACGCCGTCGGCATCGAGCTGTCCGACATCACGACCACCTGGGACAAGTGGGTCACCGACACCCCGCGCCGGACCGCCAAGGGGGTCATCGTGTCGGGCCACGTCGCGGCGATCCGGTTCACGATCAACGGCATCCACGACGGGCGCGAGGTGATCACGCTCGAGCACGTCAACCGGATCGGCGTCGACGCCGCGCCCGACTGGCCGACGGGTTCGGGCGACGTCTACCGGGTGGACATCGACGGCTCGCCGTCGATCAGCCAGGAGACGGCGTTCCGGTTCACCGACGGGTCGGGTCGGGCCCCTGCGGTTGCAGGCTGCCTCGCGACCGGGATGCGCGCGCTCAACGCCGTCCCTGCGGTCAACGACCTCGGCCCGGGCTGGGTCACCGCGCTAGACCTGCCGCTGGTGCCCGGAGTCGGCACGATCCGCTGAACCGCGTCGCCCAACCCCAGTATTCGCCGATTCGCGCGACGTACGCCGACCGCTGCGGGAGGGTGGCCACCTCGCCGCGGGACTCGGACCTCGGCGGGTCCGCTCCTGCTCACGTTAGGTCGTCGCCCATGAGCCAGGCCGAGACACCTGCCGACTTCCACCTCCGCCTGAGGGGCGCGCAACTGCATCTGGAACTCGACCGGCGCCGCGGCGACCCGTCCCCGGACTGGGTCCACGCGCTCCTCGAGGAGGGCGAACGCCGTAGCGAAGGCGGCCGGGAACCTTCGTAGCCGCCAGCCAGGGTGGCGGTGACCTATCAACCACTTCCGCGCCGTACGAGGTTGACCAGCCACCGCCGCCCCGGGTCGCACCGCTACCCCCACCGCTACCCCGCCCGAGCCACGCGACCGCCGCTGCGGTGGTCGCGTGGGCTGATCCCGCGCTCGCGCTTGAATGCCGCACTGAGCGCGAACGGCGTGGCGTAGCCGACCTGTCGAGCCACCGAGGCGATGGTCGCCTCGGGCTCGAGCAGCAGGTCGGCGGCGAGCGCGAGCCGCCAGCCGGTCAGGAAGGTCATCGGTGGCTCACCCACCAGTTCGGTGAACCTCCGCGCGAACGCCGCGCGCGATACCCCCGTCTGATCCGCCAGCCCGGCCACGGTCCACGGGTGCTCGGGGTGGTGCTGCATCAGTCGCAGCGCCGGCCCGACCACCGGATCGCCCTGGGCGGCGTACCACCCCGGCGGGTCGGACTGCGGCCGATCGAACCAGGTGCGGAGCAAGGTGATGAGTAGCAGATCGAGGAGCCGGTCGAGCACCGCCTCCTGGCCGGGGGCATCGCGCACCACCTCGGTCGCGAGAAGGTCGACCAGCGGGGTGTCGAGCTCGTCGGCGCGGAGCACCAGCAACTCCGGCAAGGCCCGCAGCAGGCGACGGCTCACCTCGCCCTCGACCTCGTAGACACCGGTGAGCAGCACGGTCTCGCCGATCGCGCTGTTGCCCCAACTACGGACGCCCTGGCTCATCTCCTCCACGACCGGGTGGCCGTCGACGGTCGTGCAGAGCTGACCGGGATGGATCACGATGTGGGTCGGCGTCGCGGGGTCGTCGGCGATCGACCAGTGCTCGGTGCCGACCCGGACCACGACGTCGCCGGCCTCGAGCCGGATCGGCTCGGCACTGTCGAGGCAGACCCACAAGTGGCCGCGCACGACCGCGGTCACCGAGAGTGGACTCTCGTCGGAGAGCCGGACCGACCACGGCGGATCGAGCAGGATCCGGAGCAGGAACGCGCCGCGCGCACGGGGGCCGTCGAGCAATCCGGCGAGTGTGTCCACGTGCCTCAACGTAGACGTTCACGTATGAATCAGGAAGATTCAGCCATGGATCGTCTCGCTTCTCGTCGGTTGACTCGAGCCATGACCACCCACACCAGCGCCGATGCGCTCACCAGCGAGACCGTCCTGTCCACCGCCGCCGCCTCCGGTGCCCGGGGCTCCGTGCTCCTCGTCGCGGCCGTCGTCGCCGGCCTCCAGGCCGGGACCTACTTCACGTGGTCGACCGGCGTGATGCCCGGGCTGGCTCGGGTCGACGACCGCACCTTCGTCGCGGCGGTCCAGCAGATGAACATCGCGATCGTGAACCCGGTCTTCATCGCCACCTTCCTCGGCGCGCCGATCCTGGCTGGGGCCGCGGCCGTGCTCGCCGGCCCGCAAGCTCGGCCGTGGGCGATCGCCGCCACCGTGCTCGCGGTCGGGACGTTGGCGATCAGCTTCGCGGGCAACATCCCGCTCAACAACGCCCTCGACGCGGCCGGCCCGGTCGACCGGATCCGCGACCTCGCGGCGGTGCGCGCCGACTTCGAGACGCTGTGGGTGCGGTTGAACATCGGCCGCTGCCTCACCTCGGCCGGCGCACTCGCCTGCCTCGCGATGGCAGCGCTCCGGACCAGGTGAGCGCGGCTCACGACTCGCGGCTCACGACTCGCCGGCCGCGCGTCGTACCTCCCGCTCGGCCACCGCGTGCTCGTCGGTGCGGTTGTCGTAGGACCAGAAGTCGCGCAGCCACAGCGCGGTGATACCGACCCCGGCCATGCAGGCGAGGCCGCCGCTGGTGATCGCGGCGCGCACCGACCACAGGTCGGCCGTGACACCGGCCCGCACCTGACCGGCGAGCGGGCCCACCGAGTACGACAGCATCTCGATGCCGGCGAGCCGGCCGCGCATCGACTCGGGGATGGTCTGGCTCCAGACGGTGCCGCGGAAGACACCGCTGATCATGTCGGCCGCGCCTGCGAAGGCCAGGAAGAGCGCGACCGTCCAGATCGAGGGCATCAGTCCGGCCAATGCGATGAAGCCGCCGTACGCCGCCGCGGCCAGCACGATCGCGCGCCCGTGGTGGTGCACCCTTGCGGTCCAGCCGCTCAACGCGGTCGCGGCGAGCGCCCCGATCGTCTCCGCCGAGTAGAGCAGCCCCAACAATTGCGGCTGGTCGAAGACCTGGTCGGCCAGAGCCGGGAAGAGGACCACCGGGAAGGCCAGCAACATGCAGACGATGTCGACGAGGTAGGTGCCGAGCAGGTCGCGGCGGCGGAGGGCGTAGCCGAGCCCCTCCGCGATCCCCGCCAGCGAGGGCGGCGTGGTCTCCGCGCGGTGCGGATAGCTGCTCATCAGCCAGAACATCACCGAGGCCACCGCCAGGGCGCCGATGTCGATGAGGAAACACCAGCCGATGCCGACGTACGCCACGAGGAGTCCACCGACGGCCGGCCCGACCAGGACGCCGAGCTGCATGCCCAGGCTGGTCAGGGCATTGGCCGCGGGCAGCTCGTCGTGGGTGACCGTGCGCGGCATCAGCGCCTCGCGGCTGGGTCGCTGCATCGATGAGGTCGACGCCAGGCCGACGCTGACCACGAAGATCAGCCACACGCTCGGGTCGTCACGGAAGGCGTTGACCGCGAGCACCGCGGTGAACGCCGCCTGGGCGAGGCCGCACGCCACGAGCAGCTTGCGCCGATCGACGTGGTCGGCGAGCGCGCCGCCGTACAGCCCGAAGACGATCAGCGGGACGAGCTCGACGATGCCGATCGCGCCGACCGCGAAGTTCGAGCCGGTGAGCGTGTAGATCTGATACGGGATCGCGACGTAGCTGACCATCGCGCCGAAGTAGAAGACCGTCCCGGCGTAGAACAGCAGCCGGAAGTCGCGGGAGGTACGCAGCGGAGTGAGGTCGACTCGCACCGCACGCAGCCGCTCACCCCAGCTCACGAGCGGCAAGGATCGCACCCGACCCCTGCGCGCACCCTACTGTTATCGCGGGTCAGCCGTCGGCCGACCCCAGTCGGGATGCTCGGCAACCAGCGCTGCGTATGCCGATTCGACGTCGGGCGGTACGTCGACGTGCGCCTGGAAGCCATGTCCGCGGGGGCCGTAGCCGTGCTCGTCGTCGCGCAGCCGCGGGACCTCGCCCATCACCAACGAGATCCAGCGGTCTCGGGGCCACGCGTGCCGACCGTGCCGGGGACCGGGTCGGTTCACCGCCGCGGCCTCGGGCCAGACCTGGCGGAAGACCGCATCCATCCGCCGCTGCATGGTCGGCTCCTGTACGAGCGTGACGGTGCGGGGCGCCAGCCCTGCCGAGAGCACCAGCTCGCGGGCGAGCACGACGTTCTCCCCGCAGTTGCGCGAGTCCCGCTCGATCAGGACGTCGGTCAAGCCGTGCTCGCGGCGGACGTACGCCGCCATCAGGTCGGCCTCCGGGCGGTCGGTGTCGTCGCCGACCACCGATCGCAGGACGTCGGTGGTGTGCCCGACGCCCCCGACGAGGACGAGCGTGCCGACCCTGCCTTCCGCCACGGTCCGCGCCGCGGCGTCCCACGCATCCGGCAGTGAGCCGCCGAAGAGCAGCAGCACGTCGACGTCCTCGGGCTCGGGGTCCTCGAGGGCGAGCCAGTCCGCGATCGTCTCGAGGTGGCGGTCCGACTCGTCGCCCGACTCGTTGCTCAGCGGTGCCGGACCTTGATGCGGGCGCCGCGCTGCGGCACCGAGGTGATGTTGCGGACCAGGGGCACATCGGTGCCGACGGTCGTCACCTCGACCGCGCCGAACACCTCGCGCAGCACCGCGACCCCTTCCATGATTGCGAATCCGGCGCCGATGCAGCGGCGTACGCCACCGCCGAAGGGGATCCAGGTGTTGGTGGGCGGACTCTGGCCGACGAACCGCTCGGGATCGAACCGCTCGGGGTCCGGGTAGTTGTCCGCGCGCTGGTGGGCGATGAGGATCGACGGGCCGACGGTGGCCCCACGTGGGAGCTCCACGCCGGCGACGGTCTGCGGCTTCATGAGGGTCCGCACCACCATCGGGATCACCGGGTGCAGCCGCATCGACTCCTTGAGCACGGCCTCCAACCAGGCCTCGCCGTCGGGATCGCCCGCGCTCGCAGCCTGGGCCGCCGCGCGGGTACGCCGCATCAACTCCGGGTCGCGACCGAGCTCGTAGAGGGCCCAGGCCAGCGCGGTGGCGGTGGTCTCGTGGCCGGCCAGCAGCAGCGTCACCAGTTGGTCGCGGAGCTCGGTGTCGGAGAGCGGATCGCCGGCCTCGGTGCTCTCGCGGATCAGCCGGGAGAGGACGTCGGTGCGCTCGGCCAGGTCGGGAGCGGTACGCCGCTCGCGGATCTCGGCGTACATCAGCTCGTCGAGCTCCATCTGGTTCTGCACCGCGGCCTTCCAGGGACCGATGCGGTGCAGCGATGGGAGCGTCCACACCAGGAGCACGGCCGGACTGACGTTGACGGTCGCGTTGACCCGCGGCCGGAGCGCGGCCAGCCGCTGCTCGTCCGTGACGCCGAAGACCACGCGCAGGATCACCTCGAGGGTGAGCACGTTCATCCGGTCGTGCGACCGGAACGCCTGGTCGGCTGGCCAGTGCGCCACCTCGTCACGGGCCAGGTCGCTCACCAGTTGCTGATAGCCGCGGAGCGCCTGGCCGTTGAACGCCGGCATCAGCAGCTTGCGGGCGCGCTTGTGCTCGGCGCCGTCCTGGAGCAGCAGCGAGTGCTCGCCCATCACCGGCCCGAGGATCGCGTTGCCCTTGCCCGCATGGAAGACCTCAGGGTCGGCCGCGAAGATCTCCTTGGCGTGCTCCGGCCTGGTGAAGAACACCAGCGGCCGGCCCTTCGGCAGCAGTCGCACGGTGTAGACATCGCCGTAGGTCTTGTGCAGCCACGGGTGGAACCGATGCCGGAATCGCAGCAACGCCACCGTCTGCACGGCCGCCGGCCACCGCGGCCCTGGAGGCAGCCCCTTGCTGCTCACCGTCCCGAGCCCGTCGCCGCCGGCCAGCGTCATCCGCTCGAACCGCTGCTGGGTCAGCGCCCTGGTGTCGGTGGAGTCGTGATCGAGGATCGCCACGGCTTCGAGGTTACTGGGGCGTCAAGCTCGTGTCGTACGACGCCGAGTCGGCGCTACTGCACGTCAGTAGCGCCGACTCGCGGTCGGGCGGCCCACAGATGGCGACGGAGGAAGTACAGCTGGTGATCGACGACCGGGGCGAACCAGTCGTTGCCGGGCCAGACGTCGAAGTGGTCGCAGGGATAGTGCCGCACCTCGGCGCGGCCGGCCTCGGCCGCCCTGGCGAGCGACGCGCCCCACAGCACCAGTCGCTCGGGGTCGACGCCGGGCAGCCGGGCGGCAGCCGTCATCGCGGCGCGATAGGCGTCGACCTGCCCGGCGAGGTCCACGCGTTGGCGCGGCGTACCACCTGACGCACCGAAGCCGCGGTCGTCGAAGGCGAGTACGTCGAGGCCGGCCTCGGCCAACGCGGACGCGAACGGCTCGAGGCCGGAGTCCTTGGTGCCCCCGAGCCCGTGCGCCATCACGACGACCGGCCGGCAGCCGGGTCCTTCGAACGCCGATCCCTGGCCGGTGAAGTGCCAACCATCCAGGTCGACACCGCTCGACTAGAAGGTCACCGTGCTCCTCTTCACGGACGCACCTCCCCGTAGATGGTGCGCAGCCAGATCGTCACCACGCCGTCGATCAACTGCTCACGGTCGAGCGGACCGCCCAGCGCGAGCCGTTCGAGCATCCGGTCGTTGAGCTCCAACAACACCGAGGCCAGCGCGGCGGCGTTCGTGGCGTCGGGGCGCCGGTCCTCGATCAGCGCGGCTACCAGGGGGACGAACGACTCGCGATCTCTGTCCCACAACTCGCGCACTGTCGCACTGGTGGCCCGCGCATCGAGCGCGGCGCGGAACAGGTGCTCATGCTTGTCCCACGTCGAGAACAGCGCCCGCACCATCGCCTCGATGTTCTCGTCCGGGGAGCCGTCCGCCCGCAGCGCTTCGGCGGCGGCGAACGACTCGTCGTACATCTCCTCCATGAGCGCCGCGACCGCGCTCGCCTTGTTCTCGAAGTAGAAGTAGAACGCCGAACGGGTCACCCCTGCGCGCCGCGAGATGTCGGCGATGTTGATCGAGTCGAGGCTGCTCTCGCGCAGGTAGTGGTCCAGCGACTCGAGCAGCGCAGTACGGCGACGGTCGCCCCGGGCGTTCTCGGTCACGCGAGGACCTCCGCGCGCGCCCGCCCGGCGGGGAGTTCGCGGGTGCGCAGGTCGTGCTCGTAGACGAAGTAGTCGACCTGCTGGGTGTGCCGGGGACGGTCGGTGACGTGACCGAGGTAGAGCTGCTCGTCGGCCATGATCACCCGCTCCATCTCGTCGGCGCCGGGGAGTGCGTAGGCGCCCACGGCGTACGCCGCCAGCAGTCGCGCCTGGGCCTCGACGAACGGGAAGAGCGTGGGCACCGCCTGCGCGAAGCCCATGAACACCACGTCGGTGAGGCCCGGCTTGAACATCCGCTTGAACAGCCGGATCACGTTGCCAGGTGCGGAGATCAACGACTCGTCGAAGAACGGGAAGGTGATGTTGTAGCCGGTCGCGAAGGCGATCACGTCGAAGTCCGACGACGTCCCGTCGACGAAGTGGACTGTGGCTCCGTCCATCCGGTCGATGTCCGGCTTGGGGATCACGTCGCCCGAGCCGAGCCGCAGCGGCAGCTCGACCGACTGCGTCGGGTGGGCCTCGAAGAACTTGTGGTTGGGCTTGGGCAGGCCGTACAGCTCCGGGTTGGAGCCGGTCATGAACTGCATCTTCTGGATCAGCTTGCGCTGCCACGCGAGCGGCACGTACGGCGAGGTGGCGAAGTACCTGTCGGCGGGCAGGCCGTACATGTACTTCGGCACGATCCACGCACTGGAGCGGGTCGAGAGCGTGACGTGGTTCTGAAGGGCCTTGCCGGACAGTTCGGCGATGTCAGCGGCGCTGTTGCCGAGGCCGACCACGAGGATCCGCTGCCCGGTGAGGTCGAGCGGGTCGGTGGGATCGATGTAGTGGTGGGAATGGAAGGTCCGGCCGGTGAACTCGCCCGGGAACTCCGGGCTGCGCGGATCCCAATGGTGACCGTTGGCCACGACCAGCAGGTCGACCTCGCGGGTCTCGCCGCTCTGGAGCGTCAGCTCCCAGCCACCATCGGGCCGGCGGGCCGCGTGCTCGACGCCGTTGCGGAACTCGATGCGGTCCAGCAGACCGAACGCGTCGGCGTACGCGTCGAGGTAGGCCTTGACCTGGGTGTGGTGGGGGAAGTCGGGATAGTTCGACGGCATCGGGAAGTCCTTGAACGACAGCCGGTGCTTGCTGGTGTCGATGTGCAGCGAGCGGTACGCCGAGCTGTGGCCGTTCGGGTTGCCGAAGGCCCAGTTGCCGCCGATCCGGTCGGAGGTCTCGAAGCAGGTGTAGGGAACGCCGTAGTCGCCCAGCATCTTGCCGGCGGTGAGCCCGCTGATCCCGGCTCCGATGACCGCGGTCGTGGGACGGCTCGCCGCTGGCACCTCGTGACCGTAGAGGTGCTAATTGACACGCGTCAAGTAGTGGCGCGGTTGACCTGCCGCCACTTCGAGAGCACCAGGTCGATGTAGGTGCGCACCCCCGGACCGCGCCGGTCGCCGTACGGTCCGCCGGTCTCATGGGTGCCGTCCTCGAGCAGCGAGGAGAGGCCGGTCACCGGGTCGAGCGTCGGGTCGGCGAGGACGGTGCCGCGCCAGTCGATGATGTAGGTGTTGGGGCGGGTCTTGGCGAGGTTGCGCGAGTAGCTGTTGTACTCCTGCAGCACCGCGTCCTTGTCGGCCTGGAACTCCCCCGCCCGGACCACCATGACCAGGAAGACGTTGGTGCGGGCCGGCAGCTTCGCGATCGCGCGGCGCAACCGGGCCTCGCTCCAGTCGGGGTGGTGGCAGCGGTTGGTGCCCAACGCCATGATGAAGTTGGCGGGCACGGGGTTGTGGCGCAGGTAGCGATCGATGTGCGAGGCGAGCGTGCGGATCGAGCGGCCGCGTTGGAAGTCGAGGTACCAGTCGGGGCGGAGCCGCTGCAGCTCCGGTGCGATGCGGTAGGTCGTCGAGTCGCCGATCATGAACGTCCCGTTGACCTCGCGCGCCTGGGTCGCTGCGGCCGGCTTCTGCTGGGTCGTGCGCTGGGTCGTGTGCTGCGGCGAGTGCTGGGGCGTCGAATGCGCGGGCCCCACCACCGCAAGCGAGGTGAGCGCGGCCGTCGCCGCCACCGCTAGCAGCTTCTTCATCGATCCTCCGAGTCGCGTGGGCGGAGACATTTTCACCGCACCGGGCCCAAATCACGAATGCCCGCGCCGCACTGGCCACAGAAGTACGGCGGGCAGGTTGACCGGGGAGGTCCTCGACCTCAACGGCGGCGCCCATCTGCAGCGCTACCCGGACCTGCTCGGCCACGTGACCCGCGCGTTCGGATGACGCCGATCACCTGAGCCGGTCCCGATCCAGAGGGACGGCGACCCTACTTGCCTTGCGCGAGCCGCGCACGCCGGCGGCGTCGCTGGAGCACAGGGGCCTCCTCGCGGACTGCCCGGGCCGCGTCGGCCCAGATGTCGTGGACGGCGGCAGGAGACGCGAGATCCTTCACCTCGCGGACCCGTGGGTTGCTGAGTGCGACCTTGACCATCGCGCATACCTCCGTCTTTCTGGGTCGTCATCGTCATGCTAGCCACATGCTGGCACTGGCCGCCGACGCTCGACGTCACCGCGGGTCGGCGATGGCGAAGGCGATCGCAAGCAGATCGCTCACGAGGCACACGAGCTGCAGGTCGGTGTCGACCAGGTCATGGG
>ERZ761607.5619-NODE-5619-length-10166-cov-8.341311_pt1 | contig 10166 bp, 10 predicted proteins | sample MGYA00511164_ERZ761607 | MGnify/ENA primary metagenome ERZ761607 (study PRJEB28899, sample SAMN02445080) | bioreactor sludge metagenome | biome: EBPR sludge | place: Australia: Brisbane, Thorneside Wastewater Treatment Plant | collected 2011-06-22 ...
TTGGTCGCCTCGTTCTGGCGGGCCGCGCCCAGCGACAGGCTGATTTGCAGGGCGAGCGCCAGCGTTTCCCGGATGACGTCCACCGCTTCGTTGACGCGCAGCGCGTGATCGTAAACATCGCGAAAATAGGGTCGGATGTCGTCGGGAACGTGGTCGGTGAACACGTCGGTCAGCAGATAATTGCAAACCTCGGCCAACGGCGCGGTAATGCGGCGCAATTCCACCAGCTCGCGCTTGAGCTGATACAGCCGACCCAGGTCGCCCTGGTTGAAATCACCCTTGAAGAATCGTTCCTCCAGTTCTTCCACCGCGTCTTCCAGACTGTGGAGAATCGGAAAATAGTTGTCCACCACGAAATCGAGGATGGCGTACAGTACGAACCCCGGCCCCTTGCGCAGCAGGCGCGGGTTGCTCTCGCAGCGGGCGCGCACCGCCGCGTAGGGCGGCGAGGCGCCATGCCGCACCGTTACCAGATAGCGCGGCCCGACGAACAGATGGGTTTCGCCGAAAATGACCTTGCCGTCGCGCGACCGCGCCGTGCGCAGCGCCACGAACAGACAATCGCCGTACAGCTCCACCTTGGGCCGCTGATGGGCGTGATGGGCATCCTCGGCGGCCAGTTCGTGCAAGTCGAACAATTCCCGCACCCGCGCCATCAGATCCTCGTCCGGCTCGCGCAGACCCAGCCAGACGAAGGCGTCCGGCCGGTCGCGCAGCGTTGGCGCATCTTCCAGCGTCATCGGAGGCAGCTTGCGGCCGTCGGCGTAACCCGTGCAATTGACGATCATGCTCGACTCGCGACCAGTGCGGTCCTGGGAAACGGGCGGGGTCATTCGCGGCGGTTCCGGGCGACTCAATGCCGATGGCGGTGCGGGCGCGGCTCGGGCCGGTACGGCTCCTCCCGATCGTGTAAGTGCATCCGATATTCGACGAAGCCGGGACAGTCGTCGAAATGCAGGAATGGGTTGCCAGCGAGTTGTTCGACCATGGTCGAGGTGGGGGTGACGCCGTAGTTGTGGCCGGGGCGGATGATCGTGCCGCCCGGCAGTCGCTCGCCCAGCCGGCGCAGGCTGTGGTACATCTGCTCCGGATCGCCGCCGCGCAGGTCGCAGCGCCCGCAACCAAACACGAACAAGGTGTCGCCGGTGAGCACCTGATCGCCCACCCGGTAGCAGGCCGAGCCTGGCGTGTGGCCGGGGGTGTGCAGCACTTCGATTTCGGTCTCGCCCAGACGGATGCGGTCGCCGCCGTCGTGTAGGGTCGGCAGGTCGGGATAACGATCCCAGAACGCGGCCTCGGCTCGTAGCAGGCGCAACCGCGCGTCGCTGGCGTTCAGCAACGCCTCGACCCCGTTGATGTGGTCGAAATGGCTGTGGGTGAGCAGGATGTCGGTGATGCGCAATCCCTGCCGTTCGACCAGCGCCAGGATGGCGGGCACGTCCCAGGCCGGGTCCACCACCGCCGCGCGGTCGGTGGCGCGATCGTGGATGACATAAACGAAGTTGGCCATGCGCCCCAGTTCCAGGGCGTGAATCGTGTGAGGGGCGGCTTCGATCATCGCGCATTCTCCCGGTCGTGACGGCGTGGCGGGGGCAACAAGGCACGCGACCCACGCTCGTTCGGAACATCGCGGACGTTGTTGACTCTGAAGGGGGACATCATACTGGATGAATCCGTTCCACGCGCCGCCGTTCATTTCGAGGGATTGCCATGCGTTTCAGCCTTGAGAGCGACCTGAACCGTTACTCCATCACCGGCTATGGCCCGGACTGGGTTCGGGTCAACCAGCAGGAATTTCGTCGCAGCGTGATCGTCACGCCCGAACGGTTGGTGAGCGACTGGGCGCCGCGGACCTTCGGCGATCTGGCGGAACCGCATTTTGAGGCGATCGCGGAATTGGAGCTGGAAATCGTGCTGCTGGGCACCGGCCGCCGCCAGCGGTTTCCCCACCCATCCCTGACTCGGTCCTTGCTGGAGCGGGGTGTGGGGGTGGAAATCATGGATACGGCCGCCGCCTGCCGCACCTACAATATCGTCATGCTGGAAGGCCGTCGAGTCGCGGCGGCGTTGTTGCTGGCGGACTAACGCCCCACCTCCAACCTCTCCCTCGGCGGGGGAGGGAGAGCTGGAGTGGATCGCTACAGGAAATCCCGGGAAAAGCCTTCGTTTTCCAGAATCTTGCGCAGCCGGCGCAGGGCGTCGATCTGAATCTGGCGCACCCGCTCGCGGGTCACGCCGATCTCGTTGCCCACCTGTTCCAGCGTGGCCTTGTCCTGGCCGCCCAGGCCAAACCGCCGCTCCACCACGATGCGCTGCTTGTCGTGCAGTTGGCCAAGCCACAGCTCCAGTTTTTCGTTCAGGTCGGCATCCTGCAACCATTGCGACGGGTCGGGGTTGTCGTCGGGAATGGCGTCGAGGAGCGACCGATCCTCGTCCTTGCCGATCGGCGTATCCACCGAGGCCACCCGCTCGTTGAGTTGCAGCATCCGCTTCACCTCGGCCACCGACTTGCCCATCGCCTGGGCGATGTCCTCGGCGGTGGGCTCGTGGTCCAGCGTCTGCGCCAGTTGCCGGGCGGTTCGCAGATACCCGTTGATTTCCTTGATGATATGGATCGGCAACCGGATGATGCGGGTCTGATTCATCAGCGCCCGCTCGATGGTCTGGCGAATCCACCAGGTCGCGTAGGTCGAAAACCGGAAGCCGCGCTCCGGGTCGAATTTCTCGACCGCATGAATCAACCCCAGATTGCCTTCCTCGATCAGATCAAGCAGGTTCAGGCCCCGATTCATGTAGCGGCGGGCGATCTTCACCACCAGACGAAGATTACTCTCGATCATGCGGTTGCGAGCGTCGGCGTCGCCCTGCAGAGTCCGCCGCGCGTAGTAGACCTCTTCCCGGGCGCTCAGCAGCGGAGAAAAGCCAATCTCGCTCAGGTACATGCGGGTGGCGTCCAATTCCTCCAGGGTGAATTCCCGGCCGGTCGCCAGCGGCGCCGACCACGGGGGTTCTCCTGGCTCCAGGATTTCCTCCGCGACCGCTTCGTCTTCGGCATCCTCTTGCTTGTCGTCATCCAGCAGAGGGTCGTCCATGCGCAATTCGTCTTCACATACCACCATCTCCAGACAGACGGCAATCCGTCGGGACATTGATGACCTCCTCATGGGCTTCGCTTGGTAGGTTCTCTGGGTCGACGCTTGGGCCAATGTCGGCCGCGTCTTTTATTTTTGGGTCGGAAAGCGGCGCTCGTGTCGGGGGGACTGGCGGAAGCTCCGCCCCTCGCTGGCGCCGACGCTGGAACCGCGGAATCGCCTGCTCCTTGGCGCGTATTCCAAGCGTTTGATGATGATAAACTTTTTTCATACCCTTCGTCTACTGACGAAATGCCTATTCGGTACAACAAAAAACCATCCTAGCCGGACTGCCAAGGCCGCCCGGCGCTCAGCCATTCCGTCAGGGAACCGAGCGCGCCATGGCGCGTCAAGTCCACCTGCAGCGGCGTGATCGACACTTGACCCGCTTGCACGGCCTGAAAGTCGGTGCCAGGGCCGGCGTCCTGCTCGGGGCCGGGCGGCCCCACCCAGTAAATCGGTCGGCCGCGCGGATCGATGCTTTTGATGACGGGTTCGGATTTATGGCGATGGCCGAGGCGCGTGGCTCGAAACCCGGCGAGCCGTTCCCAGGGCAGATCGGGGACATTGACGTTGAGGATGGTGTCCGGCGGCAGCGGCCGTTCGCGCAGTCGCCGCACCAGCCAGACGGCGACGCGGGCCGCGGTGTCGAAATGCGCTGGGCGGAGCGCGGCCTGGGACACCGCGATGGCGGGAAAACCCAGAAAGCGGCCTTCCATCGCCGCCGCCACCGTGCCGGAATACAGTACGTCGTCGCCCAGATTGGCGCCGTTGTTGATACCCGACACCACCATGTCCGGTTCTTGCTCCAGCAAACCGGTGATGGCGAGGTGAACGCAGTCGGTGGGGGTGCCCTCGACACTGTGGAAACCGTTGTCGTGCTGGGTGACGTACAGCGGGTTCTTGAGGCTGAGCGAGTTGCTGGCGCCGCTGCGGTCGCGGTCGGGAGCCACCACCGTGATCTCCGCCAATTCGCTCAGGGCGGCAACCAGCCGCAGCAGGCCAGGCGCCTGATAACCGTCGTCGTTGCTGACCAGAATGCGCATGATTTGGATTTCCTCCCGCGCGGCCGATAGGGCGGTATCCGTAGGGTATCCGGCGGCGCTGACATTAAAATGACCGTCGTTCGCCGTCCTGGTCGAACTTCCCCGTGTTCCCGCCGAGGCGCCCATGATCAAGCCGTTCCTCCTTGACCCACAAGACCGGATTCTGTTTCGGCGAGCCGTCGGTCCGGTCGAGCCGCTGCGTTGCGACCGGATCGAGCCAGTTCGTCTGCATCCCGCGCCGATTCCCCGCTTTACCGAGGCCGACGAGCGGCAGGCGCTGGCCGATGCGATGTCGAACTGTTTCGAGCCGGCGGAGCTGGATACCGGCGAGGAATTGTACTACCGCCAGGAGGGGGTGCGGCAGACGGTGCTGCGCAAGCTGCGGCGCGGTCAGTTTCAGGTTGGCGCGGCGCTCGATCTCCACGGGATGACGGTGACGACGGCCCAGGAGGCACTGGGGGCGTTTCTGCGTCGCGCCCGCCGCGACAGCCTGGGCTGCGTGCGCATCATCCACGGCAAGGGCAACGGCTCCCGCCATCGGGGGCCGGTGTTGAAACAGAAGCTCAACCACTGGCTGCGCCAGCGCGACGAAGTGCTGGCGTTCTGTTCGGCCCGACCGGTGGACGGCGGAACCGGGGCGATTTACGTATTGTTGCGGCGACGGGCCTAGCGCGCCGGGATGGGGCGCGGGGGCGATATGGGGCTTCGACCTCCAAACTGTCGGTCACCCGCCCCACGATCGCGCGGCGCGCTTCATGGTTCCCCATCTCCTTCGTGGGGAAGGCTTGCTATGCTTCAGGTGATTCGTTTCGCCCGGTCACCCCCGGAAACAGCGACCGGGCGTTGTCGTCGATAGGCGTCGACCCCGCGGCGACGACGCGAAATTGGCTGGATCGTCTCTTTGTTGTTGAGGGTGTTTCTCGTATTATCATTGTCGCCCTATCACGGGTTATCGCGCCATGGTGATGGGTTATCGCCACCGCAAGGTCGTTGCGTTCGCGGTCCTCGTGACGGACACTGACCAAAATCATCGTGCTTCCAACGTGGAAATCCTGCTAATTCATATGGAAAGCCAGGGGGGTTTATGCCAATCCGACATGTTCTTGTGGTGGATGACTCCAAATCCGCGCGGCTGATGCTGCGCAAGATTTTGCAAAATCTCGGCATGACCGTGGACACGGCGGATTCCGCCGAAGAGGCGCTGGCCTATTTGCGCGACCGGAAACCGGATGTGATCTTCATGGATCACACCATGCCCGGCATGGACGGGCTGACGGCGTTGCGCCGAATTCGGAGCGAGCCGGCCACCGCCGACATTCCGGCCGCGATGTACACTTCCAAAGACGAGCCATCGTATCGGAACGAGGCTCACGCGGCTGGCGCCGTGGATGTCCTGAGCAAGCCCGCGACGCCGGAGGCGCTCAGCGCGCTCCTTGAGCGCATGAACGCCCTGCTCAACGCCGCCCTTCATCCGGTCGCGGCGCCGGCGCCGGCCGGCGAAGGCATAACGGCCGAATGGATCGAAAAGCTCGTCCTCGAAAAATCCGAGCAGTTTTTCTACAACGCGGTCGAATCGCAGGTGTTGCCACTGGTCAACGACGTGGTCGCCAAACTGCGACTGGAACTGGAGTTCAGTCATGAAGAGGCCGTCACACGCATCGTCGGCCAAGCCGTCGAGAACCGGTTGGCGAACTGGTCGCCACCGTCGCCGACGCCGGACCTGGCGGTGACGGTCGGAGCCGTCCTTGAAGCGCGGTTACCGCCGCTGGTCGAAGAACAACTCAAAACCTCCCAGCGCGATGGACGAGCGGAGCTCGAGCAATTCATCCAGGAGATCGCCACGCGCGTTTGCCAGACTCAGTTGCATGCGTTCACCGATCAACTGGTGCCACAATTGAGCGCGCGGTTTGTCGAGGCCACCCGGAAGGGAAACGCCGCTGCCCAGGAAGCGGCGGTCGGCGCGGCCCGCGAAACCGCTCTTGCCGCGGCCCGAGAATCCGCCCTGCGGGCGGTCGCGGAAGCTCGCGCCGCCGCCCACGCCGAGGAAAGCCCGGCGGCGGCGGCGCGGGTGACGCGAAACCTGTTGGCGGAAGCCCAGCGCGAATGGCGACGCCAGGTATATCTGGCGGCGGGCGGCGCGGCGGCGGCGGGTATCGGCGCGGCGCTGCTGGTCTACGGGTTGCGATGAGAAACGGACGGCCCGCGATGAATCGGGTTGAAGCCCAAGGTTAATAAGGTACCAGCGGATCTAACAACATGATCGATATCCTGTCGTCATTAATCGGGTTGGTCGCCGGCGTGGTGGTGGGCGGCCTTATGGTTTATTTCCTGCCCTATCAGGCATTGTGGCGCGAGCACAGGGCGACCCAGGCGGAGCTTGCGGAAATACAGTCCAAGAACAACGGGTTGCAAGCGGATTTGCTCGATGCGCAATCCACGGCCTACCAAAACCGCCAGGCTGCGCTGCAACAACAAAAACATCTTGAAAATCAATTAGCTGAAGCTGGAGAACGCCACACCGAACTGGGAAAGCGGATCGCTGACCTGGAGACGCAGCGCGAGCAGGAACAACAAACCTACCTGCGCGAAACGACTCGGTTGCGGGGCGCGATCTTGCGGCTGGAGCAGGAACAGGTGGCATTGCAGGATCGCTATGCCCAGGACAGCACGCGGTGGGATCGGGAACGCCAATCCCTGAGTTTGCAGAATGCGCACCTGGAACAGCAGTACCAGGGGCTGAACCAGGACAAGTCGGGGCTGAACCAGCGGTTCGAACAGCAGCAGGAAGCCTGGGAGCGCGAGCGCCTGGCGCTACAGATTCAGATGAATACCCTCGAGGACAATCTGGCGTTGCAAAAGGCGCGCTCTAGTGGTGGCTCATCCGTGGGGGGGGACAGCGCGTTGGCGATGGAACAGGTGCGGGCGGAGGCGGCGGCGGAGCTGAAGCGGCGGCAGACGGCTTGGGACGAGGAGCGTCAAAAATTGCAGGAACAAGTGGAACGGCTGCATGCCGAGCGGCGCGCGATGCGCGAGCAGACGGTGGCGAGCCCGGGCACTCCGTCGGCTTCGCGCGAGTTGGAGCTGCGCCAGCAACTGGAGCAGGCGCAACGCGACCGCCAGGCGCTGGAGGAAAAACTGGCCGCGCACGCCGATCGGGCCGAACAGGAACGCAGCGCCCTGGAGGCCGAAATCGAACAGTTGATGGATCGCTTGCTGCGCTTACAGGGCGGCCGCTAGTGGCGCGCGGATCGGCGGCGCCGGATCGAGGATGAAGCGCCATGCATGTGCTGGTCGTCGGCGGAGCGGGCTACATCGGTTCCCACATGGTCAAGTTGTTGAGTCGGCGCGGGTTCGAGGTCACGGTGCTGGACAATCTGTCCGCCGGGCATCGGGATGCGGTGGTGGGTGGCCGCTTCGTGCTGGGCGATTTGGGCGAACGGGATTTGCTGGACGAGTTGCTCGCAACACCGCGCGTCGATGGTGTGATGCATTTCGCGTCCCACATTCAGGTGGGCGAATCGGTGCGCGAGCCGGCCAGGTATTATCTCAACAACGTGTTCAAGACCCAGTATCTGCTGGACGCGATGGTGGCGCACCGGGTGCGCAATTTCATCTTTTCCTCCACCGCCGCGATTTTCGGCGAGCCGGTTCGCATCCCGATGGACGAGGATCATCCCAAAAATCCCATCAATCCCTACGGACGTGGCAAGTGGATGGTCGAGCAGATGCTGCAAGACTATGGCGTGGCGTATGGGATCAAGTCGGTCTGCCTGCGCTATTTCAACGCCGCCGGCGCCGACCCGGACGGCGAGCTGGGCGAACGCCACGAGCCGGAAACGCACTTGATTCCATTGGTCCTACAAGCCGCCGCTGGCCACCGGTCCCACATCACGGTGTTCGGAACCGACTACGAAACGCCGGACGGCACCTGTATCCGCGACTATGTCCATGTGGCCGACCTGTGCGAAGTTCATCTGCTGGCGCTGCAACGGCTGTGGGCCGGTGGCGACAGCGCGGCGTACAATCTCGGCAACGGCAACGGTTTCTCGGTGCGGGAAGTGATCGAAACCGCTCGCGCCGTGACCGGCCGCGACATCCCGGTGCGCTACGGCGCGCGGCGGCCTGGCGACCCGGCGCGGCTGGTGGCGGATTCACGCCGGGCGCGGGCGGAACTGGGCTGGGAGCCGCGCCATGCCGAGCTGGCGACCATCATCGCGCACGCCTGGCGCTGGGAGACGCGACCGTCGCCTCATCGGGGCGAGAGCGGCTAATTCGCCCTCCGTTCATCCCCGACCGCGATTCGCCCGCGCGCTTTCCAGGTTTCGCCCCAGCGCTGGCTTGAATTTCCGCGATTGCGCCCCAAATCTTCCCCGACCAGGGCGGCGTTCGTCCGCCCACGCGAAATTTATCGGTGACGGAGAACGATCATGACCCAAGCAGACCCCACGCTGGAGTTTCGCGTCCAGCCGGAGACCGCCGAATCGACGCATCCCTTCGCGGAACCCGCGGCCGCGCCGGCCGCCGAGTCCGAGGATGTCCTTCCGGTCAGCCGCGAGGAATTCGACGCGCTGCAACAGGATCTGGACCAAGCGCTGGCTAAGGCCGACGAACATTGGAAACTGTATCTGGGCGCCCACGCCGAGATGGAAAACCTGCGCAAACGTGCCGAGCGCGATGTGCAGAACGCCCACAAATTCGCGCTGGAACGATTTTTCAGCGAGCTACTGCCGGCGCGCGACAGCCTGGAACTGGGACTAGCGGCAACCCACAACGACGCCGTGGACGTGGCCAGGCTGCGAGAAGGCGTCGAACTGACGCTCCGGCAACTGGCGGCGGCGATGGAGAAATTCGGCGTCCGTGAAATCCATCCGCTCGGGGCCAAGTTCAATCCGAACGAGCACGAAGCGATGGCGATGGCGCCAACCGACCAGGCCGAGCCGAATACCGTCATCCAGGTGCTGCAAAAGGGTTATCTGCTTAACGACCGGTTGATCCGCCCAGCCAAGGTGCTGGTGGCCCAGGCCATCCCCAAGCCGGCCGGCTAAATCCCGCGAAACCCATTGAAAACCCGTCGCTCCGCCCCCACATCCAGCGACAGGCAAAGATTTGCAACTGAATTTAGCGTATAGAGAGCGTGGCCAATGAGCAGCAGCAAGATTATCGGCATCGATCTGGGCACCACCAACTCCTGCGTGGCGATCATGGAGGGCGGCAAGCCCCGGGTGATCGAGAACAGTGAAGGCGACCGGACCACTCCTTCGGTCGTCGCCTTCCTCGACGACGGTGAAATCACCGTCGGCCAGCCGGCCAAGCGCCAGGCGGTCACCAACCCGCGCAACACCCTGTTTGCGGTCAAGCGCCTGATTGGTCGGCGCTTTAGCGAGCCGGAGGTGCAAAAAGACATCGACCTCGTACCCTACAAGATCGTCAAGAACGACAATGGCGACGCTTGGGTCGAGGCGCACGGCAAGAAAATGGCCCCGCCGGAAATCTCGGCGCGGGTGCTGATGAAGATGAAGAAGACCGCCGAGGATTATCTCGGCCACCCGATCACCGAGGCGGTGATCACGGTGCCGGCCTACTTCAACGACAGCCAGCGCCAGGCCACCAAGGACGCCGGCCGCATCGCCGGCCTGGAGGTCAAGCGCATCATCAACGAGCCGACCGCGGCCGCGCTGGCCTTCGGCCTGGACAAGCACGGCAAGGGCGACCGCAAGATCGCGGTCTACGACCTGGGCGGCGGCACCTTCGACATCTCGATCATCGAGATCGCCGAGGTGGACGGCGAAAAACAGTTCGAAGTGCTGTCGACCAACGGCGACACCTTCCTGGGTGGCGAGGACTTCGACAAGCGGATCATCGACTACCTGATCGACCAGTTCCAGAAGGAGAGCGGCATCAATCTGACCAATGACCCGTTGGCCTTGCAGCGGCTGAAGGAAGCGGCGGAAAAGGCCAAGATCGAGCTGTCCTCCAGCCAGCAGAGCGA
>ERZ761607.5620-NODE-5620-length-10166-cov-4.841262_pt1 | contig 10166 bp, 6 predicted proteins | sample MGYA00511164_ERZ761607 | MGnify/ENA primary metagenome ERZ761607 (study PRJEB28899, sample SAMN02445080) | bioreactor sludge metagenome | biome: EBPR sludge | place: Australia: Brisbane, Thorneside Wastewater Treatment Plant | collected 2011-06-22 ...
CCGCTACCGAGGTCGTCCGCTCGTCGGGTGGCGGCGTGGTCTCGCTGACCAGGCTCGTTTCGGGCGGCGGACTGGCGGCATCGACGAGCGTACGCGGGGTCGTGGCCGCGCCGCGTTCGCCGATCCGGCTCATCGCGGAACGGGCCGCTTCGGCCCGTTCGTCACGGGGGGCTGCGGAAAGGAACCGTTTGTAATACGCCCGCGCCTGGTCGGGATCACCGGCCAGCGTATCGTAGGCGACGGCGAGGTTGAACAGGGCCGGCGCGTACTTCGTGTTGATCTCCAGTGCCATCATCAGCGCCTCGATCGCCTGGGCCGGCTGACCGAGCTGGACATGCACATGGGCGATGTTGTTGTAGATGCGGGCGGACCGCGGTTCGCGGTCGAGGGCGGAATACAAGGTGTTGCGGGCGGCGGCCCATTCACCGCGCTGCATATGCAGTTCGGCCAGGTACTCCAGCGGGCGCGAGTCGGTGCGGTTCAATGTCGCGGCCTCGTTGAGGAAGCGCACCGCATTGCGCGCATCGTCGCGGCCGGCAGCCAGCACACCGAGGTTGTAGATCGGCTCGATCAGGTTCGGGTTGAGGCGGCGGCTGTCCTCGAAGGCCGTGACCGCCTCGTCAAACCGCCCGAGCCGCCACGCCGCGATGCCGAGGTAGTTGTGCACCATCGCGTTGTCCACATGGCCGGGCCGGCGGGCGATCGCCTTCTCGAAGAACGATTTGGCGCGGATGTCATTCCCGCGCCGCAATTCGCGCACCCCGGCCTCGACATCACGTTGCTCATCCGGCCGGGAACAACCGGCCGAGACGGCGATGATCACGCCTGCGGTAAGAATGTGGGCAAACTTCATCATGGTGGATGTGGCGACATTAAGTCAGCCCCACCGGGGGCGCAAGCGAAGAAACACCCGCAGCGGACCTTCCTGCTTGCCCTCGCCACGAAGTCCTGCCTTAATGCCCCCACCTTGAACCTGATCACCGACAAACCCCTTGCCTTCTTCGACATTGAAGCCACCGGCATCAATTTCCGCACCGACCGGATCGTCGAACTCGCCATCGTGAAGCGCCTTCCCGACGGAAGCCGCGAAACCCACACCTTCCGGTTCAACCCGGAACGCCCCATCCCGGCCGAAGCCACCGCTGTCCACGGCATCACCGACCAGGACGTGAAGGACTGCCCGACGTTCAGCCAGACCGCCCCGGCGATCGCCGCGATCCTCGACGGCTGCGACCTCGCCGGCTACAACGTAATCCATTACGACATCCCCCTGCTCCAGTCGGAATTCGAGCGGGTGGCGGTGCCGTTCAACGTCGAGGGACGCCGCATCGTCGATGCGCAGAAGATCTTCCACAAACGCGAGCCGCGCGACCTCTCCGCCGCGCTGCAGTTCTACTGCAACGATACCCACACCGGCGCGCACGGCGCGTTGAGCGATGTCGAGGCGACCATGCGCGTGCTCGATGGCCAGTACCAGCGCTATCCCGACCTGCCGACTGACATCGACACCCTGTCGGAATATTGCGACCAGCGCGACCCGAGCTGGGCCGACCGCAAGGGGCGCTTCAAGTGGGTGAACGGCGACCTGATCATCAACTTCGGCAAGAAGCAGGGCAAGTCGCTGCGCGAGATCGCCCGCTTCGAGCCGAGCTTCCTGCGCTGGATGCTGAACAGCAGCTTCCCGCCCGACACCACCGCCATCGCCCGCAACGCCCTCGAGGGCAAGTTCCCCGACCCGCCCGGCCCCACCGGCTCGACCGGCACGGCCGAGTAGCCGCTTCACGTCGCGGCTTCGAGCAGGCGCGGCCAACCGCGTGGCACGCGGAGGCGCTTGAGGGTGCGGCGCGCCGCGTCCCGGCGGTTGACCGACTTGTCCACCGCGTAGGCGGTGTATTCACAATACCACCGGTTGAACTCGACCGTGGCATACCCCCAGTCCTGCGAGTTGAAAAACTGGATATGCGGATTGGCCGCCCGCACCACCGGCTCGAACAGGAACCGCTCGGGCATGCCAGCCAGGCCCGACGCCTCCGCGCCACCCGTGGCCAGGCCGCGCGCGATCTCGACCAGGTTTGACGATGTGACCGCCGGGGTCATGAACTCGACCCCGATGACATTGTCGGGATCGTCGTTGGCGCGATCGCGGTAATCACGCTTCACGTACGACGCGATGTAGCTGTGCAAGTCGCCGGTGAGCCAGACCAGGTCGCGCAACCCGGCCGCGTGCACCGCATTGGCGATACGCCGCCGCTCCGCCTCGAACCCATCCCACGCATCGACCGACAGGAAGGTGCGCCCGGTCTCCGGATCCCCGACCGCCAGCTCGGCGAACAACACCTGGTTGCCAAGCGCCTTCCAGATCGCCGGAGAATGCGTCAGCCCGTCGATCAGCCAGTCCGACTGCGCCGCGCCGAGCATCGTGCCCGCCGGATCGGTCCGCCCCGGACAATCCGGCGCGAGCTGCCGTTCGCCGAAGCCACCCTCGCCGCACGGGTGCGGGGTGCGGTACGTGCGTTCATCGAGCATGAACAACTGGAGCAGGTCGCCGAACACGAAGGACCGGTAGATCGCGTAGTAGCCGTGCGGATGCAACGCGGTTTCGTTGATCGCCAACCGCGCCGGCACGTATTCGGCCCACGCCTGCATGGCGTCGCGCTTGAGCCGGCGCAAGCGATCCGGATCGCCCCCGTCCGGCGTGGCGCGGGTGAATGGATGGTCCGGCGCGCCCAGCGTGTCGCGCGCGTAATCCCAGTAGGTGTCGTTCGCCGTCTCGTGGTCGTCCCATATGACGATCCAGGTGTGGCGCTCCATCGCCTCCTGGAACAACCGGTCGGAACGGTACCGTTGGTAGATGTATCGGAAATCATGGAGATCCACCGCGACCGCCTGCCCGCTCGGCAAGGCCAGGAACCGGTCCGGGTACGGCAATACCTGCCGCGCCGGATCCGCCGCGCCTTCGTAGATGAAGTCGCCGAGGTGAACCACGAAGTCGATGCCTTCGTCGTCGGCGACCCGCGCCAGCGCCCCGTAGTAGCCATTGGCAAAATCCTGGCAGGTCAACACCGCCAGCTTCCCCCGCTCGATCGGCGTGCCGGGAACCGGCAAGGTGCGGCAGCGTCCGGTCCGGCTGGCCACCCCGCGGTAGATGAAGCGGTAACAGTACATGCGACCTGACTGCAGTTGCCCATCGAGGTCAATCCGCACGGTGAAGTCCGTGGCAGCGGTGATCCGTTCCGCCTCGACCAGCCCGCGCACCACCGGCACCCGGAAGTCCGGATCGGCCGCGACCTCGAAGGCCAGCGGGCGGTCCGAACGCCACGCACGCGGGTTGATCCGCGTCCAGAGCACCACCCCGGACGGCGACGGATCCCCCGACGCGACCGACAGGCCGAACACCGTCTCGGACGGGATCGCGCGGTTGAACCGGAACCACCGGCGTTCGCGCCTGGCGATCTGGCCATGCAACGACGGCGCCAACACGAGGTAAGGAACGGCAACACCCAGTGTGCGAAGGAAATGACGGCGGTTAATGGATCGCTTCATAAGCAACCCCTAGCAAACTCTGCACATCTCCACAAGTTACCCTCGTGCAGGCGGAGCGGCCATAACCAGGCGGACCTTGGCCAGCAGGTCCTGCATCGAGAAGGGCTTCCGGATAAAATTGACCGCGTGATCAAGAATGCCGTGTGCATCCATCACATCACCCGTGTAACCGGACATGTACAGGCAGCGGATGGAAGGATGAATCTCCGCGATGCGCTCGGCCAAGACGCGGCCATTCATGTCCGGCATCACGACATCGGTGAGGAGCAGGTCGATGCCTTCGGCCTGCTCGCGCACGCGCTCAAGCGCCTCGGCCGAAGAAGTCGCCTGAAGCACCCGGTACCCATGCCGCTCCAGCATCCGGCGGACCAGGTGCAGGATGGTGGCCTCATCCTCCACGACCAGGATCGTACCACGGCCGGCAACCACCGCCTCCGGCTCGACCGCCGCAACCGGCTCCGGCGAGTCCTCGCGGCTCGGGCAACGGGGAAGATAGACCTCAAACCGAGACCCCTGATCCAGCGCGCTGGACACCTCGATAAAGCCTCCGTTCTGCTTGACGATGCCATACACGGTGGACAACCCCAGACCGGTCCCCTGCCCCAGGGGCTTGGTGGTGAAAAACGGCTCGAACAAGCGCATCAGGGTTTCCCGGTCCATGCCGCACCCGTTGTCGCTCACCGAAAGAAGGATGTAGGATCCCGGAGTTGCTCCCGCATGATCGAGGCTGGCCCGGTCGTCGAGTTCGACCCGCCTTGTCTCGATGGTGATCGTACCGGTGGTGCGTATCGCATCGCGGGCATTGATGCACAAATTGGTGAGGACCTGGTCGATCTGGGAGGGATCCATTTTCACCAACGCATCTCGCTCCTCCGGATGCCACACCAACGTGGCATGCTCCCCGATCATGCGACGCAGCATCGACAGCAACCCACCCACGGTTTCGTTCAGGTTGAGCACCCGCGGTTCGGTCACCTGCCGGCGGGCAAAAGCGAGCAGCTTGCGGGTGAGGTCTGCGGATCGTTTTCCGGCCTGTTGAATCTCCTGCAGCTCCGTGCGAAGGGTAGGGTCTTCCGGAACCCGCCCAAGCGCCAGCTCGGCATTGCCGAGAATCACCCCCAGCATGTTGTTGAAATCGTGGGCGATGCCGCCGGCCAGCCGCCCGATCGACTCCATCTTCTGCGCCTGCATCAACTGGACCTGCAACCGCTCCCGCTCCTCCTCCAGCCGCTTCTTGTCGCTGATGTCCCGGGCGGTGGCGATCAGCACATCCTCCCCGAAAAACCGCCCCTTGTGCACAACCACTTCCTTGGGAAAGACTTCGCCGTTGGCGCGCTTCGCCCAGAAGTCAAACCGGGCGGGAACCCCGGTGCGCAGCACCTCGAACGACATCCGTTGTGTTTCCTCCAGGTTGTTCAGGCCCGGCGCGGCCAGGGTCAGCGGTGTCTGCCCGATCAGGGATTCGCGTCCGCATCCATAGAAACGGGCGGCGCCTTCATTCACCTCGATGAAGATACCCTCGGCGTTCTGGATGTAGATCGCCTCGGTGATGGCATTGATCACATCGAGGTAACTCTGCTTGGTCATCTCCAGCAGGGCGACCGCCTCGCGCCGCGCGGTAATATCGGCAAGGAAGAAAAGGTTCCGGTCGTCGCCCAGGCGGACGGCGGACACGGCAACCCAGCGGATGCGTTCCTGCTCCACTCGCAACGACAGCTCTGCTTCGGCACGACCATCCGCATGCAAACGCTTCATCAACAGGGACAACGACTCGCGCTGATCCGTTGCAAGCATATCGACAAGATTGCCGCCAACCGAGTGTTCGGTCCTGCTGCCAAGCAATACGCCCACCTGGTCGTTGGCATCCAATACAACACCCTCGCGATCGCACACCAGGATGCCGTACGGTGCCGACTGGATGTAGCTACGCCATTTCTCCTCGCTTTGCTCAATCGCCATCTCGACGCGGAAGCGCACCCGGACATTGACCAGCATCTGGGCGAATACCTGGAGCAACCGGCGCTCATCCTCGCCACAGGCATGGGTGGCGCGCACGAAGTCGAACCCGACGAAACCATAGCAGCGCCCGGCCTCCATCAGCGGCACCATGATGATGCTTCGCACCTCCTGCCGTATCAGTTCGTCACGGAGCGGATCCCCCTCCGCCATGGCCAGCACGTCCGCGATCTCCACGGACGCGCCGTGGCGATGGGTCTCGACCATCCGGCCCAGCGACGTCATCGGCAAGGCCTGCAGCGAGTCGATGACCGGCACGATGCCTTCCGCGCACCACTCGTGGGTGTTGCGGCACACCGACATATCCTCGTTGTACTCGAACAGGTAGGCCCGATCCGCTCCGACAAAGCGCCCGAGCCGCGCCAACGACTGATGAAGGGCGGGATCAACCAGGCCGAGTGGCACGCTGATGTAGGTGGAGGCCAGCTCCATCAGGATCGCCTGCAACTGGGATTGCTGGCGCAACGCATGCTCCACCCGGTCGCGCTCGGTGATGTCGCGGCTGATGCCGAGGATGCCCAGCACCGCGCCATCCGCACCCTGGTACGGAGTCTTCAAGGTATCCAGCAGCACGCGGCGGCCATCCTTGCGGTACGTCACCCATTCGTCATAGCGGTGTGGAGCCAGGCGCGCCAGCATCAGCCGGTCGTTCGCGACAAACCCCGCGGCGATTTCCGGATCAAAGAGGTCGGCATCGGTTCGCCCGATGATCGCCTCGCGCGGATGCCCGGCAAATTCCGCGAAGGCCGGATTGCAGCCCAGGTACACCCCGTGCTGGTCCTTGAAGAAGATCAGGTCCGGCGTCGAATCCAGCAGCGAGGTGATCATCGCTGTCTGCATCCGCACCTGGTCCTGGAACCGCTTGATGTGCGTGATATCGACATCCATGCCGCGATATCCGACCACCTTGCCTGCGGCATCGCGGATGGGCATGCCGCTGGTATCAACCCACACAACCTCTCCGTTGCGGGTGAGCAAGGGATTCTCCAGATTGCTGAAATCCTCACCCCGGTCCGAAATCGCGAAGGCCTTCTGCTTGAACGCCTCGCGACCCTCCTCCGGATGTAGGTCGTAGAAGTGAAGCCGACCCACCACTTCCTCGGGCTTCCACCCCAGCAAGTCCTCGATGACCTCGCTTACGTAGGTGTAGAGCCCATCGATGTCGGCCTCCCACAGGATGGTGCGGCTGCGCTTTGCCAACTGGACAAATCGGGCCTCGCTCTGTGACAGGGCCTGCATCTGCCCCTTCACTGCCGTGCGCATACTATCCAGGGACCGGGCCAGGCTTTTCAACTCGCGGGTCCCGGCCACCGGCAGCGGCGCATCAAGATCCCCCGAGCTCATCCGGTCGGCCACCTCGGTGAGCAGCGCCACCGGCTTGGTCACCCGTCGGGCCAGGACAAACACCGGCACACAGACCAGCGCCATCACCCCCGTTCCAACCGCCAGACCGGCACGCAAGGCGCTGTGCACCAGGGCGGCCCGCCGCTCCGACTGCACGCTGGCCCCGTGGATATAGGCGCGTCCCCGTGCATCACGGTGCGCAACCAACACCATCCGGCCATGGCCCCATTCGTTTTCAAACCCGGAAAAAACCGGCTGACCGACCGCGGCCAACGCCCCGGAAAAGGCCCCGGGATCCTGGTGGGTTTCAAAAAAATGCGCACACGGCGAACTCGGATCCTGGAGGTCCGAATGGGTGGCCGACGTGAACACCAACCGGCCGTCCTCAAGCTGCAGGACACTCCACAGGTACTGGAGATCCAAATCCCGGCACATGGCGTCATTGCGCTCGATCACGCGCTCGAATTCATCTTCCGTCAGGGAATCCGTACCATCCAGGCGGTCATGGAAATCCTCCCCGAGCAACGCCCGCGACATCTCGGCCGCGATCAGCAACCGCTGGTCATCCGCCTGCACCGCATCGTGGATGCGGAAGTAAGCCAGCAAGCCGGTGAACAACGCGGTAGCCAGACCAACCCCGAACAGGGCGATCACCGTCCAGTCAAAAAGAATGCTGCGCGATGACCCGTGGATGTTCGCCATGAAACCAGCCTAGCAAGAGGCTGGCCGCAAGGTGACAATACAATCGATATCCGGACCGGATTCGGCATTTCCCCGATACCTCTTCGTTGCCGTCGCGGGTGAACGGGCCCCCGACGTACCGTTCATCGGGTAAATCCGGGATCAACCAGCCACCAGCGCCAACGCATCCCGCGCCGAAAGATACCCGACCAGTTTGTTCCGGTACACCTGGTCGAGCACCGTCGCCGGGTCCGCGTCCACCCGCGCCTCGCGGAACAGCACGCCGAACACCTCATCGCAAAACCGCGCGCGAAACGTGCGGTTCAGCGCGGCGTGCGCCTCGTGGATGGCCCACGGATCCGGCGCGCGTTCAATCATCCGCGCCACCCCGCGCGCCACCTCGTCCGGTTCCGGCGCCACCAGCCACGAGTTGTCCCGCGTGTAAAACACGTCACGTCCGCCCCGCGACGGCGTCGATACCACCGGGATCCCGCACAACAGGTATTCCGACGAGGCGAAACACGCACCCTCCTCGACCGAAAGGATCAACCCGACCCGGCTGCTGCCCAGCAACGCGGCGATCCCGCCCTCCGGCAGCTCCCACACGAACCGCGCCCCGGACAACATCGAGGTGTCGACCTCCTTGTGCAGGCTGAACAACGACGCCGGCGCCACCACCAGATCCTCCACCTTCGCCGCCAGGTGCACCCGCTTGTAGGGCGCCTACTGGCTGACCAGGATGGCCCGGTTGGTCTTCGCCACCGGCTGCGGCCGCAATACCCGGTCATCGAGCCACGCATTGTGGTTGACCCACGCCGCACGGAAACCCGCGCGCCGCGCCGCCGCCACCTCCTGCTCGGTGTTCCCCAGCACCCACACCCGCGACGGCGGCACCGGCGACGCCGCATACCATGCCGCCGCCGCCTCGAAGTACCGCTCGTCGGCATGCCAGAAGGTCATCCAGACGATGTGATCCTCCGGCCCCATCGCCGCGACCACCCGCCGCCACGCCCCAACCTCCTGCGCATGATACGGATCGAGCCGCGTCGCGTTGAGAAACACCCGCACCCGCCCCTGCCGGAACAACTCCCGGAACGAAACCATGACGTCCGCCTTCGCCTCGTCGCTCATGGCAGATCCAGCCTCCGCTGCAACCGGATATTCGTCCGCTCGCGCCACCACCACGACGGCCGCTGCCGCAGGATGTCCCACGCGAACCGTCGCAACAAGATCCGCCGCGCCGCATACTCGTGCCCGTTGACCGTGCTGACCCCGTCCGTCTCGTAGTACCGCACGACCGGCTCGGGGATCCGCTCCGCACCAAACCGCCGCGTGAACCGCAGGAAGAATTCGAGGTCCTCGAAACACCGCATCGCTTCGCGGAACATCCCGATCGACTGGAACACCCCGGCTCGCACACAACAGGACTGGATGCCCAACCCGTAGGCCGCGTATCCCGAACTCCGGTCATCCATCACGCGGCCCCGCACCAGGTCCGGCGCCCGGATGACAAACGGCTCGCCCGCCACCGGCACCCGCTCGAGGTCGCCGTACACCATCGCGACCTCCGGCTTCCGCTCCAACACGTCCACCTGCCGCGCCAGCTTGCCCGGCAACCACGCATCGTCGGAATCCTGGAAGGCGATGAACCGCCCGCGCGCCTGTGCGATCCCGGTGTTGCGCGCCACCGACTGGCCGCGGTTGACGCCGAGCCGTATGACCCGCACCCGCGGATCCCCCACCGCCTCCGCCACCTCCGGCGTCCCGTCGGTGGACCCGTCATCCACCACCAGCAATTCGAGATCCGCAAACGATTGCTCCAGCACGCTACGCAGCGCCCGCGGCAGCAGATCCCGCCGGTTGAAGGCAGGAAGGACGACGGTGACCGCGGGCGTGGGCATGATTGATTCCTGGTTCCTGTTGTGCAATGGTACGCGCCCAAATGGTATCGACGCCCCGGCCAGCAACACAAGAGCGAAGCATCCCGGACCCGCCGCAGGTCAGCGTCTGCATCTGCACCTTCCGGCGCCCCGAAGGACTCCGCCTGCTGCTGGAGAGCCTGACCCGCCAGGAAAACGCCCCGCCGTTCGAGGTGATCGTCGTGGACAACGAACCCGGCGAAACCGCGCGCGCCGTGGCCTCGTCGTTCCTCGCGCGCCTCGACCTGACCTACCTTGCCGACGCCTCCCCGTGCCTCGCCCGCGCCCGCAACCGCTCCGTCCAGGCCGCCCGCGGCGATGTCCTCGCCTTCGCCGACGACGACGAGGAAGTCCCGCCCGCATGGCTCGCCACCCACCTCGCCACCCTGCACCGCTTCAACGCCGCCGCGACCTCCGGGCCGGTGCGCTACGTGTTCGATCCGCACATCCCCGACGACATCCGCGGCTGCCGCATCTTCCAGCGCCCCGCCCTCCCCACCTTCGCCAACCTCCCCTGGTTCTGGGCCTTCACCGGCAACGCCTGCATCCGCCGCTCCGCCCTGCCCGATCCCAACCACCCCTTCGCCGAACACTTCGGACGCACCGGCGGCGAGGACGTCGATTGCTTCAAGCGCATCGCCGAGGCCGGCGGCCGCCTCGTCT
>ERZ761607.5621-NODE-5621-length-10164-cov-5.233653_pt1 | contig 10164 bp, 10 predicted proteins | sample MGYA00511164_ERZ761607 | MGnify/ENA primary metagenome ERZ761607 (study PRJEB28899, sample SAMN02445080) | bioreactor sludge metagenome | biome: EBPR sludge | place: Australia: Brisbane, Thorneside Wastewater Treatment Plant | collected 2011-06-22 ...
TCACCGGCACCGCCACCGGCACGCCGTCGTGCGTGTGGCCGCCGAAGATGGCGTCGATGCCGCGCACGCGGCTGGCCATCTTCAGGTCCACGTCCATGCCGTTGTGGCTGACGACGACGACCAGCTGCGCACCCTTGGCGCGCGCGTCGTCGACCACCTTCTGCATGTTCTCGTCCTGGATGCCGAAGGTCCAGTCGGCGACCATGTAGCGCGGGTTGGCGATCGGCGTGTACGGGAAGGCCTGGCCGACGATGGCCACCGACACGCCGGCGATCTCGCGGATCACGTAGGGCCTGAAGACCGGGTCCTCGAAGTCGGTGGTCTTGACGTTCTGGGCGACGAAGTCCACCTTGCCGGCGAAGTCCTTCTCGACGATCTCCTTCACGCGGTCCATGCCCAGCGTGAATTCCCAGTGGCCGGTCATCACGTCCACCGTCAGCGCCTTGCAGGCATCGACCATGTCCTGGCCGTTGGTCCACAGCGCCGTCGCGCTGCCCTGCCAGGTGTCGCCACCGTCGAGCAGCAGCGCGCCGGGCCGGCTGGCCTTCATGCGCTGCACCAGCGTGGCCAGGTGCGCGAAGCCGCCGACGCGACCGTAGCGGCGCGCCGCCTTCTCGAAGTCGAGGAAGGTGTAGGCATGGGCCAGCGCGGTGCCGGGCTTCACGCCGGCGGCCTTCAGCAGGTGCTCGCCGACCAGGTGCGGCATCTTGCCGCGCATGTCGCCGACGCCGAGGTTGACGCTGGGCTCGCGGAAATAGATCGGCTTGAGCTGGGCGTGGCAGTCGGTGATGTGCAGCAGGCTCACGAAGCCGGCGCCGCGGCCCAGCGGCGGCAGGTCGTACAGCGCCTGCTCGGCGGTGCTGGCATCGGCATCGGCGTGGCGGCCGAGCGCCATGCCGGCGACCGACGCGGCGGCCATGACCTGCAGGAACTCGCGCTTGCTCAGGCTCATGATAAGCGGTGACTTATGTTCAAGGGGGGAAAAAGCCCGGCAGCGCCGGGCTCGCGGGTGTCGGGGAGGCGCTCAGCGCGTCACTGGTTGACCGGCGACTTCGGATCCAGCAGCAGCGACATCAGGTCGCGCATCTGCTTCTCGTTCAGCAGCCCGGCGTGGCCGAAACGCGGCATGTTGGAGCACGCGTTGTAGGTCTTGCCGTTGTAGATCTTGGACCAGGTGTACTCGATGACGGCCTGCGCGGTCGGCGCCATCACGTCCGTCACGCCGCGGTTCTTGCCGTAGTTGTACAGGCTCGGGCCGATGGTGCCGAACGAGATCTCCTGCTTGCTGATCTGGTGGCAGTTGTAGCAGTTGCCGCCGTTGGGCGCGTCGGCGCGGTCGGTCCAGGTGGAGCCGCGGCCGCTCTGTGCCAGCGTCTCGCCGGCCTTCCAGTCGCCGAAATACTGGCCGCCGGCGGGCCACTTCACGGTGGCGCGGGCCTCGGCCATGATCTTCTCGGCCACCGCGTCCGACGGCTCCTTGTCCGACGAGCAGGCCGCGGCGCCGAGGTCCTGGTTCAGGCGGTCGACCTTGGCGATGCCCTGGTCGCGGAACGAGGCCTTCATCAGGGCCTGGGTCTCGCGGTCCAGTTCGGCCGGCGAGGGCATCGTGGCGCAACCGGTGACGACGGCCGCCGCGGCGACCGCCAGCGCGGGCAGGATGAGGTGCTTGTGCTTCATGTCTGGTCGCTCCCCGCTCAGCGCTTGATCGACGGCGCGATCGACTGCGCGCCCTTGGCGTTGACGCCCATGTAGGTGGACAGCGCGATCGTCACGTCCGACCCGAAGTGCGGGTACGGGAAGCGCTGCTGGCGGTAGCAGTCGTTCAGGCGCAGCTGCATGCCCCACATCTGGCCGTTGCTGACGCGGTAGGCCGGCCAGGCCGCGAAGCCGACGCCGTCGCCCGGGTTCTTGGTCAGGTTGGGCAGGTCCTGCAGCCGGATGCGCTTGCCGTCCTCGCCGTGGCAGGCGGCGCACGAGAAGTCGTGCGTGCCGCCGCGATAGAAGAAGACGCGCTTGCCGATCTCGTAGCTCTTGCGCTCCTCGGGGTGCGACTGCGGCAGGTTGAAGCGCATGCCGCGCGACTCGGCGGCGATCCAGGTCGCCAGCGCGGTCACGTTGGCCATCTCGCCGCGGCCGAACGGCGTCTTCGCGATCTCGGCGCCGTTCAGGCCCTGCAGCATCTCCATGCAGCTGACCAGGCGCGACTCCAGGTCCTGCACGCGCTGGGTGTCGGGGAAGTAGCGCGGCAGCTCGACGAAAGCCCCCTTGACGACGCCCGGCCCCTTGCCGAGGTCGCAGCGCTCCAGCGAGGCGTTCTTGGGGCCGCGCTTCTGCTTCCAGAGCGCCTCGCCCTTGGCCTCGTACAACTCGGCCGGGTTGCCGTCCTCCAGCATCTTGCGGTACTCGGCGATGCCTTCGGCGGCCGATCGATCCTGGCCCATCGCCGGGCCCAGGGCCGCAAGGCCCAGCACGGCGGCGGCACATCCCAACACGGTGGTCTTCATGCGCTTGTCGTCTCCATCGTTGCTCTCTTCGACGCACCGGCGGCCCGGCCTGCAAGGACCGTCCGGCGCCGCTGCCCGCACCGTGCCGGGCCGCCGACCGCTGTCAGGCGACGGTCGCCTCGTCGGTGCGCTTGTCGCCCTTGTTGTCGACCCAGGTCACGGCGATCTTGTCGCCGGCCTTGGCGCCCTTGACGTTGAACTGCAGGAACGGGTTCTTCGCGATCGAAGGCCCCCACTGGGCCGACAGCACCGCCTTGCCGTTGTGGGTGGCGGTGACTTCCTGGATGAACCAGGCGGGGATCACGTTGCCGGCGCCGTCGCGGCGGGTGCCGGTTTCCATCTCGTGGCTCATCAGCACGCGCACGGTGGCCTTGTCGCCGCTGGCCTGGGCGCGGATGCGCATCGGGTCTGCCATGTCAATATCTCCTGAACTGAGGGGTCTGGACGCTGAGCGGTGGACGCGGGCAGGGGTCAGCCGCCGCAGCCCCCCAGCGTCACCTTGATCTCCTTGACCGCGTACAGCGTGCGGCCGTCGTTCATCACCGCGACGGCATAGACGTTGGACGACTGGCCCATCTTGACGCGCGTGTTGAACGCCGGCTCGACGGAGGCGCCGACGTCGAAGACCGCGGCCAGCACGTTCGGGTTCTTCTCGACCAGGATCAGCAGCTGCTTGACGCCGGCCATCGTGGTGGCCGCGCCGACCGGCACCACGGCGCCGTTCTCGGCGATGTCCGGGCCGGTGATGGTGACGTCCTTGCTCTCGGCCGGGGCACCGCCGCCCAGCGCCTTGGTGGCGTCGGCGAGGTTCTTGGCCTCGAAGGCGGCCTTGTTCCAGGCCGCCTGGGCGGTGGCCGGCAGCAGACCGGCGCCGGCCAGCAGGCCCGCAACCTGCGCGCTGCGCAGCAGCATTTCGCGACGGGTAGCCATATCAATCTCCTTGAATATTCACAGCGGATGATTCCTCACTGGGGCCGGGCCGTCATCCGGGCATACCCGGTCCCGTTTTCACGCGTGCGTGAAGGCCTGCGCAACGATCCGATTCACGGCCGCTTGGCGCCGCCGGCCAGCCAGGCGGCCAGCGCGTTGACGTCCGCCGCCGGCAGCGACTGCTCCGGCATCGGGATCGGACCCCAGACGCCGCTGCCGCCGGCCACGATCTTCTTCGCCAGGTAGTCGACCGCGTCGTCGCGGCCGGCATACCGGCGCGCGATCTCGCTCATGCCGGGACCGACCACCTTGTTGTCCAGCCCGTGGCAGGCCAGGCAATTGTGCTGCCTCGCCAGCGCCACCGCCTTGGCCGCAGCCGCGGCCGGGCCGGCGCCCGGCGCGGTGACCGCCGCCAGCGTGGACATGCGCCGCGTGGCGCCCGACGGGCGCGTCGTGTCGGCGCCGAGCTGCGCGCCGACCAGTCGCTGCTGCTCGGCCAGGTTGCCGTGGGCGTTGCGGGCATGGTCGGGCAACAGCGAGGCCACCTTGGCCTCGGTCGCGCAGTTGGACATGCAGGCCGCGGCCAGCACGTCCGGCTTGCCGCCGTTGCCCAGCGTGCGACCCGGCCACAGGCCGTGGTCGGTGGTCTTGCCGTTGCGGTTGGGCAGCCGCTGCTGCACCTGCGCGATGTTGGCGTCCGACAGCGTGAAGTCGTCGGGCACGATGCCGCCCAGGTTCAGGATGAAGGCCGTCACCGCATAGACCTCGTCCGGGGTCAGCGTCTTCGGGTTGGTCCAGGGCATCGCGCGGTTGATGTAGTCCCACAGCGTGGACAGCGACGACAGCTTCATCAGCGTCGTGCGCCCCGGGAAGCTCTCGTCGGTCAGGCGCGCGACGCGGCCGGTCTCGATGTCCTTGGCCGTGGTGCCGCCGACGATGGGCGAGAAGACCTCGTTGCTCTCGCCGAAGATGCCGTGGCAGGAGGCGCACTTGGACTCCCACACGTCCTGGCCCCGGGCCACCGTGCCGGCCCCCTTGGGCAGGCCCTTGAAGTCCGGGCGCACGTCGATGTCCCAGGCCTGCACCTCCTTGGGCGTGGCGGTGCGGCCGATGCCGGGGAACTCCGCCGGCGCCGCCGGCTTCGCGGCCTGCGCGAACGCGCCCAGCGTGCTGCCGGCCAGCACCAGCGCGATCAGCGCTTCACGACAGCTGGACATTCTTCACCTCGCCGTTTTCCTGCACGAGCCAGGTCTGGATCGCGTTGTTGTGGTAGATCGAGCGCGAGCCGCGCACGGCGCGCAGCTGGCGGTAGGTCGGCTGCACGTGGCCGGTGTCGTCGGTGGCCCGGCTCTGCACCAGCGCCGGCTTGCCGTCCCACACCCAGTCCAGCGCGAAGCGCGTCAGGCACTTGTCCATCACCGGGCCCTGCAGCCGGGCCTGGCGCCAGTTGCGCCCGCCGTCGACCGAGACGTCCACGCGCCGCACCTTGCCGCGGCCGCTCCAGGCCAGGCCGCTGATCTGGTGGTAGCCGCGGTCCAGCAGCACCTGGCCGCCCGAGGGCGTGGTGACCACGCTCTTGACCTCCTGGATGCTGGTGTACTGGCGGTGCAGCCCGCCGGGCATCAGGTCCACGTAGTGCAGCACCTCGTCCTTGGCGCCGTAGGGCTGGTCGCCGACCTCGATGCGGCGCAGGTACTTGACCCAGCTCACGCCCTGCACGCCGGGCACCACCAGGCGCAGCGGGTAGCCGTTCTCGGGGCGCAGCATCTCGCCGTTCTGGCCGTAGGCGACGAAGACCTCGCCGTTCTCGACCTGCTCCATCGGGATCGTGCGCGTCATGCTCGAGCCGTCGGCGCCCTCGGCCAGCACGAAGCGGCCGCGCTTGTAGTCGGCGCCGGCCATGTCCAGCAGCACCTTCAGCGGCACGCCGGTGAACTCGCTGCAGCTGATCATGCCGTGCGTGTACTGGCAGGTCGGCACCGCGACGTTGCCCCACTCCATGCCGGTGTTGGCGCCGCACTCGATGAAGTGGAAGCGGCTCACGCTGGGCAGCCGCATCAGCTCGTCGACCGTGAAGACCATCGGCCGCCTGAGCATCTTGTCGTCCGAGCCGTTGAGCATCAGCCGGTGCTTGCTCGGGTCGATGTCCCACCACCCCTGGTGATGGCGCTCGAAGTGCAGCCCGCTGGGCGTGACGATGCCGAACAGGCTCTGCAGCGGCGCGAAGCTGACGCTGGCCTGGTTGGTCTGCGTCAGGCCCGGGCTCTGGCGGCGCTGCACGTTGCGCTCGTACTTCGACGGCATGCCGTAGCCGTCGGTCACCACCGGCTGGCCGAGCCCGGTGCTGTGCTCGGGCAGCTTCAGGATGTTCGGGTCGCCGCCGTCGGCCGGCACCGGGTTGGCCTGGGCCAGCGCCGCGGGGGCCGCGACCGCGGCCCCGCCTGCGGCCGCCGCCGCGAAGGCGCTGCGGATGAAGTCGCGCCGGCCGCTGCGTGCCTCGCGGTGCACGGCCTGGATGCCGGAGCGGTCCAGGAAGCTCTCCGGCGCCTTGCGGACGCGGCCAGGCTGCTGAGGGGGAAGGTCGTCGGTCACGGATGGCTCGATTCGGATATAAGCAATTACGAATATACAGCCCGGCGTATCCGCCATACCGGGTGGAAACCCTTAATCCGACCCTGACGCTCGGAAACCGGCGCGGACGGCGGGGCGGCTTCCGGCCCCGCGCCGCGCCCGGCGCTGCGGACGCTGCCTCGCCAGCGGCCTAGGGCTGGCCGACGATCGAGGCGGTGGCCATCAGTTCCTCGAACAGCGCCAGCGACACCGCGCCCGACACCGCGTAGGGGTCCAGCACCGGGCGCTCGCTGTATTTCAGCAGCAGCGCCGGATTCAGCCGCGCCATGTTGACCTGGCCCATGCTCCAGCCGGCGAAGCGGCGCTCGCCGATCTCGGCATAGCTGAGCAGCTCGACCTCGGTGTGGCGCGGGTCGGCGGCGATGCGGTTGTAGAGCCGGTTGACCGCGCTGCGCCCGCCTTCCAGCACCTGCAGGAAGATGCCCTGGCTGAAGCACAGCACGCCGGTCACGCCCAGCGCCGGATTGTTGGCCTTGCTCTTGCGCAGGATGGCGACCAGTTCCTCCTGGTCGACGGCCGGCACGGCGCGGCTGGCATACATCAGTCTGACGAGCATGGCGGTTCCTTCAGGGCGCGTTCTTGCGCGAGAGCAGCGAGAGGAATTCGCGCCGCAGGTTGGCGTCCTTCAGGAACGCGCCACGCATCACCGAGTTGACCATCGCGGTGTCGGTGTCCTTGACGCCACGCCAGTGCATGCAGAAGTGGTCGGCCTCCATCACGATGGCCAGTCCGTCGGGGCGCACGCGCTGCTGCAGCTCGTTGGCCAGCATCGTGACCGCCTCCTCCTGGATCTGCGGCCGGCTCATCACCCAGTCGGCGATGCGCGCGTACTTGCTCAGGCCGATCAGGTTGCTGTGCTCGTTGGGCAGGATGCCGATCCAGACGCGGCCGAAGATCGGGCACATGTGGTGGCTGCAGGCGCTGCGCACGGTGATCGGCCCCACGATCATCAGCTCGTTCAGGCGCTCGACGTTGGGGAACTCGGTCACTGCCGGCATCGGCTGGTAGCGGCCGCGGAAGACCTCCTCGACGTACATCTTGGCCACCCGCTTGGCCGTCTCGTTGGTGTTGTGGTCGCTGTCGGTGTCGATGACCAGCGCGCGCAGCACCTCGTGCATCTTCGCCTGCACCTCGGCCTTGAGCTCCTCGAGCTCGCCCTCGCGCACGAAGTCGGCGATGTTGTCGTTGGCGTGCCAGCGCGCGTCGGCGGCGACCAGCCGCCAGCGGATGCGCTCGGAGGCCGGCAGCTGCGCCAGCTCCTCCTCGCTGCGGAAGATGCGCTCCTTGCGCTCGGCGGTCGGGACGTTGCGGGCCATGGGCAGCGGGCCGGCGGGCCGGCGTTCGAAGTCAGCCGGCATCCTACGCCGGCGGCTAGACTGGGCCGATGACCGGGGTCTTGACCGCCGCTGCGGGCCACGGGCCGCCGCTGGCGCGCCTGCTGGAGCCCGCCGCCGACGCCGTGCAGGCGGTGCGCGGCGGCCGCTCGCCCGCCGACACGCTGGCACGCGTGCCGGCCGAGCTGCGCCCGGGCGTGCAGGCACTGGCCTTCCACGCGCTGCGCTGGCTGGGCAGCGCCACCGAGGCGCGGGCCGAGCTGGCCCCGAAGGCGCCGCCGCCCAATGTCGACGGGCTGCTCGTCACCGCGCTGGCGCTGCTGTGGCCGACCGGCGAGCCGGCCCCCTACCCCGAGCACACGCTGGTCGACCAGGCGGTGACGGCGATGCGCCACCGCGCGCCCGCGGCGGCCGGCTTCGTCAACGCCGTGCTGCGCCGCTTCGTGCGCGAGCGCGAGGCCGTCGTCGCCGCCGTGCGCCACCGACCGCTGGGCGCCTGGAACCACCCGCCGTGGTGGATCGAGCGCGTGCGCGCGGACTGGCCGGCGGCCTGGCAGCACCCGCCGATGACGCTGCGCGTCAACGCGCGCCGCGGCAGCGGCGAGCAGTACCTGCAGCGACTGGCCGCCCAGGGCCGCGGCGCGACGCTGCTCGCCGACCCGCTGCTGCGCGGCCAGGCCGTGGTGCTGGCGCGGCCCTGCCCGGTGGAGCAGCTGCCCGGCTTCGCCGAAGGCGAGGTCTCGGTGCAGGACGCCGCCGCGCAGCGCGCCGCACCGCTGCTGCTGGGCGAAGGGGCCGACGCGCTGCGCCCCGGCGCGCGTGTGCTCGACGCCTGCGCCGCGCCGGGCGGCAAGACCGCGCACCTGCTGGAGCTGGCCGAGCCCGACCTGCTGGCGCTGGACAGCGACCCGCTGCGCCTGGCGCGCGTGCAGGACACGCTGAACCGGCTGGGCCTGCGCGCCACGCTGAAGGCCGCCGACGCGCGCCAGACCGCCGCCTGGTGGGACGGCCGGCCGTTCGACGCCATCCTGCTCGACGCGCCCTGCACCGCCAGCGGCATCGTGCGCCGCCACCCCGACGTGCGCTGGCTGCGCCGGCCCGACGACGTGGCCGCGCTGGCGCACGTGCAGGCCGAGCTGCTGGACGCGCTGTGGCCGCTGCTGGCGCCCGGCGGGCGGCTGCTGTATGCGACCTGCTCGGTCTTCCGCGCCGAAGGGCAGCAGCAGATCGACGCATTTTTGCAACGCTCGGCGCCCGGGACGGCGCGCCTGGACCCGGCCTCGCCGGGTCACCTGCTGCCCCTGGCCGACAATGCGCTGACCACTGCACCTGCGTGGGGCGCCGGTGCCGCGGCGGCGCCCGCGCTGCAGGACGGCTTCTTCTACGCGCTGCTGCGCAAGACCTGAGTCCCGCGCCCGACCCCGACCACCGTCATGCCTTCGCCACGGCTCCGCCGAAGTCTGCTGCAGGGCCTGGGGAGCCTGCTGGCGGCGCTCGTGCTCGGCGCCGCGCTGCTGCCGGGCGTGGCGCGCGCGCAGGGCGTGGAGCTGGCCACGCTGCAGGCCACGCGCGAGGACGGCGCGCTGGCGCTGGAATTCGCGGTGCGCGTGACGCTGCCGCGCGCGGTGGAGGAAGCGCTGCAGCGCGGCGTGCCGATCTACTTCGTCGCCGAGGCCACCGTCTGGCGGAACCGCTGGTACTGGCGCGACCTGCGCGTGGCCCGCGTCTCGCGCTCGTGGCGCATCGCCTACCAGCCGCTGACCGACACCTGGCGCGTCGGCCTGGGCGGCCTGAACCAGAACTACCCGACGCTGGCCGAGGCGCTGAATGCGGCCTCGCGCAGCGCCGGCTGGCGCATCGCCGAGCTGTCGCGCCTGGACCCCGACAGCAGCCACTACCTGGAGTTCAGCTGGCGCCTGGACACCACGCAGCTGCCGGGGCCGATGCAGTTCGGGCTCGGCACGCCGGGCGACTGGTCGGTCGGCGCCTCGCGCACGCTGCGGCTGGAGGCCGAGCGGTGAACGCCCGCCGCCCCGGGAGCGCCCGATGAGCAAGTCCGCACGCTGGGCCTGGCTGGTCTCGCTGGTCGCCGCCACCGGCGCGGCGCTGGTGCTGGCCTTCGTGCTGTCGTTCAGCGACCAGGGCGGCGGCTTCTACGAACGCCACTTCGTCTGGCTGTTCGCCGTCAACGTGGTCGTCGCGCTGCTGCTGATGGCGGTCATCGCGTGGGTCGCGGTGCGGCTGGCGCTGCGCCTGCGCCAGGGCAAGTTCGGCACCCGGCTGCTGATCAAGCTGGCCGGCATCTTCGCCGTCGTCGGCATGCTGCCCGGGCTGGTCATCTACACCGTGTCCTACCAGTTCGCCACGCGCAGCATCGAGGCCTGGTTCGACGAGCGCCTGGCCGGCGCGCTGGACGCCGGCCTGGCGCTGGGCAAGACCACGCTGGACACGCTGGCCGACGACCTGCTCAACAAGGCCCGCGCCGGCGCCTCGCGGCTGGCCGAGACCGGCAACGCGCTGCAGCCGCTGGAGCTGGAGCGCCTGCGCGAGCAGGTCGGCGCCAGCGAGGCGGTGCTGATCGGCCCCAGCGGCCAGCTGCTGGCCAGCGCCGGCGGCAGCGCGGCCACCGGGCCGCCCGAACGCCCGTCGCCCACACTGCTGCGCCAGACGCGCATGCTCAGCGCGGCCAGCCAGATCGACGGGCTGGACGAGGACACGCTGACCGTCGACGGCCCCGAACCCCGCGTGCGGGCGCTGGTGCGCAT
>ERZ761607.5623-NODE-5623-length-10164-cov-4.584825_pt1 | contig 10164 bp, 10 predicted proteins | sample MGYA00511164_ERZ761607 | MGnify/ENA primary metagenome ERZ761607 (study PRJEB28899, sample SAMN02445080) | bioreactor sludge metagenome | biome: EBPR sludge | place: Australia: Brisbane, Thorneside Wastewater Treatment Plant | collected 2011-06-22 ...
CAGGAGAAGGTCTTCAGCGACCTCGGCCGCGTCAAGCACCTGAAGAAGAAGGGCGTGCTGATCGGCGTCGGCGGCTGCGTGGCCAGCCAGGAAGGCGCGGCGATCGTCGAGCGCGCACCCTACGTCGACCTGGTCTTCGGCCCGCAGACGCTGCACCGGCTGCCGCAGATGATCGAGGCGCGCCGGCGCGAGCGCCGCGCGCAGGTGGACATCAGCTTCCCGGAGATCGAGAAGTTCGACCACCTGCCGCCGGCGCGCGTGGACGGCTCATCCGCCTTCGTGTCGATCATGGAAGGCTGCAGCAAATACTGCAGCTACTGCGTCGTGCCCTATACCCGCGGCGAGGAGGTCAGCCGCCCGCTGGAGGACGTGCTGACCGAGGTCGCCGGCCTGGCCGCGCAGGGCGTGCGCGAGGTCAACCTGCTGGGCCAGAACGTCAACGCCTGGCGCGGCACGCTGGACGGCGCGCCGGCCGACTTCGCGCTGCTGCTGGAGTGCGTGGCCGAGATCCCGGGCATAGCGCGGCTGCGCTACACCACGAGCCACCCCAACGAATTCACGCCGCGGCTGATCGAGGCCTACGCGCGCATCCCGCAGCTGGTCAGCCACCTGCACCTGCCGGTGCAGCATGGCAGCGACCGCATCCTGATGGCGATGAAACGCGGCTACACCGCGATGGAATACAAGAGCATCGTGCGCCGGCTGCGTGCGGTGCGGCCGGGCATCAGCCTGTCGTCGGACTTCATCGTCGGCTTTCCCGGCGAGACCGAGGACGACTTCGAGAAACTGATGGCGCTGGTGGACGAGGTCGGCTTCGACAGCAGCTTCAGCTTCGTCTTCAGCAAGCGCCCGGGCACGCCGGCCGCCGCGCTGGCCGACGACACGCCGCAGGCCGTGAAGCTGGCGCGGCTGCAGCGGCTGCAGGCGGCGATCGAGGCGCATGCGCGGCGCATCGGCGCCAGCCGCGTCGGCACCGTGCAGCGCATCCTGGTCGAGGGCCCGTCTAAGAAGGACCCGGCCGAGCTGATGGGCCGCACCGAGTGCAACCGCATCGTCAACTTCGACGGCGGGCCGCAGGCGGCGCGGCTGGTTGGGCAGATGCTGGACGTGCGCATCACCGCCGCGCTGCCGCATTCGCTGCGCGGCACGCCGGTGCTGCACGACGCAGCGCTGCCGGCCTGAGGCGACGGGCGGGCCCGGCGGCCGGCGCTTCAGCCGCGCCGCCGCCCGGGCCCGAAGCCCAGCCACCACAGTGCCAGCGCGTTGGCCAGCACCAGCAGGGCGTAGGTGGCCATGCGGCCGTCGCGCCCGCCGAGCACCAGGCCGCCGACGGTGACCAGCGCCCCCGCGGCCGCCGCGCCCAGCGCCAGCCGCTGCCAGCGCACGGCGGCCAGCTCGCGCCGCCACAGCAGCTTCGCCAGCCCCGCGCTCAGCGCGGCCAGCGCCACCGCAGGCAGGAACAGGTTGACGAGGTGCCAGAAGGCGTCGAGGGCATCCATGGTTGACGGCGGCGCGGGCGGGCCCGATGATCGGCTGAATTGTCGTCAGGACAAGTTGACACTTGATCTGTCGCAGGAGATGCGCCAGTTCCACCTACCCTCGCAGGGGCCGGCCCGTACAATTTTGGCGTGAGCGTCTTCGCCCTCGGGCTCAACCACACCACTGCCCCGCTGGACCTGCGCGGGCGGCTGGCCTTCGCGCCCGAGCAAATGGCACCGGCACTGCGCGGCCTGCGCGAACGGCTGCAGCGTGCGGTGCCGGAAGCCGCCATCGTCTCCACCTGCAACCGCACCGAACTCTACGTGGCCGCCGGCCAGGCGCCGGCGCAGGAACTGGTGCGCCCGGCGCTGGACTGGCTGGCCGAGCAGGGCGGCATCCCCGGCGGGCAGTTGCAGGGCCACAGCTACGTGATGGAGGACCGCGCCGCGGCGCGCCACGCCTTCCGCGTCGCCGCCGGGCTGGACTCGATGGTGCTCGGCGAGCCGCAGATCCTGGGCCAGATGAAGCAGGCCGTGCGCCTGGCAGACGAAGCCGGCACGCTGGGCACCACGCTGCACCAGCTGTTTCAGCGCAGCTTCGCGGTCGCCAAGGAGGTGCGCACGTCCACCGAAATCGGCGCGCACAGCATCAGCATGGCCGCCGCCGCGGTGCGCCTGGCGGCGCAGATCTTCGAGCGTCTGGAGGACATCCGCGTGCTCTTCGTCGGCGCCGGCGAGATGGTCGAGCTGGTCGCCACCCACTTCGCGGCGCGCACGCCCAAGGCGATGGCGGTGGCCAACCGCACGCTGGAGCGCGGCGAGAAGCTGGCCGCGCGCTTCGGCGGCGAGGTGCTGCGGCTGTCGGACCTGCCGTCGCGGCTGCACGAATTCGACGCCGTGGTGTCCTGCACCGCGAGCACGCTGCCCATCATCGGCCTCGGCGCGGTGGAGCGCGCGCTGAAGGCGCGTCGCCATCGCCCGATGTTCATGGTCGACCTGGCGGTGCCGCGCGACATCGAGCCCGAGGTCGCGCAGCTGGCCGACGTGTTCCTGTACACCGTCGACGACCTGTCCTCGCTGGTGCAGACCGCCGGCGAAAAGCGCCAGGCCGCGGTCGAGCAGGCCGAGGCCATCATCGACGCCGGCGTCACCAGCTTCGCGCACTGGCTGGACCAGCGCGCCGCGGTGCCGCTGATCCAGGCGCTGAACCGCCAGGCCGATGACTGGGCGGCGCTGGAGCTGGCGCGCGCGAAGAAGCTGCTGGCGCGCGGCGAACCGGTCGATCAGGTGCTGCAGGCGCTGTCGCGCGGGCTCACGCACAAGATGCTGCACGGCACGCTGGCCGAGCTGCACGCCGCCGACGGCGACGAACGCGCGCGGCTGGCGCACACCGTCTCGCGGCTGTTCCTGCGCGGCAGCACGCGCGGCAGCGGCAACGGCGGCGGCGACCCCGGACCCGACGCGGAACGTTAGCGGCGCCGCGCGCCGACGACCGTTTCCGCCGCGCCGCGTGCATCCCGGCACGCCACGCGCCCTTCCCCGCCGCGACCCGCCGAGAACCCCCCATCGATGACTCCTGCCCTGCGTGAACAGTTCGAACGCCTGGCGCTGCGCCTGGCCGAGCTCGACGCGACGCTGGCCGACCCCGCCGTCGCGGCGGATGCGAAGCGCTGGCGCACGCTGTCGCGCGAGCAGGCGCAGGCCGCCGACATCGTGCAGCGCTGGCGCCGCTACCGGCAGCGCGAGCAGGACCTGGCGGCCGCGCGCGAACTGCTGGCCGACCCCGAGATGGCCGAGATGGCGCGCGAGGAGATCGCTGCCGCCGAGGACGAGCTGGCACGCCTGCACGGCGAGCTGCAGACGGCGCTGATCCCGCGCGACCCCGACGACGAGCGCAATGCCTTCCTCGAGATCCGCGCCGGCACCGGCGGCGACGAGAGCGCGCTGTTCGCCGGCGACCTGGCGCGCATGTACCTGCGCTTCTGCGAGCGCCGCGGCTGGCGCACCGAGGTGATGAGCGAGAGCGCGGCCGAACTCGGCGGCTACAAGGAACTGGTGCTGCGCGTTGACGGCGCGGGCGCCTACGGCACGCTGCGCTTCGAGAGCGGCGGCCACCGCGTGCAGCGCGTGCCGGCCACCGAGAGCCAGGGCCGCATCCACACCAGCGCCTGCACGGTGGCCGTGATGCCCGAGCCCGACGAGGCCGAGGAGGTGCAGCTCAACCCGGCCGAGCTGCGCATCGACACCTTCCGCGCCAGCGGCGCCGGCGGCCAGCACGTCAACAAGACCGACAGCGCGATCCGCATCACGCACCTGCCCACCGGCCTGGTCGCCGAATGCCAGGACGACCGCAGCCAGCACCGCAACAAGGCCAAGGCGATGGCGGTGCTGGCCGCACGGCTGCGCGAGAAGGAGCGCAGCGAACGTGCCGCGAAGGAAGCCGCCACGCGCAAGAACCTGATCGGCAGCGGCGACCGCAGCGACCGCATCCGCACCTACAACTTTCCGCAGGGCCGGCTGACCGACCACCGCATCAACCTGACGCTGTACAAGCTGGCGCAGGTGATGGAAGGCGACCTCGACGACGTCGTCGCGGCGCTGCAGGCGGCGCGTTCGGCCGAGCAGCTGGCGCAGCTGGAAGCCGGCGGCCTGTCGTGACCCCGCGCGACGCCCTGGCCCGCGCACGTGCCGCCGGCGTCGACCGCCTGGACGCGCAGCTGCTGCTGGCCGCCGCGCTCGGACGGCCGCGCGAATGGCTGCTGGCGCACGACGACGAGGCACTGCCCGACGCCGCCCACGCGCGCTTCGACACCCTGCTGGCACGCCGCGCCGCCGGCGAGCCGCTGGCCTACCTGCTGGGCGAGCGCGAGTTCCACGGCCTGCTGCTGCAGGTCACGCCCGCCGTGCTGGTGCCGCGGCCGGACACGGAGACGCTGGTCGACTGGGCGCTGGCGCTGCTGGCCGGCCCGCTGGCGGACGAAGCCGCGCCGGTGGTCGCGGATCTGGGCACCGGCAGTGGCGCCATCGCGCTGGCCGTGTGCCGCGGTTGCCCGCGCGCGCGCGTGGTCGCAAGCGACGCCAGCGCCGAGGCGCTGGCGGTGGCGCGCGCCAACGGCCAGCGCCTGGGACTGCCGGTGCAGTGGCTGCACGGCGACTGGTGGCAGCCGTACGCGCAGGCCGGCGTGCCCCCGCTGACGCTGGCCCTGTCGAACCCGCCCTACATCGCGGCCGGCGACCCGCACCTGCCGGCGCTGCGCCACGAGCCACGGCCGGCGCTGGTGCCGCCCGGCGGGGACGGGCTGGCCGCGCTGCGCGCCATCGTCGCCGGCGCCACGCCGCACCTGGCCCCCGGTGGCTGGCTGCTGCTGGAGCATGGCCACGACCAGGCCGACGCCGTGGCGTCGCTGCTGCGCAACGCCGGCTTCGACGACGTGCAGCACCGCGAGGACCTGGCGGGCCACCGCCGCTGCACCGGGGGACGCCGGCCGGCGCCGGCGCCTGTGTAACGCGCGGCAAGTTGGGGAACAGCCCCGCGATCGCGGGGTTTATGCACGCATCGGTGGTATCCCGGCGCGGGCTTGCAGGTCTACCATGTTCGCGTGCCCCGACGTCCAGCGAAGGAGCGAACGATGTCCCGCCGTACCCGCCCTGCCCTCGCCTGTGTGCTCGCGACCCTGCTGTCTGCCGCCATGCCGGCGTCGGCGCAGAACGGCCTGAAGCTGCAGGCCGACGCGTCCGCGGAGCGGTCGCTGCGGCTGGGCAGCGTGCAGCTGGACCTGTCGGTGGCAGACCTGGGCGTGGCGCAGCGTGCGCGCCTGTTCGGCGACTACTACCTGACCGGCCCGGGCTTCGGCGCCGGCCAGGTGTCCGGCGGCCTGCGGCTGACCAGTGGCCTGTCCTTCGGCCCGCGCGGCGCCACGCTGGCGCTGCCGCCGGGCCGCACCGGCGACGGCCTGCAGCTCGGTCCGCGCCTGGGCGCCGGCGTCATGGGCGAGCGCGACGCCGAGCGCGTCACGCTGCCCTACCTGGGCGTGGGCTACACCAGCCTGTCGCTGCGCGAAGGCTGGGGCTTCTCGGCCGACATCGGCCTGGGCGGGCAGCGGCCCGGCGAGCGCGTGCGCTTCGGGCGCAGCGGCCCGAGCGCGACGCAGGTCGAGAACCTGCTCAACGACCTGCGGCTGGCGCCAGTGATCCAGCTCGGGGTGTCCTACTCGTTCTGGTAGCCGCGACGGCGGCGCAGCAGGGTGCCGATGCCGGCCAGGCCGGCCACCATCAGGCCCAGCGAGCCCGGCTCGGGGATCGCCGCCGCATAGTGGTAGCTGACGCTGACGGTGGCGTCGGCGTTCCACAGCATCGCGCTGAAGCCGGCGCCCCCGCCGTAGCCGAAGTAGCCGCCGTCCCAGGGCGCGAAGCGCAGGCTGATGCCGTGGGTGGACTGGCTGGTCGTCGTGAAGAAGTTGGCCAGCGTGGCGGCATCGGTGATCTCGCCGCTGGCGCTGGCGCTGGTCACCAGATTGATCGGCAGCGACCCGCCCAGCGGCGGCCACACCGTGGTGTAGGTGTCGATGACCGTGCGGACGTCGGTCATCGCCGCGGTCTGCGGCCAGACCTGCAGGTTCAGCGCCTCCAGGAAGAAGGCGCCGTCGATGCGCGCCGTGCAGGCGCCGGCCGCGTCGGGGTGGTTGGGCACCGTGCAGACACCGTCGAAGCTGCGCCAGCCGTCCAGCGTGAAGCTGACGCGTTCGAGCGTGCCGAGCGCCGGGTCGAACAGCGGCAGCATGTCGTAGACGGTCAGGTTGTAGGTGTCGTCGGCCGTCGCGCCGTAACCGAAGCGCGCGTCGCCGCCGGCCGCGGTGAAGGTCGTCGAGTGGGTCAGCGTGCCCGCCTGGGCAGCCGCCGCGGCGGCGAGGGCGAGGGTGGCGGCGCCGCACAGGCGCGGCATGAAGGCAGGGACGGGAGCGGTCTTCATGAGTCCTCCGGGTTCGTCGGGGTTCGGGTGCTCGGGGTGGAAAGGGTCGGTGCGATCAGGCCGTGCGGCGACGCCGCGACAGCCCGAGCAGCACGCCGCCGCCGGCGGCGAACAGTGCCCAGGTCCCCGGCTCGGGGATCGCCGGGATGCCCTGCGGGCGCAGCACGTCGCCGGGCGACAGCGCAATCCAGTCGAACTCGAAGGTCTGCCCGGTGGTGTTGTGCAGCACCAGCAGCTGTTCGTAGTCGCCCTCGTCGTTGGGCCGCAGCAGGTTGGCGAACGAGGCATCCAGGCGCACGCGGTAGGTGTTGACGGTGCCGCCGTCAGCGCTGCCGCCGCGCGGATCCAGGCCGCCGACCCGGTTCAGCGCGGAGGTCTCCAGCGTCAGTTGCAGGCCGTTGAAGTCCAGCGTCAGGCCCTTGAGGTCGTTGAAGCTCAGGTCGCGGCGGGTCGCGATCTCGAACTCTAGGCCGCCGCCCGCCTCGGCGCCGTCGCGCTGGCCGCCGGTGAAGGGCAGCACGACGCGGCGCAGCGCGCCCGGCAGCAGCACCGCCGGCGCGACGTCCACGGTGGCCAGGCCGCCGTGGTCGGTGGCGAAGAAGCTGAAGCTGTCGAAGGAACCGGCGCGCAGCTGGGCGCCGATCTCGAAGATCGTCGCCTCCAGCCTGGACGCCGTGGCCGCACGCAGGTCCGCGCCGCCCATGCCGGCGCTGCTGGCGTCGCCGACGCCGCCCAGGAAGACCGCGCTGACGCCGCTGCGGTTGCGCGTGGCGTCGTGGATGTCGCGCAGGTCGTCCCAGTCCAGCGACTCCGGCTGCCCGGCGTAGGCCAGCACGAAGGTGTTGCCCAGGCCCAGTTGCGAAAAGCCGATCCGCCGGTCGGCATCGCCCTGGATCAACGGCGTCTCCCGGGCATCGGCGCCAAAGATGCCCTGGACGTGCACCCCGGCGGCGCTCGTGTACGGCGAGAAGGCCGCCGCCGCGGAGCGGTGGTAGCCGTTGTAGTAGCTGAGGTCGCCGGCCTTGTCCGCCGAGGCCACGGTGGCTTCGGTGAAGCGCCAGCGGTCGTAGAAGCCGTAGGGCTGGGCCTCGAACGGAGTGGCGTTGAAGCTGGCCAGCCAGTCGCCCCCGAAGCACTGCGTGAAGAACATCGTGATGGACGTATGGACCGCCGTGTCGCCGCGGTCGCCGTCGTTGAAGGCGCGCGCGATCCAGTCGGCGACATGCCACTGGTAGATGCGGCTGGCGCCTGCGCGGCGCGGCCTTCGCTTCGGTCTTCATCGGTCCCTCCGGTTCGCCCGTGTCGGGCGCTGCGTTGTCGTCGGAACCGATTGAGCCGCCGGCGGCGTTGCAAAGCCGTTGCGCAACCGGGCCGGCGGCACCCGGCGCGCCTGCGCTCCCCGCGAATGCGGGGGTGCACGCGGGGGCCCGGCCGCGCCGGCGAGCGCGGCTGTGCTGCCGGCGTGGGCTTCAGCGGCCGCCGCCGGGCCGGCGGGCGTAAGCGGGTACAGTCACGCCCGTTTCCCCAGCGACTTCGAGAGCACGACCATGAGCGACGTCCAGCAGAGAATCGACGAGATGGTGAAGAGCCACCGCGTGATGCTCTTCATGAAGGGCACCGCGCAGTTTCCGCAGTGCGGCTTCTCCGGCCGCGCGATCCAGATCCTGAAGGCCGCCGGCGCCAAGGACGTGGCCACCTTCAACGTGCTGGAGGACGACGAGGTCCGCCAGGGCATCAAGGACTATGCGCAGTGGCCGACCATCCCGCAGCTGTACGTGCGCGGCGAGTTCGTCGGCGGCTCGGACATCATGATGGAGATGTACGAGAGCGGCGAGCTGCAGCAGCTGCTGGCCGCCAAGGCCTGACGTGACGGCGCGGCGGCTGGTCGTCGGCATCACCGGCGCCAGCGGCGCGCTGTACGCCGTGCGGCTGCTCGAGCGCGCCCGCGCGCTGGGCCTGCACACCCACCTGGTCGTCACGCCGGCCGGCGTGCTGAACGTGCACCACGAGACCGGGCTCGACCGCGAGGCGCTGTATGCGCTGGCCGCCGAGGCCCATGCCCCGGGCGACATCGGTGCCTGCATCGCCAGCGGCAGCTTCGACACCGCGGCGATGGTGGTCGCGCCCTGCTCGATGAAGACGCTGGCCGCCATCGCGCACGGCTACGGCGACAACCTGCTGACGCGCGCCGCCGACGTGACGCTGAAGGAGCGCCGCCGCCTGGTGCTGATGGTGCGCGAGACGCCGCTGAACCTGGCGCACCTGCGCAACATGGTGACCGCCACGGAGATGGGCGCCATCGTCTACCCGCCGCTGCCGGCCTTCTACCACCGGCCGGCGTCGATCGACGAACTGGTGAACGAAGGCGTGGAGCGCGTGCTGGCGCTGGCCGGCGTGGCCGGTGCGGCGCCGCGGGAGTGGCGCGGGCTGTAGTCGCGTCTGGCGACCGGGCCCTGCGGGCCGCGCTGCCGCAGCATGGGCAGGCGGCAGCGGGCCGTGCGCTCAGGCCAGCGGGATGTCCCACTGCCGGCGCGCGCCGAAGACCAGGTTCGGATACTCGGCGCGGCCGCGGCTGCCGTTGTAGCGGCCCAGCGCCATGAACAGGTCGCCGCGCTCGCGGTCCAGGTAGTGGCGCAGGATCACGCAGCCGAAACGCAGGTTGGTCTGGGTGTGGAAGAGCCGGCTCGCGTCACCGTCGCCGATCAGGCGCGCCCAGAACGGCATCACCTGCATGTAGCCGCGCGCGCCGGCCTTGCTGATGGCGTACTTGCGGAAGCCGCTCTCGACCTGGATCAGGCCCAGCACCAGCGACGTCTCCAGGCCGGCGCGCCGGCTCTCGTACCACACGGTCTCGAGAAACTCGACGCGCGTCTGGTGTTCTGACTTGCGCGGGCGCAGCCGCTGGCTGGCCTCGCCGAGCCAGCGCAGATAGGCCACGCGATGCTCGATCTGGTCGAAGCGCGGCTTGGGCGGCGACAGCTCCGAGACGGCCGCCGAGAGCGCCGAACGCACGGCGTCGGCAAGCTGCTCCTCCTGCTGGGCGCCGGCCGTCGCCGGCGCGGCGGGCCAGACGGCGAGGGCCAGGCCACCGAGGGCGAAGGCCCGGCGATCGACGGTGGCCGCAGTCCCTGTCATGCCTCCAGTCGGGCCTTGACGGTGGCCAGCGCATCGGCCAGCGGCAACACGGCTGCCGCCGCGTCACGTCGGCCCTGCACCTCGACCGTGCCGGCCTTGAGGCCGCGGTCGGAAATCACCACGCGCAGCGGCACGCCGATGAGCTCCCAGTCGGCGAACATGGCGCCGGGGCGCTCGCCGCGGTCATCCAGCACCACATCGACACCAGCCGCAGCCAGCTGGTCGTGCAACTGCTCGGCGGCCGCCTTGACCTCGGTGCTGCGGTCCATGCCGATGGGGCAGACAACGACCGAGAATGGCGCCATCGAGGCCGGCCAGATGATGCCGCGCTCGTCGTGGTTCTGCTCGATGGCCGCGCCGAGCAGGCGCGTCACGCCGATGCCGTAGCAGCCCATCTCGAAGGGCTGCGGCTTGCCGTTCTCGTCGAGGAAGGTGGCGCCCATCGGCTCGCTGTATTTCTTCGTGCCGAGGTAGAAGACATGGCCGACCTCGATGCCGCGCTGGATGGCCAGCACGCCCTTGCCGTCGGGCGAAGGATCGCCCGCAACGACGTTGCGCAGGTCGGCCACCAGGTCGGGCTCG
>ERZ761607.5627-NODE-5627-length-10156-cov-4.388377_pt1 | contig 10156 bp, 10 predicted proteins | sample MGYA00511164_ERZ761607 | MGnify/ENA primary metagenome ERZ761607 (study PRJEB28899, sample SAMN02445080) | bioreactor sludge metagenome | biome: EBPR sludge | place: Australia: Brisbane, Thorneside Wastewater Treatment Plant | collected 2011-06-22 ...
GTGTCGAAGTCGACGATCTGGTCGCGGATCTCGCGGCCGTCTCCGTAGTGCAGGTTGGGTGCATCCGCCTGCGAGATGCGGTCGGGGTTGGTGAACAGCGCGCACCAGTTGATCAGGTCGGCGGCGTCGCAGACGCGGTTCGGCAGCGAGGCCGAGCGCAGCGTCGAGGCCATCGACTCGCGCAGCGCCACCAGTTCGTCGCGGCGGTTGAGCTGGCCCGCATCGCCCGGCAGCGCGACGCTCATCATCAGGCGGAAGTCGCGGATCGTGTAGTGGAAGCCCGCGGTCAGCGACTGCTGGGCGCCACGCAGCAGGTGGCCGACACGCTGGCGCGCGAGGCGGTGGAACAGGTTGTCGTTGCGCGCGGGCCGGCCCCAGTGCTTGGCCTTCTCGGCCTGGTCTGCATCCTCGACGCGCAGATTGGCGTAGCGGCACAGCTGTTCGCGGATGTGCGGTGAGGCGAACAGGTGGAACTGCACGCCGGTGCCGGGCGGGCAGGTCGCGTACAGCGACACCAGCACCTCGGCCATGCGTTCGTCGGCTCCCGATTGCGGCATCAGCTCCAGCAGGAAGCCCAGGCCGTCGCGGTTGACGAACAGCTTCTCCTCGGCCAGGTAGGCCGCGTACGGCAGCCAGGCGGCGAACTGTTCGGCGGGTGAATCGACGTCGGCGCCGAAGGGCAGCCATGACGCGAGGCCGGCCGGTTCGGAGTGGGGCAGTCGGGCGTTCATCGCTCACCTCAGTCCGGGCTGTCGCCGCTGGCTGGCAAGGGCGCGCGTGATGGCAGGCCGGGAATCAGGTTGTCGAGACCCGCCGGGCGCTGTGGGCGCGTGGCAGCCTCACGCGACGAGGTTTCGGCGGCGCGTGCGGCTGGAGCGCGCACCGGCGCGTGGGCCTCGCGGATCGCGCGCTGCGCGTGCTCCACGAGCCAGCGGCCGCCGTCGATCTGGACATAGACGTAGCCCTGGTCGTACAGGTCCCGGTCGGCGTCTTCCCAGGGCTTGAACCAGAGGCGCAGGATGCGCGGCGCCGAGCGCAGCGGCGTCGGGCTCGAGCTTGGCGGTTCCGAGCGCGGCGCACTGACCGCCGAGGTTGATGCCGCCGCAGCGACCGGCGGCGCTGCGGCACGCTGTCGTTGCGCAGGCAGGTTGTCTGCGACGGCGTTGGCGTAGGTCCCCGACACCGACTGGCAGGTCACCCCGTCCGGCGCCTTGCAGGCGTAGCTCGAACCGCCGCTCAGGCCTGACAGGTTCATGCATCCGGCCAGCAAGCCCACACCCGCCAGACTCGCGGCACGCGCGATCATGGCTTGGCCTCCACGGTCGAGCGGGCAAGCTGCGACTCGATCGTTGCACGGGGCACGTAGCCTTCCGTGCGAGAGCCGTCGGACCAGAACAGTGTCGGCGTGCCATTCACGCCGAGGCGGCGCGCCAGTTCGAGGTTGCGCTCGACGGGGTGGTCGCAGCGTGCTGCCGCATCGATGGCGGGCGGACTGCCGCGCAGCATCGTGGCGCGCCAGGCCGCGTCTCGGTCGGACGCGCACCAGATGGCGGCGGGCAGCGCCATGCCCTGGAACGGCACGAGGAAGGTGTGGATCGTGACGTCGTCCAGGCCTTCCAGCTCGGGTTCGAGTCGGCGGCAGAACGAACAGGCCGGATCGCTGAAGACGGCCAGGTGGCGCCGACCGCCGCCACGCACGGTCTTGATGGCGTCAGCGAAGGGCAGCGCGTCGAACGCCACGCCGGCCGGCGCGGGCGCGTTGTCCGCGACGGCACCTGACTTCGCGGCCGCCGCCTGCAGGCGCGAGCCGGTGAGGTCGGTCATCGTGCGTGTGTCGAACAACCTGCCGAAGATGAAGTAGCGCGGGTCGCGCGCGGCAACAAAGGCCACGTTGCCGTTCATCCAGACCTCGTAGAGGCCGGGGACGGGCGAGCGCAGGACCTCGCTGAAGCGCGTGCCCGGGTGCGCCTTGCGCAACGCCGCGATCAGCTTCGCCTCGTCGGGGCTCGGTGCGGCGCCCGCCACCGGGCCGGCCACGGCACAGCACAGCGCGGCGAGGATGGCGGCGACCCGAACGCGCCGGCCGCAGTGCAGGTCAGTAGGAGCCATCGTCGTCCTTCTCCAGGCCACGGGGTGGGAGGGCCGGGTCGGACCCGGTGCCGCGCTCGGCGGCCAGCGGCGGCAGGTCGATGCGTACGCCCTTGGTGATCACCACGTCGATCTCGCGGCCGGCATCGACCTCGATCACCGGGAAGGTGTTCTCGGCCAGCTTGATGTAGTACTGGGCCAAGCGGTCGAGCGCACGCCCGACGCCCGTGCCGAGGCCGGCCCGGTAGGCGTCCGCGCCGCTGGCGGTGGCGATGGTGCCCAGCGCCGAGGTGCTGTAGCTCGTCGACGACGTGGCCAGGCCTTGGCCGATGCCGCTCACCACGCCGGCCAGCAGCGCGTTGGCCAGCATCTGGCCCTGCTTGGTGACTAGGCGGCCCCGCATGCCGACCTTGCCGTCCTCGCCATAGACGCTGCCCTGGATCTTGACTTCCAGTGCGGCGCCGTCGGCACGCACGCAGGACAGGTTCTCGGTGCGCAGGTAGGCGCGCTCGGAACTGATGTCGCCGTAGCCGGCCGCGATCACGAAGCAGTCGCGGTACTCGCCGCGAAAGCGGTTGGGCAGCACCGAGTTGTCCGACAGACGGATCAGCACCGGGTGCGGGTTCGACTGCGATTGGCCGCCCGTGGGCGCGTCCAGCCCGCCGAGCAGCGTGCCGCGTGTGAAGCTGACCGGCAGGAAGGTCGACAGGGTTCGCGCGTCGGCGGACGGTGCACCTGTTGTCGGCGCGCTGACTGCGGCGCGGTCGGTCACCGCCACGCGGGTCAATGCGGGGACCGTCGGCGCCGCCAATGGTGGGAGGGGCAGGGCGCCCGTTGCCGATGCAGCGGGCGGCAGGCCCGGAGGCATCACGCCCGCCTGCACCGCGCGTGGTGGTGGCGGCGGTGGCGGCAACGCACTGGCCGGCGTGGCCACCGGCGCCTGCGCCGGGGCCGGCGGCTGTGCCTGCACCGCCTGTGCGGCCGCGGTGAGGCGCTGTTCGAGTTCGGCGAAGCGCTGCATCGTGCGCGCCTCGAAGGCCTGGCGGTCCTTGTTGAGGCGGCCTTGTTCCTCGCGCTCGCTCTCGTACTGCGCGAGCTTGCTGCCCGCGGTGCCGACCCACTGATCGACCGGGTTCACCTGCTGGCCGGGCGGCATCACGCCGATGTTGGTCGCCGACGGCGGACGTGCGGCGCCCGATGCGCCGTCCTTGCCCGATGGCTTGCCCTCGGCGAGGGCGAACACCATCCAGAGCAGGCCGACACCGCCGATCAGGATGGCGGCGAGCATCGCGTACTGGCGCTGCCGCGGCGTCAGCCGCTCGACCAGCGTGCGCAGCGCGGAAGGCGCGTTCATCGTTCACCCCCGCGGCGGATCACGAACACGTTTGTCGTCTCGCCGGGCTTGAGGTTGTGGTGCTCGATCGCCACGCCCAGCACCTGTCCGCCCGCCTTGCTGTCGGGGCGGTCGAACTCCTGCTCCGCCAACACCATCGTGGCAGCGCTGACGTTCTGCAGCAGGTACTTCTCGCCGGTCAGACCGCGGCCCTCGTAGCGGCGCATCAGCGAGAAGCGTGCTTCCGCCCACAGCTGCAGGTTCTGGTGCGCCTCCTCGACGCGGACGTCGGCCGGCACGCGGTCCGAGGCCATCGCGACCAGCAACGCCTTCATCGCGCGGACGTGGTTTGGCGACGCGCCCAACGGACCCGGTACTGAGGGACCGCCCGAGGCCGCGGCGGGTACCGACCGGTCGCGAATGACGATCGTGTCGGCCGGCGTGTCCGCACGCCGCAGCACCAGCGTGTAGGTCGCGTGCGCTGACGAGATGAACAGGTTGACGGGCTTGCCGGAGCCCGGGGGATCGCCCGGGCCCGCGACGGGGCGCACGTAGATCTCGCCCTTGTCGCGGTCGCACTCGAGCACAACTTCACCGGCCGGGTTCACCGGCGCGGCCGTGATCGCTGCGCCGCCGCCCGGCGCCGCGCCGCCGCCGCACTGGCTGGAGTGGATGTTGCCGAAGACGTCGATGATCGGCGCGCCTTCGATGCGGATGCGGGTTGGCTCCTTGATCGACAGGATCGCCTCCACCGCCACGCCATCGCGGGCCTCGACCACCTGCAGCGCCCGCGCCGACAACGGGCCGAGCGCAGTGAGCAAGGCAATCCAGGCGAACAGGGGCGGCCAGGGCCGACCGGCGCGCCGCGCTTGAGCGGGGCCAACGAGGCTAGCGGGCCGCATGAGGAATCTCCTTGAAGGTCTTCAGGTGGACGCGGCCGCCGCCGTAGCTGAACTCGACCAGGTAGGCCTTGAGATCGTTGGCCGTCTCCAGGCCGTTGACCAGCGTGCGCAGGCGTCCGCGCACGACCACGGACTGCGTGTCCTCGGCCGGCACGAGTTGCTGCGGCGCAAACGCGGTGCTGGCGTTGATGCGCTTGAGGCGCGCGGCCTCGAGCTCCTGCCGTGTCTTGAGTTCGCCGTGCTGCTCGGGCTCGACGTAGCCCAGCAGGATGTCCTTCTTCCAGTCGATCGACGAGGGCGTCACGTCCAACACCAGCCAGGCGATGAAGCTGCCCATCTGCTCGAGGTACTCGGCGCTGGCCGTGTCGCGCGTCACCCAGAACGACTTGTTGATCGACGGCGGCACCACCACCGTGCGCACCGCGCCCAGCAGGTTGAGCACCACCAGCAGTGCCAGCACGTGGCCGCCCGCCAGCAGCCCCACGGCGAGGCCGAGCGAGCGGTTGCGGCGCCGCATGTCCTTCAGGTCGCCGCTGAGCCGTTCGAAGTCCATCGTGTGCTCCGCGCGGCTTCAGCCGACCATGCGGCGGATGTGCGACGGCGGCGTGGCGCGCATCGCCGTCAGCGGGCTGGTCGGCAGGTGCCAGTACAGCCAGTGGATCGCGAAGGCCGGGTGCTTGTCCGCCTTGATGCGGGCGATCCAGCGCGAGGTCAGCAGGCCGGCCACAAGGCACAGCACGAACGAGACTTTCGAGCCCGACATGTAGCCCATGAACAGGCCCAGCAGCGCCGGCGCGGCGACGTCGACGTCCCAGAAGCCGATCTTCCACTGGTCGTCGAGGCGCCGCGGGATGTAGGTGTCGGCGTGCATGGGGCCTCCGGCGAAGTCCTGGCGTGACGTGCCCGACGCGGCTCAGACCACCGCGCCCATGATCGCGCCGGCGATCACCAGGCCGACGGCCGCAAAGATGGCCAGGCCGACGTAGAACAGCACCGGCCCGAAGTTGCGCAGCGCGGCCAGCGAGATCAGCGCGACGACGAAGCCCACGAAGCCGACCAGCGCCTTGATCCCGGGGCCGAGGCTGGCGATCTGCGTCAGCGCCGAGGTCAGCGGCCCGGTGATGCCGGTGAAGGCGACCAGGTCCAACGCGTAGCCGGGGAAGGCAACGCCGAGGCCGAGTGCGATCAGGCACAGCAGGGCGGCGACAGTCCACGGGCGGCGTGGCGCATGGCGGGTGAGGGTGGTGGGAGCGGCAAGGGTGGAGTTCATGGAGACCTCGTCGAGTAGGAAGATGGGTGGCGATGGGTGCGGTCTTGCGCAGGGGCGTGGCGGGAGTGGCGTCACCGTTCGGGCGGGGCCCGACATCGGGACCAGCGGCGCTCCGCCGGGAGGGCGCGCATCGCGCAGGCTGGCCGGGTCACAGGTCGCCTCCGTCAGGTTCGAAGGTGACCTCGACGCGTCGGTTGGCGGCACGTCCGGACACGCTGTCGTTCGAGGCGGCGTAGCAGCAGGCGCCTTGGGATTGCAGGCGCACATCGGCAGTGGCCAGCAGGTGCGGGTGCCGAACTGCGAGGTGCTGCCGGACGGCCTCGGCGCGGGCCTGCGCGAGCGCGTGATTGACCGCAGCGCTGCCGACGCTGTCGGTGCGGCCTTCGATCAGCACGCGGCGAACCGGCAGCGGCTGTGTCGCCGCGAGGTCGAGCATCTCGCGCGCCTGCACGTCGAGCGCCGACGAACCGAAGCCGAAGTGCAGCACCACGCGCAGCGGGGCCGGCGCCTCGCTCTGCGCAGGCGGCGCCGCCGCGGCCATTGCAATCGGCAGCGGCGTGGACACGGGGCGTGCGGCGATGGTCACCACAGGGCCGGCTTCCGGCGCGCCGACGGCGGAGTTGGTCGGGATCGACTTCGGCGTGCGCACCGGGCACGCAGGTGGCTGACAAACCACGAAGCGCGCATCCGGGCCGAAGTGGGCCTGGGCGATGCGCGTCGCTGCGGTAGCGGCTGGAGCCTGGCGATCCAGCTCGTGCGATGCCCGATCGGCGAGCTCGACCGAACCGCAAGCGGCGAGCGCAACCGCCGCCCACGTCAGCATGCAACGCAAGGCCGGGCGCTTCATGGCTGCGCCCTCGCGGCCAAACTGGGCAGCTTGCGGAACACCTGCCAGGCGTACCGCGAACGGGCCGCGGTGCATTTCTCGCCCTTCAGCTGCGAGCAGGCCGCGTTGTACGCGCCGACCGCGTTCCAGGTGGCGCCGTGCCGGGCAAATGCGTCGGCCAGCAGCCAAGCCCCGATCTGGATGTTGGTGCAGGGGTCGAACAACTGCGCTTCGGCGATGCCGTGGCGCGCCAGCCGTGGCAGGTGCGAGCTGTTGATCTGCATCAGGCCGATGTCGTAGGAGCCCGTGCGTGCCACGTGCGACCTGTTGACCGCGCGCGGGTCGAGGTTGGACTCGACGCGTGCGATGGCGTAGAGCAGCTCGGCGGCGACGCCGTAGCGCTGCGCCGCCTGGTCCCAGCAGGCCTGCGCCGGCCGCGTTGCCAGCACCAGCGCCAGCATGCCGACCATTGCGGTCACGACCCGCACGGACAGGCCGCGTGTGGCGGTGCTGGTGCGCTTGGTGTGGGACTGCAGGACGAGGGCCATCACGACTCCGAAGGCGAAACAAGGCGCCCGTCGCAGGACGGACAGAGGCAGCCAGCAAGGGGCTCGGTGAACTGCGGGTGGGCCGGCAGGGCTCGCCGGCGAGGTGATCAGCGGGTGGCGGTGGCTGCGGGCTGCGCAGCGGTCACCCAGGGCGTGGCAGTCGCCATCGGGCCGAGCGGTCGGCCATGTTCAGGCGCGCCTGGCGCAGCACACGCGCGTCGGCGTCTTCCGCCAAGCGCGCGAGAGCCACGCAGGCGGTGGTCAGGTGGTCGAGCTGGAACCGCGGATGGGGGTGCCGGTTGGCGGGCGAGCGTTGCACGGCCTGCAGCAGTTCGTACTGCGGCCGCCACATCGACTCGCGCCGGCGCGGCGTGTTCGGTGCACGCAGCACAAGTTGCGTGCCCAGGAAGTCGAAGATGCGCGCCGGCGCGTCGTCCGCCGCGAAGACCAGCGCGACGCACGCGCTGATCAGGTCGGGGAAGCGGAAGATCGGCGAGACGTTGTCGTCGCTGCGCAGCAGGCCGTAGAGCCACTCGTGCTCGCCGAGGAAGAGCCGTGTCTCGACGGTGTCGTGAGTCTCACCGGCCCCGATGCCGGCTTGGCTGCCATCGGGCGTCTGATGCGTGGCGGAGATCATGCGGGCATCCCTCGGTCATCTTCGACTTGCGGTGCTCTGTGGAGAGCGCGTGACCGGAAGGGTAGGCAGCGCCTGGGCGGCAGGCCGCCGGGAATGCGGGGTTTGGGAGGGGGGTTTCGAGGTCAAGGCGGCCGCGGTTCGGCAAACGCGCGAATGGGTCTCCACGGAGGCGCATTTGCAACTGAATTCGGTAGAGTCCTGCCAAGGGAGACCCAAATTCAATGAGGCTGGTTCGAAACGCCGGAAATGACCGAGTTCTTGACCTGATCCAGGCGCATCTGGCGCCCGGCCGGCGGCTGGACCTGATGTCCGGCGCCGCGTCGTTGTTTGCTTTCGAGGCCATCCGCGCCACGGCAGCAGCCCTGGCTGGCGCCCGGTGGATCGTGCCCGGCTCGGGTGCCGACTTGGCGCTGCTCGGCGGCGACGCCGACAGGCCGGCGCGCAACCGGCTGCAGGCCGCCCATGTCGCCCGGCAGATGGCGGAGTGGTTGCGCCAGTCGGCGGAAGTTCGCGCTGCCGCCGGCTCCATCCCGCAGGGGCTGGCGGTTTTTCGCGACGACGAGGGTGCGCCGGTGCAGGCGGTCCACGGCTCCTTCGGCCTGTCGACCGACGGCCTGGGTCTCACCCCCGGCAACCCGCTGGCCTTCATCCAGGCTTCGGAGTCCGCCACCGAAAGCCAGATGCTGGCGCAGTGGTTCGACGCGCAGTGGGCAGCGCTGGGGCAGCGCGGCGACGACAAGGCGCAGCTGCTGGCCCAGCTCGAATCGCTGGCGGCGCCGCGCGATGCGGCCAGCGTCTATGCCGCCGTGCTGTTCCACCTGCTGCAGCGCGACGGGCAGGAGATGGACGAAGACCGCATCGTCAAGGCGGCGACGGGCATCCGCAACACGGTGGTCTGGAAGAAGCTCTACAAGTTCCAGCGCGATGGTGTCGTCGGCGCCATCGACAAGCTCGACCGCTTCGGCGGCTGCATCATTGCCGACAGTGTGGGCCTGGGCAAAACTTTCGAGGCGCTCGCGATCATCAAGTACCACGAGCTGCGCAATGACCGCGTGCTCGTGCTCGCGCCCAAGCGCCTGCGCGACAACTGGACGCTGTACAAGGCCAACGACCAGCGCAACGTGCTGGCGCCCGACCGCCTGAACTACGACGTGCTGAACCACACCGACCTGTCGCGCGACGGCGGCTTGTCGGGCGACATCGAACTCAGCCACGTGAACTGGGGCAACTACGACCTCGTGGTCATCGACGAGTCGCACAACTTCCGCAACAAGAAGTCGCCCAAACAAGGCAACGAGACGCGCTACGACCGGCTCATGCGCCGCATCATCCGCGAAGGCGTCAAGACCCGCGTGCTGATGCTCTCGGCCACCCCCGTCAACAACCGGCTGGCCGACCTGCGCAACCAGATCGCCTTCGTCACCGAGGGCGACGACACCGCGCTGTTCGACCACGGCATCGCCAGCATCGACAGCACCACGCGCCGGGCACAGAAGGCCTTCAACCGCTGGCTCGAACTGCCCGAGGAAGAGAAGACTCCGGCGCTGCTGGTGGACATGCTGGGCTTCGACTACTTCACGCTGCTGGACCACCTGACCATCGCCCGGTCGCGTCGCCACATCGAGAAGTACTACGGCACCGAAGAGACGGGCCGCTTCCCCAGCCGCCTGCCGCCCATCAACATCAAGGCCGACGTCGACCGCGCGGGCGAGTTCCGCCCGATCAAGGAGATCAACCTCGAGATCCGGCGGCTCAAGCTGGCCAGCTACGCGCCGCTGCGCTACGTCAAGGACGGCCGGCTCGCGGCCTACGACCAGAAGTACAGCACCGCCATTCGCGGCGGCGAGAGCATCTTCCGCCAGGTTGACCGCGAAGAAAGCCTCATCCACCTGATGCGCGTGAACCTGCTCAAGCGCATGGAGAGCTCGGTCTATTCCTTCGCGCTCACGGTGGGGCGCCAGCTCAAGGACGTGGACGCCACGCTGGCGCGGCTGGCCGCCTACAAGGCCGGCAAGGATGGGGAACAGGGCGATGCCGACGAGTTCGAGAAAATCGACATCGCCGACGTCGATGTGGACGACCCGCTGTTCGAACCGCTGCTGGTCGGCCGCAAGGTCAAGGTGCTGTTGGGTGACCTGGACCTCGCCCGCTGGCGGCAGGACCTCACCGAGGACCGCAACCGCCTTGCCACGCTGCACGCCGCGGCCTTGCAGGTGGATGCCGGCCGCGACGACAAATTGCTCAAGCTGCGCGAACTCATCGCCGACAAGGTGCGCAACCCGATCAACGCGGGCAACCGCAAGCTGATCGTGTTCACGGCCTTCGCCGATACGGCCGGCTACCTGTACCAGCACCTGGCAGGCTGGGCCCGCGACCAGCTGGGCATCGACGGCGCGCTGGTCACCGGCTCCGGCGGCAACCAGACCACGATGCCCGGCCTGCGGCGAGACCTCGGCAGCATCCTCACCACCTTCTCGCCCCGGTCCAAGGAGCGCCCGGCAGCGCTGGCCGACGAAGGTGAACTCGACCTGTTGATCGCCACCGACTGCATC
>ERZ761607.5631-NODE-5631-length-10152-cov-4.120036_pt1 | contig 10152 bp, 6 predicted proteins | sample MGYA00511164_ERZ761607 | MGnify/ENA primary metagenome ERZ761607 (study PRJEB28899, sample SAMN02445080) | bioreactor sludge metagenome | biome: EBPR sludge | place: Australia: Brisbane, Thorneside Wastewater Treatment Plant | collected 2011-06-22 ...
CCAGGCCGAGCGACCCGACGTCACGTGAGCGTCGCCGTCAGGCGACCGAACCATAAAATCGTCTGCTCGCCTCGGACGCTCTGGCGCGTCCTGGAGTCGAGCCGCCGAACCCTAGCCCAGAGCCCGTTCCCGAATCAACGGCCGACCTGGATCGGCCATGAGACGGGTAGCGACGTGCGTGCCAGGACGTCGCGACGAAAAACCCCGCCGAACCGGGAGGTTGGCGGGGTCGGAAGCCTGCGCGGATCCGCGCGCTGGAAACTCCGTTATCAGATCGTGCGACCTCAGAGCCCCGTCGGCGGCTCGTCCAACGGTCGCTCGACTTCGACCAGGCAGACCAGCGAGACGGTGGTCCCGAGCGGCGGGACCGCGTCGTCGGTGTAGGCGACCTGTTCGCACTCGGGGCTCGACACGTCGTAGAACCAGCCGCTCGCCACGCCGCGCACCGCTTGTTGGACCACACACACGTCGCGGCCGAGCTCGTCGGATTGGGCATAGGCGCGACCCAAGAGGCCGTCGCAGCGCATGCCGACCGGCAAGGTCTCGCGCACGTCGCACTCCACCGCGCCGTCCGCGTCGGGCGTGAGCGAACGGTTCGAGCAGATGCCGCGGATGCGGCTGCCGATGCGGACCGCGAGGGCCTCGATGGCGGGGCGGAAGCTCTCCGCGCAGATGCTGCTCACGAGCGAGCCCGGCCAGAGGCGCGCGAGCTCCACGAAGCGACGACCGGGGGCGGCTTGTCCCGACTCTCCGCGCTCGCACGCGGGTTGGAGCCCGAGCTCGTTGGTGCCGTCGAGCACGTACTGCATGCGCGAGTCGGCGAGGATCGCTTCGGGCGTCGCGCCCACGAGGTCCTCCGGCATGCCGACGATGGCGGAGAAGATCACGTCGCGTTCGTCGCGACCGCCGAGCAGGCTCGTCTTCAGGGCTTCGAGGGTGACGAGCAGATCCGGACGTTGCACGCAGCGCTGGTTGAGGGCGCGACCGACCTCTCCGCCGCTGAAGAACTCCTCCGGGTTCGCGAGCGAGCAGTCTTCTTCGTCGGTGACGACCACCACCGCGAGCACCGCGTCCTCGCGCGGGAAGGTGCCGAGCGCGGAGGCCGACGCGAGGCCCTTCACGCTCGCCGAGAGTTGCTGCTCGAGCCCGCAGCCCGCGAGGCGACGTTCGCGCGGCAGCCGACGCTCGCCACGAACGCGTCGATGTCGTCGCCCGTCTCCCACTCCACGATGGCGTCGCCGACGCAGGTGCTCGGGTGGGAGAGCGCGCCGTCGTTGCCGAGGTTCGCGTTCGCGGCGCAGGCGGAGCCGACGCGCGACGACGGAACGACGAAGCCGCTGGTGCCGAGGTTGGTGTCGACGATCGCGACGCGGATCGACTCGACCGCGTTCCAGCGGCGCACCCCGCGCTCGTCGAGCGGCGGGTCGGTCAGGTCGCGCACGAGGTCCGGGATCTCGCGGCGCAGGCTCTCTTGCTCCTGCTCCATCGAACCGGAGCTGTCGATCACGAAGAGCAGATCGACTGCGGTCACCGCGTCGCCGCCGACCTCCATCTCGAGGAAGCGGCTGGTCTTCGGATCGATCGGCGCGAGCTCGCGCTCCATGCACCCGACGCTCGCGAGAGAGAGCATCAGAAGCGATCCGAGAGAGACACGAGAGACGGACGTGCGCGCGCACGCGGCGAGGGGTCGACGCATGATTCCTCCGGACGAGCACGGAGCGTCGCGACCTCTGGGGCGTCGCGAGCGGCTCGTTTGGTGGAGTCGTCGTCGCGACGATGTCGGGTTTCCAAGGGTGCGCGCTCGGAGTGCGTCGGGCGCGAAAGATTCGAGCGCGCTCGCGGGCCGGAGTACGCTGCGACGCGATGACGCGCGTGCTCGTCGCGGACGACGAGGAGAACATCCGGCTGGTGCTTCGGACCTTGCTCAAGAAGCACGGCTACGAAGTGCAGGTCGCGGCCAGCGCGGAGGAAGCGCTCGCGCGCGTCGGGCAGTTCGATCCGGACTTCGTGATCGCGGACGTGCGCATGCCCGGGATGACCGGCATCGAGCTCGTCGGCGAGCTGAAGAAGCGGGGCTCGGAGGCGGTCGCGATCGTGATGAGCGCCTACGGCTCGGTGGAGCTCGCGCTCGAGGCGATGAAGGCGGGTGCGTACGACTACGTGGCCAAACCCTTCAAGCAGGACGAGGTGCTGCTCGCGCTGCGCAAGGCGGAGGAGCGCGAGCAGCTCCGGCGCGAGAACCGGCGCCTGCGCGCAGAGGCGGTGGGCGGCGAAGGGCTCGGGCGGATGATCGGCCGCTCGGAGGCGATGCGGAAGGTGTTCCGCACGATCGAGAAGGTCGCGAGCTACAAGACGACGGTGCTGATCCTCGGCGAGAGCGGGGTGGGCAAGGAGCTCGTCGCCCGCGCGCTGCACGAGCTCTCGGATCGCAAGGGCGCGCCCTTCGTCGCGGTGAACTGCGGCGCGATCCCCGGGACGCTGCTCGAGAGCGAGCTCTTCGGGCACAAGCGCGGCGCCTTCACGGACGCGCACGTCGACAAGCGTGGGCTCTTCGAGGTCGCGGACGGAGGCACGCTCTTCCTCGACGAGCTCGGCGAGCTGCCGATGGAGCTGCAAGTGAAGCTCCTGCGGGTGCTGCAAGAAGGCACGATCCGGTCGCTCGGGGCGACGCAGGATCGGAGCGTCGACGTGCGGGTGATCGCGGCGACGGTGCGCGACCTGTCGCGTGAGGTTCGCGAGGGGCGCTTTCGCGAGGATCTCTTCTACCGGCTCGACGTGCTGCGCATCGAGGTGCCGCCGCTGCGCGATCGGCGCGAGGACGTGCCGATCTTGGTGGAGCGTTTCCTCGAGCGGCACCGGGAGCGGCTCGGGACCCGCGCGCGTCGCGTGACCCCGGCGGCGTTCGAGCGGCTGCTCGCGTACGACTGGCCGGGCAACGTGCGCGAGCTGGAGAACGTGGTCGAGCGCGCGGTGGTGCTGGCGGAGGGCGACGAGGTCGAAGAGACCGATCTCCCGGATCGGCTGCGCGCGCCGACCGATCCGGCGAAGGTCTTCCTCGCGAGCGGAGACCTCTCGATCAAGCGCATGCAGGCGTACATGGAGCGCGAGCTCATCGCGCGGGCGCTCACGAAGACGGGCGGCAACAAGACCGCGGCGGCGAAGCTGCTCGAGATCAGCCACCGCGCGCTGCTCTACAAGATCAAAGACTACGGTCTCGATTGAGCGCGTGTCGTCGCGAGCGTCTCAACCTTCGTCGGCGGCGCTCGTTTCGACGTCCGCCGTCGCCTCTTCGGCATCCGACTCGGTGCGCTCGACGCGGAAGCGCCACGGCAACCACGCGGCGCCGCGCGGAGGCGCGAGGCCTTCGCCGCTCTCCGGCAGCACGTCGTCGTCCACGGTCGAGCCGTCGTCCTCGATCGCTTCGTCGGGCGCGTCGGGTTCGGTGTCGTCTTGGGGCTCCGTCTCCGGCGCGTCGGTCCACGTCGTGAGGGTGCCGTCGGGCTCGAGGATCACGACCTCCATCGGCAGGTCCGAGCGCATGCGGGGGAAGGGCATGGCGCGACTGCGCGAGGTGCGACGGCGGACGGGGCCGCGGAGCGTGCCGTAGCGCGGCGACTGTCCGGGGCCCGACCAGTCGACCCACTGCGTGCGGCGCAGGCGCGCGTCGAGGTGCACGAAGGTGCTGCGTGGGTAGTAGCCGCAGCCGACGTGGCCGATCCGGCGGCAGACCTCCCAGATCGCGCGGTGCGGAACCCCCGCGATGCGCACGTCGACCGCGCGGCCCTTCGTGTGGCGGCTCGACTCGCGGGTGTAGCCGCCCGCTTCGCGGAAGCCGCTGATGAGGGAGATGGGGCGACCGCCGAAGTGATCGCTGACGTGCGCGAGCAAACGCGCGAGGCGCGGGTTCGGCTCGCGGACCTCGTCGTCCTCGTGTTTGCGCATGATCGCGCCGAGCTCGCGCAGCCCGGTGCGCAGCACGCGACCGTCCGCGTCGACGAGCGGGATCGACGCGCGCTCGTCGCGACGGATCACCGTGACGACGCCGGCGCTGCGGGGCGGGCCCCAGTCGCGATCGGCCTGCTCGTCGGGCGTGTGGCCGGGGAGGATCAGCTTCTGGCCCGCGCGCACCGAGGTGCCGCGGATGCGGTTGGTACGGCGGAGCTCGTCGACGCTCACGCGATGGCGCGCCGCGAGCTCGGAGAGGCTGTCGCCTGCGCGCACGTAGATCTCACCTTCGCTCGGGACCCGTAGCTCCTGACCGGGCCGAAGGGTGCTGTTGCGCCGCAGCCGGTTCGCGGCCGCGAGGTCGTCGACCTCCACCCGGTAACGGCGCGCGATCTGCGCGAGCGTCTGCCCCGACTGCACGGTGTGGGTGCGCTCGGCCTCGGATCGGCTCGCCGCGAAGAGCACGAGCGCGGACAGCAGGATCGCGAAGACCGCCGAGAGACGCGTCTCGGCCCTCGAGCCGCTCTTCCGATCGAGTGACTTCTCGACCGAGTCGGCGGGGTCAGCCGCCGACTTGCGGTGCGTGAGCGTCGCCGTCCAGCGACCGAACCTTCGGAACAGCACGGTCGGGGAGTATGAAGAGGTCTCCGCCAGGGTGCACGTCGTTGCGGTTTGCGGGGCTTTCCGCTACCCACGCCGCGATGCGAGGCCTGTGGCGCGTCGTGATCTGCGCGTTCGTGCTCGCGTCCTCCGCGGTCGGCGCGCGCGCGCAGGTGCCCGAGCATCCCGACGGACACGTGCACGATTGGCTCGTGTGGTGGCCCCGCTGCGCGCAGGACGCGTTCGTGCCCGAGCGGCTCGCGACCTCGCAGCTCCTCTACCCGCGACCCGGCTTCCCGGCGGTGGTGCGCGCGGGGCAACGGCTGACCGCGCGGGTGCGGCTCGCGGCGCCGCTCACGCCGCCGCCGGGGGTGCAGCAAGAGAAGGCGCTGCGTGGTTGGAGCGCGAGCCTCGAAGGGCGGTCCACGTGGAAGGCCCCGCGCGCGGAGCATCGTCACCCGCTGCGCGTCGCGGACGTCCGGCCCGACACACGCGTGAGCACGGTCTTTCGCGCGAGCGTCGATCTGCCGCCGTGGCTTCCGCCCGGCACGTACGATCTCGCGTTGCAGGTCCCGGGCGGCGAGGTGCTCGCGGGGGTCGCGAGCGTGCGCGTGATCGATCGTGCGGCGCCGGTGATCGCGGTCCTGCCCGACGAGGTGGCGGACGATCCGAGCGCGGCGGTGCACGAGACGTTGCGCGACGTGGACGTGGACGTGTGGGTGGGCGCCGCGACGAGCGACGTGCTGCGGAGGCCGCTGCGAGGCGCGGGGCTGCCATGGCTCGACCCCGCGGTGGGCGCGGTGCTCGCGGTCGGCGACGAGGGCGTCTGGGATCGCCCGCGCTGCGACGATCCGCTGATGCCACGCGAGGCCGCGATCACCGCGCTCGGTCCGAGGCAGGTCGTGAGCCCGACGGAGAGCGCCTCGCGCGTGCGGTTCGTGCGCGTGGAGCCTTTGGTGGACGTGGTGCACCCGCTCGTCCGTCGCGCGGTGGTCGAAGGCGACGCGCGGCTCTCCTTCGTGGTCCCCGAAGGATGGCGCGTGCAGGCGACGGGGGCGGACGTCATCGGCGCCTGGCCCGCGACGCCGGTGCGCGCGGCGGGGACCACCCCGAGCGTGGTGGTCTGGCTCGCCGCACGTGCGGGCACGGTCGAGGTTCGGGCGGCACCCGCGTCGGCGCTCGAAGCGCGGCTCGACGCGCCCACTCGGGTTCCGTCGGGGCGCGGCGCGGACGTGGTGGCGCACGCGGCGGAGGGCGCGTTCGTGGCGCTCGCGTGGGAAGAGGACGGTGCGGCGTGGGGATCGGTCGGGGCGCAGATCCCGGTCGCGCTCCGGTGGATGGAGGCTTCGGAGATCCAGGGGCTCGTCTTGGCGACCGACGGCCGAGCGGCGCGGGTCGCCGTGACGGCCGAGGGCGTCGCGCGTCGGCCGGGGGGCTGCAGCGCGAGCGCGGCGATCGGCTCGTCCGAGGATTCGCCGGGAATTGGGTGGTTCGGGGCGTGGCTTTGCACAATCGGGGTCGCGCGGTACACCTCCGCGCGCTCCCGCTCCAGGAAGACCCGGACCCCGTCCGTGCGTCTCTCGAGGTGACGGGAACAAACCCGACCGCCTCGCTCGTTCTGCGCCCGCCCATGACCCGACTGCTCGTCACCGCTTCGTTCGCGCTCCTCGTGGGGTGCGCCCGCATGATCCCGAACACGACCGTGGAAGACACGGCGGAGAACCGGGAGATCGTCGAGTTCGTCGAGCAGTATCGCCACGCGGTGGAAGACCGAAACGTGCGCCGGCTCCTCGAGCTCGCGTCGCCGCGCTACCTCGACGACAACGGGACCCCGAACGGCGAAGACGATCTCGACTTCGACACGCTCCGCGAGAAGCTCGCGATCTGGAGCGATCGGGTCACCGACGTCCGCTACGAGATCAAGTACCGCCGCGTCTCGTACGACCAGTCGCGGATCTTCGTCGAGTTCCGCTACACCGCGAGCTTCCGCGTCGAGACGGGTGAGAACGAGCGTTGGGCGCGCCGGCTCGGCGACCACCGCCTGATCCTCACGCGAGAGGAAGGCGAAGCGCCCGAAGGCGAGCTGCGCATCCTCGCGGGGATGTGAGCGCTTTCCGATCCGTCGTGGATCGAAGCGTCATCGCTCCGCTCTCGCGCCGCATCCGCTCGTCCGCTCCGGAGGCGTCCTTCGGAGCTCGAGGAGCGACTCTCTCGCACGCCGCAATCCGAGGCCACGGGTTCGCCAGGTCGGCGGGGTCGACCGCCGACGGCGTCCGTCATCACTGTTCGACAGGGAACATCGTTGAACGAGTGAGCGTGCGTCGGTTAGGCTTCGCAGGTCGCCGTTCGCGACGCGCCGCATGTCCGAGGAAAAGAAGCAGCTCGGAAAGATCCTCCTCAAGCAGCGGCTCGTGACGCCGGACGAGCTCGACTCGCTCTTGAAGGAGCAGAAGGCGCACCCCGGCTCGCGGCTCGCGTCCACGGTGGAGCGCGCGGGCAAGGTGCCGGGCAAGGAGCTGCTCAAGGCGCTCTCCGAACAACACGGGCTTCCGGGCATCGACCTCGCGCAGGTGGTGGTTCCGCTCGAGAACCTCCGCTGGATTCCGGCCGACGTCGCGAAGCGCCACTCGATCCTCCCCGTGCTGGTGAAGGACGACCGCATCTTCCTCGCGATGGCCGATCCGCGCGACAAGCGCATCGTCGACGAGATCGAGTTCGTCACCGGGCGCCGCGTGTTTCCGTACGTCGCGCTCCACGACCTTCTGCAAGAGGTCATCGAAGAGGCGTATCGCCTGCTCGATCTCGGGGAGGCCCACTACGTCGGATCGCAAGTACCCGCGGAGTACCTCGCGTCGCTCGGGATCGCGGCGTCGCCGGTCGAAGCCGAGCCGCCCCCGACGCCCGCGGGGCTCGTCGTGGATCGTGCGATGCCCGCGCCGAAGATGGACGACGACGAGCTCGGTCTGCGTGAGCTGCAGGCGCGCGCCCGCGAAGGCGAGCCCTTCCACTCGCAAGTCGCGCCGTTGCCCACGCCGCCGAAGGAGCGCGACACGAAGCCGAAGGTCCTCGTGGTCGACGACGAGGACGACATCCGCAAGCTGCTGCGCCGCGTGCTCACGCAGAAGGGCTACGTGGTGGTCGAGGCGAGCAAGGGGCTCGAGGCGCTGCAGAAGGTGCGCGACGAGCAGCCCGACGTGATCTTGCTCGACGCGATGCTGCCGGAGGTGCACGGCTTCGACATCTGCCGGCGCATCAAGGGCAGCCGCCGCTACGGGCACATCCCGATCGTGATGGTGTCCGCGATCTACCGCGGCTGGCGCGTCGCCGAAGATCTGAAGACCTCGTACGGCGTCGAGGCGTTCCTCGAGAAGCCGTTCAAGGTGGCCGACGTGCTCCTGCACGTGGAGCGCGCGCTCGAAGGGCGTCGCTCGGAGGTGCCCGACGAGGACGACGTGCTCAGCCGCGAGGCGGGCGCGGCGCTCGACGCGGGCATGGAGGCCTACCGCGCGGGGGATCTCGACGCGGCGATCGCGAAGCTGCGCGAGGGGCTCGCGATCGACCCGCTCTCGTTCCAGCTCCACTACCACCTCGGGCTCTTGTGCGGTCGCCGCGACGAGGTGTTCGAGGCGATCCACGAGCTCGAGACGGCGGTCGATCTGCAGCCGCGGAACTTCTCGGCGCTCAAGAACCTCGCGGTGCTCTACCAGCGCGCGGGCTTCAAACACAAAGCCATCGAGATGTGGGAGCGCGCGCTCGCGTCCGCGCCCGACGACGAAACGCGGCACGGCATCAAAGAACACTTGATGACGCTGCTCTAAGCCCCGTTGCCCCGCCGAACCCGAGCTGTTCCGTCGTGTCGTTCGCGTATGTGCGCGTGGAGCGGTTCGTGCGGTTCGTGTCGCTCGAGTCGGCGTTCGGACGTTGGTTCGAGCCTTCGCTCGCGCTCGCCCGAGGTGGCGCGCCGTGACCCGACACGGGCGTCGCCGAGCACACCTCTCATCCACCACGTCGCGCGATGTCCGCACCTGGAACTCCAGGGGTGCGTCGCGACGACGCCTTCGTTTATAGTCCCGCGAGCCGGCCGCCGATGAAGTTCCTCTGCGACAACTGCAAGGCCAAGTACCAGATCCCCGACGAGAAGATCGCGGGGCGCACGCTGCGCATGAAGTGCCGCAAGTGCGACCACGAGATCATCCTCAAGGGGCCGAAGGACGAGGCCGACGCGGGCCCCACCGAGGGGTCCAACGCTTCGAAGAAGCGCAGCGGATCGAGCGTGGGCCCCGCGCCGCGCCCGGGCGCGCGCAAGAGCAGCTCGCAGGCGGGCCCGCGTCCGACCTCGCCGGTCGCGGCGGCCACGCAGCCCAAGCGGGCGTCGTCGTTGGGCTCGGAGTTTCGCAAGGGCTCGCTGGCGCCCGAGGCGCCGTCGCCGCGTGCGCCCGCCGCCGAGTGGTACGTCGCGATCAACGACGTCCCCGTCGGTCCCATCAAGCGTGACGAGGTCGCGCGAAAGATCGGCCTCGGCGCGGTGACGGCGGAGTCGCTGTGTTGGCGCGAAGGTCTCGACGACTGGAAGCCGGTCGGGCAGGTGCCGGAGCTCGCGTCGCTCCTGCAGCAACGTCGCGTTCCGCCGCCGCCCACCGGCAGCAGCGTGCCACCGCCGCGTGCGTCCGAGCGTCCGTCGAACAACGTGGTGCCGATCGGTGGTCGGCTCGGTGCGGCGGCCGCGCCCGCGTACGACGAAGGCGAGCTCGAGGACGAGCGCACCGTGATGGCGCCGGTGCCGGTCCCCGAACCCGAGCCCGCGCGCGCGAAGCCGACGCCGAAACCGGCTCCGAAGCCGGTGGTCGCGCCGAAGCCGGCCGCCACGCCGAAGCCCGTCGCGGCGCCGAAGCCGGTGGTCGCGCCTCGGCCCGTCGCCGCGCCGCAGGAAGAGGACGATCCGTTCGCGCTGCCGATCGCCGCATCGGCCGCGCCAGCGCCAGCACCGGTGCCAGTCGCCGCGCCGTTCGCCGCTCCTCCGGCGTCGATCCCGGCGCCCGCGCCACGCCGTGGCATCCCGGTGGGCGCGTGGATCGCGATCGTGGGAGCGGGCGCGTTCGGCATCACCCTCGCGCTCGCGATCGGCCCGAAGTTGCTGAGCGACGATCCGGCGCCGGTGGCCGAGGCGACGCCGGTACCCGATCCCGTGATTCCGACCGAGCCCACGCCGGAGCTGGAGCTCGACGTCCCGGATCCCGTGCCCGACGAGGTCGTGCCCGAGGAGGTCGTTCCGGAAGAGACGACCGCGATGCGCTCGACGAGCACGTCGATGACGGTGTCGGCGATGGCGAGCACGCCGACCGCGATGACCGACAACCTCACGGACGAGCAGCGCCGGCAGCTCGAGCTGATCACCATGAGCGGCGCGACCGGTGCGGCGCCGAGCATGCTCTCGGTCGGTGGCACCAGCGGCGCGACCACCGCGCGCGAAGAGCTCGACAACGACGCGGTGCGCCGCGTGGTCACCGCGCAGAGCAACCAGCTCGCGCTGCGTCGGTGCTACGAGGTCGCGATCCGCGGCATGCCGGAGGCGCCCGCGGTGCGGCTCGACGTGGAGGTCGTGGTCGG
>ERZ761607.5633-NODE-5633-length-10148-cov-5.665015_pt1 | contig 10148 bp, 9 predicted proteins | sample MGYA00511164_ERZ761607 | MGnify/ENA primary metagenome ERZ761607 (study PRJEB28899, sample SAMN02445080) | bioreactor sludge metagenome | biome: EBPR sludge | place: Australia: Brisbane, Thorneside Wastewater Treatment Plant | collected 2011-06-22 ...
ACTCAACATGCTACACGCCGGACGGAAAATTTGAGCCTCAAAGAAAGGACTGCGACGTTAACTCGTGCGGATGTCTTTTCCATCAGGTAGAAGAGTTCTTCAAGAGCATCTTTAAGTAAAGCCGGCCTTGTAAAATAGAAAAAGCTCGCAGAGGCGCTTGTCGCCCGGCGGGCTTTTTTTGTTTTCATCAAAAGGAGAGGCGGAAGGCCAATTTCCCGGATAAGCCTCCCGCCCGTGACGTAGCTATAAGGTAGAGTCCGATATTCATCGAACACCTTAAATCTAACCTAAGCCAGCAGTATTGCTTGCGAAATTCAACGAACGGGCTTTCTCTGCCCTGATTCGGTCGTTTTTCGACACCGAACGGATCGCTCAGATCCCCGCAAGCCTGTAAACTCCCCGTTCGACGCGTTCCGCAAAGCCTTCATCCACCAGTTAAAGACCTCGCGTGTAATCGTTGCTCACGAGGACCCGATCTCATACGGTTACGGGGGCCGAGATCGCCGCCCGCATCTCGAACGAGCTGTTCGAATATCTCGACGCTCCGGTCCGCCGCGTCGGCGCCACCGACACGTTCATCGCCTATGCCCCGCAGGTCGAAAATATCATCCTTCCACATAGCGAGGACGTCGAGAAAGCGTTTCAGGAATTGATTAAGTACGAATGGACGGACCAAACGAAACGCGCCGGCCCCACAGCTCAATTTGAGTTGCGGGGCTGCTTTCATTAACATTTGTGAACAAAATCTATATGAATCGTCTATTGCTCTTCCTTGTGTTATCACTCGTCACGTGTGTTTGCGTATTTGGCCAGACCTCCGTTACGACGTCGGTTCGCGACTATCGCACTACAGATGAGCACCGACTTCTACGCGATTTCGTTGGCATGCTTTCGATCCCCAACGTAGCATCCGATACGCCCAATATCCGTCGGAATGCAGAATTTCTCATCGCCCAGATGCAGAAGCGAGGTTTGAAGCCGCGCTTACTTGAGGCGGCCGACACCAGGGTCCCGCCAGTTGTTTTTGGTGAGTACATCACGCCCGGTGCGACCAAGACGGTCATTTTCTACGCTCACTATGACGGGCAGCCGACAGAAGCCGCTGACTGGGCAGGAAGCAAGCCGTGGGAGCCGGTGCTGAGAACGGCATCGCTTGATAAGGGTGGAAAGATCATTCCGTTTCCACTAGATGGCGAGAAGATCGATCCCGAGTGGCGGATCTATGCCCGGTCGGCATCGGATGATAAGGCCGGGGTTTTTGCAATTTTGACGGCCTTTGATTCTTTGATCGCGAAGGGCGTGAAACCGACGGTCAATATCAAGTTCTTTTTCGAGGGCGAAGAAGAAGCAGGTTCGCCGAACCTGAAGGAGATCCTCGAGAAGCACAAGGACATTTTGAAAGCCGATGCTTTTATCGTCTGCGACGGACCAATTCACCAATCGGGACGGAAGCAGGTCGTTTTTGGAGTTCGCGGCGACGTCAATGTTGAGCTGACCGTTTATGGGGCGAAACGCCCATTGCACAGCGGCCACTATGGTAATTGGTCTCCAAATCCGGCGTTACTTCTTGCCAAGCTTCTTGGCTCAATGAAGGATGATTTTGGCAACATTACTATCAAGGGGTGGAATGACGATGTCGAGCCGTTGGGACCTGCCGAACTGAAGGCTATTAGTGACGCTCCGCAATACGATGAGCAGCTAAAACGTGAACTCGGTATCGCCTACACCGAGGGCGGCGGCAAAAGCCTTCTCGAACGTATCAACCAGCCTTCGCTAAACATAAACGGCATCAAAAGTGGTGATGTCGGCGAAAAAGCTCGAAACGTCATTCCCACTACCGCCACGACAGTGCTCGACCTTCGTCTCGTCAAGGGGAACGACCACATTCGCCAGGTCGCTAAACTTCGCAGGCACATTGAATCGCAAGGTTATTACATCATTGACCGCGATCCGACCGACGAAGAGCGCCAAAAGTACCAACGTATTGCAAAATTCAACCACGTCCCCGGGAGCTACAATGCACAGCGAACGCGGATGGACTTGCCCGTCTCCATTGCTGTCATCAATGCGGTTCAGGGAACCACGCTCCAACCGGTTGTGCAAATGCCATCCTTAGGCGGCAGCTTGCCGCTTTCGATCATCAGCGAGACCCTTCAGGTGCCGACGATCACTGTACCGATCGCGAATCACGATAACAACCAGCACGCCGAGAATGAGAATATCCGTATCCAGAATCTTTGGGATGGAATTGAAACATTTGCAGCGTTGATGACGATGAAGAATTAGCGAACTCTGAGGCTAAAATTCCTTGAGTTTATAGACACCGGTCGCGAGTCTTTCAGCAAAGCCTTCATCGACCAATTCATGGTTCGCTTTGCCGGCTTCCTTGCGGTTAAGACCGAATTTGCCCGAGAGCTCGCCAAGCTGTGTCATCCCGCACATTTGAAGATAGGTTCGGGCGAGTTCGCGGACGGCATCTTCACGTTTCATCCTGATCTTGATCTCCGAAGGGAATCGGGCCTCGGCCAGTGTCCAGATGTATGTGAACTTCGGCACGTAAAGAGCTTCCTGCGGTACGACCTTCATTCGAAGTTGCAGTTCATCGAGCGCTTTGGTGAGGTCTTTTTTGTCCTTAAATCCACACGCTTCGCGAAGGTCGCCGGTTGCCATTTCCCATTCCTTCCGGAGCACTTTCAGGACGGCCTGTGCATCTTTTGACAGCACCCCGCTCTCGCCCGCCCGTGAACAACCCCAGATCGCGTTGAAAACGGGGATCATCCGGCGGGCCAGAAACCAAGATTTGCCCTTGATGAGCTTTCCGTAATAGACGTTCCCGCGTGCCATTAACTCGTCTTTCAGCACCCAAGCCCTGCTCGCTTCGGCATCTTTCTGCACATTCCGCGGCATGTGGGCATCCCGCCGGCCGCAGACGGCTATATAAATGGAGGGCATCGCTTTGCGAACGTCGGTCAGTCCAAGGCAAAACCCGAGATCTTCGATCATCGATTCGGCTTCCTCCGCCGTGTCGATCTTCAAACCATCCTCGCGCCGCCACTTTCGGTCGCGGTACTCTTCGATCTCTTCCGGCAGATGCTTCACACGCCGATTAAAGCATAACTTTGGGCGCAAAAAAACGGACGGGAACATTGCATCCCGTCCGCTTATCGATTCAGCCGTTGCCTAGTTGTTCTGCGGATCACTATTGCCGCGGACCGGTGACGAGGAAACGACCGTAATGGTCGAGCCCGGCATAAGCCGTACGTCGTCGCGGCCGGTTGCGATAACGGAGCCTGCGCCTGCGCCTCCGCCAATGATCGCACCGAGAACAGCACCTTTTCCGCCGCCTGCGATCGCCCCGATCACTGCGCCGATACCGGCACCGATGCCGCCGCGTTTTGCCGTCTCTTTGGTCTGGCTGTCGCCCTGGGCCGTACCCTCGGTATCGACCTTGACCTCTTTGCCGCGTTCGTCGCGGATACCCGAAAGCGAACCGGCAAAGTCATAGGCACGCCCGTCGCGGAGGGTTATCCGCTCAAAATTGAAGGTCACGTTCGAGCGGCCCGAGACCTGTCCCGAGCGGCCAACACCCGTAATGTAGCCCTCGATCACCGCACCGCGAAACTCCATCGGACCCTGCACCGTCATCTTGAACCGATCGTTGTTCTGCGAGGCCTTGGTGTTGATCTCGTTTTCAAGCGTGCCGGTGATGACCGTTCCGTTAGGGACGATGAACTGGCCGATCCGCGGCTTGCTCAGCGTCGGATTCGGGCTGTTTGCGCCAACTCGGTCATCGGGGTCGTTCGTCGAGTAGCCCGCGTCATTGTCGCTGTAGCTCGCGTCCGTATCGGTCGGAATGTCTCGCTGCACCGCGGGGTCGATGCCAAGCCCGGCCGTCTGTTCGGACTTTGTGTAATAGCTATCGGCAAAGATCGTCTCCGAAAGGTATTCGGTCGTGATCCGACGGGTTACCTTAAGCCCGCGGCCGTTGTCGATAGAGGTAAAAATGATGGTGTAATCCGTTTCGCCGCCGAGGCTTGAGATGGTGATCTCGTCACCGCGAATCGAGGCCCGCAGGCGAACCGTACGGCCTCCGCTGTTCTCCGAACGCTCGCGGCCATCGGCAACAAACGTGACCGGATCTGCATTCGTTGTTGCGAGCGTAACCTCGCTGCCGCGGACGAGCAGAGCGATCGAGTCAGGAGCGTCGAGCTTTGATTCAAGATCCGTCCGGTTGCTTCCGCTAATGTTGATGTCGGCAACGATGTCGGCGGCCTTTTCGCTGCGGCTGGTGTCGAGCCTGTAGGTGCCCGTCAGCCCCGGCGAGACGGGCCCGCCAACCGGCTGATAGCCATAATCGTCGTCACCAGCACGGCCGGAGACATTCGAAATGCGGCCGTTCCAATCCGGCCGAACACCGTAGTTCGCCGCAAGCCGGTCGATCAGATCGCGGACGTCCGTCCAGGTGCTTTCGATCCTTCGGTTCTGCGGATTCGCCGTGAAAAAGCCGGCCATGTCGCGGCCCGCGGCGACAATCTGCTCGATATCGCTACGGTTCTCCCGGCGGAGCCCGACGTTCTCATCGAACGTTTTCACTGCGTTCTTCAGAGCGTCGATGCCAGATCGAGCATCATCGCGAACTGTCCGCGAGGCCGAGTTGCTCCGTAGCTGAAAGTTGAGCGTCATATCGAGGTCATCGATCTTCGACCGCAGGCTGCGGACCGTGTCCCGCACCTCGCGTTCGTTGATGCTCTGAGCCGCGACGCTCGAAGCAATCCCAAAAACCAATGCGGCCAAAAGTGCCGCGACGCCCGTTCCCTGATAAAACCGTTTCATACTCTCACCGTGCCTGCCGTGTGCCGCAAAAGACACACACATCCCTCACCGCCTTTGAAGCATTTCTTATACCAGAAGTTGTTCAAATTATCCTGCCCCGCATATCAATGCCCCGCTGTGCTAAGATTTTTATGCAGATCAACCAATCAAGGGGAGCAGAAACATTATGTCATCATTGCCCGTCGAGGCCGTCATTCAATTTGCCGGAGACGATATGTTCATCGGCACGAGCCCGAGCGGACACTCGTTTGCTATTGATACCAAAGGAGATAGGAAATCGGCACCAACGCCGATGGAACTCCTGCTTGTTTCGGTTGCCGCCTGCACGGCTGCGGACGTCATCTCCATCCTGCAGAAAAAGCGGCAGGACGTGACCGAATATCGGGTAAAGGTCACCGGGACGCGGGCCGAGGACCATCCGCGGAAGTATGAGACGTTTCACGTCCACCATATCGTGCATGGACGCGGCGTTTCGGAAGCGGCGGTCGCCCGGGCAATCGAGCTTTCTGACACAAAATATTGCTCGGTTTCCGCAACCGTTCGCCCAACGGCGGCGATAACCACCAGCTTTGAGATCATCGAAGCCGGTGCGGAAGAAGGAAGATAGATCGTGAAACATTTTGGCAGAACGCTTCTCTTTATCGCTTTGTTTGCTGTTGCGGCCGCGGCACAGGTTCCGCTCGATGTCGAGGTAAAGATACTTCGCGCCGAGGACGAGCTTCGTTTTGACGCGGACCTAACGGAACTCTTAAAACACAAGGTTCCCGCCGTCCGCCAAAGGGCTGCCCTTGCCGCCGGCCGGATCGGCGATGCTGCGGCAGTGAAGCCGCTCGTCGAGCTTCTTGAGGGCGACCCCGCAGTCGAGGTTCGAGCGATGGCCGCTTTTGCGCTTGGCGAGGTGGAATCGATCGACGCTGCGGATGCCATTCAGCGGGCGATCGGCGAGACCGGTAAGGCAAAGTTGCCGAACGTCGTAGAGGCAGATATCCGCGGCCGGCTTGCCGAGGCTGCGGGAAAGATCGCCGCGGCGAATGCGAAAGATCCGAAGGCGAAAGACCTCGGGCAGGCGATACTTTTCGTTCTTGAGGCCGAGAACTTGAACGGCGCAAAGCAGAACCAAGAAACCGTCCTGCTCGCGCTGACCGCTGCGCTTCGTGCGAGGCCCGAGAAGTCGGACGTCACGGTCGCGAAGTTCCTCACAAACTCCGATGCCCGCATCCGGATAGATGCCGCCAACACGCTTTCCCGCGTACGGGCAAAAAACGCCAACGAACAGCTCCGCAAAATGCTTTCGTCCGACGCGGATGCCGTCGCTCGGGCAAATGCCGCACGCGCGCTTGGTGCAGCTGAGGACAAAGACGCCCTTGATCTCTTGATCAAAGCAGCCACGTCCGATGCCGACAGCCGCGTCCGAGTTTCGGCGATCCGTTCGCTTGCCCAACTGAAAGACGCAAAGGCTGCCGAAGCCCTGATCGCACACGGCACTAAGGTTCTTGCAGGCTACAAGAGTTCGATGGCCGAAGGCACCGTTCCGGCCGAGCACAGCGAGTTCGTCGAGGTCGCTGTCGCTCTCGGGCAGATCATTCCCGGCAGCTTCAATGAGGCAGCACTAAAGCTCTTCAAGGATTTTGCAGCGCTCGACAAAGGTGCGACCTCGGAGGTTTACGTCGCACGCGTTCGCGTTGCTCCCGCCCGCGGTGAGGGAAATGCGCCCGAGCTGACAAGCTGGAAGCAGTATCGGACGCTGGCGATGATCGTCGGCGAATTTGCCGTTATCGAACCAAAGACCGAGGAAGGCAAGAAATTGAAAAGCGAGGCCGCGGCGATCCTCGAACCGCTTGCCCGGGCGATGGCGGAAGCCGACCCGAAGGAAGATGCGGATGCGATAATGGCCGCTCCGGCAACGCTCTCGGCATTTGCCCGGTTCGGCACCGATAGCCTTGATGAGATCTTGCGGCTTGCCCTTCGCAACCCTGATGTGCAGATCCGGGCGGCCGCGGCGTCGCTGATCGGCGACCGGCCCTTAGCGGACGCAAATCTCGATGCCCTCAAGAACGCCGCCGAGTACGCGATAATGAACGACCCGAACGAGAACGACGCCGCACTCGCCGCGATGAACGCTCTCTTCAAGCTGAACAAGAATGAGGCTCTTTCGGTGCTCGATGTCGCCGCCGGTTCGCCGGATAACCTGATCCGCCGCCGGGTTCACCAGATATTGAATGACGAAGCTTTCAAGGGCCGCGAGCTTTCGCCGATATTGAAGAACATTGACCGCACAGACCTCCTTCGCGTCCGTCGATACTCCGGCAAGGGCACACGGCTCGGCCAGGTGCTCAACAACGAAGCTGACTATCGCCGTGCTGCCGCAAGGCGGAACGGCTCCGTAAAGGCGGTTCTTACGACAAAGAAGGGCACGTTCACCATCGACCTTTTGCCCGATGATGCAGCACTGACGGTCGATAACTTCATCCGCCTCGCAAACTCAAAATATTTCGATGGGTTGGAGATCCATCGCGTGGTGCCAAATTTCGTGATGCAGGACGGCGACCCTCGCGGCGACGGTACAGGCGGCCCGGGCTGGACCATCCGATGCGAGGTGAACATGGTTCCCTACGGCCGCGGAACCGTCGGCATGGCTCTCGCCGGAAAGGACACAGGCGGCTCGCAGTGGTTCGTTACGCATTCGCCGCAGCCGCATCTCGACGGCGGCTACACGGTCTTCGGACGGGTTAGCGAACGCGATATGGCGGTGGTCGACCGGATCGTCCAGGGCGACAAGATCCTGACCGTTCGGATAGTCGGACGCTGAGCCAGAAACACCACCATTAAGGAGCGTATTCTTTCTTAAGCACCAAACGTGAAACATATGCGAAGAGGGTTAGATAGTTCGGAGGTTCTGAGCGAAACTGATCGTATGGCCATCAACGGTCACCGCGGCCTCGCGGACGTGCTCGCTTGGGCGGCAACTAAGCCAAAGAGCGAAGTGCATCCGCAGAACGTTGCCGAAGTTATCACGCAAGATGAGTACAACCACGACATCATCGTTCCATATCGCGACTTGTTTTTGGTTTACGACACTACCTGACTCGGTGCCGTAACGGCGGTCGCCGTCTGGAACAAACATCCAACCGCAGATGAGCTTCTCGAACGACGAATTGCGAATGGTTGGAGGCCCACTGCATCAAGGTTAAAGGACGGCGACGCCATAGAAGGTCACGCGGCGTGTTTGGTCAAAAGCGAAAAGCAACGGTACTACCTTTAGGGCCTATCGTCGACGATGAAACTACCACACCCTGACGGCGGCTACACGGTCTTCGGGCAAGTCAGCGAACGCGATATGGCGGTGGTCGACCGGATCGTCCAGGGCGACAAGATCGTGACCGTTCGCATCATTGAAAGGTAATCCAAGAAGGCATGAAAAAAGAAAGCCCGGCATCGCCCGGGCTCCCTTCATCTATTCACGATTCACGATTTACTATTCACTAGCCGCTATTTCACCCAATCTGCAATAAAGACATTCGTATCGCCCTCTTTCGCTGCGTTGCGGTTCGAGGCAAATACGAGCTTCTTGCCATCGGGCGAGAACATCGGGAAGCCGTCAAAGGTCTCATTGAAGGTCACCTGCTCAAGCCCGGTCCCGTCAACGTTGATCAGGGCGAGTTCGAAGTTCCGCTTCCGCCTGTCCTTGGCGAAATAGTTCGTCGAGAAGATGATCGACCGTCCGTCCGGCGTAAAGAACGGAGCAAATGACGCCGCACCGAGCTTCGTCACCTGCCGCTTGTTGCTGCCATCGGCGTTCATAACCCAGATCTCGAAGTTGTTCGGTTCGATCAGGTCGTTCTTGAGCCTGTCCTTGTAGCGGGCGATCTCGGCCTCGGTCTTCGGATGAAAGGCACGGTAAACGATCTGTTTGCCGTCCGGCGAGAAGAAGGGACCGCCGTCGTAACCGAGTTCGGTCGTCAACCGCTTAACGTTCTTTCCATCGATATCCATTGTGTAGATATCAAGGTCGCCGTCGCGGGTCGAGGTAAAGACGATCTTCTTGCCGTCCGGCGAGATGGTCGCCTCGGCATCGTAACCTACTTCCTTGGTAAGTTGTTTCGGTTTGCTGCCGTCCGCATTGGCAACGAAGATGTCATAGCTCGGGTAAATGGCCCAAACATATCCTTGCGAGAAATCCGGCGCCGGCGGACAGGCATCGCCAGCCAGGTGCGTCGAACCATAAACGATCTTCTTACCGTTCTTTTGGAAATACGAGCAGGTCGTCCTTCCCTTGCCGGTCGAGACCATCCGAACGTCCGAGCCGTCAATGTTCATTGTGTAGATCTGATCACACTGGCGGCCGTCACGCTTCGATTGAAAGATCAGCTTTTTTCCGTCAAACGAAAAATAGGCCTCGGCGTTCTCGCCGCCGTTCGTTAATTGCTTGATGTTCTGCAACCGCTTCTCTCCCGGCATCGAAAGCCCGTTCGTCTGGCCCGCGGCCGATAGTGAAAATGACAGAAGGACAACTGCGACAAATAATTTTGAGATCATCATTCCTGTAGTGAATTCGTAAATTTCTCCAATACGAAAAGTATAACGAATTGCCACAAAACGGTCGAAATCACCAAGTACGGTATTTCTTTGCGTTACGTAGCACAGGATTTGGTCTAGAGGCCGGAGAACTGCTTCGATCGGGTCGTCGCCGGTTCATCTATTCAGCCAGAAACGGGATTAGCGGATGTGGTAGTGCTCGATGCCGTCTTTGAGTTCGAGGGCGAGTTTGCCTTCGGCGTGGGCCATATCGAGGTGGGCGACGGATTCGGAGATCGCAAGAAAGCGGTGGACGTCGTGGTCGATGGAATTTGGGAAAAGCTTTTGGGCGACCTCAAAGGCGTTCGCACCGCCGCGGCCGGCGAGCGAGATCGTCCTAGCCTGCCGTTCATTTATCGCACGGACGTAGCGGTTAAAGATCTCTTCGTAATCGGTGACAGGTTCGCCGTGGCCGCCGTAGGTCAGCGTCGGCCTTAGCTCGCGGAGCCGGGCGAGGCTGACGAGATATTCCTGCAGCGAGCGGAAGCGCCGTTCGGGCTCGAGCGGGTCGGGCGAGAGGACGGGATTGGGCGTGATGCGTTTCAGCACGCAATCGCCGCAGACGAGCGTCCGGTCCGCCTCGCGGAAAAAAGAGCACGAGCCTGGTGTGTGGCCGGGCGTATGGAGCACGCGGAGCGAGCCGGATTCGAACTCAAGCTCCATCTCGTCCCGGAGCGGGCGAAATCCGCCGTCCTCAAGCGAATCGGTCAGCAGGCTTATCTCCTCATACATCGCCTGCA
>ERZ761607.5635-NODE-5635-length-10147-cov-4.445303_pt1 | contig 10147 bp, 9 predicted proteins | sample MGYA00511164_ERZ761607 | MGnify/ENA primary metagenome ERZ761607 (study PRJEB28899, sample SAMN02445080) | bioreactor sludge metagenome | biome: EBPR sludge | place: Australia: Brisbane, Thorneside Wastewater Treatment Plant | collected 2011-06-22 ...
CGCCAGGCTTGCCAACGGGGTTGAAGGCGTTGTAGGCGCCGATCCCCATGCTCCCCCAGCTATTGTCGATCGAGAAGTTGTTCATGGGGTTGGTCTTCACGCCGCCAGGCTTGCCAACGGGGTTGAAGGCGTTGTAGGCGCCGATCCCCATGCTCCCGAGGCCAAGAATGTTGTTCCAAAGCGCCCCGCTCGCCTGAGCCTCGGCGTTCCCGCGGTTGATCGCGTTGCCGGCGAGCTGCTGCGCGTTGCCGTAGTTGAGGCCCGCCAGCGTGTTGCCGTGCTGGAAGTCGAGGTTGGCGCCGAACTGGCCCATCTGCTGGCCCTGCTGGCCGAGCTGGGCGAGTTGGGCGAGGTACTGGTTGTAGTCCTGAGAGGCAATGCCCTGGTTGACGCGCGAGGCCTCGGAGAGCGCGTTGCCCGAGTAGTAGCCGCCGGAGGCGTTTGCCCGTCGGTCCACAGCGCGCTGGCCCTGGCTCTGCAGGTAGCTCATGTACGGCGACGACTGGAAGTTGCCCATGGCGTTCGTCTGGGCAGGGCGGCCGTTCACGCCCATGAAATCGTTATAGAGATTGTACGCACCCTGCCCGCCCTGCATATACGGGTTGATGCGGCTCATCGCGTTGGAATAGCCGGTGTTGAGATTGCCGGTCGCCGTCGCGAGCCCGTTGCCGAGATGGCTCGCCGCCTCCGCCTCGGAGCGACGCGCCGCCTTGGCGGCACCGGCACCGCTGAATGAATCCCACAGACTAGGCACGTGTCGTCACTCCAAAGCGGCGATGCGCCGCAGAAGATCGCGGAAGAACCGATGCCACACGGGATTGATCCGGCCGTCTTTCAGAACAACAGGCTCGGAGGCGTCGGGGAGAGGGACGTTCGCCATCAGCGCGGCCCCATCGGGGAACGCATCTGCTGATTGCGCGTGTTCGCGATGCCTTGCAGCGCCCGGTACCGCGCTTGCGCTGCGGGGTCGTCCGCGTAATCTTCCGTGTTCGGCAGGGCTTGGCCAATGATCTCGTGGTGTCTCTGGCCGACGACGTGAAACGGGTTCTGCCCAGTAGAGAGGTGGGCGAGCATGCCGTTGGGAGCCCCCGCCGGATACGAGTTCGCGAGCATCGGCGCAGCGAGCGCGTCCCGTGTCATCGCGTTGATGCTCCGGTGCATGTGCTCATGCACGAGGCTATCCGTATTGCCGTTCGGCGGCACAGATGCCCCGCCCGAATCCGACATCGGGTTGTAAAACGCCATATCGTTGCGGCGCCACGACTGCTCCGGTACGAGCCCGATCCGGCTCATATCGAGCCCGTACGCCAGAAGCGGGTCCGACAGTGCGCGACGGAACAGGTCTGTATACGTTGCCGCGAACCAGTTCCCAGGTCGGGCGACTGGCGCGAGAGCGTTGGGTTGCGCGTTGAAGTTGACGCCGCTCGCTTGCTGCCCAAGCAGATGGCTATGATGGGGCGTGCCATAAGCCATCCCAGCATAAAGCAGTTGATCCGGGCTGTCCGGCCGCGTATCCGTTACTGCGTAGACGGGATTGTATGGCATCAGCCGAGCCTCGTCAGATCGGCAGACGCCGACATCAGCCCGCGCACCACATCGGCGCTCATGCGCAGCCGGATCACCCGCCCCGTCGCCCGGATGAGGCCGAGCCGGTAGGCAGAAACCGTCGTGAGCTTCTGGTTGATCGTGCCGACGCTGATCTGCCGCTCGCCGCCGAACGTGTCGCCGCCGTCCTCGGAGGTGTCGAGCATGATGCGGGGCGTCTCGTTATCGTCGTCGCTGGTGTTGAGCCCGACGCCGGGGATCGCATCGACGTGGAGCGCGTTCATGATCATGCGCGACGGAAACGCATGCACCATCGGCGCCCTGATCTCCCACTCGATCGGGTCGGAGCCCTCCGCGTACACGTCCGGGCGCATGGCGTAGAGCGAGGTCGTGGAGGCGTCGCCGGCGAGCAGCGTGTCGCCGAGTCGCTCGACAACGGAGACCCGCCAGCGGTCCTGGCCGTGGGACTTGCGCTCGTGCCAGAAGCCGGTGCTGGCGTCGAACACCCACGTTCCCGAAGGGCTCGAGAGCGCATAGAACTCGCGGCCGGCGGAGGCCCACGAGGTCGCGAACAACGTGCTCTTGTCCGTCGTGTCGCGGATGAAGCGGTTGACCGCGTTGTTGCTGATGACCTCCGGCGTGTAGCCGTTGAGGATCCGCACATCCTGCTGGTTCGAGACGAACACCAGCGTCTGCTTGATCGGCTGCACCGTCTTGCCGGCGAGGCACCCGATCTCGACGGACTGGCCGCGAGAGAATGGGAAGTTCGTCTCGCCCGTGTTGGACCAGAACTCGATCGAGGCCTCGCCCACGGCGACGAGCTCGCGCCCGCGGCGCGCAACGCACCGGAGCGCGTCGGCGCTCGTCTCCGCAGTCGCGAAGTCCAGCGCCTCGATCGTCTCGCCGTCATCCACGCCCGAGGCGTACATGCGGCCGAGGGAGCAGGAGAACACGAAGTAGCCGTCGATGCACACGACGCTCGACGGCGGCGGCAGGTCGCTGTCCGAGACCGTCGTCAGCACGCCACCCGATGCGATCAGGTAGGTGCCATCGCAGACGATCGCCACCTGCGGATTCGGCGAGCGCCGGTTCCGGGCGAGGTAGACCGGGCCATCCGAGGGCAGGCCCCCGAGCACGGTGGCCGTGCCCGCCTCATCGACCTGGAACACCAGCCGGCCAGCGACGACGATTGCGTAGCTCTCAAGCGCGAGGATCGCCCGCACGCCAGCCCCGCCAGTGAGCGTGGCGAGCGCCTCGAGCCCCTCGATCACGTAGAGCGGGAACGGCACCCGCCCCTCCGCCCCGCGGCTCTCCGCATAGGCATTGATCAGCCGTCCAGGGCCGTCATAGCCGTAGGGGCCAGGGTTGGAGCTCGTGCCGAGGGAGATGGCGACGCGGGGCATCAGAAGTATTCGATCTCCACGCTTTCGCCAGCGCTCTGCTTGGCGATGTGCCGGCGCAGCGGCATCAGCAGTGCCTCTTCCGTCGCCATCTGCTGCACAGGCGAGCCGACATCGACCCCGAACGGCCTCCCGCACGCATTGGCGAGCAGCGCCACCAGGGCATCGACGACGACATCGGGGATCTCCGATGTCGTCGCGTCCGTGTTGGGCCAGTAGACGAGGCCCAGGTCGCGCCAGACTGCGAGCTTGGTGTCGTAGACGCCCTCGACGAAGGACGTGTCCTCCGACGAGGGGTCCGTGAGCGCGTCTGCGACAGGGAGGCCCTGCCGCAGCACGCGAATCGCAAGCTGGCGCTTGGTGAGGGCCATCAGCCCTTGCCCTTCTTCTTCTCAGGCGCGGGGGGCGGCGGAGGCGATGCCGCGCCTTCGACGACGAAGTGGCTGTTGCCAGCGATCTTCGCCTGCACAGCCGCCGGCATGTCGGAGATGTCGATCGCCTGCCCTCGCGGGAAGATGCGGCCGAACGCCTCCAACGCTGGCGTGGTGTCGTCGCCGTCGTGACCGACGAACATTGCCTTCATGGTGCCGACCTCACGCCGTGGTGCTGGCGGTGAGCGCCGTGGTGCTGAACTCGTGGTCGACGAAGTAGAGCACGGTCACGCTGAGCGTGCCGGCCGCACCCGTCGCCGAGGCCGTCTTGATGTAGGCCTTGATCAGCGTGTCGGCGGTGTACTTGTACATGAAGCCAGTGACGGCGATCGCGCTCGAAAGCGTGCCCGCCTGGCCGATGGTGGACGCGGCGAGCAGCCGGTCCTCGTCGCTGTCGTCGCCGATGTCGATCACCACGGCCGGCGAGCCGTTCGTGTCGATGTCGGTGGACATGGCCGTGATGCCGACGACGACCGCGCCCTTCGGCAGGTAGAACAGGCCTACCTCGTCGTTGGCGTTGTCGATCATGGCGGTGGTGAGCGCCACGTTGGTCACGGCGGCGGTGAGCCCCCTGTGCCCGATGGTGCCGGCGCGCGTCGCGAACGACCGGCTCTGGTCCGTGTAATAGACTGCCATTGTCAGTGTCCTTTCAGATCAGGTGCCGGATCAAGCGTCAGCCGCGGCGCTGCAATAGATCGTCGAGATGCCGAGATCCTTGCGTGTGCCGGAGCCGTTGGCCCATTCGAGCTTCTCGAGGCCGTAGGCGAGCTCGATGCCGACGCCCTTGACGAAGCCGTAGTCGGTGATGTCCGAGACGGTCGGCTCGGGCGCCTGGTGCATGACGTGAGCGATGCTCTGCGCCCCGCACAGGAAGTTGGCGCCAACGTCGATCGACGACGCGCCGACGGCCGAGAGATGCGTCTTGGTGTTGACGCCGGCACCCTGGCGCGCGGTGTAGAACTCCGGGATCTCCCGGATGATCACGCCGTCATAGATCAGGTCGCCGTCCTGGAAGAGCGGGTTGGCGTCCACGTCGCGCGGGCGCGCGTCGCGGTTCGCCGCCGTCATGGTGCTGTTCTCCTTGAGGTCGCGGAAGCACAGCGGATGGGCGAACATCACATAGTACTCGCGCCCCTGCGTGCCGGTCTTGAACGGCCGGATGTGCGGGGAGGCGATGCGGGCGCGGCGCTTGGCGAGGCTGATGATCGACGGCGAGAGCTTGTCGGCCGTGCTGTCGACGTTGGCGAGCGACGCCGAGTGGTCGTTCGACGAGTTGTTGGCGACCGCCGCACCGAACAGCACGCGATCCGCGTTCGCTGCGAGCCAGGCGTCCTTCGTCGCCTCGGCGGCGGCGTCGTAGGCCGTGCCCTGGATCGTGTGGAACGAGTTGATGATCGCGTACTTGAGATGCTCGGACGCCCAATCGCGAAGCTGCGGCGTCGCCGTGCCCCACACGTCGGACGCGCTCTTCTCGATGTCGAACTTCGACATCTTGACGGCGTTCCGGTAGTAGGCCCACGTCACGTCCTTGTAGTACTGGTCGAGCTGCTCCTCGTTGCCGGTGAGCTGGGTGTTGCCCGAGACGCCGGTGGCCTGCAGGCGGGCGATCAGCGGGACGCGGATCGTGTACCCGCCCTTCTCATCCGCGATGGTGTGGATGATGTCATTGGCGCTCGCGCCCATGTAGGGCGTGAACCCGGTGTCTCGCGTGTACTCGCGAAGCACCTTCTTTTTCCACTCGGTCCGCTCGAGACCGGTGAGGATCAGTGTCTGTGCCATTGTGGTCTGCTCTCGTCAGGGTGACGAGCGATCAGAACGCCCTGCGGTTGCGGTCGTGCGCGAATGCCGCATTGATCATGGCGCTGTCGCTCTGGGGAGCGGCACCGACGTTGACGCTGGCCGAGGTCTGATCGGCGAGCGAGGTCGGGAACCGCGGCTGCTGCTGCGGCTGCCCATTGCCCTGACCCTTCTTCAGCCCTTCGAGAGCGCGTTGCGCGCCCTCCTGCCGCAGGCGTTCCGCATAGGCGGCGGGATCGTTGCCGACCTGTGCGATGACCTGCTGCTGCTGATGCCACTGCACGAGCGTCCCGTATGGATCGGGATACTGCGCGAAGGCGCCGAGCACGTTGTTCCGCTGCGCAAACTGCATGGCATCGTTCACGGCCTGATCGCCGAACGCTCGGCGGGCCGAGAACTCGCTCATGTTGAGGAACTGGTCGTGTGCCTGGCGCTGTACGGCCGCGACGCGGGCTTCGACGCTGCGCTCCACCCATGTCTGAAACCCTTGCGGGTCGACGACGGGATCGGGCGCCTGCTGCGGCTGCTGTGGCTGGACATTCTGGGGTCTGGAATGCTGGGCAGTCTGCTGACTGGCGAGGATCTGGCGCATCTGCTGCTCGTAGGCAGACAGCCGGCCATTCAGCTCGTCATTCAGCCGCTCGGCCTCGCGGCGCTTGGCCGCTTCGGCGTCGAGCCGCCCCTTCGGGATCATGAAGCCAGGATCGTCGCTCCCGGACGCTGCTGGAGCCGGGGCAGTCTGAGCGTCGGGCGCGGGCTGCGCCTTGGGCTCGTCCTGCTTTACCGGAGCAGCAGCGGGCGCGGCGTGATCGGCGCCCCTGTCGCGGTCGGAGAACATCGCATCAGTGATGGCGGAGCCCGTAAGCTCCTGCGTGGCCTGGTCCATTCTATCCTCTTGGGGTGCAACAACCGGTGTCGCCCGGTGTCATGGCGTGATCGCCCGATTTCGCTCGGCGGCGGCGGATTACGCGGGAGGCAACATCGACGCTAAATTCGGATCGACCGGGAGCTCGCCCGGCATAGGGGGCATAGGGGGCATAGGGGGCATAGGCCCGCCCTGCATGCCTCCGGGCGGCATCGGGCCACCCATGGGATTGTCGTTCATCGGCCCGCCGGGCGGCATTGCGCCCATGGGCAGGATCGGGGGCATCATGATCGGCGGGCCTGCCATCTGCATGGCGAGGTCGCCGGTCTGCATGTTCACGGCGTCGGCGTCGGCGAGCGTCTTGACCGTCTGCGCGCGCTTGTAGTCGATCTCCGCCTTGCCCTGCTCGAGCTCCATATCCATGCGGGGGTCGGGCTTCTGCTCGAGGCTTTCGAGGAGTTCCTGCTTGTTCCTGAGCGAGCTCGCCTTGATGACGGTCTGCGGCGGGATCGGGATACCGGCCTGCGCCATCTTCGTGAGCTGCTCGAACTCCTCCTCCTGCATCGTGATGGAGTCGGGGCCTTCGTCGAGGATGATGTCGACATCGATCTCGGCCAGGATGTTCTGGCCCTGGATCTGGCCCATCGGCCCCATCTGAAACTGGTTGACGCCGAGGAACTTGGTCTCGTCGGCGTCCGTCACCCTGATCCACCGCTCGCCGGTCCATGCCTGACGTATCCGCGCCCAGATGGCTCGGTACACGCGCAGCTTCCAGTCGCGGAGGCGATCGAACACGGGCGACAACTCGGTCATGCCGGCGTCGCGCTGCGCGAGGATGGCGCGGCCGGACTGGTCGGCGATGCCGCCTCCCTTGCCGATGAGGCCGGGATTGGGGCCGAGGTTTTCGAGCTCGGCCTTGGCCTCGACCAGCAGCTCGGCCTGGCCGCGCACCTGATCCGAGTAGTCGACGATGCCGACCGACTTGCCCCACTCACCGCGGTGCTTGATCATGCCATCGGCGCGGGCGAGCTGGGCGCGCGTTTCGTCAACGTCCTCGAGGTCGCCCTCGGTGTACTGGATCTGCCGCACGTTCAGCATGTGCAAGAACTTGCTGCGGCGGTGGTTCACCTCGTCCTGAATCGACCGCATGTCGCGGATGACGCCGTGCCGGTCGCCACGCTCGTCAACGTAGGGGCTCCACGCCACATAGGGATGGCAGGTGTTGCCGTCCTCGTCGATGTACGGGCTATCGTAGGCCTCGAGCTCGATCTCGCCGGTGAATTTGCAGTAGTACCAGCCTTGGCCGCGGCGCTCCCAGAACTCCACGATGCGGACGCGCTTCTGCTCGAAGTCGGCCCATTGCGTCGCGCGGTCCTGCTCGGCCTTGAATGCGGAGAGGCTTTCGGATCCGACCATGGCCTCGAGCGCCTTGGCGTGCTCGGGCCATGCGTCCTGCGCTTCCTCGAGGTCCATCCAGAGATGCATGCCGAGGTAGCGGGCGTCGGAGAAGTCGGGCTTGGAGCTTCGCGGGTCGTAGAAGAACCGGTCCGGGTCGCAGAGCTTGAGCTTGACCTCGTAGCTGCCGCGGAACGGCTCGATCAGTACGCAAGCCGCTCCGATGCCGGAAACGAGGCCGTCGTGGGCGCTATCGCTCGCGAGCTGCTCCCAGCGGTTCAAGTCGCACACGAAGCGGACGGAGGCACTCACCGCGTTGGCGCTCGCCTCGTCCTGCGGGTTGCGCGGGTATGCCTTCGGGTCGCGGCGCATGCGCTGCTCGACGCCGACGAGGAAGTCGACCTTCCTACGGATGCGGTTCGACGTGACGATCGGCTGGCGGCGGCGGCGGAGCTCGGCGAGCTCGGCGTCGGTCCACTGCTTGCAGAAGTAGTAGCGGCGCGCCTCCTGCGCCTCGTTCATCTCCGCGCGCTTGTTCGCCTCGTAGGCGCGATACTTGCGGCGCTTGCGGTCGAGTTCCTTCTCGACATCGCGGGGAGGCGCAGCAGGCGCTGCCTCCGGCATCATCGGCTGTTGGAGCGGGATCACTTGGCCCATGCCCATCATACCGTGCGCCACCCTGAGTCAGTCGTGGGCTTGCGGTAGGCGTCGCGGACGGGCGGCGTCACCACCTTGGGCACACTCGCCGGTACGAGGTCATCCAGCATGCGGCCAATGAGCCCGAAGGCGTCCACCTGATCGTCGTGCTTGCCGGCGGGGAACGTCAGCAGCTCGGACTGGAACTCCGCGAGCCAGGGCGCCTTGCTCGGCAGGTACACCTTGCCCATGGACGTGCGGGCCTGGATCGAGCGCGAGCGGGTCGGCTTGTCGGCGGCGCTCGCCACCTGCTCGCGGCGGCAGTAGGTGCGCTCTTCCCGCATCCGCTTCTCGAGGAAGGGGCCGATCGACTTCACGATCTGGCCCTGCTCCTCGACCCACAGCAGCGGCTTGTGGATCTTCACGAGGTCGAGCCACGACTTGATCCACACGTCGGATGCCGTCTGGCCGCGCCAGAGGTCGAGAACGTAGATGTTGTCGTTCGGATCAACGCCGATGACGATGTGGACCGTGTAGTCGCCGCCGCCGTCCGTCACCGCGTAGTCGCTGGCGCCATAGATGCGCAGGTGTTTCGGCTTCTCGTCGTAGTAGCGCCACCACTCGCGCTTGTAGTAGTTGCCCTCATCCGGCGCCGGGCGTTGCTGGTAGAGCGCGGCCCAATGGCGCGGGAGCGTCACCCGCTTGATGCGCTCGAGGTATTCGAGCGGGTAGCGGTCAGGCCAGAGCGCCTCGCCCTTGGCCGAGATCGCGGGCAATTCGAGGATGTCCCACTTGTCGCCGCCCTTGGCCTGCTCGACGAGGAGCCGGCCGGTGAGATCATCCTCGTGCCATCGTGTCTGGATCACGATGACGCGCCCGCCGGGCGACAGGCGGGTATAGGCGACCGAGGAATACCAGCTCCAGATGCGCTCGCGGCGCAGCTCACTGTCGGCCTCCTCGTCATCCTTGATCGGGTCGTCGATCAGGAGCACGTCGGCGCCTCGGCCGGTGAGGGCGGTGCCGATGCCGACGGCGCGGAATGAGCCGCCCGCGTCCGTATTCCAGCGGTCAGCAGCGCGCGAATCCTCCTTGAGCGCGACGCCCGGAAACAGCGCGCGATACTCCGGCGAGCGCACGATGTCGCGCACCTCGTACCCGAACTCTCGAGCTTTGTCGGCGTTGTAGGAGGCGACCACGATTTCGATTTCTGGGTTGGTTCCGAGAAGCCAGGCGGGGAAGCGACGCGACGCGAGCTCTGACTTGCCGTGGCGAGGCGGCATGTTGATCATGAGGCGGTCGATCTCGCCTGCCGCTGTCGCCTCGAGCTTCGCCGCGATGAGGTCGTGATGCGCAGCGGCCCGATACTTCGGCAGGCTGAACTCAGTGAACGGGATCAGACTGCGCCGGGCCTTCCTCCTCCTGAGGAGTTCCCGTGCTGCGTCCTGTCGCGATAGCTGTAAGCTCTGCATCGCTCATGTCTTCGAGGTCGCGGGACAAGCTCATCGATCCTGAGACCTGCGTGAGATCGGGGAGCGTCTTGCGCAAAAGGCCAAGCGCTGCCGTGACTTGGGCGGGTTGTAGCTCGACCTCGCCATTTACGAACTGCGTCAACCGGTTAACAATCTGACTGGTCTGGATCTTCGCGCGGGTGCGGTCGTCGTGCTGCGGGTTGAGACGGACACCGCGGAGACCAGTGGAGCCGGGGGCCTTAGGCATAGTCTGACGTGCTCTCCTCATCCCCGTATCGGGCTGTCCTGCGAACGCGGATGTTGCCGCGCCACTTCTCGCCGGTGGAGGCCGTAACGACGAGCGTCACCTTGCCGGTGATGTCGTAGGCGGTGGCGGCTGAGAGGGTGAGGCTGATGTTGGGGCTGCTGGTGCTGGTGGAGCAGGTGCAGTTGTAGGCGGTGGCGGACACTGAGGAGATCGTCTCTCCTGTCTCGAGCCAGTCGGCGAAGTTGAGCTTGAGGATCTTCACCTCGTCCTCGTCGAGATGGACGAGGATCTCGCCTGTCGGGGCCTTCCGCACGTTGCGGAATGTGGTCGGGCCTCTGGATGTAAAGCCGACGTAGTGGCGG
>ERZ761607.5636-NODE-5636-length-10147-cov-3.236326_pt1 | contig 10147 bp, 9 predicted proteins | sample MGYA00511164_ERZ761607 | MGnify/ENA primary metagenome ERZ761607 (study PRJEB28899, sample SAMN02445080) | bioreactor sludge metagenome | biome: EBPR sludge | place: Australia: Brisbane, Thorneside Wastewater Treatment Plant | collected 2011-06-22 ...
ACGCCATGCCGCGCGAAGGTGTTCAGGTTCATGCGCGTCATCTGCCACGGCGCGCGCCGCGCGATGGCCGTCCATCCGGCCTGACCGAGCGACAACGCCGTCAACATCTGGAACGGCACGTCCGGAACTTCCTTCGACTCACCGCGCTTGAAGGCCTCGAAGCCCTTCACGCAGTCCGGCAGCGCCGCCGCCTCATGCTCGCGGCCGAGCAGCCAGCCGTAGAACGCCGCGCGCTGCGGGTTCGCCGGACGCGGGTGAACCATCTTCACGAGGTCCGCCAGCGACGGGCTCTGGCCCACGGTCGCTCGGAAGAGCTGTTCGTCCGTGCGGCTGTCGAGCCACTGCTGCACGAGCTTCTTCGGCACCGACCCGAGCGACTTCCGCCCGACCGCGCCCGAGCGCATGATCTGGACGAAGTTGCGGACCATCTTCGCGTCGTCGCAGATGCGCGGGAACACGGCCTTGAGCTTGTCGGCGTCGAGTACGCTCAACGCGGCGCAGAGCAGGGCCGGCATGTCCTTCATGTGACCCTTCTGCCGGGCATGGACCGCGACCTTGGCGGTGAAGTCCGCGCCGGCCGCGCTGGCCAGCTCCAGCACGCGCTGCAACTGCGTCTCGGCGTCGGCGTAGAAAGTTCCGTTGAGGCAACCCGTCACGGCGTATTGCGCGAGGGCGTGCTTCGGGGCCAAGGCGTAGGCCTTGCCACCGGCTTCGTTCACGGTGTCCGCCGGGGAAAACTTTCCAGCGAGAGTCTGGAAGAGAGTCTGGTTGGCCATAATGTTGGTTCGTTGAGTTCGTTAACTGGCAAACTCATGGGCTGGATTGGTGCCAGCAAGTCTAGTTCGGTTGTACGAACTCTAAGTCGTTGATTTACAGAATCGATACCGGGATGATCTCGTTTGGTTGATCAGGAATTGATGGGCGCTGTAAAAGCTTAATTGCCATTCATAGGAATAATCGCTATTAACGGGTGTGCGGAACGAGTCTGTCTGAAAATCGGCGGCCGACCGTTCCCAGGCGCGGAGCGGCGATAGAGAGTAGCCCACGGCATCATCAGCCATGGGCTGTTTTCGGATGCACCTCCGGTGCAGCATCCACCGCGCGCAGAGTTTTCAGACAGGCTCCAAGCCTCAAAGCATGTCCATCGACCCCGAAACCTTCCGGCACGAAGCGGCGGACACCGTCCACGGCCAACTCCAGCGCGGCCGCGGGGCGGGCTATCTGGCCGCCCTCGAACTCCCGCGTGCCGAAGCGCACCGGTTGCTGATCGATTGTATCATCCGCGATCCACGGATTGATTCCCAGGTGGAGAGCCGGGCCGAATACTATGCTCGCCTGGCGCTTCTGACGAAACTTCCGCTGGAGGCACTGGCAGAACGCCTACGGAAGCACGACGATGAAGGGCAGAGCGGGTGGAATACGCCACTAACGATAAGCACCTTGGGAGAGCTTTGCCGGATGGGAAACTCCTCGGCGATGGGGATTCTGCGCGATTACGTTGGCTGGGGAAACTGGTGGGACTGGGCAGTGCGCGATCTTGCGGCGTGCCAGGACGAGATGGCTTGGCGCGACTTGGATACCGTGGTCTGTAGGCGTTTTCCTGATCCGGACCAACTGATGCGAGAGTTGGGCTGGTTCAAGATGGACGAACCTGCCTGGAAAGTCTGGCGGCAGACGAATCCCATTGTCGCAGCCATGATGGCAAAGGAGGAGGAACGCAGTGCCAGGCTGGCAGTAGAATCACGTGAACGGAGTGGCGCCGACCTGACCGTGCCTGAGTTGCTGGCCAGAGCCGACCAGGCAAACTCGTGGAGTTTCAGAAAGGTCATCCGTGAAAAGGTCCAGCCCAGCGACGCTGATGCGTTGCTTGCACAGCTCGTCGCCGACCGTCCTTTCGCGGCGGCGGTCGCACTTCCGGGGCTTGCAAAACTCTCACGACCGGAATTTTTCAAACCGCTGCTCGATTTCTGGCGTGATTGCCCCGAGCAACCTCGCTGGCTGCGTTCGCGCGCAGCCTATGCGCTGGCGGCCTTGCCGCGAAATGTCGTAGCGCACCTGATTGATGATTTCTTCAACTCGTCTGACCGAAAAGAGCGGTTCCTTGCCGAAGCGATCCTCAAGAATCATGCGACTGCGGAGGACGCTTCGATGCTTCGCATGGCGATTACGAGTTGTTTGCAGGATGAGTACGAGAAGCTGTATCGGCTTTGTTCACTCTTGGAAGCATGCAAGCGATTGAGTGGGATTGGCCGTATCCCCGAATTGGAACAGGTCTTCGTTGAATGCCGCTATTCATATGCCCGCAAGATTGCGGCCTGCGCCATGCAGATAGCTGCACCCTCCGAGTTCGACTCATCATTCAGCACCGAATGTCTGTGGGATTGTGAGGCTGATACTCGTGAACTGGGATGCCAGACTGTCGATATTGACAGGCCCGGTTGCCTTCGGAAGTTGCGGGAACTGGCCACCGATCAGTACGAAGAAGTGGATGTCCGCGCTGCGGCAAGCCTTCGCCTGCAAGGAAACGCAAACTGATGACCACCCGCCCTCTCGTCGCCCTTGGCCTCCTTGGCTCCGTCCTTGACCGGGGCGAGGGCCCCCGGCGTTGGGAGCACTGGCGGCCGACGGTGTCGTTGTTTCAACACGCCGACCTGCGAATCGAGCGCTTCGAGCTGATCGCCGAACCGAAGTTCCAGGCGCTGGCGGAAATCGTGGCGGCCGACATCAAGGGCGTGTCGCCGGAGACGGACGTGAACATCCGCGAGATTGCGTTCGCCGATCCGTGGGACTTCGAAGAGGTGTTCGGCAAGCTGCACGCTTTCGCGCGGAGTTATCCCTTCGCGCCGGATGAGGAGGATTACCTCGTCCACATCACGACCGGTTCGCACGTGCAGCAGATCTGCAACTTCCTGCTGACCGAGTCGCGGCATTTCCCGGCGCGCCTCGTGCAGACCGCACCGCCGAAGCGCAAGGAGTCGGCCGACCCGGGCCGCTACGCGGTGATTGATCTCGACCTGTCGCGCTACGACAAGCTGGTCACGCGCTTCGAAGACGAGGCGGCCGAGGCGCTGACGTTCCTCAAGTCCGGCATCGCGACCCGCAACGCCGCCTTCAACAAACTCATCGAGCAGATCGAGCGCGTGGCCATCCATTCGCGCGCGCCGATGCTGTTGATGGGGCCGACCGGCGCCGGCAAGTCGCAGCTCGCGCGACGCATCCATGAACTGAAGAAAGCGCGGCACCAGCTCAAAGGCGCGTTCGTCGAGGTGAACTGCGCGACCATCCGCGGCGACGGCGCGGGCAGCGCGTTGTTCGGGCACGTGAAAGGCGCGTTCACCGGCGCGGCGGCCAGCCGGCAGGGTCATCTGCTCGCGGCGGACGGCGGCGTGCTGTTCCTCGACGAGATCGGCGAACTCGGTGCGGACGAGCAGGCGATGCTGCTGCGCGCGATCGAGGAGAAGCGCTTCTTCCCCGTGGGCGCGGATCGCGAGGTGGCGAGCGACTTCCAGCTCATCGCCGGCACGAATCGCGATCTGCACGAGGCCGTGCACGCGGGCCGGTTCCGCGACGATCTGCTGGCGCGCATCAACCTGTGGACCTTTCGCTTGCCCGCGTTGCGCGAGCGCGTCGAGGACATCGAGCCGAACCTCGCGTACGAACTCGATCAGTTCACGCGGCAGACCGGCGCGAGCGTGACGTTCAACAAGGAGGCGCGCGAACGGTTCCTCGTCTTTGCCGTTTCTTCCGAGGCGCAGTGGTCCGGCAACTTCCGTGATCTCAACGCCGCGGTCTGCCGCATGGCCACGTTGGCCGAAGCGAAACGCATCGGCGTCGAGTTGGTGGATGAAGAGATCGAACGGCTGCGCGCGACGTGGCGGCCGAATCGCGAGGTCACGGGCGTTGATGAACAACTGCCGAAACTCCTGAGCGCCGAGCGGCTCGCGCAGCTTGACCTGTTCGACCGGGCGCAGCTGGAGTTCGTCATCCGCGTCTGCCGCGAGTCGTCGTCCCTGTCCGACGCCGGGCGCAAGCTCTACGCCGTCACGCGCGAGAAGCGTAAGGACAACAACGACGCCGACCGGCTGCGGAAGTATCTCCTGCGTTTTGGGCTGGGCTGGCAGACCATCCGGTCAGCATCGGTAATGGAATCGCACCGCTGACGCGGAGCAGGTGTTCCCGAGTATTTCGGCGATTCCCGGACCGCCATCGGCGCATTGGTGAATTCGATTAACCGTCTCCCCCGTCTTTCTACTGTCGCGATCCATGAATACCCGGACTCCGCGTTCCCGTCCCATTCCCATCTGCGGCGTCGAACTGACCCCACCGCTGCGGCTTGCCGTGGCCTCCAACAACGACCGCGAGCAGATCTACCGGTTGCGCCACGCGATCTACGCCGCCGAACTCGGCCAACCTGTGAAGCGCCCGTTTGGGTGGTCGCTTACAACGACTTGAGGCGGGTTGGCCCTTGGCTCCGCATCGCGCGGTTGGGGTGAAGGCAATCATGCCGGACCGACAGATTCTCAGTTTGGCCCACCGCCCGAGGGCGTGGGCATGTGCCGGGAAGCATGAGGCATAATGGTAAAGGCTGAGGCGTAAGGGATAATCCCGAGCGATGACATCACCCGTCACGCATCATGTTTTACCCCGTACCCCTCACGCCTCCGCTTCACCGGCACTGAAAATTCTTCACGCGTTGGTTGAATTCCAAAGTCGCCTTCGTATAGTGCGCTCGTTTTCGCCGCCGCAACATGAACAAACCCGAAGGCGCCGACTGGACGATCCAGGACGCGCGCAATCTCTATAACATCCACCGCTGGGGTGCGAAATACTTCGACATCAACGAGGCCGGCCACGTGGTGGTCAAACCGTTGCAGGAGGCGGGCGCGGCGGTGGATCTCACCGACATCGTGGAGGAGGCGCGGGGCCGGGGCTTGAAGTTTCCGTTGCTGGTGCGCTTTCAGGACATCCTGCGCCACCGCGTCGAGGCGTTGAACAAGGCCTTCCGCCAATCCATCCAGGAATTCAATTTCAAGGGCCGTTATCGCGGGGTGTTTCCGATCAAGGTCAACCAGTTGCGCGAGGTGGTGGAGGAGATTCTCGAGGCCGGCAAGCCGTTCGACTTCGGGCTCGAAGTGGGCAGCAAGCCGGAGTTGTTCGCCGGGTTGTCGCTCCAGGACGAGGCGGGCAGCCTGATCATCTGCAACGGTTACAAGGACAGCGAGTTCATCCGCATGGCGCTGCTCGGCATCAAGCTCGGCAAGCGCGTGATCATGGTGGTCGAGAAACTCGAGGAACTCCGGCAGATCATCGCCGTGTCCAAGACCGTGGGCGTCGAGCCGATGATCGGCATCCGCTGCCGGCTGCTCAGCAAAGGGGCGGGCAAGTGGGCGGAGAGCGGCGGTGAGAACGCCAAATTTGGCCTGAGCACCATGGAGTTGCTGGCCGCCACCGAATTGCTCCGCGCTGAAAAGCTGGACCACTGCTTCAAGCTGCTGCACTTCCACATCGGCTCGCAGGTGCCGGACATTCTCACGGTTAAAAAGGCGGTGCAGGAGGCGGCGCGGTTTTACTCGAAGCTCTACAAGATGGGCTTCGAACTCGAGTTCGTGGATGTCGGCGGCGGGCTGGGCGTGGATTACGACGGCAGCCGTTCGGCGTTCGACAGCTCGACCAATTACACCCTCCAGGAATACACGAACGACATCATCTATTACCTCGGCAACGTCTGCAACGCCGAGGGCGTGCCGCATCCGAATGTGGTCAGCGAAAGCGGCCGGGCGCTGGTGGCGCATCACAGCGTGCTGCTGGTCGAGGTCTTCGGTTCGATTGAAAAGCTGCGCGGTGCCGAGGCGCTGAAGTTCGGCGGCGAGGAACACGCGCTCGTCAAGGAGTTGCTGGAAATCCGCGCCAACCTCGACAAGCTGAACAAGCTCGAAGCCTATCACGACGCCCTCGAGCATCGGGAGGATTCGCAGAGCATGTTCACGCTCGGCCTGCTCGAATTGCCCGACAAGGCGAAGATCGAGGGGCTCTACTGGGAGATCGCCAAGAAGGTCGTGGACAGCTTCAAGGGCCAGGCCTACCAGCCCGAGGAAATCCGCCTGCTCGAGGACAGCCTCGGCGACCAGTACCTCTGCAATTTCTCCGTGTTCCAGTCGCTGCTCGATCACTGGGCGCTCGGCCAGTTGTTTCCGATCATGCCGGTGGCCCGCCTCAATGAACAACCCGGCCGCGAAGGCACGCTGGTCGATATCACCTGCGATTCTGACGGGCAGATCAACAAGTTCATCGGCTTGAACGACGTGCGCGACCCCCTGCCGCTGCACGCGTTGCGGCCGAACGGCAAGAGCGACGGCTACGAGCCGTATTACCTCGGCTTCTTCCTCATGGGCGCCTACCAGGACATCATGGGCGACCTGCACAACCTGTTCGGCCGCGTGAACGAGCTGCATGTGTTCCTCGATCCCGACGAGGCCGCCGGTTATTACGTCGAGGAAATCATCGAGGGCACCACCATCGCCCAAGCGCTGACCTCCGTGCAGTACGACGAGAACGAACTCAAGCGCCGGATGAAGTCGCAGATCGATGCCGCCATCAAGAGCGACCGCCTCAAGCCCTCCGAAGGCATGCGCCTGCTGGACGACTACGAGCGGGGCATCAAGAGCACCACGTACCTCACCTTTTGACCGGCGCTGATGCCCGCCTTCCGGCCATCCGATGATCCGCTGTCCGACACGGACCGGCCCCATTCCGGAGATGACGGAGCCGCCGATTCCTGGCCTTACTCCACTAGTTCCCCAAACTCCGGGCCGCCGGGCGACACGTTGCTCAAGGGGCTCGTCGGCGTGGTGCGCGGACTCGCCTCCCTCGTCTGGACGCTGCCCACCGCGCTGGTCATCGTTTACTGGACCCTTTACCGCGTCGGCTCGGGCCTGCCGTCGCCTTTCTCGGACCTGCTGCACTCGCTCGGAATTTTTCCAGGCCTCGTGGTCACCTCGCTTTTGTGGTACGGCGTCTGGCAGATCGGCCGTTTCCAACCGGGCGTCATTGGCTGGCAGCGGACGGCGGACCGCGTGCGCGGATTGAGCCTGTTGCTGATTGGCTTCTCGCCTTTTCTCTACTGGTGGACGCGCCGGCCGGAAGTGCTCTACTTCAAGATTTCCGCCGCCGCGTTGATCCTCTTCGGCCTGCTTTTCCTCGCGCAATTGAACGCGCTCCTGCGCCGCCTGACCGCGATGCTGCCCGACCAGGCGTTGCGGGAGGAAACCGCGTCCATGGCGAAGCTGAACTACGGCATCCTCGCCGTGCTGGGCCTGTGCCAGGTGGCCCTGTTCGGGGTGGACCGGCTGACCTTTGACGCGGCGGCGGAGTTTGTGACACGCCAGTATCTATGGCTCGCGCGACTGCTGTTGCTGCTCTTCATGGTCATGCCGCTGGCCATCACCATCGCGGTGATGTGGAAGATCAAGGAAACCATCCTGGAGAGCGTGTTCGCCGACGGGCAACGGTGAGGAGCCGGAAAGGCGGCCGATCTCAATGGCCGGTTCAATAACCGCCGCTGACCGGCCAACCCCACCCCGTCCCTTCAGGCGGGTCATTTGTGAGAATCTGTTTGACCGCTTTCGGAAGCGTGGCCTTTCGGGCTGCGCGCCGCAAAGAACAGTCTCACTTCCCAAAACCCGTAACAACCGACTATGAAAAGGATCAGCAACCCAAGCCAGTCCGGCAGGTTGTCAATGCGCTGCCGCCATGATGTCATGTCAACGATTGGCCAGATGATCGACAACAAAAAGCCGATGACCGCGCACCCCAAGGTAATCGTGCGGATCAAAACAACGATTCGTGACTTTCGAACTGGCTTTGGATTGGCCATATCAAACGGCGAAAGACCCGATCAAAGTGAGCCACAGGTGCCAGAGTGAGACACCCACCGAAGCTGATGACTGTCGAGTCCCCGAGTGAATCGAAACTGCAAGCCGGGGCACCTGCGACCCGACCGCTTCGCTCGGCTTCCGGTCTGACATTTCAAAACTCATGACGTCCCGCCTGCGTCTCCCAAGGCATCCGGATAATGCTTCCGCAGGAACTCGTTGACCTCCTCGTCGCTCGCCTTCCAAGATTGTCCCCGCTGCATACGCAGCGCGTAAAGGCCAAGGAGTTCAAGCGGAGACCCTGCTGAGAACTGAGACTGCTCGTTGCGTGCAACCCAAAGCTCCCGCTTATGATCGCCGTCTAGGAACCTTCGCTCTACGTCAAACCCCAACGACTTGATCGCCAAGAACGCTGGCACTTCGGTGTTACCTGCTGCGGTGATGTTCTCCATGCGTGTTTACCGAACAGTATCTGTTGCCCGAAACTCGTTGGCCCGAGGTCAACTGGAAGTCTTGGCTCATCTATGGAGTTTCTATGCCCGCCGTTGCGGAGTGACAAGCACTCATTGCCGCAATGCCAACAGGCCACTGCTCCGCAGCTTCCAGACAGAGCCCGGCATGGAGGCCGATCCGTCCCAAGGTTGGCAACAATCCTGACCAGCCGGCTCGGAGAGACCGTTCCTTCTTTGCCATTTTGCAGGTTGAGTTTCTTGTTCAAGAAACCGTCCTTCATGACTCCCCAGGAAGTCAGGGAAATGCTTGGTGAGCCGACACTTGTGATTCCGCGACTCGAAAAACCGACCACTCATGGCACTCTGCCCACATTGGATTGAACCGACCATGCACGGCCGCCGCCTTCCGCAAGGACGACACGTCGCGCCGGGTGGCCAACCTCCTGACCCTCACCAAGAGCCATCGCGAAATCTGGTCCGAAATCTATCAGCGACCCGAACTGACCCGCGTGCTGAGTCGTTCCGTGAATCTGCGGGCCTTCCCGGTTACCGATGCGGAAGCGATCTTTGTGACCTTCCTGTTGCATCACCTGGGCACGGCTCACCGGGCCATGCGGGAGGGCATGTTTGCCACCCGACAGGCCTTGGACCGGGACATCCACTGGTTCTTGAACCTGCCGATTCCCCGGCAGGTGTGGGAGGCATCGCGCGACTTCCTGGAACCGGACTTCGTGGCCTTCGTCGAGCACCATCGGGGTCGGAACGAAAGCTAACGCATACAAAAACCCAACCACGAATGGTTGGGTGTGAGTCGCTCAGCTATAGAAATAGCCCATCGATCTGAGCGACGCATGGCGTTCGCGGCCGACGATCACATGGTCGATGACTTCGATCTTCAGCAACTGGCCGGCACGAATCAGATCCCGGGTGACCCTGATGTCCGCCTCGGACGGTTGCACTTCTCCGCTGGGGTGATTGTGCATGAGCACGATGGCCGACGCGGCGGCGATGATGGCCCCGCGAAACACCTCCCGTGGATGAACCAGAATGGTGTCCAGGGTTCCGATGCTGATCAACTGATGACCTTTCACCCGCCGCCGGGTGTTCAACAGCAGGACCGCGAAGCACTCGCACTCCGGGTTAAAGTGCGGAATGCTGCGGATGTTCAGGTTCCAATAGGCCGCCGCGCGTTCCGGCGTTTCGCAGCAGTGCAGCGCTTCGGGCAGCGGACACTCGCGCAAGGCGACGACCTTGTATTCGCTTGCCGCCAACAGGCGTTCCTGCAGCGCGACGGCTGTCGCGGGCGTGACCGGATACTTGGCACGCGGTTCGCGGGCGGTGGAACCGCGTGGAGCCCCGCACGGATGCTGCCAGCAACGGCGCTTGCGGTTCCAGTGGAAGCCCAATTCCTTGAGCTTGGAACGCACTGCCTCCAAAGGCGGTGTGTTGAATTCGAGCCAGACCCATTGGCCGACGATGGCCGCGTGGTCGATGAGTTCGGGCAGTTCGGCTTTGAGCCGTTGAAGGAGCGCCTGCGCGGGGGCGGCGCTTGAATCTGATGTGGAGATGGTTACTCTCCTGTCTGGCCGTCCACCCGCGCTAACGGGCAGCTTCTGGATGTGGTTACTCTCACCGGAAGCGCGGACGGCCGCTCAACGGTGAGGGAAGAAGGGCGAATCTCGAAACCTATGGCTTCCAAGGAACAAGCCTCCGAAGGTAGTGTACCACGCCGAAGCAATCCGAGGAATCACACCAACCACATGAGCATTATCCGGCAGCCAGTACGGCTCGACGCGGGCCTCCACTTCGAGCACGGGATAGCGC
>ERZ761607.5637-NODE-5637-length-10144-cov-6.528001_pt1 | contig 10144 bp, 8 predicted proteins | sample MGYA00511164_ERZ761607 | MGnify/ENA primary metagenome ERZ761607 (study PRJEB28899, sample SAMN02445080) | bioreactor sludge metagenome | biome: EBPR sludge | place: Australia: Brisbane, Thorneside Wastewater Treatment Plant | collected 2011-06-22 ...
CACCATGACCTTGGCGAAACGTTGCCGAATGCAAAAGTCATTATCAACCCCAAGTTATTGCCTGAAGAACATCCGTTGCGAAATCTTGCAGGTGTAGGGGTCGCGTATAAACTTGCTGAAGCGTTACTTGATATTCGATATTCGAACAGCGATTCTCGAATATCGAATATCGAACTTCTTGACCTTGTAGCCCTCGGTCTCATCGCCGACGTTGCCCTGCTACAAAACGAAACCCGCTCACTCGCCAAGCAAGGCATTGAGCAATTACGAAATACAAATCGTCTCGGTCTACGTGTGATGGCAGAACTTGCTGGAGCCGCATTCGACACATTAACCGAAGAGACCATCGGCTTCACCTTTGCGCCGCGCCTGAATGCACTCGGTCGTTTGGGCGATGCCAACCCCGCCGTTGAACTTTTACTCACCAATGACTCAGCCCGTGCGCGTGTGCTCGCCACACAGATCGAAGGCTTGAATGCCCAGCGCCGTATGCTCACCAAGCAAGTCCTCGATGCGGCTGAAGCGCAGCTCAAAGAAAACCCCGACCTGCTCAATCAACCCGCCATCATCCTTTCGCACCCCAACTGGCCCGGTGGTGTGGTGGGCATCGTTGCTAACAAACTGGTGGATCGTTATCACAAACCCGCCATCCTCTTCAACGAATCGGAGGATGGCATTCTGCGCGGTTCGGCTCGTTCCATCGAAGGCTTGCACATCACCGAAGCCATCACCACCCAAAGAGACCTGCTAATGGGCTTCGGCGGGCATCCCATGGCAGCGGGTATGGCATTGCACAAGGATAATCTCCCCGCCTTTCGCAAGGGACTTGGCAAAGCGATAGAAAAACAACTTGGGGATGTTGTCTTTGAAGAACCCACGCTTCAGATCGACGCCTGGCTTGGGCTGAACGACTTGAGCCTTGACCTCGCCGATAGTTTGGAACTGCTCGCCCCTTTCGGCGCGGGTAACCCGCAATTGACCCTCGCCACGCGCAATGTGACTCTCAAATCTGCGATCGCACTGGGAAAGACCAGAGAACATCTGCGCCTGAACGTGGAAGATGAACATGGCAATGTAGATAGTGTCCTCTGGTGGAGCGGAGCAGGCGAAGAACTGCCCCCCACCGAGACCAAGTTCGATATTGCCTACACCCTGCGTGCCACCACCTATCGCGGACAAAGGCAAGTCACTCTGCAGTTCAAAGAATTCCGCGTCACAGAAGAAAAGCAAGTCGAGATTCGAGAGTCGAAACTCGATATCCGAGACATGCGCCTGCAACCTGCAACATTAAACCTGCAACCATCCACTCTCATCTGGGCAGAAGGACCCGACCGCTCTGCAGGCGTAAACCGACTCGAACTTACCCAATCCGATGAACTGACCATTTACACTACGCCGCCTTCACCCGCAGAACTTCGCAGAGCACTGGAGATCGTCAAGCCAAAGATCGTCTATGTCTTTGCCAAGCCTCCCGCAGAGCAAAAGCCCGATGAATTTCTCACCTATCTTGCAGGCTTGTGCAAATTCGTCCTCAACCAACGCCGCGGAAAGACGACCGTTCCCGAACTCGCCGCTGCCGCCGCTTCGCGGGAAAGCGCCATCGAGGTCGGTCTGCAATGGCTTGCGGCAGGCGGTCAACTCACCGTTGATATCGAAGACGGAAACGTGCTATTATCAAAAGAGACGCAGGAAAAAAATCCATATCTTCAGGCGGAATTATTTATTGCCCTGAGAGGAATCCTGAAAGAGACCGCAGACTACAGGAAATATCTGGCGACCGTCCAGCCGATCCAAATCCAAACTGGTTAACAATTTTGGTACGGCGTGGCACAACAAATACCGCATAATAGGCGCTATATGGAATCCAGGAGCGAATTTTTTCGGATTGCATTCGAAAGTCATTCAGCAGTCATGCTGCTGGTCGACCCCAACTCTGGGTTGATCCTTGAAGCCAACAAATCAGCTGCGGATTTCTACGGGTATTCATTGAACGAACTACGCGGAATGCCCATTGAACGGATCAATCGCCTCAGCCCAGATCAGGTCAAAACCAAACGACTTGATGCTCTTGAGAAAAGGCAAAATACATTCATATTTGAACATACACTCGCAGGCGGAGATACCCGAACAGTGGAAGTACACTCCTCGCCAATCGATTGGGAAGATAGACAAGTCTTATTTTCCATAATTACCGACATCACAGAACGCAAGCAGGCAGAGAATGCCCTTCGGGAAAGTGAAGCACGATGGCAGTTCGCCCTGGAGGGAGCAGGAGACGGGGTATGGGATTGGAATATACAGACGAACCTTGTCTTTTTCTCTGACCGATGGAAAGCCCTGATAGGTTTCGAACCGCACGAGATCGGAAACACCCTTGATGAATGGGATAGTAGGGTGCATCAGGAAGATAAAGATATTATCTACGCTGAGATCGAAAAACACTTTTCTGGGCAGATTTCTTTATATTCCAGCGAACACCGTGTTCGATGCAAAAATGGGTCATATAAATGGATTCTAGACCGAGGCAAAGTCATCGTCCGCGCTGAAGACGGAACCCCCTTGCGCATGATCGGCACTCATACCGATATCACCGAACGTAAACTGGCGGAACAAAAACTGCGCGAGAGTGAGGAACGCTTCCACCTGTTAGCGGACTCAGCGCCAGTACTGATCTGGATGTCCAGCACAGATGCACTTTGTACCTATTTCAATAAGACCGCCCTCGAATTCACCGGACGAACCCTTGAGCAGGAACTCGGCAATGGTTGGGTTGCAAACATACACCCGGAGGATTTCCAGAAAGGCATGGAAGTATATCTTGCAGCATTCAATGAGCATATGGCCTTTACTGTGGAGATCCGTCTCCGCCGGGCGGATGGGGAATACCGCTGGGTGTTGGATACCGGAGTCCCGCGTTTCACCACTGAAGGAATTTTTCTGGGCTACATTGGCAGCTGCATAGATATCACTGAGATGAAAAAAGTGGAGCAGGAACTGAAGACTCAGCGGGACTTCGCCACACAGATCATCAATGTCATGGGGCAGGGACTGACAGTTTCAAACGCAGAGGGAGATTTCGAATTCGTCAACCCTGCTTATGCAAGTCTGTTCGGCTATACTTCCGGAGATTTGATCGGACGTAAACCGATTGAAGTCACCCACTCCGAAGACCGAAAAGACCTGCAGGCTCAACTGGAAAAACGAAGGCAGGGTATCACCAGTACGTATGCGTCCCGCCTGCTTCGTAAAGATGGCAGTATCGCGCCGGTCCTGATCACTGGCGTCCCTAGGCGGGATACCGATGACAATTTTGCAGGCACCATCGCAGTGATCACCGACCTCAGCAGGCAAAAACAAATAGAAGACGAGCTGCGGCAGATAAAAAGATCACTGGAGGAAGCCCTTGCCCGTGAACAGATACTTGCCAATACCGATGTTCTGACAGGGATATATAATCGTCGGTATTTCTTCGAAGTAGCTGAAAATAAAATAGCTGTAGCTCTGCGCTATTCTCAACCTTTGGCTGCCTTGATGTTCGACATTGACAATTTCAAGCGCGTAAACGACGCCTATGGTCACACAGTCGGCGACTCGATCCTGAAAATAGTGACCCAGGCAGCCCGCGGCGAATTACGGGAAGCAGACGTGTTCGGTCGTTACGGCGGCGATGAATTCATCCTGCTCCTTCCAATGACGAACGCCAAACATGCTTATTCGCTGGCAGAGCGTGTTCGCATGAAGGTGGCAGGATTACGCATCCCATCCGAACGGGGCGAAATCTCCATCACTCTCAGTCTTGGAATCGTAGAATTGCATCATAAAGAAGGCCGTGAAACCGCCGAAGAGATCTTTCGCCGCGCCGACGTTGCCATGTATGCAGCCAAAGCTTCCGGGCGCAACTGCACAGTCATCCTCGATACGGAGTGGTCATGACCCATCTGCAAAAAATCCCCTATCCATTCGAAGACCTTGTCATGTATCCGCGCGTGGCGGCACTCACCACCCTTATGCCAAACGGCTCGCCACAGACCACTCCCGTTTGGTGCGACTATGACGGGACGTATATCCGCGTGAACACCATGCGCGGCTTCCGCAAAGAGAAGAACATGCGCGCCAATCCCAAAGTCACCCTGCTGTGTTATGACCCGCATGAACCATTACGCTCGCTCGAAATCCGCGGTGCAGTGATGGAAATGACCGAAGACGGGGCAATGGAACACTTGGATAACCTCACTTTCGGCTACATCGGCAGGAAGCCTTACTTCGGTGTATGCGTCCCTGCGGAATTACGAGAAAAGGAAATCCCCACCCTCTGCAAAATTCTCCCCCAGCATATTGTCGCATTGGACGCGAGAAAGAAAAATACCGAGAAGATAATTCCACTGGATGAGCATCCGCAACTCGATGACCTGATTCATTCCCCAATCCCCGCCTCTCACCTGGACCTGTTGACTCGCCCCGTCCATGGAGTTTTAACCACACTGATGCCGGACTGTCAGCCGCAATCGAGCCTTGTGTGGTGCGACTTCGACGGAGAATGCGCACGGGTCAACACCTCGCTCGAACGCCAAAAGGGACGCAACCTGAGTCGCAACCCCAAAGTTTCACTGCTTATAGTCGACCCTGAAAACACGGGGCGATTTGTCCAAATCCGCGGCAAAGCGGAACTCGTTTACGAAGGGGCGATCCCTCACCTGGATGAAATCACCCGGCAATACACGGATCATCCGCAGTATTACGGTTACGTCTTCCCGCTCGAAAAGCGCGAACGCGAAACCCGCGTCATCTGCCGCATCCACGCCGAACGCGTCACTCTCGACGCAATCCATAGTTGACATGACCAAAACCGCATTATTCATCTGCACCGGAAACTACTATCGAAGCCGGTTCGCGGAGATCTACTTCAACGACCTCGCCTTGAAGATGAAACTTAACTGGAAAGCGGATTCTCGCGGACTCGAAGCCAGCGCCGGACGAAATGAGGGACCCATCTCCAAATTCGCGCTCCAACGCCTCACCCAGCATGGGCTTTCCGCCGGTAACCCAATCCGCTTCCCGTTGCAGCTTGAAGAAATGGACTTACAGGAAGCAACCCTCATCGTTGCCATCAACCGGGTGGAACACCAGCCAATGATGGAAAAGCAATTCCCAGCCTGGGCTGGGAAAGTTAAGTATTGGGATGTCGCTGACCTGGATGTCACAAATGCGGAAAACGCCCTGCCTGTGATCGAAGAACAAATCCGCTCTTTGGTGGAAAAGATCCGACCCGCTTTGTAAAAGCGAAAAACTCTAATCGATAAAATCCATCACCCCGAAAAAGTCCTCAAAATACGCGATCAACCTTTGAGCCTTTTCACGGAAATCTTTGTTTTCGGCGCTGCGGTCATCCAATTTCGCGAGCAATCTTTCTCGAAAACTGACCGTTTGTAAAGCGGGTAATTCCATCTCCAATTCTCGAATCATTTCGTGTGCATCACGCACTTTCACCATCGCATCGGGCAGCGATGTTTTCTCTTCAACCAAGTCTTTGAATTGCCTGCACTTATATCTTTTGCAGCTGCGCGGATAATCCGGTGAGGAATACACAGTGCAAGTCCCATTCCAAACCGGGCAGGGCTGCTGAAATCCGCGCTGGCGCGGGTCGTCACGGATGACGCGCAGACCGAGCTTCTCCACCTTGTCAAGTTCGTTCGCGTCCAGCCGTACCCAGGCAAAGAGATGGCCTGAACAGCACAATCCACAGGCTTTGCAGAGCAGGTTGGCAGGGGAATCGGTCATGACGGGAATCATAACAGAGTCCTCTTGAGGGAACTTTGCAGGAACAGCGCGAGATTGCAGAGTGACAAAATACCTGGGAGCAAAATCAACCTTCCCTTAAGGAAGAAGCGGATGCATCACGCATCCGCTTCATGGTTGTTAGTTCCAGCATTTACATTTGCGGAATCGCCGCCCCGCTGAGGAGGAAGGCTAGCAGACAGGCGAATATCATCACGATCAAACCGGGGGCGAGAAGGACGCCGATGGCGGCTCCTGTGGTAAGAGAATGTGCCGCCCGCAAGGCGCGGATGTTCAAGATGAGATTGTAAAAGCCGATGAGTGCCGCCAGGCATTGCCCAACCACCGGAATGATGGTGATCAATGAAACGAGCATGGTTATGGGCGCAATAAAGGCAGCCAGGGCATAAACGGTGCGGGTGTAATTCCCGGTGCCACCAAAAAAGCCAGCCACCAGGTTCTGAACCCCGCCGGTGATGGCAAGGTTGATGATGCCGCTGATCGGCGCAAAGATCAACATGAAGAAGGTCAGGAAGATCAGAAAGGAAGTTGTGTCGCCGGAAGTCGCCATGTTTTGAAATTCCGGCGAAGAAGCGGCATCAAACACCTGCGGGTTCGTTACAAAAATAACGGGAAAAGCCAGAGCGCTGACCAACCCTGCGAGCGCGACCCAGCCGAAGGCGCGCCCAAGAGTTGCTCTCGGGTCCCTGAGGATTTCTTCATAGGCTTCGACGTCCTGAACAGTCAGGACCGTCGCCCAGACATCGAAAGCCGAGTAAGTCTGCACCGGTTTCTTATTTCTGGACAACATGGAGTTGTCTACGTATTCAGATGGATCCAACTCCCACGGCTTTTTCTGAGAGACCGTCTTTGGAGTGTGATCGAACACATCAAACTCAGACGGCGCGTTCGATTCTGAATAGGAAGGGACCGACGCGCTCTGCCGCAGCCTCGGTTCCGTGATCGACTCCCGCGGAGTGAACAATGGTTTCCGCGGGTCGTACGAATAGATATCGTCTTCTTTTGGCGCTTGAGGCTGTTCGGCAGGCGGTTTCGGAGCGGGCGGTTGAAAGTTCGCTGAAACTGCGGGTTGGTGAGCGCGGAATTTCTGAAGCGCCTGGGACGCCTGCGCGTTGCCCGGGTTGAACTTCAAACACATTTCCAATGCCTGGATCCGTTTTTCGTTCGTGGCACAGGTCTCCACGTACCAAAACCAGGCTTGGATATTCTTCGGGTCACCCTTGATGACCGACTGGAGCAACTTTTGCGCCTCCCCCTTCTGCCCCGAGCGGATCAGGCGAATCGCATTTTCCAAATCCGACGACATTCAGCCTCCCGCCGCTTACAACGGCAGACCCAACTCCATCAATTTCTCTTTGGTGGGATAGCCCTTCTCGTCCCAGCCGCGTTTTTCGTAGAACTCGGGCAGCATCTTATCCAGTTCAGCAACCATGCCCTTGGCGGGACCATCCGGCAGCGGTTCATTCAACATACGATACGGGAGCACATCCCATTCAGGACCGGAACCGGCTTTGATGAGGAACATGCGCTCAAGAGTGTAGACACGATCGGCAGCTTTCATCACCTCTTCGGGGGTGTAGCCTGCGCCGGTGCTGAGATTCATCATCGCAGCCAGAGTCTGGGGCCAGATCAGGCGGTTCTTGTCGAAGACGTAACGGATGGCAACGAAGACGCACAAGCCCGACGAATCGATCAACGCAAACGAATCCTGGAAGTGCTTCACCAATTCCGGCTTGCCTTCGGTGGACAATGGATTCTCCTTGACCGGCACACCGAAAACTTCTTCGTAGGCGACATCGCCTTCCATATGAGATGCGCCCTTGTTGGAGGTGGCATACAGCAAGCCCATGCCCTGCGATCCGCGCGGGTCGTAGCCGGGGAATTCCTGCTTGCGTGTGGTGACGGCGAGTTCGGGGTGGCCGTATTTTTCAGCAAGTCGGTAACTGCCTTGTGCCAGTTCCCTGCCGAAACCTTTGTTATACGCCATCAACTTGATCATTTCGATCATGGCGTCGTGGTCGCCAAATTTGAGCGGCATGCCGATCTGTGTTTCGGTGAGATAACCTTTCTCATACATTTCCATTGCCACGGCAATCGTCATGCCGGTAGTAATGGTATCCATGCCGTATTCGTTGCACAGATAGTTCGCCTTGACCAACGCGGCGAGATTACTGACACCGCAGCCCGTGCCCAGCGACGAGATGGTTTCATATTCAGGACCTTCACCCTTGCCTTTGTACGGACCATCCGGTACTTCGGTCAGCCGCCCGCACGAAAGCGGGCAGCGATAGCAAGGTGTATGACGGACAAGATATTGATTCTTGAGCGCGTCACCGTCCACATTATGGACATGCTCGAACGTCCCTTGCAGGAAATTGCGCGTCGGCAGAATGCCGAGTGTATTCGTCACCTGCGGCACATACGACGTGCCGTAAATGCGCATGTTCGAGCCCTTCTTCACATCCGCGCCCACGTTCTTGGACGTTCCCACGCTGATCTCACGCATCCCTTCTGGATCATGCAGGGGCGGGTTCTTGTTCCCCATCGCTACCACGGCTTTGAGATTTTTACTTCCCATCACCGCGCCTACGCCTGAACGAGCCGCCGCGCGATGTTTGTCGTTCATGATGGCTGCCATGAGAGCAAGATTCTCTCCCGCGGGCCCGATGCATGCGACTCGTGCGTCATCGGATACCTCTGCCTTGAGGATATCTGTCGTCTCGTGCGTATCCTTCCCCCACAGGTGCGCCGCAGACCGTACCTCGACCTGGTCTTCGTTCACCAGAACGTAGACAGGCTCTGAGGCTTTGCCCTCAAAGATGAAAAGATCGAAGCCGGTGCGCTTCATCCACGTAGGGAATTCGCCACCGGAGTTGGAGTGCGCCAGCGCCCCAGTCAGCGGCGACTTGGTGACGACCATGTACCGGTTGCCGGTCGGTGCAGGCGTGGCTGTCAGCGGACCGGTGGCAAAGATGAGCATATTCTCCGGGGAGAGCGCGTCTACTGCGGGGTCCATTTCCTTGTACATGTAATGGATCGCCCATCCGCGCCCGCCGAGATAATCACGCGCGATCTTGGGATCGACGTCTTCAGTAGAAACTTTTCTTGTGGTGAGGTTCACTCGCAGGATCTTGAGGTGCCAGCCGTACATGGGGAACTCCTTGGTTTGAAAGTTGCAGGTTGAAGGTCACAGGTTGAAGGTGTTCTTCGTGACCCTATGTTGGGAAAACTATCCGCCAGCGATCGCGGAAAAAGCTGTGACAGTATCACCTTCTTTAAGCGGGGTGTTCAAGTCAACGGTCAGTCCGTTCAAAACAATGACACTTTCATCGTTGAGGGGGATGTCGAAGCGGGAGATGGCGTCGTAGACCGTTGATCCCTCGGGGAGGTCCAACTCGACCATGCCATGCTTCGCCCCGGGCGGCAGGACGGCGCGGTAGTTGGCGAGCATTTTGACATGGATCATCATTTGTGAATTTTACCGCTTATTTTCAAACAATATACTTTTTGAAGTGTCATGCCAACTGTGTTTAATCTTCAAATTTACATGATAATGCGGCACTCTGTAGCATGAAAGAAGATAAAATATTCGGCATGAAACGGCAAATCCCCTATCATGGCTGGTGTTTTGTGTGCGGGACCGATAATCCGCACAGTATTGGGATCACGATGTTCGTCGATGATGAAGGCGTCCTTACGTCCGAGTTCACACTGGAAGAAAGACACCAGGGTCCGCCGGGGCATGCGCATGGCGGGGCGTCCGCAGCGATCCTGGACGAGGTGATGGGATTGGTGGTCTGGGCGGCGGGACATAAAGTTCTGGCGGCGAATATCGACATCAATTACCGCAAACCTCTGCCGCTGTTCCAGCCGCTGATTGCCGAGGCTCGCATCAGCGAGGTGGGGGGAAGAAAGATCATCAGCGAAGGAAAGATCATGCTGGCAGATTCAACTGTCGCCGTGGAAGGAAGCGGGGTGTACGTCGTCGCAAAACACTTTTTCGAAAATTCCCTTTTCAGCGGAGTCCATTCATGAAAACAATCGGTTTGATCGGCGGGATGAGTTGGGAGTCATCCATCGAGTATTATCGGATCATCAATGAGACAGCGAAGGAAAAACTGGGCGGTCTGCATTCAGCAAAAAGCCTGATGGTGACCGTGGACTTTGCCGAGATCGAAAAACTGCAGCACGCAGACCGCTGGGAGGAAGCCGGGCAAATTTTGGTGAAGTGCGCACAGGATCTCGAGCGCGGCGGCGCAGATTTTATTGTGCTGTGTACTAACACCATGCATAAACTGGCGGACAAAATCATCGCGGGCGTGAATATCCCCTTCCTGCACATCGCGGA
>ERZ761607.5638-NODE-5638-length-10143-cov-4.657216_pt1 | contig 10143 bp, 5 predicted proteins | sample MGYA00511164_ERZ761607 | MGnify/ENA primary metagenome ERZ761607 (study PRJEB28899, sample SAMN02445080) | bioreactor sludge metagenome | biome: EBPR sludge | place: Australia: Brisbane, Thorneside Wastewater Treatment Plant | collected 2011-06-22 ...
GTGTGAGCGTGGCCTCGCCTTCCGCGCCTCCGATGGCGACGAGCGCGTCGATCGCGGCCATCGCGAGATCGACGTCGGGGGCCCACGCGTCGGGGCGTCGACCTCGCTCGATCACGGCGGTCAACGTGGGAACGCCGACTTCGAGGCATCGCTCGCGCGCGAAACGAATGCCCGCCGAGATCACCTCCGGCCACTCGCCGTCGTCGTTCATGCGCGCTTCGATGCGGGACCACGAGCCGTCGTCCGCGCGCACCCGCAACGCGTCGATCGCGGCGGCCCGAACGCGCCGCGAAGGATCGTCGACGCCGACGCGCAAGATCGGCAGCGCGCGCTCGAAGCCGGTGAGCGCTTCGATGCCGGCTGCGCGGACGAGCGGCCATTTGTCGCGACGCGCCAACACGGCGATCGCTTCGACGTCGCGATCCGTCGGCTCCAGCGCGGCCAGCGCGGTCGCGGCGGCCGCGCGCACGCGCGGGTAAGGATCGTCGAGCAGCGGGCGCGCGAGGGCGCGGCTCTCTTCGTCGCGTGGCCACGTGGCGATCGCGCGCACCGCCTCGCGGCGGAGCATCCACTCCTCGGAGCGCGTGAGATTCGCGGTCCAGCCGTTCGTGCTCTCGCGCGGGAGGAAACGCGCGGCGGACGCGATGCGCCAACGATCCTCGAAGGCATCGTCGGCCGCTGACCCGGCCGACCGAGAAACATCGTCGACGCTCGCCACGTCGAGGGTCTCGAGCACTCGCACCGCGAGCGCGCGCGTCTCGTCGGCGGGCGCGAGGGCGAGGGTGACGGCTGCGCGTGCACTCGCGGAGGGCGAGCCCATCACCCACGCGTCGATCGCGTCCGCGCTCTGCGGTGCACGCGCGGCGGCGACTCGAAGCGCGTCGCGGAGCGCAGGTCGAGAAGCGCCGCCCTCGATCGAGAGGGCGGCGAGCAGCGGCCGTAGCGCGAGGCTCGGCGCCACGCGCGCGACGCGCATCGCCGCGTCGTCGCCCACCGACGGATCGAGCACGAGCTCGCTCAGGACCTCGTGACCCGGCGCCCCGCCGCGCTCGCACGCGTCGAGGGCGGCGTCGCGCAGGAGCTCGTCGTCGGCCCGCGCGGCGGCGCGCAGGAGTGCCTTCGCGTCGTCGCGGCTCACGGAGCGTGCGAGCAACGGGACGAGCGCGCGTCGCTCCGCGCTCGGCATGTCGGGCCAGCGTCGCGCGACCTCCGGCATCGCGGCGTCGCCGACCAAGGTCAACACGCGCGCCGCTTCGTCGCTCTCGCTGCCGCCGCCGGCGAGCTTCGTGAAGAGCGTGTCGAGGCCACCGCCGGACTCGACCTCGGTGAACACACGCACCTCCGCCAGACCGGTGTGCGCGGTGGCGGGCTCGCCGGACGGTGCATCCAAGACGATGGAGAGACAGCGCGTCTCGAGTGCCTCGGGGAGGGTGACCCACCACGTGCCCGGCGTCTCGGGCGCGCGGACTCGGACGCGACCTCCGTCGTGGACGAGCCAGACCGCGGAGGGGGAGCGCGCGGGCTCGGCGGGTGGGACGAGCGCGAGATGACGCGCGCGCAGGCCGGTCGCGATCCAGCCGAAGGTCGCGGCTTCCCAGCGGCCGTTGCTCGGGTGTCCTTCGATCCACGCCGTGCTCACGTCTCCGTCCGTGAGCGCGGTGGGCGGAGGCGCCACGGCGCTCGCGATGCCCGCCGTGCTGGTGGTCGCGCGGGGCACCAACGCGCGCACGAGGGGAAGGTCCGCGGAGAGCTCGGCCGGACGCTCCGAGCGCGCCGCGAGCTCGGGCTCGTTGGGTACCTCGGGGATCGAGCGGAGGGCGACGGGCCGCAGCTCTCCGCTGCGCGGGTCGATCGCGTGCGGGTCGAGCCAGGTCTCGAGGCCGCAGATCCCACGCGCTTCTTCGATCGACGCGACGACGAGGTCGTCGATGCCGTCTCCCGTGCGGTCCGCGACTTGGAGCACGTCGCGTCGACGCTCCCCCGGATCGCCATGCAGATCGAGGCGTCCCGTCCAGCGCGCGGTGGGGCGTCCTCCGGGAACGTCGAGCACGACCGCGAAGTGCCGCGGCCCCTCACGCAGCTCGACGATGCCCATCGACCGACCCGCGAGCTGCACGACGCGTGTCTCGATCGTCGGCGCGCGGAGTGGGAGCTCGACGCGCGCTTCGACGCGACCGCGGCCCACGATCAGCGCGCCGCTCGTCGCGTCCGAGGACGCCTCGAAGCGCACGGGGAGGGTGCGACTCCCGAGCGCGAGGGTGATCGCACGCGCCGGGGTCGGTGCCGTCGATGCAGGATTCGCGGCAGACGAGGGCTGCGCGCTCGCGCGCGAGCCGATCAGGAGAACGACGAGGACGAGCCCGAGGCGCATGCGAGGCGTCTACCACGCTTCGCGCGAGGGACGAGTGGCTTCGCCAGGCCGACCACACGGCTCGACTCGATCGCTCGGTCGCCCGACGGCGACGCTGTCGCTGGTGGCTGGCTCCGAAACCGTCCGTTGGAGTGTCTCGGGTCGCGGGTGGTGGCTACCCGAGCCACCACCGGCAACCGAATCAGCCTGCCGCGCGCGCCCACCTGGCTCGTCGGGTGGCCACCGACGCTCGCGAGGCGCCACCACTTCTGGCCGCGCGGCCGAGGCACGACCGGACGCGAACGGGCTGCGCGTCGAGCAGGGTCGTGCGCAGAAAACGCCGTGATCTGGTGATCGCGTCGTGCAAACACGAAAGCGACGTTTCGCGAACGAAAGCCACAGGGGCGTCACGAAGGTCGGGAAGGGAATCGACTTTTCCGTGGTTCGTGAGCCCATCGGCAAGTCGAAAGGCCACTCGCGAGAGCGGCACACGACATGCACTTCTAGCGTGCAACCGATCGCGTGAGGGGAATCAACGCCCCATCCGTTCGTCGAGCTCCGTCCCGACGACACCCTCCAGCCCTGGTGTGAGGCATTCCATGGCGAAGCAGGCAGCACAGCTCCGTAAGAGCAGCAGCAATTCCAGCAGCAGCAAGAAGGTCGAAGAGGACGTCGAGGTCCTCGAGCTCGACGACGCCGAAGAGGAGCTCGAAATGAGCGCCGACGCCGGCGAGCCCTCCAAGGAGGCGCTCGAGAAGGCGCGCGCGGACGCCGAGAAGGCTCTCAAGGAGCTCGAGCGTCAGGGCGCCGGTGACAGCACGCTCTCGCGTTACTTCCGCGAGATGGCGTGTCACCGCGTGCTCACGCCGCAAGAGGAGATCGAGGCGGCGCGCAACGTCGAAGAGCTCGAGATCGGCTACTGGGAGGCGCTCCTCTCGTACCCGCCGTGCTTCGAGACCGTCGCGACCGTGATCGAGCGCTGCGTGCTCGAGCCGACGCCGGAGCTCACCAACGAGCTCGGCTCGCTCCGCAAGCTCGCGAAGACCGCCAAGCGCGGCAAGCTCGGCAAGAAGCAGCAGGACAGCTGGGAGAAGTCCGCCAAGGCGCTCTCCACGATCCTCCGCGCCGTCGACAGCGACCGCCTCTTCGTGCAGGAGTCCGACAAGGCCGTGCATCGCCTCGCGGGCGACTACGCGACCGAGCGTGACCTCGAGGGCGACGAGATCCGCATCACGCCGGCGTTCAAGACCTACCTGAAGTCGGTCGAGAAGGCGCAGCGCCTCCAGCAGCGCGCCAAGAACCGCTTCGTCGCGGCGAACCTCCGCCTCGTGGTCAGCATCGCGCGTCGCTACAACCGCGGCCGCCTCCCGCTCATCGACCTGATTCAAGAGGGCAACATCGGCCTCATGAAGGCGGTCGAGCGCTTCGATCACAACCGCGGCTACCGCTTCAGCACGTACGCCTCGTGGTGGATCCGTCACGCGATCAGCCGCGCGCTCGCCGACAAGGGCCGCGCGGTCCGCATCCCGGTCCACATGCTCGACACGTACAACCGCGTCGCCCGCGCCACGCAGGCGATCGCGACGCGCACCGGCAAGGAGCCCACGCCGGAGGAGCTCGAGAAGGAGACCGGCATCGCGGCCGAGAAGCTCGAGAAGATCAAGGGCTACTGGGCCGAGACGCCCTTCAGCCTCGACCGCCCGGTCAACGACGAGGACGGCCGGAAGTTCATCGACTTCCTGGAGCAGGAGAACGTCCCGACCCCGTACGAGCAGCTCGTGAGCCGCAAGTGGGCCGACGAGGTCCGCCGTCTGCTCGACACGCTCACGCCCATGGAGGCGCGCATCCTTCGCTGGCGCTTCGGCCTCGACGACGAGGACGAGCTCACGCTCAAGGAGATCGGCGACAAGTACAACCTCTCCCGTGAGCGCATCCGTCAGCTCCAGGAGCAGGCGTTGGCGAAGATTCGCCGTCAGATCAAGGAGTGAGCTTCTTCGGAAGCTGACTTCTTTTCCGGATTCACGTCGGGGGAAACCCCGAAAGATCCGGAGCCACAATACCCAATGCGATCGGGAGGGCGGGGTCACCAGGGTGGCCCCGCTCTCGCTATTTGCGGTGTTGTGTTCGCTGCGGCCTCCGGCCTCCGCTCACGGAGCGCGGGGAGATCCCCGCGACCCCCTCCTCGCACCGCACCCTTCGCTTCGCCTTCGCTGCGCTCTGGCTTCGCTACGGGAGCGGCGCTCGGACGCTCCGCGGGCCAAGGGGGTTCCCCCCTTGGAACCCTGTCGTTCCCCCGTACGTACCTTCGCTTCGCAACGAAACGGGTGAAGCGACGAGTCCATACGTCCGGGGCTGGCCCCCTGCGGCCAGGGGGCGAAGCCCCGAAGAGCAGCCCGCCGGGAGGCCCGTAGCGCAGCGGAGGGCCTCACGTGCGAGAGGGGGCTCGGGGGACCCGTCCCCCGCTCGTGAGCGCGGAGCGCGAAGCGAACACAACACCGCGAACAAACTACGTGCCGAACCCACAGTCCGCGCAGTCGGTGCCGAAGGTACAGAGCGACGTCTGGGCGCCTTCGCGGCCGTCGTCGCACTCGCCGTCTCCGGCGAAGCGGCAGGTGTTGCTGCAGAAGGCACAGACGCGGATCTCGTCGCCGAGCAGACGCGCGGATTCTTCGCTCACGATCAGGCTCACCGCGCATTGCGCCGTGCCGCAGTCGAGATCGTCGCGGCAGTAGCGGAGGCAGACGTTGTCGTCCGTGCCTTCGGTGAAGCTCACGCACGTGGTCCCTGCGCCGCAGCGGAGCGCGTCGTTCGCGTTGTCGCAGGCGTGGGTGTACTCGGGCAGCGGGCCGGCAGTGGCGCAGACCGGACCGCTGCCGGTCGTGTAGCAAGCTTGCCCCGGGCTACAGCCGATCTGGGCGTGCGGATAACACGCGAGCGGGCTCGGGTAGCAGCGGGAGTCCGCGCCACAGATCCAGTCGTTCGGACACTCGTCGGGCGTCGTGCAGACGAACTGCCCGATCGGCGGCTCGACCTCGACGCACGCGAACATCCCTACGAGCGCAACGAGCAGCGCGGCGCGCGAGGCGGCTCCGAGCCCCACGCGTGCCGAACGGGCCGCGAAGAAACGGGGCTCTTCCTCATGGAAGGCGTTCTTTCGCATCAGAACGCTCCTTCGAGCAGCACGCCGGTGGGGCCGATGCGCAGGCGGGCTCCGGCGCGGCGTTCGACCCGCTCGGACGGCAGCACGAGCTGCACGAGGCCCGCGCCGATCGCGACCACGCCGACGCCGAGCAGGACGAACCCGATCTTCTCGCGACGAGGCGCACGCCGAGCGTCGTCCTCCACCTCGGCCCACGTGGTCGCGTCGGTGTCGCGGACCTGCTTGGCGAGGGAGTGCGCGGTGCCGATCGCGACCGCGCCGCCGACGAGGCTCGCGGCGCCGACGCCGAGCAGAAGCACCCCGGGGACACGCGAGCGTGGGGAGACCACGAGCTCCTCGCGGTTGTCGGTCGCGCTCGGTGGTGGGGTTTCGGCCGACGCCCCCGGCGTCTCGACGTCGGGGGCGGCAGGGGTCGGAGCAGGAAGTGTCGGCGCGGGAAGTGTTGGTTCGGGCGCGGGCGACGTGACGTCGGGCGGAGAAGTCTCCGCGAACGGGTTGGGCGCGGGCGGCATGGCGCCCCCGGGTGGCAAGGCTCGAAGCTCGCCCAAACGCGTTTCGATCCAAGGTCGCTGAGCGTCTTCTGGCACCGATTCGAGGAACTTCTCGTAGGCGGCGATCGCCTCGGCGACCCGTCCAGCGCGATCGGCGGCGACTCCGACGTTGAAGAGTAGCTGCGGGCGCTGGCTGCGTCGATACGCGCCTTGGAAGTGCTGAAGCGCGTCTTCGTAGCGACCCGCGTCGAAGGCGAGGCGCCCGGCCTCGAAGAGAGCGCGCGCTTCCGCGTCGTACGACGCGTCCTGCGCGGCCGCGTTCGTGACGAACGTGGCGCTCGTGCACGCGATCGCCGCGTACAGCAGCGCTCGCAACACGGAAATCACCGTCCAGTCCGCCACGCGGTTCGATCCGCGTCGCACCCCTCCAGCTCGCATCGTCGGCCCCCCGCGCGAACTCTGAGCTGGGCGGCCCGGCGTGGGCAAGTCGTGTTTCCACGACCTGCGTCCTGCGAAACAGGCGTCCCCCCACGCCCGGTGGGCGGCTCGGCAGAACGGCCATCGGCCTCGTGCCAGCAGCTACCCATTCTGCCGTCGAGCACGGAAGACGTTGCGGCACCCCGAGCTTTCTCCTACACCTCGCGGCCCAAGTTCGGAGAGACGTCATGTTCCTCAACCTTTCGAAGAAGTCGCGCATCAAGAACCGCTCGAAGAACGCGCGGCTCAAGGCCAAGGCGAAGGCCAAGAACCGCCGCCGCGAGAACCGCATGCAGGGCCGTCCGCTCGGACAGAAGGCCAAGAAGGGTCCGCGCTGAGCGCGAGATCGCCCGCAGCCCGCGGGTGATCTCCGCGACGGGCCCGGCGCCTCCGCTCGGCTCGTCCGTGTTCGGTGTCTCGACCGCCCCTCTTCGCCGAAGCACTCTGCGATCCGTGCGGAGGCACTTCGTTCAGAGGCACTCTGCGTCGAGGCACCGGCTGCACCGCGCCTCTACGGAGCGGTCGCCGGACTCTCGACACCGCGCCGACGAGCGGCTCGCGAATGACAGCAGCGCTGCGGGAGCCCGCAGCGAGGAGAATCGTCCGTGGAACCGAAGCCGATCTTCGTGGTCAGCGACTCGACCGGAGAGACCGCCGAGCGCGTCGTGCGCGCGGCCCTGCTGCAGTTCCCCGACCACCGCGTGCGCGTGCGCCTCTTCACGCGGGTGCGCGACGAGGCCGGCATCCTCGAGGTGATGGATCGCGCGGCCGAGCAGCAGGCGATGGTCGTGTTCACGCTCGTCCGCCCGGAGTTGCGCGACTTCATGTTCGAGGCGGGCCGTGAGCGCCGCGTCGAGACGGTCGACGTCATCGGCTCGCTCATCCACAAGGTCGGCAACTTCCTCGAGGCGCAGCCGCTCAACATCCCGACCGCGCAGATGTCGCTCTCGGAGGAGTACTTCCGCCGCGTCGAGGCGATCGAGTTCGCGGTGAAGAGCGACGACGGCAAGGAGCCGCGGAACCTTCGCAAGGCCGATCTCGTGCTCACGGGCGTGAGCCGTACGAGCAAGACGCCGCTCTCGACCTACCTCGCGGGGCGCGGGCTGAAGGTCGCGAACGTTCCGCTCGTGCTCGGGGTCGAGCCGCCCAAGGAGCTCCACGACGTGCCGGAGCACAAGGTCGTCGCGCTGACGATCGACATCGATCTCCTGCTCGAGATCCGGAAGCAGCGCCTCGCGCAGCTCGGGATGCCCACCGACGCGAACTACGGTCTGCGCGACCACGTGAAGTCGGAGCTCGACTTCGCGTACGGCATCTTCAAGCAGCACCCCGGCTGGTTGATCGTGAACGTCTCGAACCGCGCGATCGAAGAGACCGCGACGATCATCCTCGAGGCGACCAAGGATCGCGAAGAGAACCGCTCCTGGGTTCCGCCGCGGATGCTCTGAGAGACGGGGACGACTCTCCAGGCGGGACGCGGCGACCCGAATCACCGGTCGTAGAGTACCTACGAGCTCGACTCGTCGTCGGTCGCTCGTTCGGCCGACGCTCTCGTTCGTCGCGGGGCGCGACGCCACGTGGATGCGCGACGCCCACGTGGATGCGCGACGTCGAGCGAGAGCGCCCGCGTTCGGCGCCTCGCTGCCCGGTCTGCGAGGGCCGTCGATCGAGGTGACGCGTGCCCCCGCGTCAGGAGGCTCCCGACCGGTGCCCCTCGAATCGGCCGTTTTTCCTCGGATTTCGGGAGGGCCGGGCATGCGTCGGAATAATCCCGTCAGAGCGTCCGCGTGATTGCGTGTACGCCCGTCCACGAGGGGACTCATGGACGGACGACGGCTGAAGATCACCCGCGCCGCGACGGCGGCGTGCCTCTGTCTGATCGCGGCGACGGCGCGCGGCGACGGTGTGGCGAACGTGATGACCTCGAAGTCGTTGCCACCGGCGACGCTCGCGGTGATCGACCCGGAGAGCGGCACGTCGAGCGGCGGGGGCAGCACCGACGTGAACGTCGGACCGGGCGACATCATCTTCTTCCGGTTCAACTACTACCCGGTTCCCGACAAGATCATCCGCGGTCTGAACACGTATCTGACCGAGTACATCCCCTCGAACACGCAGGTGGTCGGGGTGCGAATCCTCGACGAGAACGGCCTCGCGCGCACGCCCTTCTACCCGGGCATCGCGATGGACGACTGCGGCGGTAGCTGCAACAACTTCAACTCGGTTCCGTCGAGCGCAGGGACGCGAAACCTCGACAACGGCACCATCGCGCAGCTCTACGCGGATACCGGCGTCTTCTACGCGCCGCGCGCGGGCTACACGGCGGCGATCACCACCGTCACGCGCAACCCGGCGACCAGCTTCCTCGCGTTGACCAACGGCATCCTCATGGATCCGGAGCCGGTGCGAGTCGGCGACGTCGAGACATTGCTCGGGCTCGTCGGCGACCCGTTCGTCCACAACCGCTGGGATTGGGCGCAGGTCCGCGCGTACGGCATCTCGAACCCGCGCGGGAACGCGAGCGGCAACAACGGCACGGGAAACACGCCGTTCCGCTACGGATCGCCGGTCGCGGGGCCCGACACGTTCTACGGGTTCGAAGCCACGGAGGTCAGCGCAGGCAACCTGCGCTTCGACGACGTGGTCGGGCCTTGGGGACGCGTGCAGTACCCGGGCGGGACGATCGGTCGGGGGTGCTCGTACGACAACCGCGCGTCGTGCGTCGAGCCGGGCACCAACACCCTCGGGCGCATGCTCGCGGACGCCTCGACGCGCGGCCTCGACATCACGCCGGCCAGCCCGCTCCCCGCGAGCGCGCGCGCCCTGCGGTTCGCGCTCGGCGAGGCGCGGGTCGGTGAGCCGCAGGTGGTGGAGGTCGCGCTCCGCGTGCTGAATACGCCGCTCGACGGCGTGCAGATGGAGGACGTCGACTGCGCGGAGATCTTCGGTGGAGACACCTCGGCGGCGAGCGAGACGGTGCGCGCGAAGGACAACGCGTGGAACACGCACCTCGCGTCGCCCGCGTGTGTGTACTTGAAGTTGAAGTTCGATTTGACGGTCGACCGCGCGCTCGCGCTGACCGGGGATCTACTCTCGTACACTCTGGACGGCTCGAACCTCTCGCGTTTCGACCAGAGCTCCGTCGTGGTGCGGCAGCGCTACGACTCCTCGCGCCAGTCGTTCGTGAGCGCGATCCCGGCCCCGACGCGGCAGACCACGTGCGGCGGGCTCGCGTGTCTGGAGTGGGATCTCGCGACGCTCACGCCGGGCGAAGACTTCCTGATTCAAACGCAGTTCACGGTGGGCGGCGGCGGTCAGACCACGAACGTGATGTTCGCGGAGTACACGTCGACGGACATCCCGCGCTTCGAGACTCAGGCGCTGACGATCGTGCGCCCAGTGGGTGTGGTCGACGTGAGCCTTCGGCCGACCTTCGATCCGACGGCGAGCTTCGCGAGCGCGGGCGCCAACGCGTCGCTCTCGGGCACCCTCGGCAACTCGGGCACGGGGGATTTCACCGTCGACACGCTGACGCTCGATCTGCCGGTCTCGACGTGGCGTCCGGGCGGCTCGCTCGCGCTGAGCTGCCCGGGTGGCACCAACGCGTCGCTCGCCTGCAACAGCGGCTGCGCGACCAACCGGCCGACCTATCGGCTCAACGAGTC
>ERZ761607.5641-NODE-5641-length-10139-cov-31.539964_pt1 | contig 10139 bp, 8 predicted proteins | sample MGYA00511164_ERZ761607 | MGnify/ENA primary metagenome ERZ761607 (study PRJEB28899, sample SAMN02445080) | bioreactor sludge metagenome | biome: EBPR sludge | place: Australia: Brisbane, Thorneside Wastewater Treatment Plant | collected 2011-06-22 ...
TGATCATCCACACCCACAACACCACCTGTACGGCGAGGATTCGTCGCGGCAGGATCCGATTGATCATCCACACCCACAACACCACCTGTGCGGCGGGGATTGTTTGTGGTGGCCGCTACAGATCGTTGTTGTACACTTTTCCGGGCAACAGTTTCTAAACTTACTCCTTCTATAGTCAGTACTTGCCCCAACTTCACCGTGTTATCGGGTAAATTGTTCATCGTTTTCAACTTATCAACACTCAAGCCGTACCGCCGTGATATGGAATAAAGCGTTTCACCTGGTTTCACCGTATGTGTCACCTTGTTCGTGCCTGTCGTTGTTGGAGCAGCAGGAACTGTGGCTGTACTGCCTATAGAGGGCGAAGCCGATGTAACAGGCGCTGCTGTTGGTATTGCAGCACTTCCTGTGGTTGAAGTACTTTTTTTGATATTTAGCACCCCGCCTGCATCCAAACGAAAATTTTTAAGGCTATTAAGTTGCCGCAAATCACTTAATGATAGGCCATATTTTTTGGCAATGGAATACAAAGTTTCACCCTTTTGGATAATGTGTTTCGTCCCATCTACCGAGATCTGGGCGTGTACCGCTCCAAAAGACACACAAAACATCATGGCCCCAAGAGCGATTTGCCGAAAGAACAATTGTTGTTTAATCATCATCATGGAAGTTAAGCTGTAGAGAAACTATCGCGTTTTGCAATTCTGCACGTTCATGCATTGCAGATTGACTATCCGCAACTTGCGTGCCTAATTTATAAGTCGCAGTTGCTTTTTCGCGATCGCCTGCTTTTTCATATAGTTTCCCCAAATGATAGTATGTTCCAACGTAGCCCGGATGTTCTTCCACGAGGGCTTCAAATTGTGTCCTCGCAGCCATTAAATCGCCCATTTTCAGGTATTCCTGTGCGATTGCGAATTGTGTAAAAGCATCGGTTGGGTCCTCTGCCAAGTACATTTTGAGTCTTTCTAATCTAGAAATTGCCATTGTTAATTTTTGAATAACATCGTTAGTTTACGAATTAAGTTACAACAAAACCCTCTGCTCGCCAAAAAAAATGCGGTATCTCATTTCTGAAATACCGCCGTTCTTATATCGAGTCTAAAGGCTTACCAGCTATCCCCGGCACCTCCTCCACCAAAGTCTCCCCCACCGAAGCCAAAGTCGGAGCTGCCACTACTACCCCATCCGGATGACGAGGAAGAGGAAGAATCCCAGCCGCTTCCGAAAATAATAGGCCCGCCGCCGTATCCGCCACCAAACCCATCTCCACCCCTGTTTCGGCGTGAAGCCTTGCTCACCACCACAAAAAACAGGATAATAAGTATTAGGATAAATAGGAAGAAAATCAGGCCAGAGAAATCATCGTCGCCCGAAGAAGAAGCATCGGATTTATAGGCGCCGCTGGCTGCTGATATCAAGGCGTCCACCGCAGTATTCGTTCCTTGAAAATACTGCCCCTGACGAAAAGCGGGCACCATGTATTGTCGAACAATTTGTTTGGCGGTGAAGTCGGTGATATTGGCCTCCAGGCCACGCCCTATAGCGATATAGGCCTTCCGATCTCCTTTGGAAATCAGAATGATCACTCCGTTATCCTTGTTTTTTGTTCCGACGCCCCACTGATGGCCTAATTCGGTCGCATATTGGTTGGCATCCATCCCCTCTAAAGAAGGTATGGTTACGACAACAAACTGATTCGAGGTTGAGTCTTCGTAGGCATTTAGTTTCTGTCGCAAGATTTCGCGCTCATTATTGGAAAACAAGTTGGCCGCATCGGTGACGGGGCCAGCGGACTTAAGGTTGATTTTTTGCCCGTAAACCGGAATACCCAACAACAGGAGACACAACAAACGCAAAGCGTAACGCATGGTCGAAAGAGGCTAAATGGAAAGGAGGGGCACTAAACTGGCCCCACCTTCTGGAACAAAAGAAATTAGAACTGGACTTTAGGCGCATTTTGGGCGCTGGCATCTGCTTGGAAAGGCTGCTTGGCCGAGAAGCCCATCATGCCTGCAAACATAACCAACGGAAAACTGCGTACCTTTACGTTGTAGCGTTGAACCACTTCGTTGTAACGATTCCGCTCCGTATTGATCCGGTTTTCTGTTCCTTCTAATTGGCTTTGAAGCCCTACAAAAGCCTCTGTCGCCCGTAATTGCGGATAATTTTCTGCAACCATCATTAAGCGCCCCAAGCCTTGGCTCAACGAAGCTTGTGCTTGTTGGAATTGTTGCATTTTTTGCGGATCATTCAAATCTTCTGCTTTTAACTGGATAGAAGTGGCTTTCGCTCGTGCTTCCACCACTTGCGTCAGGGTTTGTTGTTCAAAATTGGCTGCACCTTTTACAGTACTGACCAAGTTCGGTACAAGATCTGCACGTCGCTGATAGGCCGATTGTACGTTGGCCCAAGCAGTTTGGACTTCGGAGTCGGTCGTTACTAAGCCGTTATACTGAGAGCAGCCCCACATACCAAAGAGCGCCACCACGACAATTGCAAGAATAGCACCACCTTTCATAGTTTTATTAGATTTTAAATGGGTGAAGGGATTGCATTACCGGATTGATAGAACCGGTTGCTTTATATGCCGTAATATACGCTTTAGGCTTGTTAGGTTGCGAATTTTTCGTCTTGGGGATTAAAGAAAAGGTGAATCCGATCAAAAGGCTGGCATTACAGGGCCTTTTTGACAGGAGAATTTTTGGGGACGACCTCAAGTACCGTAATTATGGATTACCCAATTCAAACATTAGATGTTTGGTTCAGAGGTTTTTTATTGCCATCGTGCCGAAACCGTATCTAATACCGACCTTGTTTGCTCAAAAAAATGCACGGCCCGTTCGGGTGTACGGCCAATAGAAACTACGCCCAATTTCCCAAACTCGGAGAGCGCCCCTATTAGATGAAAGACCACCCCTTCTTGGTCAGTACTTTCATAATGCAGATTTTCACACATCGCCAGATCAATCAGGTCGGGAGGGGTTATGCCTTTATAATGCGGGAATTTCAAGTTGTCCGTGGCAAAATAAAAGCGATTTTGCCCATTAAGGGTCTCATACAATCCGGTATGTGGGTTATACCGCCCATCGGTCAAAAACTGGAGCATCAGATAAGGGTGGGTTGTCCCTCCTTTTCTGAGATTAATTTCAATCGCGAAATGTTTCCAATGATCGCCTTGTTTTACCGAGATAAAGTCCACTGCAAAGCGCCCCATCACGTTTTTAGACTGTAGTACTTTACCAATGGCCAAGCCATTTTGCGCAATTTCGCGGCTGTATTCGGGGTCGGCAGGGAATTTTGCACCCAGAAAGATTTGTCCGGTTGCAGCATCCAAGACCTGATCGTGTGTAGAAACCACCTCGACTTCGCCAAGCGGATTAATTCGACATTGTACAGAAGGAGAGTTCTTAACCTCGCCCTCCACAAAGGTTTCTACGATCCCGCCCAATTCGCTGATTTTCGCCATATAAGCCGAATAATCTAAATGCGGTGCCACCATTTTCAGGTGTTTGGGCATGTAATTCTCCAGCCATTGTTTTAAGGAAGTATCGGAAGGTGCCTGTTCTAAACGTACAATGGCATTGCCTTCTCCCGAGAAACCTTCGTTCATTTTCACCACCATTTTCCGGGTTTCAGGCAATTGGCGTTTAATTTCAACAATGGCCTCGATCACATCTGCTTCGCTTCTCAGGTTTTCAAAACCCGGCGGCATGTCCACGCCCGCTTCACGAAAAACCATCCGACTCCCACTTTTCGATCCCCAGAACATCAGTTCCGGATCACATCCATATAATGGAACCCCCAGGCGTACCGATAATGTTCGCTCGAAGGGCGTCACATTAAAAGCAGCGATGTGTGCGGCATGGCCATGTGGGATGCATTGTCGGATACGCTCCATCAAGAGTGGCCGTTCCAAGATTTTCTCGGTCAAAGACTTGAGAGATGCATCGTAACAACTCAATAAAGTTAGACGTTGACGCGCATGCCATCCAGTAATTCCGGGTAATAGATGTAGGTAATAATCCACAATGACCGGATCGAGCGGGGTGCTGGTTAGATAGACGATATGCGTTCGGGGCATACGCAACAGCATGAGCAGAGAAAGCATCCGTTCTTCGTAATGGATTTCACCTGGTATGGTCCCCAGCATATCTTGGTCTAATGTGGTACTGGGCAGGACAATAATGGTTTTAGGCGCCAATGGATCAGGAAATGCATTTCGGTATTGTGCAATAAACGTATTTTGCAGCCGAATAAACGCAGCAACTTCTTCGACTGAAGTGGGTGCAGGAAATTGAGGTGGCTCAATATGGGGGGAGAGTGCATACATATCTGGCCAAATATGAAAGGTGTAAAGAAGGTAGAACTATGCGATCAAAATAGCACCTTGCAACTTCCTGTTTATTAAGTTGTTGGTGTGTCTTTTTGTAAGGTTTTTACCCACAAAAAAAAGGCCCTCGGTAATCCCGAAAGCCTCCAAAGCCACTTGACCGATCTATTCTATTCAGGCAGGGTTCCTGCAATAGACAGGTGTATATCTTCGGGATTTATGTATTTCCGAATCACCCGATTTACCTCGTCGGCAGTGAGCGCCTCAATTTTAGGTACATAATCATCCAGCATATCAAGTGCATACCCCTCCTCTGCATTTTGTTGCATCGCCCTTGCTAAACCGTGTGTAGTCGCCATTTCCACTTGGTACTTTCCGGCAATTGTGGTTTTCTTTTCAGCCAACTCGCTTTCCGTAATGCCTTCCTGTACCCATTTGCGAAGTTGCTCCTCGGTGGCTGTAATGCCTTTTCCAAGGTTTTCTTGGCTCAATGTAACATAAATTTGGAAATAACCCGCATATTCTTGTGTAACACCGGAAAGACTTGCACCAATACCATAAGTCAGTCCTTGTTCGTCTCGCACCGTATTCATGAGGCGTGCCGAGAAATTCCCCCCCAGAATGTAAGTCGCCAAATACAAGGCCAGATAGTCGGGATGTAATGTGGTTACAGGTATTGGAATTCCCATCATTACATCTAAATTCTGACGATCTTTGAGTGCCGTTACTGTTTTTCCGGGATTAATATTGCCCAAGGTCGCAAAAGTTGAAGTCCGGTTTTCTACCTTCCACCCCAAAAAAACCTGATCAACCATGCTTGCAAATCCATCGGGATCTACATCTCCGGCAGTGCTAATAATCAATTGATTGGCCGAGACATGCTTCTGATGATACGCCCGAATTTGCTCCAACTTCATATCCTCTAACAGGGCAATTTCCTGTTCGGCAGATGTGTTGTAATTGGGGTGGTTATCAGGATACAACGCATGATTTAATGCCAACTCTGCTCGATAACGGGTATTAGACAAACTGCGCTGCCGAGCAGAAATGGTTTGTAACCGTAACTTTTCAAATTCTCCGGGGTCGAACTGTGGGGCATTTAGTTGTTCACCGAGTACACCCAACACGGCAGGCAAGTCGGTCTTAAGTGCCCTCCCGAAAAAACCAATGCGCAAGCCGTCGGAGAATAGTTGAAGTTGCGCACCCCGACTCTCCAATTCATCCGAAATCAAGAATTTATCGCGGTATAAGGTTCCTTTATCCAGCATAGCCACCATCAGTTCTTGCAAAAGCATAGGATCGGGGTAATTGCCTTCTGGAAAGGAGTAGAAAGAACCATACCAAGAAACCACCTCTCGGACAGACGTCGGGAGGGCAAAAATGGTGGCATTTTCAGTTTTAAGGGTTTTAATTCTATGAACAAACATATTTTTTTGGTTCAAAATATTTGGAATACGGCTTATTTTGGCAAGTGCCAGCCAATGGTGCGCCTATCTTCGATGAGGTATGTTTGGGCAACACGCTGCACATCCGCCACCGTTACAGCCCCAATTCGGGTAACATACTCGGTATAGAACTTCCAGTCCCCAATAGCAATGGCTTCATTCAATTCGGACGCGATGTTATATGAGCCATCTCGATCGAACGCCATAGAGGTCTTTATTTTTTGGCGGGCGCGGTCCAATTCCTCTTGTGTAATGCCATTTTTCTGCACTTCTTTAATCACCTTCAGGATGGCTTTTTCAATTTTAGCATGACGAACACCCATTGCCTGATACCCAAAGAGGTAAAACAATCCTGGGTCACGATGGCGAGAATTGGCCGCATATGCTGCGACGGTCAGCCCTTGATCCGTAAGCGCACGGTAAAGACGGCTATTTTTGCCCGATCCAAGCACCATGGACAGCATGTCTAACGCATCATTATCGGTGTGTAGTCCTTCCGGATTTTTAAAAGCGATCATCACCGATCCCAACTCGGCTTCTTTACGAACGGTTATCCGGCGTTCACCCCGTTGTTGTGGCTCCTTGATGGTTACTTCAGGGCGTGGAATAGTGGATTTGGGGAGGCTCCCAAAGTACTGGTGAACCCAAGCCAGTGCCTGCTCGCGGTCTATATCTCCGATAATAGAAAGCGTGGCATTATCTGGCCAATAGAACGTATCATAGAATGCCCGAAGTTTTTCCGGCGTGGTTTGCTCAATGTCGCTCCGCCAACCAATCGTGCTATGGTGGTATGGGTGTGCCAAGTATGCCATACTCCAAACCGTTTGATACAGATTTTGTGTCGGCTCATTGTCGCCCCTATCAAATTCGTTCAAGATCACGGTTTTCTCGGAGGTTACATCTTCCGGACTCAGACGAGCAAATCGCATCCGATCGGCTTCAATTTCCATCGCCAAGGGTAAATGGGCTTTAGGAAGTAGTTCAAAATAATTCGTCCGGTCCATCCAAGTGGTAGCATTCACCATCGCTCCCACCCGCTGTAATACATTAAAAACCGATGTTCCAGCTTGTTTATTAAAGCGTTCCGTTCCCTTGAACATCATGTGTTCTAAAAAATGGGTAGCACCCGTATTTCCCGGTATTTCATTGCGGCTTCCCACACGATACGTGACCATAAAGGTTACCACAGGCGCCGTGGCATCTGGGTACAGCAATACCTGCAAATCGTTAGACTTGTGTACCCACTGTTCAATGCCACCAGAGGTTTCGATAAAAGAAAAGGCTTCTAACATATTTTATTGGTTCATTTGCGGCAAGCCTGTAAGATACAGACTACGGCCATTTGTCTAAGCCTTGAACATACCTTAGATTCTGGTGAATGATTCCACTTACACCCATAAACTTTAGGTGAACCATGCCGCCAGACATTGATCAGGTTGTCCTAAACTTTTCACCCTCCTCGCTTACCTTGTTAAATGTAATTTTGGTTTTCCTGATGTTTGGTGTTGCGCTGGAAATTCGGTTGCCTGATTTTCGGAACATCGTTGCGTTTCCTCGCGCCGTCTTTATCGGTTTATTAAACCAATATCTTATTTTTCCCACATTTACCTTTGTTTTGGTCTGGTTCTGGCAACCGCCACCAAGTATGGCACTCGGATTGTTTCTGGTTGCGGCCTGTCCGGGCGGAAATTTATCCAATTATCTGACCAATTTCAGCAAAGGCAATACGGCGCTTTCGGTAAGCATGACAACCGTTTCGACAGTGGCCTCTATCATTGCCACTCCTGCTTTATTTGCATTTTGGAGCAGCCTATATCCGCCTGCCCGTCACCTATTGCGCGAAATTGTATTAGACCCCATAGGAATGATTGGTTCTATTGTGCTAATCCTCGGTGTGCCATTGGCTGTTGGGATGTGGATAGGTGTCCGTTTTCCAGTACTTACGGCCAAAATTGTAAAGCCTATCCGGAAAACATCTTTATTGATTTTTGTGCTATTTTTGACAGGTGCTTTGGCAGCCAATGCCGTTCATTTCGTCAATATTATTGGCTCCATTTTCCTTCTGATTGCCCTCCACAATGGTGCAGCACTTGCGTTTGGGTATTACCTTTCCAAATTTGCCCACCTTCCCGAATCCGACCGGCGCGCCATCGCCATCGAAATTGCCATTCATAATACGGGGTTGGGGCTGGTCCTCGTTTTGTCCTTCTTTAATGGGCTTGGCGGAATGGCTGTGGTTGCGGGTTGGTGGGGAATCTGGGACTTGATCACCGGATTGGGGCTTGCGGCTTGGTGGCGCACAAAAAGAACACACGATTTATGAACCAATATAATCCAAACATTCACCACCGCAGCGCTATACGACTAAAAGGCTATGATTATTCGCAGGTCGGATTGTATTTATTTTATAACCATTTGCTAAAAAATAGCGGCATGTTTGTTTGGTGAAATAAAAAATGGGGAATTCAAAATCTGATACCTATGAAACCTCCTATATAGGTACGAGTAATCCTTATATCGAACCTATATTTAGCATACCCAACCTTATTTCTTGCAAAAAACAGAAATATCCCGTATTTTATGGGACAATTACATGCTCCTTTTGTGTACTTCATCCGGCAAATCATCATGAATACAACATGCTACTACACGCCTTCTGCACCTCGCGGCAAGGATGCACACCATCTACAAAACAAACCCTCATGCCTTGCCCCAATACACGCCCTCTACAAAGCGTTTAGGCTACTCATGACACTTGCATTTTTGCCATGGAGTGCAAATGCAAACCCAGAAATGCCCACACAACTCACAGGTTCCACAAGAAAAGCATTTCTCTCTCTTATAGCACTTTTTGGTATGAGTGCCGCAGGACCGAGTGTCATACAAGCAGCTCAATATCAGCATGCAACAGATCAACCCGATGATCATGTCGTCGTAGATCCAGAACAAATCAAAAAAATACTCGAAGTACAACAGGGCAAAACAATGCCTTATAATCCAAACCTCGAAGGTCCAGATGATGAAGATGATCAAACAGCCAATAAAATCTTAGACAATCCATCAATCATCACTGTAAATGAATTAAGTAAAATAAATTACGCTGGATATAGCGTCGCATGTTTCAAGGATCCTAATGGAGTGAAATTTATTATTGATCATGCTCAAACTGGTGCGAAGAAAATTTTTGAACTCAAACTCGTCAATGGGGTACAAACACTTGCTCTTGCAGACAAAGTCATACAACCAACAAATTTCTCTGCAAATGATGATTATAGATTTACAGACTCAGATGGCAGTCTTGTCTTCTATAACCACCCTGAAAACACGTATAAAAGACTCACATATACACAAGATGCAAATGGCATTGTCAGTTATTCTCTTGAACCAATAGAGAATTTAGGCATTAATAGTGATATTTTTGAATTAAATGGGAAGAAAATTTATTTTAGTGGCTTGTCTAATGAATTTTTTGATAATAAAGCTAACGAAGGAACGCCTCTTCGTAAATTTGATGCTATATTAGACAGATTCCAAGTCATCAACTACACCATCAATGGAGTCGAAAAGGAGTATTTGGCGGTAGGAACAATTACAAATAAAAAAGTAGTAATGTATCTTATGGATGAAAATGGTAATCTTGCGGAAGAAAATGGAAAGAAAATTGATTTAATAGAATTATTCCCATCTCTAATAGATTTTTCAGAATTTAATATATATAAAAACTCAAAAGGAGAACATCTCATGGCAATAAAAGAAATCACTGAAATCAATGCTGATAATGTTGTCACAAAATACGCCTGGTCAGTACTCAATCTCACTAAAGGTGAAAAATATAATCTCATTTATACGGGTACTCAATCCACCTCTGAAAATAATGCTTTCAAATCAGGTGCACCGACAGTAGTCGAAGAAGATGATGGAACATATGCAATATTTACCGATGGTGTGAGGTCATATACCTTCAAGCTACCTGATGCTACCAATACTACTCCAAGCTGGTCTCCTACCCTCACCACGATTATCCAAGGTCTCAATACTGCTGAAGATGCAGCCGCAAAAACGATTGATCTTACAAATATCGGAACCAATATAGATCATACCAAACTCACATTTTCACTCTCACCAAGTGATCTTGGGACCCTCACCTATGATCCAGCAACAAAAAAATTGACTTTTGTACCAAATGCAAATGCCAATGGTACTGGGAATGTCACCGTCAAACATGCAGGACTTGCAGATCAAGTCGTACCTATCACAGTTGATCCGGTCAATGACGCGCCAGTTCTTGGAGCTGAAAAGAAATTTTGGTAGTGGAAATCTATAGTTGATGTTCTATGTGTGTTCGAGATTATAAAAGTATG
>ERZ761607.5642-NODE-5642-length-10139-cov-6.285303_pt1 | contig 10139 bp, 9 predicted proteins | sample MGYA00511164_ERZ761607 | MGnify/ENA primary metagenome ERZ761607 (study PRJEB28899, sample SAMN02445080) | bioreactor sludge metagenome | biome: EBPR sludge | place: Australia: Brisbane, Thorneside Wastewater Treatment Plant | collected 2011-06-22 ...
CCACGACCTCACGAAGTCGCGGAACCTATCAGGACCCGACCCCGACCGCGACGCGGGGATCCCCGGAGAAGCTCCCTGGTGGCGTCGGTTTCTTCGCGCCCTGCGGTTCCCGTCGTCGAATCTCGTGACCCGGATCCGACACCGCTCGACACCTACTCTCCGGCACCACCCGCGTGGCGCCTCCAACCCGGAGCCGCGCTCCGAAGTCGAGTCGAGCGATGCGACGCACCCCTTGGTGGCTCTCTGCGATGTTGTTGAGCGCCTGCAGTTGCGGGGACGGCCCGAGCGGAGGCCCCTGCGCGCCCAATCCGCCCGACCTCGTGTGCAGCCGCGAGTGCGTCAACACCTCGAACTGCCCGCCCGGCTTCTACTGCTCGCCCGGCCGCGGCACTTGCTACGCCGACTGCGACGCGCGCACCGGCGACGGCTGCCGCATGGGCCAAGGCTGCACCGCGGAGGGCCGCTGCATCGACGTCGAGACCGCGGGCGACGCGCGCGTGGTCGTGCCGAGCGGCGACGGCGGCAACCCCTTCGTGTGCGCCGAGATCGAGCTCGACACCGAGCGCACCACCCCGAACGTCGTGCTCGTCATCGATCAGAGCGGCAGCATGACGGAGGGCTTCTCGGGCGGGACGCGCTGGAACGTCCTGCGCGACTCGCTGCTCGACGACGACGGGCTCATCCAGGACCTCCAAGACCAGGTGCGCTTCGGGCTCGCGCTCTACTCCGCGCGCGGCGACGAAGGCAGTCCGCCGATCGGCATGTGCCCGATGGTCCAGACCGTCGCGCCCGCCCTCAACAACTACGACGCGATCGAGGCGGTCTACTCGGAGGAAGAGCCGCTCGACGACACGCCGACCGGCGACAGTCTCGATTTCTTGCTCGATCAAATCGAGTTCGCGCCCGACCGCAGCGACGATCCGACGATCTTCGTTCTGGCCACCGACGGAGAGCCGGACCGCTGCGAACAACTGGATCCGCAGGATGGACACGAGGAGAGCGTCGCGGCGGTGCAGCGGGGCTACCGCATGGGGATCCGCACCTTCGTGATCAGCGTCGGCCGCGGAACGGTCAGCGAAGAGCACCTGCAAGACGTCGCGAACGCGGGCGTCGGTCGACGCGACGGCGAGCCGGACGCGCCGTTCTGGGAAGCGGGCGACGACACGGGCCTGCGCAGCGCGCTGCGCGAGATCGTGGGCGGCGCGTTGAGCTGCGTGATCGAGCTGCGCGGCAACATCGAGCCCGGCATGGCCTGCTCGGGCCGCGTGGAGCTCAACGGCGTGCCCCTCCCCTGCGACGACCCCGACGGCTGGGAGGCGATCGACGAGTCGCACATCGAGCTGCGGGGCGAGGCGTGCGAGCGACTTCAGAACGGCATGGCAGCCGAGCTGAAGGCGACCTTCCCCTGCGACATCGTGTTGATCTGAGGGCCGTCGTCTCGACCCGAAGTGCGCCGCTCCGAGGTCGACGCCGCTCGGTGGTGCTCCGCCGCGAGGAAGAACGACGCGTTCACCACGTGGCTCGGTACCGAACCTCGGTCGGCTGAAGACTCTCGACCTCGAGCTTCGCCGCCTTCGCGCCGTTGAAGTGCAGCGCTGCCTCGAAGGCCTTCGCGAACACCTGCGCGTGGAGCGAGCCGAAGAGACGCGCGGGAAACTCGAGAGACGCTTCCGCTTCGTGCTCGCGAATCGAATGGACCAAGAAGCGTGTTCCCCGATGGAACTGGAGCCAGTTGGTGGGTCCACGCTTGAGCAAACCACCGGGAGAGAGCAGCGCCATCAGGCGGTAGTAGAGCTTGCTCTGGAACATCTCGAGGTTCGCCTCGAACACCCGATCGAGGAGCGCCGCGTCGGTGGGGAACGCACGCGCACGCGCCGCGAGCACGAGCGTCGCGAGGTGCACCTCCGGGTACCAGACGCTCGGTAGCACCCCGTGCGCGCGGTACTCGGCCACGAAGGGGAGCTCCGGGATCGGGTGGTCGCCCACCAGGTCGAGCATCGAGCGCAACGCCGCGCCCTTGACCTGGCACTCCGGATGGCTTTCCAACCCGGCCGGAAGGTCCGCCACGTAACGCTCGAGCGAAGGAGTCATCGCGAGGCGCGGACTCTACTCCAGCCTGACCCCCTCCGCCGGTCCCGCCTCGTCGGGAACCACCTGTCTATGTCCTGTTCAATAACATCCAAGAAACGTGTTCGCGTCTAAGTATCGTCTTGTTGTTGTCTAGATTTCGTACTAGATGCGGGCGACGAATCTTCGCTTCGAGGCCCCATGACCCGCACCCTCCTGCTCACGCTCGCGCTCGCGCTCGGCTGCTCCGACGACGACGCGCCCTCTTCCGATCCCAATCCCACCCCGGACGGCGGCTCCCCGAGCAGCGACTTCGTCGCGAGCTGCGGCTACGTCAACGCGTTCTCCGAGACGCCCGAGTGCAAGGAGTACCGCGGAGGGTGGACGCAGGAGTCCGCCGAAGCGGACTGCCGTCGCGTCTTCCTCGGCCGTGCGGGCACGTTCGCGCTCGGCGAGGCGTGCGCGTTCGGCGACGAGACCGGTCGCTGCGTGGTCGGCGACCTCGGCGACGACGGGTACACGCTCGTGAGCAGCGGCGAGCCGTCGAGCTGTGGCGCCGCTCGGACCGGCTGCGAGACCTTCGCGGGCGGCACCTTCAATCCCGCTTCCGTCTGCGGTGACGGCTGCATTCCGGGCGAGGACGTCGGCCAACCCTTCGTGCCGATGATCGTCGATTGTCGACCCGCGCGGGAGGGTGAGCCCGAAGGAACGACGGCCGGTGAGGTGTGCACCCCGACCATCATCTCCGGCTCCACCGAACCCGGTCGTCGCTACGCGGACTACGCGGACTGCGACGTGGTGCGCACGCAGCGGCCCTACTACGCGATGCCCACCGAGGTCACGAGCACGCCGGACGATCCGCGGCTCGACGACGTCGACTATCTCGGGGAGCTCGCGTGGTTGCGCACCGAGGCGGAGGCGTCCGCCTGCGCGTGCTGCCACTCGAGCTCGCGGACGCCGTCCGGCGCGGCGGTATGGGACACCGAGGCCGGCCCGCTCTGGATCGACACCGTGAGCGACGAGGCGCTCGCCATGCTCGGCGGGCTCACGGACTCGGCCGCGTTCGGGTTCCTCCCCGCCGCGCAGAACAACGGCTTCGATCGTTCGGAGACCGGCCTGCCGACCACCGACACCGCGCGGCTGCGGGCATTCGTCGCGCGCGAGCTCGAGCGTCGCGGGCTCACGGTCGACGAGGCGCGCACGCTCCCTCCCTTCGCGCCCTTCTTCCGCGAGCTGATCGAGTTCGAGCCAGAGGCGTGCGAAGAGGGCGTGGGCCTCGACGCGGAGGGCATCCTGCGCTGGAACGGCGGTAACGCGCGCTACGTCTACGTGCTCGAAGCCGACGCGCAGGCGCCGGGGGTGCCGCCGAACTTCGATCTTCCGGAGGGCACGCTCTGGTCGATCGCGGTCTCGCCCGAGGCGACGTCGATCGCGTGCGAGACGCCGTACGGCACGGTGCCGGAAGGTGCGACGCAGCGCGCCCCCGCGGATGGTGCGGCGCCCACGCTCGAGTCGGGGAGCACGTACTTCCTCGTCGTCCTGCGCGACGTCGCGCAGCCGATCACGCGTTGCCTCTTCGTGGCGCCGTGACGCGACTCCCCGCGCGCCGCTGGACACTCGTCGCGCTCGCACTGTCCGCGTGCGCGCCGAGCAGCGACGGCCCGGCCGGCAGCGACCTCGACGCAGGCTCGTTCGAAGGGCCGTGCCTCGACGAAGCCTTCGTGCGCGCGCGCGTCTTCGCGCCGAGCTGCACGGACAGCGCGTGCCACGACACGCGACGCCCGAAGGCGGGGCTCGATCTCGAGACGCCGGGTGTGAGCGAGCGGCTCGTCGGCACACGGTCGATCCACGACGCGTGCGCGGACAGGCTACTGCTCGTCCCCGGCGATCCGACGGCGAGCTTCTTCATGGACAAGGTGCTCGGCCGTCAGGGCGACTGCGGCGAGGCGATGCCGGAGCTCGGGGACCTCGAGCCGGAGCAGCGACGCTGCGTGGCCGAGTGGATCGCGTCGATGGCTCCCGCGCCGTGAAGCGCGCGATCACCCGAAGTGTCGCACGAGCCCTTCGTGGTTTCGCTGCACCGCGCGACGGAACAAACCTCGAATCACGAGCGCGATCGGCACCGCGAGCGCGTTCCGCGGCGTGAACGTGAAGCGGCGCACGAGGCGCGTCTTGCCGTCCTCGGCGACGAAGTGGACGTCCTCGCGCGCCTCCCGCACCACGAAGCGGAACACCGACGAGAACTCGTCGATCGCGATCGCGTAGTGGTGGGGGCGTTCGGAGCGCAACACACGCTCTCGCTGCGTGGACCCGTCGGCGAATCGAACGCGCCCGATCGAGCCGACGCGCTCGTGATCGCCCTCGAGCCACTCCACACGCACGAGCGCGGGGATCGGCCCGTAACCCACGAAGAGCGCGTAGCCCTCGGGGGCGTGGAAGTAGTCCCAGACCGCGTCGGGGCTCGCCGCGAGCACGACGTCTTCGTCGACCACGATGTCCGCCATGGAGCGCAGCATGCCGGGCGTCGCGGTCCGCACGCGAGTGGAAACACCGCGTCCGCTTCAGTTCGCTTGGTTCGGTCGCCTGACGGCGACGCTCACGTGACGTCGGGTCGCTCGGCCTGGCGGCCGGCTCCAAAAACGTCAATTCAGCGTTTGAAGCGGGGAGCCGTCTTTGCCGCAGAAGGTCGTCTCGGCGTCGTAGGTCGTGCCGCATTTCGGGCAGACCTTCTTCGGGCCGGGGGCGGCGCTCTTCTGGCGCGCGACGAACATCGCGTAGGGGAGCAGCTCGTCGCCGTCGTGCGAGCACGTCCGGACGTCGGCCGCGTAGCCGCGTCGACAGGTCGGGCAGATCATCCCTTGTGCGCGCAGCTTCGGATCCTCGGGGTCGAGGAGACGCGCTCCGTCGTGCGGGCAGAACTCCTTGCCTTCGCTCTCGCGGCCGCAGGTCGGACAGAGCTTGCGCGACGGCGGTGGGGGTGCGGCGCTCGCGGCGATCGGCGAGGACGCGATGGGCGCGGCTCCGACGGCACCGCTCGCGGCACCGCTCGCGACGGGCGGGCTCGCGACGGGCGGACGCTGCGGCGCATCGTCTTCCGCGATCGGAACCGGCGCCGGCTTCTTGCGCGCCAGCATCAACACCACGATCCCCGCGATCACGAGCAACGCGACGCCCCCGCCGACCCAGGCGAGCGCTCCCGGATCGCCGGCGAGCGCTCGCGCCGCGACGCCCGAGGCACCTTCCGCCTCCGCGCTCTCCGGGCCCGCCTGCGCGTTGCCTGCTTCGCGCAACCGACGCGCGGTCAGGTCCGTCAGATCCTCCGTCTGCACGCGCACCGCGACGGTCTCGCGCAGCGCGCCCGAGCTCACGGCCAGACGGTAGGTGCCTTCGCTGCCCGCGCTCGCCGCCACGAAGCAGCGCCCTTCGAGGCGCCCGCGCGCTTCGCCTTCGAGGCTGACCTCGATCGGCGCGTTCGGCACCGTGCAGCCCGCCGCGTCGACCACCCGCGCGCGCACGCACGCGCGCTCGCCGGGACCGATCGGATCGAGCGCGTTCACCCGCAAACGCGCGGGCGCGCCTGGCGTGCAGCGCTCGGGCTCCGGCTCGGGCTCCATCGTGGGCGGCGGCGTCTCCACCGGCGCGGCGCCGACGCGCGTCATCGTGCGACGCGCGGTCCGAGTCGCCACGCAGTGCGAGGTGTTCAAACGCCAATCCCAGCGCGTGGTCTCTTCGTACGAGAGCGTCGAGTCGCCCGTGGCGCGCCAGGTGTACGTGCCGCTCTCGGGCTGCGCGTCGTCCGAAGGCGTACGGCAGATCGTCGTCCAGCGACCGTCCTGATAGGTCGACGAGGCGCGCCGCAGGTTCGGGCGGTCGCTCCAGCAGCGGTTCGTGCCACCCCGCACCGCGCCCGAGAACGTGAGCTGATCGCCGCTCTGCGTGATGCGCACGTCGCCGCCCGGCTCGGTCTGCGTGGGTGGCAGGCGCTGCGGACAGTCCGCGCCCCAGCTCCCGATCTCGTTGCGGATCTCGAGCGGCCCCGCGCGCCACGTGCCTTCGAAGGGACCCTCGGCGGCGGCGAGCGCCGGAATCAGCCAGATCACGAGCGCGATCGAGGAGCGCATGAGCGACGGAGGTATCTCACGTCGCGCCCGATCGTGCGAGAAGACCGCGGGACGTCGCCGAGAGCGCACGACCGAGCGTCGCGCTCGTGGGGCGCGCTGCAGCTCTCAGCGGCGCTCGACCTTCAGCTCGTAGCCCGCGCGGTTCCCGTTTCCACCGTCGCGCACGTAGATCACGTAGAACCCAGGCTCCACCGCGTGCGCGACCGACTCCACCGGCTGCTCGCCCGCCGATCGATCGAGCAGCTCGCTGCGGATGTCGCGCAGCTCGAGGTCGAGGTCCGAACGATCGCTCGCGCGCCCGGTGCCGAAGATCGTGAGGGTCGCGGCGAGCCAGCCCGGCTCGGTGATCTCCACGCGGTAGGTGTGCACCGCGTCGATGCCGTTGGCCGGACGGTTCGGTCCGCCGCTCGGCGCCGGATCCGTCACTCCGTCGATCTTCGCCGACGCGCTCCCCGGAAGGCGCACGTCGATCGGCCACGGCGAACGATCGTTCTCCGGCAGCAGCGTCGGCGCGTGACCGCCGCGCGCGAGCAGCTCCGTCATCGCGCTCGTCGGCACGAGCTCGCGTTTGACGAGGTGACGCAAGAACGTCGGCAGCGCAGGGAAGCTCCCCGGCTGACGGCCGAGCTCCATCATCGCGCGCAGCACCGCCGCGGGTCCGAGCGCGACCGGATCCTGATCGGCGTCCGGAATTCCGTCCGCGCCGTCCGCGAGATCCCAGAGGACCTCGCCCACGCTCGACTCCGAGCCCATGCCGCGCACGTCGTTTCGATCGCCGCGCTCGAGGTCGTGATCGACCCGCAAGCTGCCCATCGGCTCGATGCCGATCGTGTCTTGGTAATGCGGCGAGCGCAGCACCATCGTGGCGAACCAGGTCGCGCGGCCCTCTTCCCACGCGAGCCCCGGATCGATGAGCGCCCCGCGCGGGTGCGAGCCGCCGTGCGAGCTGTCGGACGAGAGCACGTCCATCACGAAGTGCCCGAGCTCGTGCAGCACGATCATCGCGTCGTGCTCGTCGGTGTCGGTGGTGGTCTGTCGGTTCGGCTCCCCGCCGAGGAGCTCGATGCCGTAGCGCGTGCGACCGCGCAGCTCGCCGCGCGCGCCGAAGTAGAACGACCAGTTCGTGGTGACGCCGCGATCCCAATACGAGAAGAACGGCGGAAGCGTCTCGCCCGTCCACTCCTTCACGCGCTGCACGCCGAGGAGGAGCATGTCGAGGATGTGCAGCGCGCCCGCACCGACGTGCTCGTCCGTGACGTTCAGCTCGATCGGTGCGTTCGGATCCGGGACCGGCACCGCGATTTCGTGCGGCCGCGTGCCGCCTCCGTCGCGCGCGACGTCGAGCACGTGGCCGTCGCGGTCGAGGCTCGCGACGACCACGAGCGCGTGGGCCGCGTTGCGATCGGCCTCGAGCGCGAAGCGACCGAGCTCGTCCGCGAAGGTCTCGCCGAGCACCGCGCCCGTTGCGTCCTTCATCTGCACGCGCACGAAGCGCGCGGGGTGTCGCGTGCGCGCCTGGGACGCGCCACGTGGGGTCGGGCGGCGCGCTTCGTAGGTGATCGTGCCCTGCCAGGTCACGGGCTCGGGTGGCGGCGCTTGCGGGACCACGGGGACCGGCGCGGCGCCCGCACACGCGGTGAGGAGCGCCAGCGCCACGAAAGAAGCACGCATCGCCGACAAGGTATCACGCGGGTCCAGCGACCCACGCGGCTGCGATCAGCGCGCGTCGACGCCGGCGTCGAGCGGGGTCAGTCCGTAGATCGCCTCGATCTCCGCCACGTCGTAGAAATGAGGTCCCGCGTCGGGTCCGATCCGCGAGCCGGGCGCGACGTCCGGGGTCGCGTCCGAGGCGTCCCAGAGCACCAGGCCGATCGCGGCGATCGCGGCGAGGCTCCAGAGGAGCACGGCCGAACCGTCGAATCGCGCGGGGACACGCACCTGCGCGACGTAGCAAGCGGTCGCACGACGCGCACGACCGCGTGGGTCGGCGCGTCGTACACGACCGCAGGTGTGGAAGACACGACGAGCAGCGGGCACGGCATGGATGCGCGCGACCTCAAGGCGCGTAGTCGCGGCAGCAGAGATCGTCCGCGTGCGCGGCGTCGCACTTGCCACCCGACCGATGCAGCGCGATGCAGGCGCTCATCAATCGGTAATAATAATCTCCCATTTCGTTGCGTCCCGGCTCTGCGTCTCGGCTGTACTCCAGGTCGTACTGATCGAGGAAGCAGCCGGTGGTCGAGTAGCGACTGCACGGACAGGTCACGTCGCTCGTGCACGGCTGACGCTGCACCACCCACTCGTTCCAACCCGTGATCGTCACGATCGGGGTCTCGGGATGGTCGAGCACGGTCTCGAACTGACGCCGGAAGGTCAGACCTCGGTGCCGCGGGGTCGAGCGCTCGGCGTTGTTCATGTAGTTCATTTGGTAGGCGAACGCGACCGGGATCTGCTCGATCTCTCCGCCGCGCATCGCCGTCCGCTGGGCGCAGGGCTCGCTGCGGTTCGTCGGCGAGTGTCGGCAATGTTCCTGATAGCTCCACTGCGGGCTGCCCACGTCGAAGACCCACATGCGCCGGATCGTGTAGTCGCGGGCGAGCGCCGCCTCGCGGCTCGCGTTGACCGGGTATTGCGAGTTCACCGTGATGAGCAGGAGCGGCTTTCCTTCGTAGACGAACTGCATGCCGGGGTGACGCGCGAGGCGCGTGAGCACCGCGTCGACCGTGAAGCGCTCCGGATCGGCGCCGGCCTCCACCACGGGCAACCACGGCACCACGCGCGGCGCGCCCGGCACCGTGCTCCACACCGCGAGCAGACGATCGAGCGGACGGATCACGAGCCCCGGCGTGTCGTCGCTGCGCGGATCGACGTAGTTCCAGTTCATCGGCTCCGCGCTCACGCGCGGCCCGATAGTTTCGTGGAATCGTACAGCTTCGCGGACTGCGTCCGCTGCGCCGAGCACGATTCCACTTCAAATCGTGATGTCCAGGAAGACGAAGTCGATGCCCGCGTCGCGGAGCTGCTCGGCGTGTTTTCGCAGCACCGCGTCGTTCGAGCTCAGGCAGTAGTAGCCGTCCTCCGGCTGACCCCACCAATGGAACTCCTGGTAGTTGCCCCAGAGCTCGGGCCGCGTCGCCCCGCCGCTCGCGAGGATCTGCGTGATGTCGAGCACCGGCCGACGCGCGGCCGCGCGGCAATGCCAGAGCGAATAGAAGATGCCGAACTTCGTGATGCCGGTGTCGACCGGGCGATCGACGCAGCGGCGCGTGCGGGTGTCGCAGCGCTCGCGCCCCGTGCACTGCGCGTCGTTCGAGCACTCGACGCAGACGCCGTCGTGGCAGATCTCGCCCGACGCGGTGCCCTCCGCGCAGTAGACCCCGAAGAGGCAAGGGTTGCGGCAGCTCCCTTCCCAACAACGCCGCGAGCCGCATTCCGCGTCGGTGGTGCACTCGGGACGCGGCCCGGCATCGGTGCCCGCGTCGAGCCCGGCGTCCACGCGCGTGCCCGAGTCGACCCGCAACTCGGCGTCGTCGAGGCTCATGTTCGCGTCGAGCGCCAGCGCGCCGTCCGGCTCGGACGAGCTCGCGTCGAGCCCGCTCGCGCCGTCCGGACGCGGCACGTACGCGTCGACCACGACGTCCGCGTCGACGCCGCCCCTTCCTGCGTCGGGCCGCGTCCGCGAAGGCGACGCGCACCCGAGGACGAGAAGCGCGTACACCACGAACGAAGACGCCACCGAGAGAGCCAGAAAAGAAGCTCGGCCGATTTCGCAAGCCGCCCTACCGGACGGCGCGCAGCGAGCAAAGCGAGCGGTTCGAAGTGGAATCGTGCGGCGCGAAGTGGACGAAGTCCACGGAGCCGCAGGATTCCAAGAGAGTGTCGGGCCACGCGTGAGCGTGGAGCCGACCCAGGCTCGTGGGTGGGGGCCCCTCGGGGCTTCATGCCCCGTGG
>ERZ761607.5648-NODE-5648-length-10134-cov-4.595099_pt1 | contig 10134 bp, 7 predicted proteins | sample MGYA00511164_ERZ761607 | MGnify/ENA primary metagenome ERZ761607 (study PRJEB28899, sample SAMN02445080) | bioreactor sludge metagenome | biome: EBPR sludge | place: Australia: Brisbane, Thorneside Wastewater Treatment Plant | collected 2011-06-22 ...
GTGCCGGAAGTTTCACCAGCGTATTCGCTTCGGTCGGTAACATCCAGGTGTTGCTCTATGCACCGACCGGCTTCGGCAACACTGCCGGACCCTACGTGCTCGACATCGACAACCCGGCCATCCACACCACCGGTTCCGGCGCGGACACCGCCGCGACCAACCGCCCCGACTTCGACCGCTGGATGTATCCGTTCAACGGCAGCGACCCGCTGGGCAGCCGACCGAGCGCCTCCTCGTTCGGGGCGATCGATCCGGACTTCGACAACCGCGATGCCCAGGTCTATTTCGGCTTCGTTCTCACCAACGCCATTCCTTCCGGCCTCGGCCCCGATGCCTACCAGATTGTGAGCTGCCGGTTCGAGGCCACCATGTCCGACGGCGCGACCGAGTACGATCCGACCCTCGATGCATGGACCTCCTACCTGGATCCCACCCAGGCCCTCCACACCGCTGACGCCGACCCCGGACGCCCGATGGAACTCTTCGGCGCCGGCTGGCGCGGCACCAACACCCCTGCCTCGTTCGGTGAAAATGGTCCTTTCCAGGCCGGATTCCCGCCGGTCACCTTCCGCGACGTGCGCACCGTCTTTCCCGTCGGCCTCCACACCGGCGCGCTCGTCGATGTCTCGAACAGCCTCACGCCCGACGGCTCCTTCACCAACGGATTCGATCCCGCTCCCTTCGCCATCGCCACTGCACCCATCCCCCCCGGCGCCGCGATCCCGCTGCCGACCACCTTCACCTTCGACGTGAACGCATCCGAGCCGCTCATCCAATCCTACCTGCAGGATGCGCTCGACAACGGCATCCTCGGCCTCGTCATCGCCACGTTGCACCCGTCCACCTTCATGGGCCCGGCCGTGTTCCCGGTCTGGGCGCAGAAGGAATCGGTGGTCGATCCCGCCGCCGCCCTCACCATCACCTACCGGCTGCGTCCCGAACTTGCCGCCGGACAGTCAGGCGACCTCCGCGTCGTGCGTTGGGCCAGCACCACCGCACCCGCCCTCGTCGAACGCGCCACCGACCTGCTTGCGCCCGCCTGGTCCCGCTGACCATCATGGCCCGCACCAACGACACCGGCTACCAGACCGTCATCACCACCACCAACCAACCCGTCGAATTCCACCGCCTCCGCCTGCCATGAACAACCGCCGCGCTTTCACCCTGATCGAACTGCTCGTCGTCATCGCCATCCTCGGCATCCTTTCCGCCATGCTGGTGCCGGTCGTCAACGGCGCACTCCAGAAGGGCCGGATGGTCCGCGAGAAGGCCTGCGGCCGCAATCTGATGATCGGCCTGTTCAACTACGCGGCCGATCACGACGGCGCGATCCTGCCCGGCTACCGCAACGAGCCGGTATCCGGACCGGACGGCCGCATGTTGTCCTTCCCGGCCAGCGCCCGCTATCCGTGGCGGTTGCTGCCTTATGCCGGCGGTACCGACAAGAAGATCATGTGGGCGACCCGGGTTTCCGCCGACCTGACCGATGCCTCGTCGGAAGCCTACGCGGTCAGCGTATCGCCCTCGTTCGGGATGAACACCTTCTTTGTCGGCGGTGACGACTCGGGCAACAGCGGGCAGGGGATCCGTCCGACCGATGCCAATTTCGCCCGCTTCGGTACATTCTGCATCACCCGGATCGAGCAAGCGGTCAACCCCTCGCGCCAGATCGTCTTCGCCTCTGCGCGTATGCTCGGCGATAAGGGCCGAATCGTGCCCGGCTACTTCATGGTCCAGGCTCCCGCCGTCGTCGGCAACCTGTGGTCCTCCGCGCCCTTCGATCCCGACGCGCCCCCGGCACGCCATGGCTTCGTCGACTTCCGTTACGAAGGCCGCGCCGTGGTCGCCCACCTCGACGGCCATGTCGAACTGCTCGGCGAAACCGACCTGCGCGACCTGCGCCGCTGGTCCAACCTCGCCGCCATGGCCGATGATCCCGATCATCGCCTCGGCCGGAGAGTGAACGCGATCGATCTCCTCGCTGACAAATAGTTCGCAGCGGGGTATGATGAGGGAACGATGAAACATTACCGTCAACTGAACCGTGTCCTTGGTCCGGTCCTGTCCGTCCTGTTGCATGTCGGACTGGTCTGGCTGCTGCTGCACTCGCTGGGGTTTGCGCCCAAACCGAGACAGGATGAGGTGCGATTTACCCTTGAGCAGCCGCTGGACCTGACGCTTGACGACATCATGCCGGTTGATCCCGTTGACATGCCGGAGGACGAAATCCTCGCTCCGGAACCGCTGACCGCCGAGGATCTGGCCGCCATCAACCCTCCGGATGCCGCACCCTCCGAGATCGTGGACAACCTGCCGTCCATGCTCGACAACCTTTCCCCGCTCACCATCCAGGGCATCGGTGCCGATTTGAAGTCGCTCGGCTCTCTGACGTCGCGCTATGGCGACCGGGCCCGCCGCAACGGGTTGCTGGGTTCCTACTTCAACCGCATCGACTTCACCGGCGAGACCTTCATGCGTATTGATGAAACGTTGAATTACGCATGGGAGCTCGCCAGTCCATGGCCGGGGAAAATCCGGGATGAACGGTTCTCCATCATCTGGACCGGCCGCATCGTCCCGCCACGTTCCGGTGAGTACACCTTTTACCTGCAATCCGATGACGGGGCCCGGTTGTGGATTGACGGACAGTTGGTGCTCGATCAGTTCGTCGAGCGCGAACGCCAGGTCGATGAAGTGAAGGTCCGGCTGCTGATCGGTCGCTCCTATGACATCAAATACGCATTCTGCGATGTATTCCAGCATGCCGTCAGCCGCCTGGAGTGGAGCTGCGAAGAGGCCGGTATTTCCCGCCAATTGATTCCCACCGAGCACCTGTGGGCCGATGGAACCTCCTCGCGCCAACTCATGGCCTGGAACGAAGAGGCCCGCGCCGGCGCAGGGGCAAGGTATCCCAACCGCGCCTTGATGCGGAACCCCGCGATGATAGAGGGACAACCCTTCTCGCACATTGTCGGGTATCAACGGCTCGACGCCGATGCACTGGTCCGCCTCGATCTGGCCGACCTCGCCAACGACCTCGCCGCGTTTCAACGCAGCAACCGCATGCCCGCTTTTGCCACCCTGCCGCCACTCCCGCCCGGACTCATGCCCGACCAGCAAACATCCCGCGCCTCCCGGCCCGGCGATGTGACCATTACCATCGAATAACAACCCCGCAGCTGCCGCAGCAACCGCCACCGAGTCGGGGAATCGCTGATCCGCAATGTCGGCCGCCCCCTCTATTGACCGAAGGTGTCTGTTGTGTATATCGTATGATTGATATGTCTAACACCAATCATTGCGCGCCATCTGCTCAGCCGGTGCACGTCCACCAGCTCGCTCCGCGTCAGTGCGGCATCGTGGTGCGTGTGGAGGCGCCGGACAGCGATCTCGAACGGTTGATGGCGATGGGCGTGTGTGGCGGCCGCACCGTCGAGCTGGTCCGCGTCGGCGACCCGCTGATCCTGAAGGTGTACGGCACCCGCGTCGGGGTCTCGGCGCGCCTCGCCGCGAACATCCTCGTCACCCCCTGTCCGCCGCGTGACTGCCCGCTCGATCCGGCCGGAGCCACGCCATGATCGCCGTCCCGCGCCCGCTCGTCGCCCTGATCGGCAGTCCGAACACCGGCAAAACCACCCTGTTCAACGCGCTGACCGGACTGCGCGCCCGCACCGCCAACTTTTCCGGAACCACCGTGGAGTTGAAGCTCGGCCTGGTCGAGCTCGGCCCCCGCGTGGTCGAGGTCCTCGACCTCCCCGGCGTGTACAGCCTGACCGCGGCGACCGCGGACGAACAGGTCACCGCCGATGTGCTCGCCGGTCGCGCGCGCGATGTCGGACGACCCGACCTCGCCGTGGTCCTCGCCGACGCGAACAACCTCGAGCGCAGCCTGTTCGTCATCAGCCAGCTCATCGAACGCGAACTCCCGGTCGTCGTCGCCCTGAACCTGATCGATCTCGCCGAGCGCCACGGCATCACCGTCGATCCCGCCAGCCTTGCCCGGGAGCTCGGCTGTCCGGTCATTCCCACCGTAGCCAGCGAGGGGCGCGGCATCGACGCACTCAAGGCCGCCATCACCGACGCCCTGGCCCGCCCGCCCGCCGAGCGCGTCACCCTCATCCCGCCGCCGACCGGCTGCAGCGGCTGCTCCGGCTGTCCGTTCCAGGCCCGCTATAACTGGTCGGACCGTGTTTCCGCCGGCTGCGTGAAGGCCCCACGGGTGGCCAGGGAACACAAGACCGACAAGCTCGATGCCGTGCTGACCCATCCCGTGGTCGGCGTCGCCGCCTTCCTCGCCGTGATGCTCGCGGTGTTCTACCTGATCTTCAGCGTGGCCTCGGTGCCGATGGACATGATCGATGCGCTGTTCGCCTCGCTCGGCGGCTGGGTCGCCGCGCACGTGCCGGAGGGCGACTTCCGGAGCTTCCTGGTCGATGGCGTGATCGCCGGCGTCGGCGGCATCCTGATCTTCCTTCCGCAGATCTGCATCCTGTTCTTCTTCCTCGCCCTGCTCGACGACAGCGGCTACCTCGCCCGCGCCGCCTTTGTGATGGACCGCCTGATGCGCCGCATCGGCCTGCCCGGCACCGCCTTCGTGCCGCTGCTCTCCGCGCATGCCTGCGCCATTCCCGCCATCATGTCCACCCGCGTCATCCGCGATCCGCGCGACCGCCTCGTCACCATCCTCGTCGCCCCGCTGATGACCTGTTCCGCGCGCATCCCGGTCTACGCCATGGTCGTCGCGCTGCTGTTCCCCGACGATCCCGCCAAGGCCGCCTTGCTCTTCACCGGCGCCTACGGCCTCGGCATCGCCGCCGCCCTCACCATGGCCTGGCTGTTCAAGAAAACCATCCTGCCCGGCGAAAGCAAACCGCTCGTCCTCGAACTCCCCGGCTACCGCATCCCCGGCCTGCGCACCGCGCTGCTGTTCACCTACGACCGCGCCCGCGTGTTCGTCGCCCAGGCCGGCACCATCATCCTCGTCATCTCCATCGGCCTTTGGGTGCTCGCCACCTTCCCGAAGACCGACGCCCCGCCCGCCGCCGCAACCGCGCTGATCGCGCAAGCGGAAGCCCTCGCCGCCGCCGGCGAAACCGAAGCTGCCGCGTCCCGGCACGCCGCGGCCGACCACCTGACCGCGCGCGATGCCCTGGAAAACTCCTTTGCCGGACGCCTCGGCAAGATCATCGAGCCGGTCGTGCGCCCGCTCGGGTTCGACTGGCAGATCGGCGTCGGGATCATCACCTCCTTCGCCGCCCGCGAGGTCATCGTCTCCACCCTCTCCGTCGTCTACGGCCTCGGTGCCGACACCGCCGAGGAGAATTCGGAAAGCCTCTACGACGCGATGCGCCGCGCCACCCATCCGGACGGCCGCCCCGTGTTCACCCTGCCGGCCTGCCTCAGCCTGCTCGTCTTCTATGTCCTCGCCATGCAATGCCTGCCGACCCAGGCCGCCACCCGCCGCGAAACCAACTCGTGGAAATGGCCCCTCTTCCAGCTCGCCTACATGACCGCACTCGCCTACACCGCCGCCCTCGTCACCTACCAGGGCCTCACCGCGTTCGGCTTCTAGAATTGTCCAAGGACTGGAAAACCGTCCGCCGAATCGTCCAAGGTCTGGACAAGAATGGATCCACCGCGGATAGCGCCGATGGGATGTCGCGGAAGTGGAGCGGGTAAGGGTATCCGGTTATGTGTGGCGGTTATGCGACCGGATTCCTCGCGCGCCACCGCCATGCCGCGAGCGGTGCGAGCAGGAGGAGCATGAGCCAGACCGCAGGTTCCGGGGTGACGTGGGTTTCCTGGAACTCGTCGAAGGTGAGGGCCTGGTTGGCCTTGAGCGCATCCTTTTCCTTCCGCTCCAGCATCTTCCATTGTGCGGAATTCTCGACCACGATGAACGCGGTGTGGTGCGACAGCAGGCCGTGTTCGCGGCTGGTTTCGAGGACCCGCCCACGCAGCGCTTCGGCTCCGGCCGGCCGCGATGCCATCGCGTGTTCCATCGCCCGCAGGCCGGCCCATTGCGCATACCGCGAATCCGGGAGCAGGCGCACGTCGATCTTCACCGGGGTCCATGCCGCCGCGACCGGATCATAGACCTCCAAGTCGCCCTCGCCCGGCAGGACCATCCAGCCGCCGCGGGCGTGATCCATCCACGCCATCGCGTCGCCCCGGCGCAACACCACCGTTGGCACAGGCATCGGCGGCCTCGCCGCGTCGATGGCCGCCACCGTGATATCGGGCGCATGTTCGGGCAGCAAGGCGTGTTCGTCCCAGGTGGCCGGCTTGGCGCCGGTGACCACGATGGCCGGCCGCTCGTCGGACCGCGCGTGGGTGAAGACCGCATGGTTGATCGCCCGCTGCGGCCAGAAACCGCCCGATGGTTTGGTCTTCGCCAGCGCCGCACGCCAGGCATCCCGCCAGTTCGCGCGGTCCAGCATCGTCGCGGACACCGGGCGCGTCGCGTGGTTGACGAGGTCGATGCGCAGGTGTTTCATCTCCGGTGCGCGTTCGAGCAGCTCGGCAATCCGCGCTTCAACCGTGGGTAGAACGTCGATCGCCGCCGCCGAGGCATCCACCAGCAGATGCAGGTAGGGGGTTCGGACCGTCACCGGCATTCCGTGGTCCGGTGGCACCAACAGGCCCGCGCCCGCGGCGACAACGCCCGTGCCTTCACCTTCGCCGAGTGGAACGTCGCGGCCGCCGATGGTCACCGTCGCCGACAGTCCGCGCGGATACAGGAACCGGATCGCACAGGTGCGGGTCTGGGCCGAGGCGAACGGGAACACGCGCAACTCGAGCGTGTCGTTGTTCACGTAATGGATCATGCCCGGATCGCGCCGCGTCCGGTCCCGGATCATGTGGAATACCCACAGCGCGGTCTTGCGATCGAAGATGCGTCCCTCGACACGTTCACCCTCGACGTCGAGCCAGTACCCGCTGACCGCGACCCCTTCCGGCACCCGGATCGCCGCCAGGTATTCCGCATCGCGTTCGCCGCGGTTGGTCATGGTCACCACCACCTCGCTTTCCACCAGCGTGGCGTTGGTGGTTGCCTGCACCGCTACATCGGCCAGCACGACGTCGCGTGGCACGGGACGCACCTGCGACCAGTTCGCCCGGCGGTTGCGGGAGCCGGTGAAGTTGAAGAATTCAAAGGTGCGGCTGCGCGGTGGCTCCAGCTTGGGGTCGACACCGAAACGTCGCTGCATCTCCTCGATCTTGTGATCCGGCAGGACCATGCCCCCGAACACCACCGTATCATAGATCTCCGACAGCAGCGGCGTGTAGATGCCCTCCTTCATCGCGCGCAAGCGCTCCAGCGCCGCCAGCGCGCTGCGCGTGTCGATGCCCGGATCGGCCACCGCGAAATCCGGCGCATACACCGCGTTGATCGCCTGCTCCAGGGCGTGGCGATGCCACCAGGCCCGGCCCAGGTAACCGGCCGGGACGATGGCCAGTCCGAGCAGCAGCAGGGCGAAGGTGCGCCAGAAGCCCCGGGCCAGGGCGATGGCCATGCCCTCGGAGACGATCCGCTGGGCCTGTACGACGAACAGCAGGGTCGGGGCGAGGATCAGGAAACCCGCGCCCATGACGATCATCGCCGGGATCGACAGCGGCAGGAACGGAAGGAAAAGGATGAAGAAGTAGATTGTGAACGGAAACAATGCCACGCGCAGGAACCACACTGGAACGATCCACGCCGGGGTGAAGGCGGGCAGGCACAGGGCGAGGCCGTTGATCGCGGTGAACAGGTACACCCGCGGATCCTGCAGGTCGCTCGGGAACGGGATCGCCGCGTTCAGCGCCAGTCCGGCAAACGGAAACACCAGCCCGGCCAGCACGGGCAGGATGGCCATGCCGCCGAGCCATCGGTGCAGGTGGAGCAGCATGCGCAGGAACGCGAGCAGCATCATCGCGGTCATCATGAACATCATGAAGGCGAGCAGCCATGCCGGCAGGTCGACATCCCAGTTGATGGCGAAGATCGCCTGCGCGATCACGGCCCAGAACAGCGGGATGGCGATAACCACGCTGACCGAGAACACCGCGTCGCGCTTGCCCATCGCCGCGACTGGCGTACCCGCCAGCAGCACCAGGGTGTAGAACAACGAGGGTGCGACCAGGGACAGGTGGTTGTAGCCGAGTTCGTCGATCGAGAGCATCCACGCCCCGACCGAGCGCGGGACCAGATCCTCGGCCAAGAGCATGAATATCCACAGGTACCCGAACCCCGCGCCGAACAGCAGCAGGGCCACCGGAACGTTGACCCGGCGTCCGGTCCTCCAGATCCAGCCGCCGAGCGCCGACGACACCAGGATCAGCCCGCCCAGCAAGGCGAATACGGTCACGTGGGCACCGCGTCCCTCCGCGTCCAGTTCGCCGCGCACCAGGTCGAACGCGTGCAGGTGCAGGCCGAGCAGCGCGACATACGGCAGGGTGCACAGCAAAAGCAGCAGCAGCGGGTGGTAAACGAGGTCAGGCAGCAGGCGTTTCGTTTCGGTGTTCATGGTGTGTCCTCCAGAGGGTTGCGTACAGCAAGGCGAGGATGGTGGTGAAGACGAGGGCGCCGATGAGTCCGTGGGCACCGGCCTGGAACTTCAGCGGCAGATGCGGTGCGAAGAGGGCGTCGGCGTACCAGGTGCAGAGGATGCGGCTGGCGTTTGCGCCGAGGGTGCCGAGGTAGGCCAGTACGGGAACGGCCAGTGCGAACCGCCAACCGCGCCGTTGTTCCACCGCCAGGCCCGCCAGCACGGCAGCGGTCAGGCTGAAGAACCGGATGCCGCTACAGGCCGCGGTCACATCGATCGGGAGCGCGGTCGGGATGCGGAATCCGTCCGGAATGGCCTCGACCGGTGCGCCGATGAACGCCGCCGTGACCCGCGCCGCCGGCGCACAAAAGACCGCGATCTGCACGGAGGGCATCGACTCCAGAAGCACCACGAGCAACGGCAGGAGCGAGGCCGTGACCAGCAGTCCGGCCGCCGTGCGGGACGCTCGGATCGCACTCATGATCGCCTCGCCATCGTGGCCAGCCACGCGCATTCCCAGCCGAACGGGAGATAGCCGAAATAGCCGAGCATCGGCATCTCGAAGAGGTGGAAACGCTGGACGAAGGGCACGTGGTACACCCACTTGGCCAGGCTGTGCAGGTTCCATAGCTCCCAGACGAAACCGCACACCAGCGCGGCGACGGAGAAGCGGAGCAGGGTACCGACCGACGGGAATACGGTGTGGATGTGTTCCTTCGGATGCAGCAGCACCAGCAGGCCGAGCGGCGCGAGCCAGAGGAACGGGAACAGGAGGTCGGGGGCGACGGCGAGGAACGCGAGGCTGGCTACCGACACCACCAGCCAGGAAGCACGGACCGCCGTGCCCGGCATGCCGACCGGCCGGTCATCGGCCCGGTGGGCCACCCCGAAGGCCCGCAGGCACTCCTCCGTACTCGACACGGCCGGAAGCACGGTCGAGAACGACAGCGTCGCCAGGACGAAGTATTCCAGCGGGGACCAGGCCGAGACGCCTTCATACATCCAGTTCTGCACGAACCGGTTCAGGTATTCAAAGAACCACCAGAACGCCGCGCTCCACGGGAACAACCGCAGCAGGTGGCGCGGGCCGTGGGTCATCAGGCAGCGACCGGAGCGCGCGAAGGTCAGGGCATTCACCGCAACGATGTACCCGAGCCACAGCGGGGTAAAGGTGTGGCCCTGGATGAAGGCAAACACCGGCAGGCGCGTCCAGGCGATCCACCACCAGAAGGCGATCCAGCCGAGCGCCAACCATCCCCACCACGGGAAAGCATGCCGTGTGCCGTTCGGTCGCGCCCCGCGACCGCGCCGTGCCGCGCGCACCGCCAGCAGGATCGCGCCAGCCTCCACCACCGCCAACCCGACAAAGACCGGCCACGAAAACGGGGCGTGGGTGATGTACAGCGTATGCGGCGGAAACTCCAGGTACCGCGCCACCGGAAGGTCGGCCAGCAGGATGCCCACCCACGGCAGGCCCAGCAGCAAGGCCAGACCCGCGAACCAGCGCAACGAACGGATCGTCATCACAACGCCTCCTCCCGGAAGTATCGCAGACAGCGGGTCATCACGTCCACCGGAACGGGCAGCGGCGGCAGGTGCAGGG
>ERZ761607.5649-NODE-5649-length-10133-cov-3.970728_pt1 | contig 10133 bp, 3 predicted proteins | sample MGYA00511164_ERZ761607 | MGnify/ENA primary metagenome ERZ761607 (study PRJEB28899, sample SAMN02445080) | bioreactor sludge metagenome | biome: EBPR sludge | place: Australia: Brisbane, Thorneside Wastewater Treatment Plant | collected 2011-06-22 ...
CGGTGCAGCCGCGCTGGTCGCTGCGCGCGTGCAGCAGGTGCGGGTTGCCGGCACGCGCCGTGTCCCAGGCGCGCTGCGGCCGGCCGTGGCTGCTGATCGAGGTGGCGCAGAACTCGCTGGCCAGCACCGGCGCGCGGGGGTCGTCGGGGTCGGCCTTCAGCGTGGCCACCACGTGCGCGTGCACGTCGCCGCCCAGCACCACCGCGCCGGGCACGCGGCGCTCGGCCACGGTGGCCAGCAGGCGGCGGCGCGCGGCAGGGTAGCCGTCCCAGCCGTCGGTCCAGGTTCGGCGATCGGGACCGCTGACGGCTGGCGCCATCAGCGTCTGCTGGGCCAGCAGGTTCCAGGGCCGGTCCAGGCGCCAGCCCTCGGCCAGCCAGCGCTCCTGCGCCGGGCCGAGCAGGCTGCGCGCGGGGTCGGCCAGGGCCGGGCAGTCGGCTGCGGGCATGCTGCGGCTGCCGCTGCGGCGTGGCCAGGGCGGGCAGGCCTGGCCGTCGCGGTGCTGGCGCGTATCCAGCAGGTGGATGCGTGCCAGCCGGCCCCAGTCCAGGTGACCGAACAGCGGCATGTCGGCGCCGCGCGGCCGCATCGACCGCGGCAGCGGCTGGTGCTCCCAGAAGGCCTGCCAGGCGGCGGCGCGCAGCACGCCCATGTCGGCGCCGAGCGGCGTGGTGGGCAGGGTGCCCGCATAGTCGTTCTCGACCTCGTGGTCGTCGGGCACCAGCACCCAGGGGCAGGCGGCGTGCGCGTCCTGCAGCGCCGGGTCGCCCTTGTACTGCGCGTAGCGGGCGCGGTACTGGTCCAGCGAGCGCAGCAGGCCGCCCTTGTGCAGGCGCGGTGCCGTCGGCGGCGACGGGTATTCGTAGAGGTAGTCGCCGAGAAAGGCCACCAGGTCCAGGCCCTGCTGCGCGGTATGCCGCCAGGCGGCCCAGTGGCCATGGTCCCAGCGCTGGCAGCTGGCGATGGCCAGGCGCAGGGTGGCCTGCGCATCGGGCGCCGGTGCAGCGCGCGTGCGGCCGCTGCGGCTGGCCTGGCCGAGCGCGGTGAATCGGTACCAGTACCAGCGCCCGGGATCGAGGCCGGCAGGCTCGGCATGCACGCTGTGCGCCCAGGCGGCGTCGGCCTCTTCGGTGCCGCGGGCGGCGATCTGCGCAAAGCCCTCGTCATGCGCCAGCTCCCACTGCACCGGCACGCGCGCGGGCAGGTCGTCGCCGGTCAGTCGCGTCCACAGCACCACCGTGTCGGGCCGCGGGTGGCCGCTGGCCACGCCGAGGGCGAAGCGCGGGGTGTCGGCGGCGCGGGCGTGGCGGATCAACAGCGGCGCGGCCAGTGCCGCGGCGACAAGACACTGTCTCCGATGCAATGTCACGTGGCGGCTCAGCGCGCGATGCGGCTGGTCGACGGTGGATCGCCCCGGCGCCGATAGACCGCATAGACGAAGTCGGAGTCGATCGCGCCACAGCGGATCAACTCCGTCTCCAGCAGCGTCATCAGGCGGAGCAGTGCCACGTCGCGTTCGTCGGTCGGGTCGAAATTGGCTGCGATGTCGGCCAACAGAAACTGCAGCAGCGTGCCGCCGAATCGGCGCATCTCCAGCAACTCGAAGCGCGCCGCACAGGCGGCGAGGATGTCGCCGGAGTGGATGGCCTCGGAAGGGTCGACGTCGATCACCGCCTGCGGGTTCGCGCGCTGCATGTGGCGCTTGACGGCCCCGGTGTCGGGGTCGCGTCGAAGCGACTCGGGCAGCAATTGCAGCATGGCATCCATCAGGCGTTGCACCTCGTCGCTCCACTGGAAGCGATCGGGTCCGACATATTCGTTGATGACCAGGATGCCGTCCGGTGCCAACGCCTCGTGACAACGGTCGAGCACCGGACCGAGGTCGTCTACGTGATGCAGAGACTGCTCGAAGACGATCAAGTCCTGCGGCCCGGCGATGGCCATCTCGTTGACGTTGGCGGCACGAAAACGAGCGCGCCCGACCAGTCCGGCCTTGGCCGCCCGTTCCTCGGCAACCGATACGGCGCCAGCAGAGATGTCGATGCCTTCCATCTGCTGCACGATGCCCAGCTGCAGCGCGTCGACGACCACGGCACCGCTGCCGCAACCCAAGGACAGACCGCGCGTGCGCGGTGCAGGGAAGCGGCTGCGGCGAAGGTGCGTGACCCAGCCCAAGAGCGGGTCACCGCTGACGAGGCGATTGATCTCCGCAGCCGTGACCGGGTGGGAGCTCCAGTGCCTGCGCTGCAAGGCCTGGTCGGCACGCCGGGCGGCATCGCGGCCCCACAGGTCCGCCGTGCGCCGATCGGCATCCGTCAGGCTCAGCGGCAGTGGCGCGGGCAAGCGATCGACCGGGTTGGCCTGCGGGCGCTCGTCCTCCACGGCGACTGCGCCTGAAGCTCGGGCCGCCCCGAGCACGCGCTGGATCGCGGCCCGGAAGCTCGCTGCGGACCCGTCGTTCGCCACTGCAGCCAGCACGGCATCACGTTGCCGACGCCAGGCCGATTCATCCTCGTGAAGAACGACACAATGGCGGGCGAAGGTGTCTGCGTCGCGACCAACGGCCACGACCTGCTCCCAGCCCAGCTGCTCGGCAATCAAGGGCGTGGTGACCATGGGCAGACCGCGGGCAGCGGCCTCGTGCGCCTTGTGCGGAATGCCGGCGGCATAGCGCGTGGGCACGACAAAGACGCGCGCGCTGTCACAGTGCGGCGCCACCGCATCCACGCGGCCATGGATGCGGACATCGGGTGCGGCCAGGGCGCGCACGCTGGGCGCCTGGCAGAGGCCCACGAGGTGCAGCACGGCGGCCGGCCCCAGCCGGGCGCGCACCAGCGGCCAGACCTCGCGCACGAACCAGCGCACGCTGTCGCTGTTGGGCGTGTCGTCATCGACCATCGCGCCGACGAAGAGAAAGCCGCCGCGTGACGCGAAGTCCGGCGTCTGGCCATCCGGCTCGACGACGTGGCCCAGCACCTCGACCGCGCCGTACCCGGCCCTGCGGTAGTGCGAAGCCTCGGCCTCGCTCACGGCCACGATGGCATCGGCTCCACTGGCCAGCGCCAGTTCGGCGTCGATGCAGGCCTGCTGCTCGGCCGCCGACATCGGCCGGCCGTCGAGCGCGGCGCGCGCGATGTCGCGCAGCGAGAACATGGCCTCGGCGTCATAGACCAGCCGCGTGCCGCCCAGCAGGGCGGGTTCCGCATCGGTCAGCCGGCGCAGGGCCTGCATGTTGTGAGGGCGGCTGACGATCAGCGTGTCGTAGACGTCGCGACGGACCTGCAGCAGGTCGCGCAGGCCGGCCGAGCCGCCACCGAGCAGCACTTCCACGGTCTCGGGCAGTGCGCGCCGCACATCGTCCTGGTCCTCGTTCGGAAACTGCAGGGGGTAGTGGGTGACGGCATGACCGGCATCGACCATCGCCGCGATCCAGGAGGCCGCGCGCGGATAACCCTGGCCCAGCCAGGGCAGCGGCACGCGGTCGTCGATCACCAGCACGCGTTGGGCACCGGCCGGCAGGCGGCTGCGGGCCCGCCACAGCGCCGTGGCCGAAGGCGCGTGCTGGCCGCCCAGGAATGCGGCATGGCGCTCGACGAAGACCTGGCGGTGCCGCTGCTGAAGCTCGATGGCCGCGCCGGCAGCGGTTTCGCTGGCAAACTCGAAATGGCGGACACGGACCTGTGGGTCGTAGACGATGCGGTGGCCCTGTTCCCACAGGCGGACGCAGAAGTCGGTCTCCTCGTAGTAGGCGGGCACGAAGGCAGTGTCCAGACCGCCCAGGGCCTCGAACAGCGGGCGTCGCACCATCAGGAAGGCACCCGAGCAGTAGTCGACGTCGCGCACGAAGCCGTACTCGGGGCGGGAGGGGTCGTCGCCGCGGCCATAACCCTGGCAGCTGCCGTCGCGCCAGACGATGCTGCCGGCCTCCTGCAGCCGGCCGTCCCACAGCAGGATGGGACCGCCGACCGCCCCGACGCCGGCGTCGCCGTCCAGCCGCGCCACCGCGTGGCGCAGCGTCTGGGGCTCGAGCACGGCGTCGTTGTTGAGCAGCAGCAGGTGCCGGCCGCGGGCACGCGCGGCGGCCAGGTTGACCGCGCGCAGGAAACCCAGGTTTTCGCCGGGGCGCAGCACCTCGGCACCGTCCACGCGCGCCAGCAGTTCGGGCACCCGGTCGGTCGAACCGTTGTCGACCACCAGTGTTTCGTAGCGCACCCCGCGGCTGTCGGCCAGCGAATCCAGGCACAAGCGGCTCAAACCCGCCTGGTTGAACAGCACGATGACGACACTCAAGTCGGGCGTCCCATCGGGGCGGTCGAGCGTGATGCGCGCTCCGCTGCGGAGCAATTCCGACAAGGCCGCCTCGGCGTCGGCGCGCACGCGCTCCTTGTCGCCCGGTGGCATGGGCGGCTGCGGGGTTGATCCCTGGGCCGGCACCAGGTGAGGCGACAGGCGGCGGGCCAGCCGTCGACCCCAGGCCCGCGCCAGCACGGCATCGCGAATCCCCAGGCGCCGCTCGTTGCTCAACGGGAGGGCACGCCACAGGCGGCGTGGCAGGCCGACCCCCTCGTCCGGTCCGGCCTGCCTGCGCAGATGGCGCAAGGGCGCCGTCATCCGCCACGACAGCGAGCCTGTCACGGCCCGATAGCCGCGCTCCAGCGCGCCATAGGCGTCGAGGGCGTGCGCGAGGCGCGCTCGAAGCTCCGCCAGCTCGCGCCCGAGCCGATCGATCTCCTGTCCGCGGCGGTCGGCTTCGGTTTGCGCCGCCGCGCGACGCGCTTCGAGCGCGTCCGCTCGCGCCAGCAAGTGGTGCTGCCGCGCCTCCGCAGCAGTCAGCCGCTGCTGCAAGTCGTCGATCTGGCGATCGCGCGCAGCCATTGCATCCGGCCCGGCGGCCTGCAACTGCACGCGGGCCGCGTGGAGTTGCCGCAGCGCTTCGGCGAGATCGCCACGCGTGTGTTCGGCCGTTGCGGCAAGGGCCTCCAGCCCGGCTGCGTCGAGTTGCGGCAACCACTTGTCGTAGAAGGGTTGGCGCAGCGAACGGCTGATGGCGGCGCTGATGGCCGCGGCGTGCGGGGCGCTTGCACCGGAATTGCCCACCAGGCGGTAGGTCGCGCTGGTGCCGGGTTGGCGCCAGAACGTCTCGCGTCTGGCGATCTGGAACCAGAAGTCCCAGTCTTCGTAGACCGCCAGCGTCTCGTCGAAGCGCAGGCCTTCGTCGACCAGGCCGCGATCGAAGAGCACGGCGTGGATGGCCAGCCGGTTGGCCATCCACAGGCGAAGCGGGTCGACTGGCTCATCCAGGGTATCGCGCACTGTGCCGTCGGCATCGACCATGCGCACGCCGGTGTGCGTGACGCGCGCGCCAGGATGCTGGTGCATGGCCGCCAGCAGCCGCTGGATGTGATCGGGGTCGATGCTGTCGTCGTCGTCGAGAAACAGCAGCCAACGGCCGCGGGCCGCCAGCAGGGCGTGGTTGGCCGCGGCGGCGCGGGCCAGCGGCTGCCCGGGTTCGACGAGCCGCATGCGCAGCTCCGAGTCGCTGGCCGGCAGTGCTGGGTGGGCGACGCCGGTGGCATTGACCACCACGACCTCGATCGGCCGGTGGCCCTGTGCAGCCACGGACGCCAGCGCGTCACCCAGCGACGGCCGCGCCATGCTGCGCACGAGGACCGAGACCCATTCGACATCGGGTGGCGATCCGGCGCCTTCGAAGGCGCCTTCGGCGCGGGCAGAGTGATCGGACATCGGACGATTTTCGCCAAGCGTGGCAGGGCTACCGGGGTCAGGCGTGCAGCTCGACGAAACGAACCTCGGTGGCATCGGCCGGGATCAGCACCAGGTCGGCCAGGTTGGCGACGAAGGGATCGCTGCCGATGCACGACGACGGCGTGCTTTGACCGAAGCTCACGATGCGCCAGCGCAGGGTCACTTCGCGAGCCCGGTATTCCCCGGATTCGATCTCGAGCCGCTGGCAGCGCGGCTTGTGGCCGGCAAAGACGCCCGCGACGGCATGGCGGGCGAAGTCCACCGCTGGTGCCGAAACCGCACCCCGCGGGTCCGGGTGGCTGTCCCAGAAGGCGGTCCATGCCGCCGCCGTGCGGATCACCATGGACCCCGGGGAGACAAAGCTCAGATCGTCCGTCGGCAAGTGGGTCAGTTCCAGTGGCGAGGCGTCGTCGTCCCCGCCGCAGGCCGGAAGGGCCAGCAGGGCCAGCAAGGGCAGGCCCACGGTCAAACAGCGTCGTTGCATCGAGTCGATCTCCCCGGCTTGTCCGGCAGGGCCATGGATGAATGCCTGATTCGCCGCGCGTCAAGCCAGACCGAGCCGGCGGCGGATGGCGGCCAGCCGCGCTTCGATCAGCCGCGCCACCACCGGCGGCGCAAACTGCAGCCGTGCATCGGCTCGCGCGCGCTCGCCCAGGCGTCGCCGCAGGTCGGCGTCCCGTGCCACATGCCGCATCTTCATGGCAGCGTCGTCGAGGTCGGGCTCGGCCCAGCGCTGCTCGGCCTTGTAGGGCCCGATGTCGCGGCCGATCGCCTGCAGCGTGAAGTCCACCGGCAGCGAGTTGGCCGCGCTCATGAAGTCCATGTTGCCCGACCAGGCGGTGGCGATCACGACCTTGCCACGTGCCATCGCCTCGGCATTGACCAGGCCGAAGCCCTCGCTGCGGTGCAGCGATACAAAACAGTCCGTGCTGTCGATCAGGGCATTGAGCGCAGGACGGTCGAGGTAGTCCTCGATCAGGTGCACGCCGGCATGGCCTTGGACCAGCGACCGCAGGCGCTGCATGGCGGCCGGATCACGTTCGCCGTTGCTGACCTTGACGACCAGCTCCACACCATCGGCGTGTTCGCCGAAAGCGCGCACGAAGGCCTCGACGGCGCCAAAGGGGTTCTTGCGCTCGGGGCTGCTCATCACATCGGCCATGGCCAGGAAGACCACGCTGTCGGGGCGCAGGCCGAAGCGCGCGCGATCGGGCCGTACGGTATCGGGTGCCGCCACCGCATGCGGGACCACCAGCACCGGCACCGGCGACCATTCGGCTACCGCGCGCTGGCAGAAGGTCGAGGGCACCCAGACCTCGTCGACGAGGTCGAAGGCGCCGTGCCATGCGGCGGGAAACTGCTCCAGCTCCCACGCCCAGTAGCCGATGCGGTGAGGCACCCCGAACCAGTGGTCGCCGAGCGATGCGCGCGCATGCGGCAGCTGGTCGGCATTGATGTGGAAGAGGCTCACCGCGTGGCGCTCGCCGGTCTGCAGCCGCGCATCCACCGTCTCGCCCATGCGCGAGACATTGCCGTCGCGGAAGTCGTGCACCGCATGCGGCACCGAGGTGCAGGCCAGCGCACGCAGCGTGCACCGCGCCGATTCACCCACACCACTCTCGGCGTGCACATAGCCGATCACCGTGACGCCGTAGGGCAGCGCCGGTGTCGCCACGGCCGCCGCCTGCGACGGCGCGACCGGCTGCGCCGGGTACGCATTCTTCACCAGGTAGCTGCGCAGGCGGGCGCGCATCTGCGGCGTGGTCAGCGGGCGCAGCAGGTCGCGGGAGCTCCACGCCAGCCGGTAGGCCAGGCGGTAGGGCAGTGCGGTGAGCGGCGCGCGCGACGCCGGCGGCGGCACCACCGGGTGCGGCGGTGCGGGGTCGGGCGCTTCGAGGACGGTCGCCGTCGCGGCGGCGGGTGCAGGCGCCGGGCCGGCGCCCATCAGCGTCGGCGGGATGCGTGCTTCCTCGCCGGCGCGCGCGTGGAACCAGTCGAAATAGGCGCGCCGGTGCGAACCCCGCACATCGGGGAAGGCTACGCGCAGGTCTTCGCGCGAACGGTACAACTGCAGCGCCAGCCGTGACAGCGGCGGCTGCAGGCCGTCCACCGGGGTCAGCAGGTAGTCGATGAGGAAGCGCGTGCCCTCGGCGCCGCGGAAGTCGGGCAGCGGACGTGCCCAGTCGAGATCCTGGCGGATCAGCTGGCGCGCGCAGTCGGGCAGCACGGTGCCGTCGGCCAGCGCGGCGAAGGCATAGGGCAGCTTCGAGAAGGTCTCGCGGCCCTGCGCGGCCACGTCACGCTCGTAGCCGGCAAACAGGGCGCGCACGGCCGGCGTGCAGGCCTCCAGCGTGAAGCGGTCCTGGTGCTTGCTGATCAGCCGGCTGCCGGGGCTGTAGCCCGAGAAGTGAAAGAAGAACAAGGGCTGGCCGTTGACCGTGTAGCCGGCCTCGGCGCTGCCTTGCACGTCGCGGTGCGCCAGGTTCCAGTAGGCGACGTTCCAGCCGGCGTCGCGCTCGACATGCACCTGGGCGTAAAGGCCTGGCACCAGGTCCATCCACTTCTGGTCGGTAAACAGGCCGCGCGGGATGTCGACCACGCAGTCGCGTTCGAGCTTGCGCGACCACCACTGCGCCAGCGCGCGCGTCTGAGCGCTGCGGCGCACCGCCAGAAAGCCCAGGTTGTAGGTGCCGCTCTGCACGATGGCCAGGTCGGACGGGTGGCGGTCGTCGGCCAGCGGCGCGGTCAGGTGCGGCGTCAGCACGACCTCGGCCTCGTCCAGCTGCCGCAGCAGCGGTTCGCCACTGGCGTAGAGCTGGATGTCGGGGTCGAAATAGACCACGCGGTCGGCCCCCTCGCGGCCGAACAGGTGCGTGAAGGCGAAGGGCTTGATGGCGGTGTTGAGCTCGAGGATCGTGTACTGCACGACCATGCGGTCGAGGTGCGGAATGCCCAGTTCGTCGATGCCCAGCCACTCCACGCCGGCGGGCGGCGGCGGCACGCCGTCACGGGCGTCGCACAGCACCACCACCCGCCGCGTGCCGGGCAGGTGCCGGGCCACGCTGGCCATCAGGTTGAGTGCGAAGTGCAGGTAGTTGCGCGAGACGATCGTGAAGACGGTGGTGCGCTCGAGGTTCGTGGTCGTCATGGCGGGGTTCGTCTGGACAGTTCGTCGCGCAGATGGACGATCTCTTCGTCGCGTGCAGCCAGCACCTGGCGCAGGCTGTCGCTGTAGGTCAGGCCGTCGGCGATCTCCCGATCGCGCGCGGCGACCACGGCCTGCAGCGCATCGATCTGGCACAAGGCGTCGCGGATCTCCTGCTCGCGCGCGCCGATCACGGTGCGCAGGGCGTCGATCTGCGCCAGCGCATCACCGACCTCGCGATCGCGCGTGGCCAGCATCTCGCGCAGGTCCTGCTCGGTGCGGCGCGCCAGCGCCAGCTGATCCTGGTCACGGCGCGCGGCCCGGTATTCGGTCTGCAGGGCCTGCAGCAGGTCCAGTCGGTCGTCGGGTGCATCCCGGTGCAGCCACTTCAGCAGCAGCCGTTGCCGCGCCTGCGCGGTGCCGCCGTCGTCGGTGAAGACGCCCGATCCGCCGCCGGCCGCGGCGACATACCGTGCCGACACGCCCGGCACGCGCACGAAGGACCCCAGGCGGGCCAGCTGCAGCCACCAATCCCAGTCCTCGAACAGGTCCAGGGTCTCGTCGAAGCGGCAGGCGCGGCGGGCTGCGCTGCCGCGGTCCACCAGCACGGCATGCAGCGGCAGAAAATTCTCGAAGCGCAGGCGCAGCGGGTCGAAGTCGGCGGCGAAGACATGTTCGCTCAGCCAGCCGTCGGGGCCGTCGCGACCGTAGTCGACGTCGGCGTAGGCGGCCACCGCGTCGGGCCGGTCGGCCAGTGCCGACATCAGCCGCGACAGGTGGCCCGGCAGAAAGACGTCGTCGTCATCGAGAAAGATGACCTGGCGGCCCTGTGCGGCGTCGAGCCCGGCATTGGCCGCGGCCGCCCGCGGCAGTGGCCGGCCGGCATCGATGCGGCGCAGCGGGTGCGCGCCCACGGTGGCAGGCACCGGCCCGTGCGCGGGGCCGCGGGCATTGACCAGCACCACCTCCAGCGGCGATGCGTCCTGCGCCGCCACGGATGCCAGCGTCGCGGGCAGGCTGGCCCGGTCCATGCTGCGCACGATCACGCTGGTCAGCGGCAGCGTGGTGGTGGGCGGTGGGCAGTCGGGGCTGGACATCGCGGAGGCCGCGCATTGTCGGCGATCGGGCACGCCGGCCAGGGCGCTGCGCGGGTCGGCGTCGCTATCATCGCCGGCCCCGCCACCTGCCGCCATGGCCGAAGCCCCCGCCTCCCTCAACCCGG
>ERZ761607.5650-NODE-5650-length-10132-cov-37.785849_pt1 | contig 10132 bp, 7 predicted proteins | sample MGYA00511164_ERZ761607 | MGnify/ENA primary metagenome ERZ761607 (study PRJEB28899, sample SAMN02445080) | bioreactor sludge metagenome | biome: EBPR sludge | place: Australia: Brisbane, Thorneside Wastewater Treatment Plant | collected 2011-06-22 ...
CACGTTGGGCGTCTTGTCGTGGAAGCGCTGGTAGTAGAGGCCGAGATCGACGTCCCAGCCCTCGGGGCGGTATTTCAGCGAGACGCCAAACTGGCCGGAATCACCGGGCTCGTCATCCTCCAGAACCGGAAAGGCGGTGCCGTCGGCGATCATCTCGGCGCGTTTCGCCGCCAGCGTCGCCGGCGTCACCCGACCGCCCGCGGCCCGTATCTGGCTCGCCGGGTCCGGAGCGAAGTAGAGCAGGTTGTCGCGCCCCTTGTCGAAGGTATCCGCCATCGAGAAGTAGGTCCCCGCCGGCGGGAAGTTGTACGGTTTCCACTGGAACTGATAGTAGGCCTCGAGGTTGAGCCCGCTGCCGAGGTTGGCGGCGACCGACAGCGCCGGCGAGGGCAGGAAGGCCTCCTTGAGCTGCACGCCGGGCGAGGACAGGCGCTGCAGGTCCATCGCCACGTTGGAGTTGATGCCGCCGATCATGAACAGGCTCTCGCCCCAGCTCACCACCTGGTTGCCGAAGCGCATGCGGCCGCGGCGCTCGCCGAGGTCGAATTCCTTGCTCACCCACAGGTCGTACAGGCGCACGTACTGGCCGACCGCGCGCTTGGCATCGCCATCGAGCGGAGTGCGTGCGGTGTCGTCGGCGACGAAGTCGTACAGCCAGCCCACCCGGCCCATGAACTTCCACTCGTCGGGGAAGCTCAGCAGCAACTCGTGCGAGCCCTTGAGGTGGGTGGTGAAGAGGTCGCCCTTGTCGTAGTTGAGGTTGCCGTCGTCGCCGTTGGCCCACACGGCGGTATTGGCCCCCGCGCCGCAGGAAGTGGATTGGTCGCCGTGGTGGCTGCACTCGCGGCCCTCCACGCGCTTGCCGAAGCCCGCGGTCAGCGTGGAATCGAGCGAACCGCGCACCGAGCCGGCCTCGAACTGGAAGGCGTGCGCCGCCGGCGCGCACAGGCCAGCCACCGCCAGCCCCAGCACCAGTTTCTTCAGGTGAGTCGTCATGATCGTTCTCCGCAGGACGCCCCGCCCGGGCCGGAGGCCGGCCCGGCGTGCACGCCCGGGTGATGGTCGGGAAGAAAGAGGAAGGAGCGGGCTCAGCGGTCGCTGATCGCGCGCAGGTTGTCCGGGGTGTAGAAGGCGTCCTTGTACTTCGGATCATCGGCCTCGACCGCCCACACCATGTCCTTGCCGGCGCCCATGCCGGCCTGGTCGAAGAGCACGCGGCCGGAGACGAGGTCGTACTGCACGAAGGCCGGGTTGTCGCAGGCGCCGGTCTCGGCGACCGGGATCAGGAAGCTCTCGCGCACCTTCCACAGCTTGCCCTGGGCGTCGTAGTCCTCCGCGCCCATCAGCGCCCAGGAGTCCTCGTCGAAGTAGAAGCGGCGCTTGGGTGCGACGTGGCGCACGCCGTCCTTGGCGGTGGCCTCGACCACCCACACGCGGTGCAGCTCGTAGCGGGTGGACTTGGGATCGACGCCGTCGGGGGTCACCACCTTGCGGCGGTCGGCATTCGGGTCGTACATGCCGAAGCTGCCGTAGCCGATGAACATCTCCTTCTTGCCCACCAGCTTCCAGTCGAAGCGGTCCGGCGTGCCGTTGAAGACGCGCGGCTCGTCGAGGGTGTACTGGTTCTCGAAGCCGACCTGGGGGGCGTCGTAGGAGTAGCTCGGCATGCGGCGCACGCGGCGCTGGCCGGGGAAGTAGTAGAAGGTGTCGCTGGTCTTGTTCAGGTAGGAGGTGATCACCAGCGCCTGGCCGGCGAGCGCGGTCGGCGAGGTGTAGTTGAAGTAGGTGTGGTACTCCACCGGCGGCAGCTCGCTCAGCTTGTGCGAGCCCTTCTTGCCCCAGGGGTAGTAGTAGGTCTGCGTGGAGCCGGCCTCGATCCAGTCGCTGCCGCCGCTGCGCGGCGACAGCATCACCCACAGCGCCTTCATGTCGAGGGCGACGCCGGCGTACTTCATCTTGGCGTTCCACAACACCTCGATCCCGCTCTGCGGCAGCGGGAAGGGAATGCCCGGCACGGTGGCCTCGGCCAGGCTCCAGCCGTCGGCGCCGATCTTCGCCATGCCTACGTTGGCCTTGGTGTTGGCCTGCACGAAGTCGGGCGCGGAACAGTAGCGGCGGCTCGGATAGACCTCGAGCTTGTAGTTCTTGAAGCCCTTGATCACCGCGACCTGTCCCTCGGTGAGCTTGCCGGCGTATTTGTCGACGTTGGCGGCATCGATCGTAAACAGCGGCTTGTCGCCCTTGTGCTTGAAGTAGTCGGCGCGCGGCTTGCCGTAGCTCCAGCCCGGCTCGAGCGCGCCGCCGTCCGTCCAGGCCGGGATGCTGCCGTCGGCGTTGCCCGCGCGTTCGCCGCCGAGCGGGGTCAGCGTGGTGCCCAGGCTCGCCGCATCGGCGGCCAGGACGGTGTGGCTGGCCAGCAAGGCGCAGGCGAGCGCAGTCAGCTTGCAGAACCTCATGAGTGTCTCCTCCACGTTTCTGATTTTGTCCGCAACGACGGGCGATCCGCGAGGACGCCACCGCTGCGCAGCGGCCGACCCAGCCCGCCTTTCCGCCAGCCTTGCAGGCCTATGGTGTCTGGAGCATAGCGACGCGGTGTAAACCGCGTTTCCGCGAAATGTGCCGATTTGTGCGCAGTTGTAGCGGACACGGCAAACCGCAAGCTCCGACAAGCGCTGCGCTTCGATATCGGCTCCGCCGCATTCGGGCCTTGCAGCGCTCCTGCAGAAGCACCGCGCGCGCCGCAGGAGCCGCGGCAGCCACGAACACGAGAGGCTCCGATGCGCAGCGCGGACCATTCGCCGCTGCATCGGCCGCGCATCCCGACCCGCCTGCTACAATCCGTGGCTTGTTCAACCCCGAGTCGAGCGACCGATGGGCCGTGGCAACGACGAAAAGAGCGCGCAGACCCCGCCCGAGGCCATCAGCTTCGGGATGCTCCCCGAGCTGATCGGCTACCGCCTGCGCATCGCGCAGATCGGCATCTTTCGCGATTTCTGCACGAGTGTGGGCGAGGCCGAGATCACCCCGACGCTGTTCGGCGTTCTGGTGCTGATCGACGCCAACCCAGGCATGAAGCAGACACAGCTTGCCGACGCGATCCAGCTCGACCGCTCGAGCGTGGTGTCGGTGCTGGACAAGCTGGAGGAGCGTGGGCTCGTCGAGCGCGTGCGCGCGCCGGACAATCGGCGTGCCAACGCACTACATCTGACTGCAGACGGTCGGCAGGTACTGCAACACCTGATCCCGCAGGTGCGGGCACACGAGGAACGCGTGCTCCAGCAGCTCGATGCCGCCGACCGCGTGCAGTTGCGCAAGCTGCTCGGCCGCCTGGTGCTCGCAGCCGGCTGAGGCGCACGCGCAGGCTGGATCGCCGGATTCGCGGCTTGCGCCGCTCCTACAAGGCCTCGGTACGTGCTGGTTCGTGTAGGAGCGTCGCGAGGCGCGAATGGTGCATGGAATACGCGGCGGCGAGTGCCTCGGCGCAGGCTGCAGACTCATGGCGCCTTGCGCACCGACACGGTGTAGTCCCCCATGCCGCTGGCCCGATTCCAGTGGCGCACCTGCACGAAGTAGTCGCCTTCGACCAGATCCGTCGCGATGCGCGCGTTGCTGCCCAGGCCGGAGTCGTCGTCCTCGGCGATCAGCGCGGTCGGCGAATCGGGGCCGAAGAGCTTCATATACACATCGGTCGGGCCGCGCGTATCGACGATGTAGCGCCCGGGCTGCGTCACCCGGAAGCGGAACACGTCCTCCTCGCCGAACTTGCCGATGCTGGCGGCGGTGCGCCTGCGGGCATTGACCTTGAGTTCGGTCACCTCGCCCGTCACCCCGGGCTTGGCGCGCGGATACATCTTCGCGCCGGCGATGAACTGCTTGTCGAGCTCGGACAGCACCTCGTTGCGCGAGGTCGCCACGCCGTTGACGGTCCATTCGGCGGGGAAGAAATACAACATCACCGACTTGGGGTCGAAGTCGGTGCCATTGACCTGGTTGGCGGCGTACTTGCGCAGGATGTTGTGCCGGGTCTGGCTCTCGTTCCAGTAGTTGGGCGGCCCCGCCATCGCGCGGATCACCGCCTGCTCGTTCCACTGGATGCCGCCGGCGGGGTTCTGGTGCTCGTGCGCCAGCCCGATCGCATGGCCGAACTCGTGGGCGGCGGTGCCACCATCGAGGAAGCCGAGGTTCATGGTCGGCTCGTTGACCGGGATGCTCTTCGCGTCGGTGCCGATGTAGCTCCACGCTCCGTCGTTGTCGTCGAAGCTGATGCGGATCTCGGCCGCGGGAGCGTCGTCGAAGACGAATTGCAGGTTGGCGTGGGCGGCCCACCATGCGGCCTGCTCCTGCACCTTCTTCTTCTGCTGCGCGCTTCCACCCATGAAGCGCACGTGCAGGGTGGAGCCGTTGATCCAGGTCTTGCCGATCGGCGATAGTCCGCGCGCCTGGCCCGGCCGGTCGGACACGGTGGTCTGGAAGCGCATCAGATCCCGGGGTAGCACCCGGTCGAAGCACACCTTGGGCGTTCGGGTCATGGCGGATCCCTCCCTGACGTGGCCGCAGCTCGCCGCAGAAGGCGGCGTCCGCCGGACCCGGCCGCCGCAGCGGCCGGCTCCTGCTGAACATATAGTACGGCCCTCCGCCAGCCGCCAGGGAAAGGCGCGCCGCGACTACGGGCGCCGCCAGGCGACGCGCACGTCCGCGGTGGACATGTCGCCCGGCAACTGGATCATGCCGATCTTCTCCAGCGTCCCGCTGTCGTGGATGCTGATCGTGCTGCCGGCCCCGCCCACGTAAACACGCGAGGCGTCGCGCGACAGCTGCAGGCTGTAGTAGGTGTGGTCCAGCTCCACCACCTTCAGCGTCTCCCGCTTCGCGATATCGTGCTTGGAGAGCGTGTTGAAGGCGCCGTACAGGATGTTGCGATCGCGCGGGTCGGCCAGCAGCGAGAAGATCACGAACTCGAAGGGAAAGATCTCGCGCGTCTCGGCCTTGCCGGTGGCCAGGTCCACCCGGCTCATGCCCCACCACCACTGCGCGCTCGCCATGTCCTGCTTGTCGTCGGCGAACTTCGCGGTCACATAGGGCATCACGTACTCGTTCAGGTGCTCGCCCTGCGAATGCATCGCGAACGCGTCCGGCGTCAGCCAGCCCGGACCGCGGTCCCAGCTCGCCAGCGCCGAGACCGTGCGCACGGCGCCGCTGCGCACGTCGATCGCCTCCACGTCGGCACCGCCCAGGATGACCTCGCCGCCGGCGGTGGCGGCGATCTTGGTGATGCGGCGCTTGACCGGGAAGCTGCGCACCGGCTTGGCGTCCAGCCCGTCGGCGATGCGATACACCGCGAGCCGCGGCTGCAGCACCTCGAAGCGGTCGGCACCGCGGCGCACCGGGTTCTGCACGGTGTAGAGCTCGCTGCCGTCGGCGCTCACCGCGAGCGACTGCACCGTCTTGACGGTGACGTCGCCCTCGGACTGGCGGGCGGAGAACACCAGCTTGCAGGTGTCGAGCTCGAAGCCGTAGACGTCCTCCCACAGGTTGCCGAGCACGAAGGCGTGGCGGCCGTCGGGGGCCGGCACCAGCGCGCCCGAGCCGAACTTGCCGGGGAGCTCGCAGCTGCGCGCGATGCGGTCGGTCTTCATGTCGATGACGTGGAGCAGGCCGGGGCGGGAGACCGTGAGCAGGTACTCCGTGTCGGCCGTCGCGGACTTCTGCGCCGGGGTCGCGCACGCGGTCGCCAGCGCCGCGGCGGCGAGCACGCCGGCCACACGCAGGCCGCGCAGTTTGGGGATGAGGCTCATGAGGATCGCTCCCATTCAGATCTTGTCCTCGAAGATGCCGTCCAGCTTGCGCCAGTCCCTGGTCGCATCGGCCTTGCCGTCGCCCCAGTCGGGGTAGTGGCTCATGGTGTCGGGCACCTGCGCCGGCCACCAGCACGAGTCGGCGCAGCCGTAGAGGTCGGCCTCCATCGGCTGGCACAGCGAGGCGGCGCCGCCGAAGGCGTCGATCTCCCAGCCCGGGTCGGTGGTCGCGGTGCAGCCGACCACCGTCTGCATGGCGACGACCTCCTCGATCGCCTCGGGCTTGCCCTCCGCGGCGTCCAGGCGCTGCGCCTTCTTGTTGAGCGACTTCAGGTGCTTCATGCGGTCCTCCGCGGGGAAACGTGTGCGGCGAAAAAGCCGGGATTCTCGGTGACGATGCGCGCGTAGGTCTCGATGCCGAAGTCGATCCAGTCGCGCAGCAGCTCGCAGTAGTGGTAGGAAGGCGCGGCGGCGTCGCCGTACTTCGCGTAGCTCTCGTGGTAGCAGCCGCCGGAACAGAGATTGCGGATGCGGCAGGTTGCGCAGCCGGTGCCGCTGCGGTCGAGGCGGCGCCCGAGGAAGGCGCCGAGGCGGGCGCGGTCGATGCCGGCGTCGACATCGCCGAAGGTGGGCAGCGCGGAGCCGGTGAAGCGGTGGCAGAGGTTGAGCCCGCCCTTGCCGTCGACCGCGAGCAGGCCGACCCCGGCGCCGCAGGGCAGGCTCTTCTTGTTGCCCTCGTGCAGGTCGGTCATCAGCTGGTGCAGGTTGCCGAAGCCGAGGCTGCGGTTGCGCAGCGCCGCGTCGAGATAGCGCCGCCCGAGCGCCTTCAGGCCCTCGAACACCTCCGCGAGCTCCTCGGCGGTGAGGTTGAAGGCCTGGATGTCGCCCGAGGTCACCGGGCCGAAGCCGACCTCGGCGAAGCCGACCTCGTGGTGCAGGTGCTCGAAGATCGGCACCACGCCGGTGATGCCGCGGGTGAGGGTGACGCGGCAGCCGACCGGGCGCGCGCGATAGCGCGCCAGCAGCAGGTCGACCTTGCGCCGCACCACGTCGTAGGTGCCGTCGCCGCCGAAGGTGCGCCGGTTGCGGTCATGCACCGCGGGCGGCCCGTCCATCGACACGGTGACGCCCACCCGGTGCGCGTCCAGCCAGTCGATGATCTCGGCGGTGAGCAGGGTGGCGTTGGTGGTGAGGGTGAAATCCACGCGCGCGCCGGCCTCGGCGAAGCGGCGCTCGGCGAAGTCGACCACCGCGCGGATCAGCCCCATGTTCGACAGGGGCTCGCCGCCGAAGAAGACGATGGTGTATTTCGGCCTCCCGGGAGACTCGGAGAGCATCATCTCGATCGCCTTCGCCGCGGTCTCGAAGCTCATGCGCAAACCCTTGGCCGGCGAGCTGAGGTCTTCCTTGTAGCAATAGGTGCAGCTCAGGTTGCAGCCCGTATTGACGTTGAGCACCAGGGTGTCGAGCGGAAAGCGCGTCACCTCGCCCGCGGGCGGATTGATGCGGCCGTCCTCGCCGTGCTCGGCCAGCACCTGGAGCTGGCGCAGCTCATCCACGGTCTCGCGCACGGCGAGCGCATCGTGGCGACCGCCGAGGCGCTCGGCGAGGCTCGCGGCATCGAGCGTGGCGTGCTCGTCGAACAGCGCGAGCACGTCGCGCGCGGCGCCGTCGAGTTCGAACAGGCTGCTGCTCGGCACATGGAACAGCATCTGCCGGCCCGCGCTGTCGACGCGGTGCAGGTTGGGCCGGATCAGGGTCAGGGTCGTCATCGGATCTGCCCCGCATTCAGTCGAGCGCGCGGTGCACGAAGTCGGGCACGGCAACGTCGAGCTTGCCGCGTCCCTCGACCGTCGCGCCCGCCCCCCCGACCGTGGCGACCACATTCACCCGGCCGGTGTTGCCGAGGGACTTCGGCCGCGCAGGATTCGGTCCCGCGTCGCCCGGGACGAACACGCCGTCGGCACCGATATGACCGACGAAATCCGCATCGTGCGCCTTCTCGGCCTCCTCGTCGGCCGCTTCGATCGACCAGCGTGCGGGGAGGTAACCGAGGCGCAGGTCGTCGGCAGTGCCGGCCTTGCCGTCACGACCGGCCGCCCAGCCGACGGCGCGGTAGGCGACGCCCACCTTCTCCATCTGCGCGTCGCCCGGCCCGCCCACGCGCGCGATCGCATTGGCCGGCTCGACCTCGACGCGCGCGACACGATCGTACACCGCGAGCAGGCCCTTGCCGCGCGCCGTGCCGACCGCCACGTCGTTCAACCCGTCGCGGCCTTCGGCGCGTGCACGCACGACCACGCGGTCGGCGCTGCGCGAGACCACCTCGAGCACACGCACCCCCTTGCCGAGCGACACCGCACCCGACAGGCCGCTGCCGACCACGGCCAGCTCGGCAGTCTCGCCGCGCCGCAGCTGCGCGGGCATCACCGCCATCACCAGCGGCGCAGCGCCCTCGCGCAGCGCGCTCAGCTCGCCGCCCATGCGGCGCGAATCGGCGAGGTGCTGGCGCCCCTGCATGCGCTCGCCGCGCGCGTCGGCGGCCATTACCTGGCGCAGCGCGATGCCGTCGATGTCGACGCTGCCGCGCCACTCGTAGCCGGTATACACCGTCGCGACGCCACGCCCCGAGAGCGCGGCGCCATCGGCGTAGCGGCCCTCGATCGCGAGCTCGAAGCGGTCCGCACCGGCCGCGGTCGCGCGCATGCGTCCTTCGAACGCGCCCTTGCCGGGCAGGAAGCCGGCGATCCGCCAGCTGCCACCGAGCGCGACGCGCGGCGCGGCCTGCCATGTCTTCCAGGCGCGCGCATCGAGCGCGAAGTCTTTCGCCAGCGCGGGGGCGACCTCGTTCACCGCGAGCTGGAACCACTGCCGGTCGCGTGCCAGCGAGTGGAACTCGAGCGTCGGGTTGAGGCCGATGTGCGTGTGCATCAGCAGCTTCCACTCGTCCTCGCTGCGCCGCTGCAGCGCGAAGCGGGCGCCGGAGTGGCAGCGCGCGCACAGGTCGCGGTAGCGCTCGTCGATGGTCTCGACGCGGTTGTTGTCGTGTTCGAGCAGGTAGCGCCAGCCTGCGGTCTCGGCCGGCGCCAGCCCGCGCGTGTCGGCCAGGTACTTGATCAGGCGGCGCTTGTCCTCGGCCGAAACCTTCGCGCCGTGCTGCTCCTGCATCCGGGTGATCGTCATCTGCCAGCCTTCGGGGCTCTTGCGCTGGCCCTCGACGCGGGAAATGCCGTCGCCCTGCGCGCTGTGGCAGGACAGGCAGTTCGCGGCCAGCAGCGCCGGGCCGTCGGCCGCGGCCGCGCGCTCCGGCGCGCCGATCGTGGCCGCCAGGGCGAGCAGCCCCGCCGCGACCATCGACGTGATGTTCTTTTCCTTTTCCAAGGCCCTCGCTCCTCGCTCCGTTGCGCATGCGGTCCAGGCAGGCGCGGTGACCGCCCGCCGGACTTCCGATGACGGACACGATAAGGGCACGCGGTAAACGAACTTGGCGGCGGATGTGCCGAGTTGTGCGCGAATGTAAACGCCGTGCAACATCCCACGCACGGCCTCTTGCGGCGGATTGCCGGTGACGAGGATTCGGGAGATCATCCGCGCACAACAAGCGAACGTTCGACCCCAAACGAAGGAGGATCGATGTCGAAGGAGACACCTGCAACGCCGCACATCATGGTGGTCGAGGACGACCCCGTGTCGCGAGCATTGCTCGTCGGCTATCTCGAGAAGGAAGGCTATCGCGTCTCCGAGAGCGACAATGCCGACGACCTGCTGCAACGCGTCGAGCAGGAGCGCATCGCGCTCGTGCTGCTCGACATCCGCCTGCCCGGCAAGGATGGACTCACGCTCACCCGCGAGCTGCGCGCGGCCTCGCGCGTGGGCATCATCCTGGTGACCGCGCGCGACGACGAGATCGACCGCATCGTCGGGCTCGAGCTCGGCGCCGACGACTACGTCACCAAGCCCTTCAACCCGCGCGAGCTGCTGGTGCGGGCGCGGAACCTGTTGTGGCGGGTGGCGCAATGCACCGGCAGCGAGACCCGCGAGGCCGAGCAGGGCTGCTTCCGCTTCGAAGGCTGGACGCTGAACCCGCACAAGCGCCAGCTGGTCTCCCCGGACGGCCGCATCGAGCGCCTGCCCCAGGGCGAGTTCAAGCTGCTGATGGCCTTGCTGAGCCACGCCGGCCAGGTGCTGTCGCGCGACCAGCTGATGGATGCGATCCACGACCGCGAGTGGACGCCCAACGACCGCACGGTCGACGTGCTGGTCGGGCGCGTGCGCCGCAAGCTCGACGACAACCCCGCCGACCCGCGCCTGATCCTGACCGCGCACGGCGCGGGCTA
>ERZ761607.5656-NODE-5656-length-10128-cov-4.813760_pt1 | contig 10128 bp, 8 predicted proteins | sample MGYA00511164_ERZ761607 | MGnify/ENA primary metagenome ERZ761607 (study PRJEB28899, sample SAMN02445080) | bioreactor sludge metagenome | biome: EBPR sludge | place: Australia: Brisbane, Thorneside Wastewater Treatment Plant | collected 2011-06-22 ...
ACAAAATCACGCGTGCGGCCAGTTACCACTTTTTTCGGGGGAGGTGATGCCATATGAGTTCCTTGGTTAGGTCAGTGGCGCTATTTCATCACGAATCGGACGAATTGACAAATCAGCCAGGGTTAGTTGGTGGCAGGCAGGGTGTCGGCGAGATAACCGTCGATGACGGCCTGGGTCATGGGGCCACGATGAATGGCGGTGACTTCGCCCGCGCCGTTGATGAAGAAGGTGGTCGGCAGGATGTTGGCCACACCGTACAGCTCAGAAATGAGGCCTTCTTCGTCGAGAACGGCCGTAAAGCTCAAATCCATCTCGTCAAAAAACCGGGCCACATCCTCGGCCGATTCCTGCTGATCCAGGGCCAGAATGACCAGCCCTTCCTCCTGGTACGCCTGGTAAGCGGCTTCCAGCTCCGGCATTTCCACCAGGCACGGGCCGCACCAGGTGGCCCAGAAGTTGATGATGACTGGTTTACCGGATAGATGACTGAGCTGCACCAGGTTGCCCTCAACATCGATGAGGGCAAAGTCGTAGGCCAGGTCACCCACGGCCAGGATATCGCCGCCGGTGGGTAGTTGATTGATGGTGGTCTCCGCCGGTTCAAAGGCGGGCACCTGCTGGAGGATCGATTGACTGGGGTTGATTACGGCCGTTTCCGCCGCTTCATTGCCGCCAAACAGGTTCCCGCCAAAAATGATCAGCGTCAGGGCCAGCCCCAGAACGATAAAGCCAGCCAGGATGAGCAGAGGGTTACGGCCGTTGCCGTCCGGCGTCTGGTTGGTGGGTTCAGAGCTACCTGAAGAGGTCATCACAAAATCGCTTATTGTTGGAACAGCGCAATAAACCGCTCTTCCAAAATCACAAACCATTCCGAAAATTCATACTGGCCAAACAGTGCGTTGATGCTCGTCAGGGTGCCGTTCAGCATCAGCAGCGCCAGCACCACAAACAGCGCCCCGCTGATCAGCTGCGTAGAGTGCAGATTCACCGTCACCTGGCGCTCCTCCGAGCCGGTGAACACCCACAGCGCCGCGCCCAGCAGCGACACGGCCAGCAGACCCAACTCATGCCCCAGGGTTACCGTTTGCCCGGCAAACATGGGAAATTGGAAAAAGGCGTAGTCGAGCACAGCTACCAGCACGCGCCAGGCCGCCAAAGCCCACACCAAGGCGATGACCATAGCGTGGGTGTTCAGCTCCCAGCCCTTCCCGCGCAGCGCGCGCCAAAACAGGCTCTGGCGGCTCATCCGGCCAAAAAAGGTAGAGACAACCAACAGCGGCAGCCCCAAGCCCAGCGTGTAAATGAACAGCAGCATCATGCCGTTCCACACGGAGGTGGTTTGCGCCGCCAGCGTCAGCACCGTGCCTAAGATTGGGCCAATGCAGCTGGTCCAGCCCACAGCAAAGCTCAAGCCAAAGATGTAGGAACCTTTCACCGTGGTGCTTTTGGGCTGCACGCCGCCAGTGCCGCTGGTATCAACCCCGCCAAACCCCTTGCCCAGCAGGCTGAGCACACCAAACGTCAGCACCACCGCACCACCCACCAAAATCAGGAGCTGCTGGTTGCGCAGCAAGGTTTTGCCCAGGGCAAAACCCGCCGCGCCAAACAGGGTGAAGGTGGTAGCCAGTCCCAGCATGAAGGCGATGGTGTTGGTGGCAATCTGCTTACGGCCGCTTTGGAAGGCAAAGGCAAAATAAGCCGTCAGCACGGGCAGGGTACAGGGGGAGACAAAGCTGAGGATACCACCGCCAAAGGCCAGCAGGGCCAGGATGGCAAACGGCTGCTTTTGCAGGCCGACGGCAAATTCTGGAGTGCTGCTGCCCTGGGTAGCTGAACCAATGATCAGAAAAAGCAGAACGGCCGTCCCCACGCCAAGGAGCAGTTTTTGGCCCAATGACAGGGCGCGCAGGGGTTCGGGAAGGGTTAACGATTTGAGCATAGAGACTCTCCGCAGCAAAATGTGTGTGGTTGGTTAGATGAGGCGTAACGGCCGTTTGTTACATGCGAAACGGCCGTGTCTTCATCACCCACTCAGGATGCCCGGTAAAGATTTAAGAAAAATAACGGCAGCATAAATTTTTTAACGGCCGTTATCTTCATCATCCTGTAATAGTCGCTCCATCAGCTGAAGGTCTTGCTGTAAATTGCGCTGCCGCAAAGCCAGGCTCACGATATACACCAGGCCAATCACCGCCATGACAAAGTAGCCCAGCATCAGATAATTGTTGAAATTGTTGGGATCAACGCCGGTCTGTAAAGCAACGTTTAAAAGAAAAGCAAAAGCTGGCATTACGCTTTACCTCCTTGCAGGCGGGTAGCAACACGCATTTTGAGCGAATCAACACTGTCCATCAGATATTGCAGGCGAATCCGGTTAAACATCCAGGCAATGTACAAAATGGTAAATGAAATTGTGTTGACGGTTAACGTAATACCCATCTTCATCGATTCCAACCCCGGCGCAAAATCTTGCAGACCTTCAGAAGCACCTTCGGCCGATTCCAGCGTACCGCCAAACACCACCGGGTGAATGTCGCGGAAGATGCGAATGCTGACATAAGTCATGATGATCGTCACAAAAGCCACAATGACGTAAACGGCCGCAAATCGAGCCCGCTTATCTTCCTCTTCAATCGCGCCACGCAGCATAAAGTAGGCGGCATAGGTCAACCAGGCCACGGTGATGAGGGTGAGGCGCGGGCTCCAATCCCACCAGGTGTTCCACGCCGGTTTGCCCCACACCGAACCAGCCGCCGTAGCAATCGTCAAAAACACCAGGCCAATTTCCACCGAGGACAGCGCGATGGTATCCCAAATGCGCTGCTTGTTGCGCAGGTAAAGCGCGCCACCAACCAGCGCCACAAAAAAGGCCACCGCACCAACCCAGGCCGACCCCACGTGAAAATAAAAGATGCGCTGCACGTTGCCCATAGTCCGCTCCGTGGGGGCATAGAAAAAGTTCATCCCCAGGCTGATCACCAGGGTAACGGCGGCAATGATGTTCAAAATAGGAATCCAACGATTCAGTTTGACGAGACTCATATTGACCTCTCCTTTTCCAAAACAGAAATTTTTTCAGAACTAGAGGAAACCGCAAATCGGTGAGGCGTCTGTTTTAGCGGTTTACCGCAAATCTTCCCGGGTTCTACAAATCTGTAACGACTTATTTAACACCAGTTCGAGTCAATTGGTTTGTTTTCCAACATTTTGCTTAAGATTCTACAACGAGATGATAGGTGTACAGGCCCGTGGCCAGGATGGCCAGGTCGTAGGCGGCTACCAGCGAAACCATGCTGCGAATGATAGTTATTTCTGGGGCGACGACCATGCTTTCGCCAACGGCCGTTGCCGCCGGCAAAATAAGTGGCAGCACCAGCGGCAGCAGCAAAATAGGCAGCAGCACTTCCTTGGATCGGGTTTGCATCGTCATCGAGGTAATCAATACCCCAGCGGCCACATAACCCACCGTCCCCAGAAACAGCACCAGCAGCACCACCGGCCGCCAGAACGGCTTGTCAAAAAAGATGATAAAGACAAAAACCAGCACCAACTCCAGCAGCAGGGTGAAGATGGTGACGCTGATCACTTTGGCCAGATAAATGGCACGCCGATCAATCGGCGCAATCAAAATGGCGTCAATGTTCTGATTTTCTCGCTCAATGGCCAGAGAACGGTTCAACCCCAGCGTCCCGGCCAGCAAAATGGTGGCCCAGAGCAGTCCGGTCGCTACGTTACGCGCCGCATCCAACTCCGTTTCCAGAGCAAAGTTGAACATCACCACCGTCACCAGCGAAAACATCACCATCACGCTGACCGTTTGGCGGGTGTGTTTTTCGATCTGCAAATCCTTCCAGACGATGGCCCCAACGGCCGTTAAAAATGGACTGTTAAACAAAGTAGTAGTAGAGGTGGATTGGGCTAACTTATCCATGCGCGTTTTTGGTCAGGCCCGCCGTGCGGCCCGTCTGCTGTGCGTAGATGTCCAGGAATTCACTGCCGCTCACTTCCCCATTGGCAATTTCCTGCACAATCTTGCCCCGGCTTAAGATCGCCACCCGATCGCACAAATTTAGCCCATGCACCAAATCGTGGGTAATCATGAGGATGGTACGGCCGTTTTCCGATTCACCTTTCAACAAACTGTCCAGCAGTGCCGAGGCATCCTGATCCAGGCCAGTGTAAGGTTCATCCAGCAGCAGCACGTCCGGCTCGTGCAGCGTGGCCCGTGCAATCGTCAGCCGCTGCATCATGCCGCGAGAAAACGTGCGCACCGCGTCGCGCTCTCGCGCCGCCAGCCCCACCCGTTTGAGCGCCTGCGCCACCCGATCCCGGCTGTGATCTAATTGGTAAAGCTTGGCAAAAAACAGCAGATTTTCGGCGGCCGTTAAATCGCCATACAACAGCGTTTGGTGCGACACCAGCCCAATGTGCCGCCGCACCCGATCGCTGAACTGAGGCATGAGCCATCCCCCAATTTTCACCTCTCCCGCCGTAGGTTTAAGCAGGGTCGCCACAATGCGCATCAGGGTGGATTTGCCCGCGCCGTTTGGTCCCACCAGGGTCACAAAGGCACCCGCCGGCACATGCAGGTTCACCCCCCGCAGCACCGGATTAAACCCATATTGCTTCATCAGCCCACTAATTTGGATCATCGGGTTAATTTTAGGTTCTCTTCCGCTTTCGACAAGTGCAGATTGTCAGGCGCGGCTTTATGACACTTCACGCCAAAAAAGTGATGTTTTGCCCGTCATTTGGCCCAGCAAACTGACCAAAGCCAGCTAAAAGCGCCAAATTGTGTAATTATTCACGTAATGTTAACGTGCAGGCAGGCAACGGCTGTTTTTGCCCCAAGCAGAGCGGGAAACAGCCGTTTGCTGCCAAAATCTGGTACCTGGGTAGGGGTCAACAAAGCGGCAGATTAGTGACAGTTTGTCAAATAAAGTAGTTATGTAAACTAAATAGTTGCACGGCTGCTAAAACTTCTTTTATAATACCCGCCAACCTTTGGGAAGAGGGTTTATTAGTTTGCTATCGAATTTGTCTGGAACAATTACCCCTTGGATACTGGGGACACTGGTTTTACTACTTTTGCTTGCGCTGGCTGTCGTATTTAAGTCTTGGCGAGAGATGAAGCGATCGCCGTACTTTTTTATGCGGCTGCAAGCAGAGAAGCGCCTCCAAACTTACTCTTTTGCGAGTTTAGGTTTATTGGCAGCTTCTGTTGTTTTCGCGCTTTATGCCCTGCGTCCCCCTGTTGATAACACCCCCCTAGTTGCAGTACTTACCAATGCCAAACCTGTCACTGAAGAAGTGGCGGCATTAGCTGTGTCTGCCAATACACTGGCGGGTGTCTCGGCGGAAACGGCCGTTATCCCCCAAATTGTCACCACGGCCAATGAAGAACCATTTTTCCTGGCCGAAGCTGATACCCTGGTGCAGGCCGCTTTGGAACTACCGGAAGAATTTAACCGCTTCGAGCCAACTGCCGAGCTTAGTGAAAATACCGCTCTCGGTGAAATTAGCTTCTCCACCAAAATCGATGATGAATATGTAGCCATTGATCCAACCAATATTTTTGCGGTCGGTTCCTACACCGTGTACGCCACCTTCTCCTACGGCGGTATGAAAGATGGCATGGTTTGGGCCTGGGTCTGGCGGCATGATGGTGAAGTTGTCGAGGGTGGTAACGAAGTCTGGAACTATGGCGAGGACGGCCCTGGCTATATTTACTACAATCCAGAACAAGGCTTCCGCGCCGGGTTGTACACGCTAGAGGTTTGGGTCAACGGCGAACTGCTCACCCGCTCCAACATGCGCATGACTGGCTCCGCTTTGTCATCTGGCAACTAATCAAAATGGAAATCAACAACGTGTCGCTGCCCGGCGGCATGGTTGTTGAGGGAAGAGAAGAGGAAGAAGGGATAAGCCCGGCCAACTGGCCGGGCTTTTGGTTTCTTATTCACTTTACCAGATGGGTGCGTGAACAGCTTTACTATTTAGGGCTTACCGAACACCAACTACCGATTAAAACGGCGACGGCCGTATTGCCACAATCTACTCAGCTCGTCCAACCGCAGCACAGCACAGGCCGCCAGGTAAATCAGACCGCCAACACTGCCTACCACAATGAGCCGAAGCAGAACGGCCGTTCCCGCCAACCAGCCCTGCACCAACCACATCCCCCCGGCCATCAGCAGCGTGGCCGCGCCCATGCGCCACAGCCCGTTGAGCAGCGAGTAACCCTGAATGCCACCCAACTTGCGCCGCAGCAGCCACAGCAGCAGCAGCACCTCAATCACATTAGACAGGCTAAACCCCAGCGCCAGGCCGCCCAACGGCAGCCAGCCCAACTGTGGAAAAATCGCCCGGCTAAACCACAGACTCAGCAGCCACATGATTACAATTTGCACGGCTCCCGACAAAACTGGCGTCAATGTATCACTCAGGGCGTAAAAGGTGCGGGCAACTACTTCCAGGGCCAGCAGCGGGACCAGCCCAACTGCGTAAAACAGCAGCGCCCAGCTCACAAATTCCACGCCTTCATCTCCCATAAGCCCCCAAGTGTACAAAAAAGTGACCAGTGGGTGGGCCAAAATGGCAAACAACAAGGAAAACGGCAATCCCAAAAACAGCAAAATGCGCAGCGAATCGGCAAAGATCTGGCGCATCTCATCCTGCTTGCCACGCACGGCGAGCGCAGCCATGGTGGGGAAGGCGGCAATGCCCAAAGCCTGCCCGATGATGCCCTGCGGCATGATTATGAGCCGCAGCGCCGAAGCTAAGGCGGGCAAGCTGCCGGTAGCCATCGGATTGGTAAGCCAGATGATGAGAAATTTGTTAACTTCGCTAAAGGAGAGTCCGAGAACGCGCGGTGCCATCAGGCGCATCACCTGGCGCATACCGGGGTCACGTATATCGAGTACGGCCGTATACCGCGCCTCCTTTTGCCGTAAGCCGGGCAGCTGCACCAGAAAATGCCCGGCTGCCCCCACCACCGTACCCACGGCAAAACCCAACGCTGCCTCTTCTGGCTGCGTACCCGGCCACAGCACCCCCCCGCCAATGATGCCCACGTTATAAATCGTTGGTGCCAGGGCGGGCAGCAAGAAGTGCTGCCGGGCATTTAGTGCCCCCATGATGACCCCGCTTGCGCCAAAAATAATAGGCGAGATCAGCATGATGCGCATCAGACGCACCGTCAGCGGCAGCAGCTCCGGATTGGCCGCCACTTTCTCATCGGCCAGCCAGATAACCAGCTGCGGCGCAAACACAATGCTGAGGAGGGATACGGCCGTTACCACCACCGTCAGCAAATTGATCACATTAGAAAACAGCCGCCAACCGCCTGCGCTGTCATCCTGCTCAAAGTAGGTGGCAAAGGTGGGAATAAAAGCGGACCCAATTGCCCCCCCGGCGATGATCAAAAAGATGGTCTCAGGGAAGCGCGAGGCGATCTCAAACGCCTCTGCGGGCACCGTGATAATGCCCAAATTGGCGCGGATGACAATTTCGCGTACCAGGCCCACAATCCGGCTGAGCAGCACGGCCACCCCCACCAGCCCGGCGGCGCGCAGCACCAGGGAGCGGCTGTTGGCGACGGCCGTTTCTGGCCCCGCTTCGGTCTCTTGTTCTGTAGACATGGACAGGGATTATACGCAAGTAAAGGGGGAAATAAAATCGGGCTGGCAATACTGCCAGCCCGGTTAATTTTTGGAGAGTCAGGAACGCCGAAACCTGACCCTCGTTAAAAGGAGGAGAAGAAGAAGAGATTTTTACCCTTCGATTAAGATTCTATACCATCCCCCTACGCAAGTCTGTACGCCGCGCCTACGTCCAGCCTACGCAAAACCTACGCAAGTGTAATATTTCACAAGCAGAGACGTTGCATTGCAGCGCCTCTACGCAACCTCAATCGACGAACTGCTGTGAGGCAGATAAAATCCACCTATGCAACGCCTGCGCCACAGCCATGCTCTCCTCTTTATGCTCTTCTGCCTGATGACAGCCGCCACCCTGCGCCTGACCGATTTGCCGCAGGTGCCGCCGGGTGTGCATTACGACGAGGCGGCTAACGGCGTTCTGATCTCAGAGATTGCTTTCCAGGGGAAACGGCCGTTATTTATCACCAGCTACACCGGCAAAGAAGTCCTCTTTTTTTACCTGGCGGGCGGGCTGACACGCCTGCTGGGTGAGTCGCTGTTTACTATGCGGCTGACTGCAGCACTGGTGGGGATTGTGACGGTAGCGGCCGTCTACTGGCTGGGGCTGGAGCTGTTCCGCGACCGGCGTGTGGCGTTGGTGGCAGCCGCCCTGCTGGCGATCAGCTTCTGGCATTTGCTGTTTAGCCATATGGCCTTCCGGGTCATTACCCAGCCCTTGATGCAAACGCTGACGGTGGCGGCGCTGCTGCGCGGCCTGCGGCTGGAGCAGCGCAAATGGCTGGTGACCAGCGGCGTTTTTCTGGGCCTGGCGGGTTACACCTACCTGGCCGTGCGGCTTTTCCCCGTATTGCTCCTGCTGGCCTCTGTGCCTTTGTTAATTGGCAAAAAGTGGCGGCAGCGTGTTTGGCAGCTGCTGCTGGTGGGCGGCGTAGCGCTGGTGGTGCTGGCCCCGCTGCTAGGCTTTTTCATCACCAACCCGGATACCTTTTGGGTGCGCATTAACCAGGTGGCTCCATCGGAAACGGCCTTGAGCCTGGGCGAGAGCATCGTGCGCTCGCTGGAGATGTTTTTCCTGGTGGGCGATCCGTATGTGCGTTTTAATGTGCCAGGACGGCCGTTGTTCGGCTGGTTCTGGGGTGGTTTGCTGCTGGTAGGCTGGGGAATGATTCTCTGGCGCTGGCGTCGTTGGCAGGCCGATTGGCAGCGCTTTGCCATGCTGCTCCTGCTGCTGGCCCCGTTTATCATGCTGCTGCCCACAGCCCTGGCAGTTAATGAGATTGTGCCCAGCAATTTACGCGCCCTCGGTCTGATTCCTTTTGTCTTTTACCTGCCGGGCGCCGGACTGATGGTGTTTGTGGGTGATTTGGGGCGACAATATAAGCGCATTCAGCTGACGCAGGCGATCCTGACCATTGGCGTCCTGGCCCTGATGGTGGGTGGGTTGGCAACAGAGCGGCTTTATTTTCGGGTGTGGGGCACAGATGCGGCCGTGTATTACGAAACAGATGCCGATTTAGTGGCCGCTGCCGACTTTCTGGATCAACAAAACACTGAAGGAAAGTCCATTTACGTGGCAGCGCGGCACTATCAGCATCCTACGCTGGCTTACCTGAGCGAGAAATACGGCCAGGTGAAGTGGCTGCCCAACAGCGAAGCGGTTGTTTTTCCAGCACGAGAAGCGGCGCTGTACGTTTTCCCCCACAACAGCCCGCTGCCAGAATGGGCCATTGGTTATTTTGCCGAGGCGGAGCTGCTGGCGACACCGTTTGCCCCAGATGGCAGCGTAACCTTCCTCGCCTACGATCTGACCAGCACCCCCGTCATTTCGCCCAGCCAACCGCTGACGGTGAACTTTGGCAATGCCATCACCCTGCTCGGCTACGATGTGGGGAAGGCAACGACAGGTGAACCGCTGCCGCTCTTTTTGTACTGGCAGGTCAACTTCCCGCAAACGGCCGATTTCACCCCGTTTGTCCATTTTGAAGACGACTGGGGCCACCGCTGGAGCCAGGTGGAGACGTTTGCCTATCCGGCAGCGCAATGGGCGCGAGGTGAAACGATTGTGCAGCGAGTACTGGTGGATGTGCCTGTCGGCGCGCCGACAGGCGGCGCGTACCGACTGCGGGTGGGGCTATTTGCGGGCAGCAGTGGGGAACGCCTGCCGCGATTGGATGAAGACGGCCGTTACGCGGGTGATACCTATTTAATCGAAGATGTTTTGGTCCAAGCGGGTGAACTGCCGCGCCAATTGCCACAGCCGCCAGTGGTGCTGCACCAGCTGGTGCGCCCGGAGCTGGAACTGCTGGGCGTGCAGCGTGAAAGCATGGCGGCATTCACCGGGGAGAGCATCAATCTGGCCCTGTGGTGGCATGCCCGGGCGGCTGTGCCGCAGACGATCATCCGGTTGGAGCTGATGGGCGGCAACAATGTGGGGCGCATTTTGGTGAACAGTACCCAGCCGGTGCAC
>ERZ761607.5659-NODE-5659-length-10123-cov-6.521951_pt1 | contig 10123 bp, 10 predicted proteins | sample MGYA00511164_ERZ761607 | MGnify/ENA primary metagenome ERZ761607 (study PRJEB28899, sample SAMN02445080) | bioreactor sludge metagenome | biome: EBPR sludge | place: Australia: Brisbane, Thorneside Wastewater Treatment Plant | collected 2011-06-22 ...
GAAATTCCTCTCTGCTTCGGCTGTACCGAACGTTTACATCCTCGAAGGTGGAGTCAATAACTGGATCGCTTTCTTTGGGCAGGATGACAAAACCCTCGCGGTTCAACCCAAGTCGGAAGCGGGTGACGACGAGTTGGGCTATATCTTCCCTGTGGCATTGGGCAGCCAGTACGAGTCATGTTCCCCGAGCCCGGTCGAATATGAGAATTTAGAATTCGTTGCCAAGATCAAATTGCAGTTGAAACGCGATAAATCTGGCGGCGGATGCGGGTAGTTAATTGGTAATTAGTGATTGGTAAATAAAGAGGACTCTCCAATTGGAGAGTCCTCTTTATTTCGGATGAAATCCATGACAGGTCTCTTAATGTTAAGCGAAAACGGTTAAAATCTTACTCAGAGTATGGAGACTTTCAAATGAGAAAAAAATATCTTACCGCGTCGGTTTTGCTGTCGTTGACAGGATTCCTGATAAACGCCTGCCTGCCGCAATCGAACGCCAACCCAACTCCCACGGTGGATGTCATCGGAACGACTGCCGCCCAGCTCGCATCCATGATGCTGACGCAGACATCCGCTGCCTATACCCCCACGCCGTTTCCTGTCACTGATACGCCAGTCCCCATTTTTACCGATACACCGACCCTTGAACCTACTCCTGCCGTGACCGAAATCCCTGTTATTTCCCAAAGCGCCGCCTGCTATGCAGGACCTGGCACGGGCTACCCCCTTGTCAGCAACCTTTCAGAACTGGAACAGGTCATCGTAATGGGAGTTGGAAGTGTGCCTGGTTGGTATGTCATCGAAAATCCATATTATGGTTCTTTATGCTGGGTCAGTGCTCAATTCTTGACATTTGGTCCTGACTTCGATCTCGCGTCCCTCCCGACCATAAATCCGCCATAAGGACGACAAAGAATTACAGAACATTGTTCAACAAACACGCTGAACCTACCCGGCAAGCTGCGCTGTAAAACCAGCGAATACGACTAAAAAGGAAAACGCCATGTCCAGTCTCGAAAAGATCATCATGGAGGAAATCGCATCCCTCGACGATATTCGCTTGATCGAAGTGATCGGATTTATCCGATATTTAAAGGCGGAAAAACCGATCAAGCAAACCCAGATTGCCGGATGGTTCGAGAACGCACGCAGCGAAATCCAGGACCGAAAAGAGGAATTGGGGATCACACCCGCCAGCCTTAACATAAAAACCAGGCGGCGCCCAAAATAAATAGTCCAAATGGGTGAAAGACGGCGGGGCGGGTCATGCTAAAATTTCGCAGAGATTATCATGACCACACTCCGTACCCCTGCAAGAATCATCCCGCGCGCGTTCCCAGGCATCAAACCCGACGAAGTGCAGGAGATCATCATCAACAGCCAGATCAAATCCTATCCGGCTGGAACCGTCCTTTGCCGTGAGGATGCGATCGAATATACGTTTTACATGATCCTGGAGGGGGATTTCGAAGTAACGAAGACCATCAACAATACCGATGCGCGGTTATTGAAAACCCTCAACGCCGGGGATTTCTTCGGCGAAATGGCGCTCATCCACAATGCGCCACGCGCCGCCACTGTCAAAGCTCTGACCCCCGCTGTAGTGCTTGAACTGGAAAAGGACGGCTTTGACCGCGTCTTGAAGCACAGCCCCAGCGTGGCAACCGCCATGATCTCAGAGATCAGCAACCGGTTAAGGGCGAACGACCAGCTCGCCATCGAAGACTTGCGCCTGCGTGCCAGAGAGATCGCGGACGCGTATCAAAAATCGGCAGAGCAGGAGATGGCGCGCAATGAATTCCTCACTGCCATCGCCCACGAATTGCGCACGCCCCTCATGGTTGCCAGCGGATACCTGCACACGCTCAAGAAAGGCGTATTAACCGGCGAACAGCTGCGATCCACCATCGAGATCGTAAGCCGCAACGTGGACCAGATCGTAAACCTGACGAATGACCTGTTGTTCCTGCAGGAACAGGAACTCGTCCTGCGCGACTTCCAACCCGTCGACCTCGCCGCATTGGTGGCAAAGATCGTCGACAAATACCAAGAAAAAGCAAAGTCGCGCCGCGTCAACATCAAGATCCGCGGAATTACGAAATTGCCCGCCATACAGGGCGACGAACCTTCGCTCGAACGCGCCATCACAGGCATTGTCGACAATGCCATCAAATTCAGTCCTATGGATGGGACGGTGGACATTCGATTTGCAGATTTAGGGAGTCACGTCAGCGTCAGCGTGGTGGATTACGGCATCGGCATCGACCCCCAAATCCGTCCGCGTATCTTTGACCGCTTTTTCCATCTTGAGAAAAGCGGCGACGAAATCTATGACGGGATTGGCATTGGTCTTTCCATCACCCGCCAAGTCATTCAACAACACCGCGGCATGTTGGATGTAGATAGCGCCCCCGGAAAAGGCAGTACCTTTACCATCTCTCTTTTGAAGTGGAATTAAAATAATTCGAACGGCAATCCCCGGTATTATCGCACCCATACATCACAACACACTGGAGAAAATATGCGCCTACGAACATCCATCATCGCTGCCATTCTCACCGCAAACCTGACAATAACACTCGCCTGTAACATCGGCTCTTCCGAAAAACAGGGAGCCGAGCAGCCAGCCAACCCTGCACAGCCTTCACCAGAAATTCCTGTGGATGACGCGTTATGCAACAATCCGCTTTATCCCGTCAGACCGGGAGCCGCATGGACATATTCCAGCACGGGCAGCCCGAGCGGTGATTTCTCATACACCGATACGATCTCGGAAGCCCGTGCCGACGGGTTTACATTGAGCACGCAGTTTACAGGGCTCGTCCGCACACAGGAATGGGTTTGTGAGCCAGGCGGCTTGAAAGCTCTCGAAATGGGTGGAGCCGGCGCCGCTGCCAGCGTATCCACACAGGGCACTACCGCCGAATTCGAGTCGTCAGACGTCACAGGCATAAGCCTGCCAAAAGAGATCACCCCGGGGATGCAATGGCAATACAGCCTGAAAATGACAGGCGTCACTGCCATGCCGGGAGATCAAAACGCCCAATCAAGCGGAACTTACAACCAGACCATGCAAGAGATGGGCAGGGAATCCGTCACTGTCCCTGCCGGAACGTTTGAGGCGGTCAAGTTCCAAGCTACATCCCTCATTCAACTTACCGCCGATTTTCAAGGTGTGCAATTGCCTGTCACCATGTACAGCTCAAGCCTGATCTGGTATGCGCCGGGAGTGGGTTTTATTAAATCTGTCGAGAACAGCGACTTCGGTGGGACCCCCTACACATCCACCACCGAACTTCAAACTTACAACATCCCCTAAAATGGACGTGACGACTTCAGTCGTCACAACGCAAATACGATTTTCAACTTCTCATCCACATAATACGATCTCGCTGAAAAAGGTGGATCGTTCCGCGTCATGCGATGAATCTTTTCGAGCAGGAAGGGCAAATCCTCCACCGCAGGAAGATGAAGAGCCGCTTCATACGAGACCCATTCCGGGGTGCCTTCCTTCGAGCCGCGGATCTCACCCTGGGCAGATTCACCTACCACAACAAACAAGCAGACGCCCAGGTCCCCGGCATCCACAACGACAGTTCCGCACAGCCACAGATCTGCAGTGATTCCCGCCTCTTCCCTCAGTTCGCGCCGCGCCGCGGATAAGACATCCTCGCCGCGTTCCACATGTCCGCCCAACCCGTTGTACTTCCCAGCCCATAACCGTTTGGTCGGAGCGCCCTTCAACAATAAATACTCATCCCCGCGCCGGACGAAGATCGCCGTGCGGGGAATGAGTGTGTATCTATCTTTTGTCACGCCTTGATCGGAAATCGGCATCTTGACTGTTTTTGGGTCTGCGATTTTTCTTATAGATCAGCGCTTAGTCCGACAGATCGCTTACATCTTCCGCTGTTACTGCATCCTTGACGTAATCTGCAAGCACGGGCGCAACATTGACAGGCTTGATGAATTTATCAGTCAGGGTGTTCGTGTCTTTTACGCCGAGCAGGTCGAACAGTTTGGCAAACTGCTCCTCCCATGCCTTCGATAACTGATCCATTGTTTCGGCGGGCAGAGCGTAGGACTTCGCCTTGAAGGGTCCAATCGCGTTCTTGCGGGTCTTGTAATAGAACTGTTCATCGGTCATGCCGGGCTTGCGATCGCCGGCCGAGTTGACATCCAGCCAGGCGTACATTTCTTTTTTGAATTCCGCCGGAACGTTGTCGAAGAACATGGTGGCGAAGTTGGTCGCAAGGTGAACTTCGATGGCTTCATGCTGGACGAATTTATTGAAATTCTCCTCGGGGACGGTGGATGCGCCGTGTTGAACCGTTCCGCCCATGCCGTAGTCCTTGCGGGCAACGCGGCTGAGGTCCCGCAGAACGTCAAAGGCGATGCTCACCTTGGCAATCGACCCATCGGGCAGGACGGTGCCGCCGTGAGACGTACCGGTCAGCACGCTGATCTTGCTCAAACCGGGTTTGCCGGGCGCAACTTTCTTCAACTCAGCATTGTAAGCGTCCATGTATGCACGGAGCTCTGGCTCGGTGGAGTTCTCAGTTCCCACTTCGCCGATCTCGCCGCCAATCGAAATAGTGACCCCTGCAGGTTCATGCTCGCGAATAAACGCGGAAAGTTCGGCGGATAATCTGCTGTTCAATGCCTGCTGCTCGGGTATTGTCGGCAGGCTGATATCCACCAGGGTGGACGTGTCCACATCGATATTGAAAAAGCCTGCGGCAATCGCTTCGAGACACAGGTCGCGCACGGCTTTCAATTCAGCTTCGGGGTTCGCCTTGTACTTCTTGGCAGAAACCTGGAAGTGATCTCCCTGAATGAAGACGGGACCCGAGAACCCCTCTGCGATGGCGGCGGCGAAAATATTCGTGGCATATTCAGCCGGGCGCTGGTCAGTGTAGCTCATTTCAGACCGCGCTATCTCGAAGATGAAAGCCCCGCCGTTGATCTTCTTTGCAGCGCGGAACATGGCGCAGGCGGCGTGATACGAAAGCGCACGCAGGTTGAAGGCAGGCGTGGTGAAGGTCATGGGGGCATCCCCGCGACCCCGGGCAATGTAGAGGTCATGAATGGAGGCGGGATAGATTCCAAGCTCCAGCGCCGCAGCCCGAATCAGAAAACGGGACCAGCCCGCGGTTGAGTCTGAGGCGAGCGCGGAGCGTTCCACCAGCTTGCCAACATTTGCACGGAATTTTTCGGCATCCAGCACGCGGACGCGAGTCCCCTCCAGCGCAATACTATTCCCGACGATGTCGAGTAACTGCTTAACTTGTTCGGACATGATGTTCTCCTGTGAAAAATATAACTTGATTATATCGCTTGTCATTGTTTAAGGAAACATTTCACCAAAATTATCGGGGGATTTCAGACATTTATCGACCAGATTACGCGATACCCTGTAACTGGAATTAAACGATATAATCGAACGCAGAAACAAAAAATAGTTTTGCTCGTATATCCCGGCAGGAGGCTCACATGAGCGATTTTTTCGAGAAAGTCAGCAGTCAGGTAGACCCGTTCAAGAAACTGGCTTCGTTCATCCCCGGTTTCAGCGGATATGTGGAAAGGCAGAACCGCCGCGACGCAGATAAACTCCTGCGTGAAACGGTGGCGCGCCGATTCGAAGAACAATGGAGTCGCGCTTCGAATTTGCAGGTGGAAATGGTCAGCGGCGGGATGCTTTCCCTTGTGGATGATATGGAGAAAGCGGCGATCGCCTTGCGCACCTTCATCGACAAGATCAGCGGCGCATCGCGCGGGTATTCGGGTTTGTTCGATGCGGTCAAGATCAACGAGAAGGAACTCGAAGCCATTTATCAGTTCGACGCCGCATTCTTCGACCTGCACGAACAGGTCAAGAGCGCTTTGGACAATGTGGAGGCAAGCCTGGGCGATGAAACCGCCCTGCCCGCCGCCATCCGTAACATCACTTCTCTAGCACGGCTTGCAGTGGAAACATTCGACCGCCGCTCAGAAGTTGTGACGGGAAGCCGGTAAAGAAAAAACCCTAAAGGTCTTGATGACCTTTAGGGTTTTTTGGAATACGATAAATCATGTGGCACAATTACATTAATGTATCATCCATCGAAGAGGCGGTTCGTGTACTTTCCGAAAAACGCGAACGGGCACGTGTGGTCGCGGGTGGAACCGACCTGATCCTCGAACTCGAGCGCGGTGTGCGCAAGGGTGTGGATACGCTCATCGATGTGACCCGCATCCCGAACCTGGACAAGATATCGATCGACGAAGACGAGGTCGTCCACCTCGGCGCATTGGTGACTCACAACGATTGCGCAGCTTCCAAATTGATCCGTTCGCGGGCATATCCACTTGCACGTGCGTCATGGGAAGTAGGCGCGCCGCAGATCCGCAACCGCGGCACTATTGCAGGGAATGTCATCACCGGCTCCCCAGCCAATGACACCATCACCCCGTTGATGGCGCTTGGCGCAAAAGTGACTCTTGTTTCAACACGGGGCACGCGGATCGTCCCTCTCAAAAAGTTCTATCTCGGTGTGCGAAAAACCGTGATGGAGTCTGATGAACTTCTGGTGGATATTTCCTTCCCGGCGTTGACCAAAACCCAGCGCGGGACGTTCATCAAGCTGGCATTGCGCCGCGCGCAGGCAATATCGCTGGTCAATGCGGCTCTTATACTGGACCTCAAAGGGGATACCGTCAAATCCGCCTCGATCACGCTTGGGGCGGTGACCCCGATCATCACCCATGCAGTAAAAGCTGAAAAGTTCCTGACAGGTAAAAAGCTCAACGAAAAGAACATCGCCGCCGCCGCAGATCTGGCAGTTAAATCAGCAAAACCCATTGATGACGTGCGCGGTTCGGCAAATTACCGCAGTGAGATGGTCCGCGTCATCACCCGCCGCGGATTAACCGCCATCCGCGATGGGAAAGAGCAAACAGGAATGCCGAAGAAACCGATCCTGTTATCCGTTCCGCAAAAGACCGACCGCGAAACACAGGGATCGACCGCTTTCCCTGAAAACAAGATCGAAACCACGATCAACGGAAAAAAATATTCCTTTGCCAGCGGGCACGACAAGACCCTGTTACGTTTATTGCGTGAAGAAGGTTTGTTGATCGGGACGAAAGAGGGCTGTGCCGAAGGAGAATGCGGAGCCTGCACAGTATTCCTGGACGGTCAGGCAGTCATGTCCTGCCTCGTCCCCGCCCCACGCGCCCACCATGCCGAGATCGTCACGGTCGAAGGACTTGCCAACGGCAAAACATTGAACCCGGTGCAGGAAAAATTCATCGAATTCAATGCCGTGCAATGCGGGTACTGCACGCCGGGCTTCATAATGTCTGGCGCAAAATTACTGGAAGAAAAACCAAACCCGACCCGGCAGGAGATCGAGCAGGCAATTACAGGTAACCTGTGTCGCTGCACAGGATATTACAAGATCGTACAAGCCATTGAAGAAGCCGGAAAGCTTTAGCCCGGAGAGGACCGAATGAGTAAATACAGAAGTTCCACCCTTGTAAAGGTCAAGGATCGGACAAGACAGCCGCACTATCTCTGGCGCGGGATCGGATGCGTCATGATGATCGTGATCCCGGCGATTTCCTACGTCTCGGGAAAACTGGTGATCGATGCGCTGATCAAAGCGCGATACTACATCCCGCTTCAATTACTTGGACGTCCCGAACTGCCATCCTTATTCTATAAATCCAACGGCTTGATGGTCATTCTGGGACCGATCATCCGGATCAACAATCTATATGCCTATCTGACCGCAGCCTTTCTGATCATGCTCCTGTTGGGCGGCACGATGTCCCTTGTCTACGCGGTCATTTACCGGATGTTTGGTCCGTCCCGTTACAGTCCATTGGATGCCCCGCCCCCGAAATATAAAGCAAAGACCTACAAAAGATAACCCCATGTCCATCGATTCCATAGGAACATCCCCCAGTCGTATCGACTCGCACGGTAAAGTCACCGGTGAGACCCAGTACTCCGGCGACCGTGTCATGGCCGGCATGTTGTTCATGAAAACGCTCATGGCAGAACGTCCGCATGCGCGCGTACTGGATATCCGCGTTGAAAAAGCGCTTGCCGCACCCGGTGTCGTTGCCGTTTACACCGCAAAAGACATCCCGGTGAACGAATACGGATTGCAAATACCGGACCAGCCCGTTCTGTGCGGACCCGGATCCAGCAAACCGCATACAAACATCGTCCGCTTTGTTGGTGATCAGATCGCCGCTATCGTGGCTGAGAGCGAAGCTCAAGCCGCAAACGCGCTCAAACTCATCGAAGTGGATTACGAAGACCTTCCGCCTCTCACGGACCCGGAAGCTGCGATGCGCCCCGATGCCCCCCTCCTCCACCCGGACCGGGGCGACTCGAACATCTGCGTCCATTACAAGATCCGCAAAGGAGATGTGGAAGGTGCATTCGCCAAAGCCGATGTGATCGTCGAAGGTGAATATCGCACCCCGGTGCAGGAACATGCCTACCTCCAACCCGAGGCGGGGCTTGCCTACATCGACGAAGAAGGCAGGGTGGTCGTGGAAAGCGCCGGTCAATGGACGCATGCCGACCGCAAATCCATCGCACATGCCCTTGACCTGCCCGAAGAAAAAGTACGCGTGATCTACCCCGCCATCGGCGGCGCATTCGGCGGACGTGAAGACCTCTCAGTCCAGATCGTCATTGCACTGGCGGCAATGAAACTTAAACGCCCGGTCAAGATCATCTGGTCGCGCCGCGAATCGATGATCGGACACGGCAAGCGCCATGCTGTCATCCTGCGCGCCAAATGGGGCGCGACAAAAGACGGGAAACTTGTCGCCGCCGAAAATGTGTTGATCGGCGACGGCGGCGCATACATGTACACCACCAACAAGGTCCTTGGTAATGCCACCATCACCTCGACCGGACCATATGCCATCCCCAACGTCAAGGCAGACGTGTATGGTGTGTATACCAACAACGTCCCAGGTGCGGCATTCCGCGGATTCGGCGCGCCACAAGCATTGTTCATGGCAGAAAGCCAGGTAAACAAGATCGCGGAGAAACTGGGTATGGACCCGGTCGAGTTCCGCTTGAAGAACGCCCTGCGTGAAGGCGACACTCTCGATGTCGGCACTCCCGTCCCGACCCCGGTCGGCGTCGTGGATACGATCATTGCGGCGCGAGATTCGTTCAAGTGGAAGAAGATCGCAAGACGCAAAACACAGAGTGCAAAGCTTAAATCACACAACACGGTCGTGAAAGGGCGCGGATTCGCAGCTGGATTCAAGAACGTCGGATTTTCTTTCGGCTACAAGGAAAATTGCTGGGCGAAGGTCGAGATCCATGGAAAGACCGAGATCGAACATGTTGTACTTCATCATGCAGGCGCAGAAGTAGGACAAGGCTTCCAAACCGTAATGACCCAGATCGCGGCTCACAGCCTCGGCGTGCCGATGAGCAAGGTTGAGATGCGCACCTCGGATACAGCCACACAAGGCAACCCCGGTTCTGCCTCGGCTTCGCGATTGACCTTCATGGCGGGCAATTCCGTCAAAGGCGCGGCGGAAGCGGCTCTCGAAAAATGGAAAGCGGAGGAACGACCCGCAATCGCCGAATTCCAATATTTTGCCCCGCCCACCACGCCCATGGACAAGGAAACCGGGTATTCGATGCCTAATTTCCAATACGCCTATGTGGCGCAAGCCGTGGATGTGGAAGTGGATACCGAGACCGGTCATGTACGCGTCAAACGCATTGTGTCAGCAGATGATGTCGGCAAGGCGCTCAACCCGGACCTGGTCGTCAGCCAGATCGAAGGCGGACTTGTGCAGGCGCATGGTTACGCCGTCCTCGAAGAATTCAAAACGCGCGACGGTCGTGTGTTGACCGACCAGTTTAGCACCTACCTGATCCCCACCATTTGGGATATTCCCGAAAAGGTCGAGTCTGTGCTTGTGGAAGTGCCCGACCCGAACGGTCCCTGGGGCGCACGCGGAATGGGCGAACTGCCTTATCTCCCGGTCGCTCCCGCCATCGCCGCCGCCATCCACGACGCAACCGGCGTATGGATGGACGAATTTCCCTTCACGCCCGAAAGGGTGTTGAAAGCGTTGGGAAAGATAAAGTAGC
>ERZ761607.5660-NODE-5660-length-10123-cov-5.017382_pt1 | contig 10123 bp, 8 predicted proteins | sample MGYA00511164_ERZ761607 | MGnify/ENA primary metagenome ERZ761607 (study PRJEB28899, sample SAMN02445080) | bioreactor sludge metagenome | biome: EBPR sludge | place: Australia: Brisbane, Thorneside Wastewater Treatment Plant | collected 2011-06-22 ...
AAGCCCAAGACGGATGAAGATTTGAACAAGATGGAGAGTTGGCCGGGGGCGGAACGGCCGTTTATGGCTTCGATGGGTATTTACGTCTTCAACACCGACGTACTGTTTGAGCTACTAGAGGGCAAAGGCAACGACTTTGGCCGGGACATCATTCCTCAGGCGATGAACACCCACCGGCTGCAAGGCTTTATTTTTGAAGGGTACTGGGAAGACATCGGAACAATCCAGCGCTTCTACCAGGTGAACCTGGAAATGGCCCAGCCCGACGCTCCGTTTGATTTTTACAGCGCCCTGACGCCTATCTACACCCGCCCGCGCTTTATGCCCGCCTCTGAGTTAGACGGCACCACGCTGGACAAAGTGCTGCTGACGGATGGCTGCCGCATCTCTAAATCGATTATCAACAACTCGGTGCTTGGGCTGCGCAGCATTGTCAAGGCAGATACACGCATCAACTCGTCTATTATCATGGGGGCCGACTATTACGAATCGGAGGAGATGCTGGCGGAGAATCGGCAGAAGGGCATCCCAGACATTGGCATTGGCGAAGGCTCAACGATTGCCCGGGCGATCATCGACAAAAATACGCGAATCGGCCGTAACGTGGTGATTCAAGACAACCCCGAGCGGCCCGATGGCGAAGGGCCGAACTGGGTTGCCCGCGAGGGCATCATCATCATTCCCAAAAACGCGATCATTCCTAACGGAACGATTATTTAGGAGTCTACTCAGGGGAACGGCCGTTGGCACTTAAATAGTCGGCGGCCAACTCCGGCGAGGCAAATGTTTCAGACAGGTGGCCATACACATAGGCCACCTGTTTTTCGATCTGAATGGTAGCGGGAATCCAGCCATGATTTTCCAGTGGGGGATGTACGGCACCAATCAAACCGTGGTCGGCCTTTTTGGGAAACTGCCACACTACCCAATCGTGCAGCAGTTTGAAGCTTAAGCGAGTGGGTTTGGTGCCATCAAATTTCAGCGTGGCGATCTCTCTTTTTTCCACCGGTCAATCCCTCCAATACGTAAACCACAACGCCAGAGCCCGTTACGGCCGTTCCGGCGCAGGCAGCAAAACATCTATCACCTGGCTCGTGTCGCCAAAATTTTCAAACAGGAAATCCGGGCGATACTCAGCCAGGGTCGCGGCCGCATGCCAACCGCTGGCCACGGCAACGGCCGTTGCCTTCCCGGCTCTGGCACACAAAATATCGGCCGGGGTATCGCCAATGATGACGGTATTGTTACCATCGAAAAGTTCACCCGTCAACTGATTGGCGCGCGCCATGCCGATGGCGGGCAGCTCGTTGCGGTCCAGCGCGTCGGAGCCATAAGCGCCGACCTTAAACTGGAGCGGATCGATGCTGGCCGCCGCCAGCTTAAGCGGGGCGGTGAGCTGGGCGTTGCCCGTGAGCAGCCCCAGCAGCACATCGTCGCGGGCGTTAAGCACCGCCAGCAGTTCGGGCACCCCTACGCAGGCAGTGATGCCCCGCTGGGCGAAGATGTCCTGCGCATGTTCGGCCATCAGCTCATAAATGGCGGGTAAACTCTTTTGGATTTCTTTGGGGGCAATACCGACGGCCGTTAACAAATCCGTAATGATGCGCGGGTCAGTTTTGCCACTCATGTTGTAATGTTCCAGCGGCCCGGCCGTACCAAAACGCTTCTCCAGGGCGTAGGCCAGCGTCAGCCGCCCCGCCCCGTTGCTGCGGATCAGCGTGCCATCGATATCAAAAAGCAGCAGTTTTTTCATCGTCAGGCCTGGTGGATCTGGGCCAGCAGCGGCCGTATTGCCGGCCACACGTCCACTTCGGGCATGGGTCGGGGCGGTACGGCCGTTCCCATCTCAATGCCCCGTCCCGTCAGAATTTGCTTGATGGCCCCAATACGCGCCCCGTTCGGCAGCTGGCCCAACAGCGCATTGATCCATCGCTGCTGCTTTTGCGCCTCAGCCATATCGCCCCGGAAAAAGGCAGCGGTCATCGCCACGTATGGTTCAGGAACGGCCGTGCTCAGCCCGCTAATCAGGCCATCAGCCCCCAATCCCAGCAGCCCCAAGGCCACCGCCTCGTTGCCCACCAGGAAGACAATTCGTTCTGGGGCCGCGTCGATGAGCTGGCGTACGATTTGGGCGTCGGCCCGGCTGGACTTGATGCCCGCCAACGACGGGATTTCGCGCCCCAGGCGGGCCAGCAGCGCGGGCGAAATGCCGTTCACCGCCATCTGTGGAATGTCGTAGAGCAGCAGGGGCATGGTGGGCACGGCCGCGGCCACCGTGTGGTAGTAAGCCGCCAGGCCGTCATCGTGCATGCCGTAGAAAAACGGCGTGACGACGGCAATGGCGTCCGCACCCACCTCAACAGCGTGCTGGGCCAGAGCGATGGTACTGGCCAGGTTGTTGGTGCCCACATGCAAAATGACCGGGGCACGGCCGTTGCTGGCGGTAACGGCCGTTTCATGCAGCCGCAGCCGTTCGCCATCGCTCAGCAGCACCCCTTCGCCGGTGGTGCCGCCCACAAACAAGCCGCTGGAACCGGCATTCAGCAAAAAGTCGACCAGGAAGGGAACAACGGCCGTGTTCACCGTCATCCCATCCGCCAGCACCGGCGTGGCCATTGCCGGAGCTACACCGCCGCGCAATTTTTCCTTCAACCAGGCAATCTTTTCGTTTATATCCATCGTAATCCTGTTCATAACTGTCATTCTCGCGAAGACGGGAATCCACTCGGCAAAACAAGATGGATGCCCGCTTACGCGAGCATGACACCTCTTCTAAAGATATTTCGCCTCAGCATCGGTGAGAGCGGCTTCAAAGATGTGCAGCCCTTCTTCCACCAAATGATGCGGCACGTTAAGCGGCGGGGTGATGCGAATGGAGTTGGTACCGCACGGGATCACCAGCAAGCCATGCTCAAAAGCGTGCTGAATCACGTGATCCCGCAGGTCAACCGCCCGCTCCTTGGTCTGCCGATCCTTGACAAACTCCATGCCAACCATCAAACCACGGCCACGCACGTCGCCCAGGCTGGGGTGACGCCCTTCCATTTCCACCAGAGCATCCATAATAAACCGTCCGGTTTCTGCAGCGCGGGCCAGCAGATTTTCTTCTTCAATAACTTGCAGGGTGGTGAGGGCCGAAACGGCCGCAATTGGATTACCGCCAAACGTGCTGCCGTGTGAACCCGGCTTCCAATCCATGATCGACTCGGGGGCTAAAATGCCCCCAATCGGCACCCCGCTGCCCCCCCCTTTGGCAAAACAAACGATGTCGGGCTGCACCTCTTCGTGCTCGATGGCCCACCATTTGCCGGTGCGCCCCGCCCCACTCTGAATCTCATCCACGATGAGCAAAATGCCGTAGCGGTCACACACCTCGCGCAGGCGGGTGAAAAAACCGGGCGCAGGCACGATGTAGCCGCCTTCGCCCTGGATTGGCTCGACCATAATGGCAGCCACATCTTCCGGGGCTAACGTGGTGCGGAACACCATCTCTTCCAGGTAATCAATGACGGTATCGCCGTAACTCTCACCTTCTTGCTGCACCAAAATGGGGCGGTAAGCATTGGGGTACGGCAGGTGATACACCTTCACCCCGGCCAGGTAGTTGGCCCGCTGCACCGACTTGCTGGCGGTAAACGAAAGCGATCCCAGTGTACGGCCGTGGAACGCCCCAAAGAAGCCAATAAAGCGGGAACGGCCTGTTTTGTACATTGCCAGTTTGATGGCTGCCTCTACGGCTTCAGTGCCGGAATTGCCAAAGTAGACGCGGGCACGGCCGTTGAGCGGGGCAATCTCGCGCAGTTTTTCGGCCAGTTCTACCGCCTGAGGGTAATAAAAATCGGCCAGGCAGATGTGCCAGAATTTGTCGAGCTGTTCTCGAACGGCCTCCACCACGCGGGGATGGCGGTGACCGACGTTAAGGACAGCTACCCCGGCCATAAAATCAATGTAGCGACGGCCGTCTACATCCCACACTTCCGAACCTTCTGCTTTGTCGACGACCAGCGCGTATTCGCGGGCGTACGAGGGTGAGAGAATATCAATATCTCGTTGGATCAATGCCTGGCCCATCGGACCAGCGCCAGCCATGCTGAACTTCATAATGCCTCCAAAATTGGTGTGTCTGCAATGGGATGCGGCCAGTGGCCGCAGCGTATGTGGCAGACGCAAACTGTGACTTGTGGAAATGAAGAACCGGGGAAACGGCCGTCTACGCCCAACCGTTAAACCGGCTCTATGGTAAACAATAGGGGATATCCCTCTAGCTGGGCGGCAAAATGGGCTTTTCCCACGCGAGTTTTGGCTTCGCTGAGGGGCAGCATGGCCACCAGGGCCTGCCCGTTAAAGTGGGCGGTAACCATCACGTGCTCTGCCTCCAGCGGGGAAAGCTGGAAAATCCGCTGTAGGATGATGACCACAAAATCCATGGGCGTCACGTCATCATTGTGGATGATCACCCGCGCCAGGCTTTCCCGGTTATCTTCCGTTTCCTGGTCGAGGGAAGTGTCAATATCCCACTCTATTTCCGCCACCACGACGGGAGCAGGGTCGCTACTTTCCCAGGGCCAAATCGTCTTCTCAAAATCCATACCGCGGCCCATTTTACCCGCAAAGCAGCTTCCCAGCCATGAGAGATTGGGCGCAGCGCGGCTCAAATTGGCGCTTTTCTAGCCAAACTGCCAAACAAAAAAAAGCTGGCCCACAGGGAGCCAGCTTCATTAACCATTGACCATTTACCATTTACCATTAACCATTGACACGGCCGTATTCCCCCGGCACGCCCTGCACCCCCACCTCATCCAACAGGTCGTAAATCTCATGTACTTCTGGCGCATGAAACCGGGCCACCATACCCGATGGCGGCAGCGGCTCATCGTAGAAAAAGTCCGGCAAATTGTCATCTGCCTCGGCAAAACCGGCCGCCAGGTTAAATGTGCGCTCCAGGCGCAGCGTGGCCCGGCCGATGCGCTGAAAGAAGCCGGGATCAAGCTCAGTACCGACGGCCGCATTTACCGCATTGGCCAGAAAAGCGACGTTGGGGTTGGTCACCGTGCGGCCAAAAATGCAGATGCCCAGTGAATCGACCGCGGCGCAGCCAATTTGCGCTTCCAGGCTGAGCTTCTTCAGTTCGTCCACGTTCTTGCTGCGCGAGTCCAGCCGGGGCACGTTGCCTGCGGTGTGGTCGGCCCCCTGCGCCGTGGTCATCATGGAGATGCCAGTCACCTCGATGACACGCGGGTCGTAGGCGGAGATGGCCTGCTTTTTGATGCACGGCACGCGGTGGATGCCGTAATGCTCGCCCACCCGCGCCGTGCCCTGAGCCCAGAGACGGCCGTCTACCGACCCATCCTTCAGCTCCAAAAAGACCCGCCGCATAAAATCCAGATCGCCAAACTCAGCCAGACCGGCATCCATCAGCACGGCGATCATCGCCCCGGTTTCGATGGTGTCGATGCCCAGTTCGTTGCAATATTGGTTCATCTCCGCCAGGTGATCGGGATCGCGCAGGCCGCAGTTGGTGCCTAGCAGCGCCAGCGTCTCATATTCCACGGGGGAGGTGATTTCCTTACCCTCGGCATCAACATACACGTTGCTGCACTGAATGGTGCAGCCGGGCATACAGGCGTGGGTGTGGTTGCCGCCGCGCGAATTGTTCAGCTCGGTGATGTAGGTGCCGCCCATCTTAAACGTCTCTTCTGAATCATTCACCTGCGCGCCGAGGGTGAAATTGTTCACCGGAATGCCGCCAATGTGGTTGGTGTAATCGGCCATGGCCATCGTGCCGATGGGCGCGTAGCTGTTCTGAATTGCCGCGTCTTCCTGAATCCATTTGGCATAGGTACGCACCGACTCCAGCGTCTTTTTGCGGTCGTGCAGATTGGGCATTTTGTGCAGCTCGATGACGAGGGCCTTCACCTTTTTGCTGCCCATGACGGCCCCCACCCCGCCGCGCGCCGCCAGGCGAGACGGCCGTCCATCACTGTCGCTAATCGTAATGCCCGCCAGTAAACCCTGGTATTCGCCCACCGGACCGCACAGGGCAAAGGCGATCTTCTTGCCGTATGTTTCGTAGAGCAGTTCGGCCGTTTCCGTGTTATTTTTGCCCAGATAGGGCGTGGCATCTTCAAACGCGAGCTGACCTTCTTTGTCGAAGTGCAAAACCACCCACTCGTCCGATTGGCCGTGCAGGGTGAAGCCCGCCACCTCGATGCGCCCCATGCCGTAGGCCAGCGTGCCGCCCGCGTTGGCCTCCTTGATACCGCCGGTGAGCGGGCTTTTGCAGCCGACGCTGAGCCGGTTGGCGTTGGAAAAGGTGGTCCCGGCAAACGGCCCCGCCGAAAAAATAAGCGGGTTGTCTGGCCCCAGCGGGTCCACGGTGGCCGCGCCGCTCTCCACCAGCGTCTTGGCGATAAGATACCGCCCGGCCATCACCAGCTCTTCACCGGCCATCGGCTGGCTGGTCACGGTTTGGTCATTCAGATGAATGTGTAAATAGTTGCGCATGGGTTCCTCTTGTCTGATTTCCCCGGAAACTGCCATTAAACGCCTGGCGGATGATAAAAGTTTCCGGGGAAATAAGGTTATCGGGTTTGCAACAAGGGTAACACAAAACGGCCGTTCCGCCCCCGCAACACCCCGTCATTTTCTGATCCTTTCATGTGGAAAACCGCAGGTTTGCCGCCCGATTTGTGATAAGATTCCGGCATGAACAAAAAACCACAACTTTCCCTGGAAACGGCCGTTTCCCACATCAAAAACGGCGACACCATCCTCGTTGGCGGCTTTGGCATGACCGGCAACCCCGTCCACCTGCTGCACGCGCTGGCCGAAACGGCCGTGCGTGACCTGACCTACGTGGCCAACAACGTCGGCGAACCGGGCCTGGGCGGCGGACGCCTGCTGCGCAACGGGCAAATCAAAAAAGCAATTGGCTCCTTCTTCACCAGCAACCGCGAGGCGGTGGCTGCGGCCCAATCAGGCGCGATGGAGGTGGAGCTGATTCCCCAAGGCTCACTGGCCGAGGCGATGCGCGCCGCCGGGGCGGGCATTGGCGGCTTTTACACGCCAACGGCCGCCGGAACCGTCCTGGCCGAGGGCAAAGAGACCAAAATGATTAACGGTGTGCTGCACGTTTTCCAGCCCGCCCTGCGTGGCAACGTGGCTCTCATTCGTGCCTGGCGCGCCGACGAGGCGGGCAACCTGGTCTACCGCATGACGGAGCAAAACTTCAACAAAGCGATGGCCACCGCCGCCGACCTGGTGATTGCCGAAGTGGAAGAGATTGTGCCGCTGGGCGCACTCGATCCCAACGAAATTCACACCCCGGGCTGCTATGTGGACTTCCTGGTGCAGGCCCACACCACGCTGGACGATTTGGGCAGCTCTGCCTCCATCGACGGTGGGGCCAAAAAGGCGGGCGACGTGCGCATGGTGATGGCCGAGCGTGCCCTGCAAGAGCTGAAACCCGGTGACGTAGTGAATCTGGGCGTAGGTATCCCCACCCTTGTGGCCGATCTCATCACGCCGGAACACGGCATTATTTTGCACACGGAAAACGGCATGTTGGGTGTTGGTCCCGCGCCAGAAGCGGGTGGGGCAATGGAATACCCGGTGAACGCGGGCAAAATTCCGGTGACGGCGCTGCCCGGCAGCAGCTACTTCGACAGCGCCGACTCGTTTGCCATGATTCGCGGCGGGCACGTGGACGTGGCCATCATGGGCGGTTTGCAGGTGGATGAGGCGGGCAACCTGGCCAACTGGGCCGTGCCGGGCAAGCCGCTGCTGGGCGTCGGTGGGGCGATGGATTTAGCCTCTGGGGCCAAAAAGCTGATCATCACCATGACCCACGCCAGCCGCGAAGGCGAGGCCAAAATCGTGCCAGAATGCACCCTGCCGCTGACCGCCCTGGGTGCGGTGGACATGATCATCACCGATCTGGCAGTGTTTGCCTTTGTGGACGGACAGCTGACGCTGCTGGAGCTGATGCCGGGGGTGACGCTGGCCGAGGTGGAGGGGAAGACAACGGCCGTATTTAGCAACGCCCTCGCCTAAAATTTAGAATCCACAGATTTCACAGATGGCACAGATTTTTGCTGGGCATTTGGGGACGCTGCGCGATCTTTTTTCAATAAAGCCAACCATCAAAACGGATTACCATGGCACCAACCATTCAAATTATCAACCGGGTGCTGCCCATTGTGCTGCTGCTGGCTCTGGGCTACGTCATTCGCACCCGCCGCTTTTTGAGCCACCTCACCATTGACGAGCTGCGCAAATTTGTCATCAACGTGACCCTTCCGGCCGTGCTCTTCATTTCTTTCCTGGAAATCGAGCTGAAATCGGCCTACCTGATCATTTTTGGGCTGATATTTGGCCTGTGCGTGCTGCTCTTTTTGTTGGGCCTGCTGCTCAAGCGGCAGCTAAAGATTGCCTATGACTATTTTCCATTTCTCACCACCGGGTTTGAGTACGGCTTGCTGGGTGTGAGTCTATTTGGCAGCGGCTACGGTCTAGAGCAAATTGGCACAATTGCCGTCGTAGACCTGGGGCACGAGATTTTTGTCTGGTTTGTCTTCTTGCCGCTGCTGCTGCTGAAACGCGACGGCCGTCAGAGCCTGGGCGGAATCGGCCGTTCGTTTGTGACCTCGCCGGTGGTCCTGGCCATCCTGACCAGCCTGGCGCTGAACCTGCTGGGAGCGGCCGACGCACTGCCCGCGCTGCCCGTCACCGGCGCGATCATAACCACGCTCAACTTCCTGGGCAGCCTCACCATCCCCCTGATTTTGCTGATTGTGGGCTACGGCATTGAGATTGATCGCCACGGCCTGCGCACGGCGTTATCGCTGGTAGCCCTGCGACTGGCGCTGCTGATTCCCCTGGCCATGCTCATCAACGTGTTTGTTATTCGCGGATTGTTGCAGCTGGATGGGTATTTTGAAGCGGCCGTTTTCACCCTGCTCATTTTGCCGCCACCGTTTATCGTGCCGCTGTACACCCGCCCCACGCTGCCGCTTGCCGAAAAACAAACGATCAACAACGTGCTGATCGTGCATACGCTGGTCACCATTGCCCTGTACATTGTCTACGTTGCCCTGAATCCGTTAAGCGGTTGAGCCTGGAGCTCAATACAGGCGCAGATCGAGGAAAAAGAGCACAATGTAGCCCAGCAGCAGGAGCAGCCAACCCACCAGCTGCACCATGTCTAAAAAGACAGCCCAGGAGACGGAAAAGTTGTCCTGTACCACCTGCAATATCGATTCCAGGCTTTCCAGCTTGGTTTTAACCGTCTGCTTCCACTCATCCATGTACAGCTCATCAATGACGGCGCGGTAGAGCTGGGCGGTGTACCAATCGCCAATCATCAGTAGCTCCTGGTCAATGCGTTCAAAATCAAGCAGCAGCGTCAGCCGCTCCTGGATGATTTGCTGCAAGGCGCGACGGGAGGCGCTGGGAAAGAGGCTGCGCCGACGGCGGCGGTGCAGATCGGTGCGCAGCGTTTCCAGCCGCTTTTCAATGCGCTGATCGATCATGCGGTAACGCAGCAGCTGGTAGTTGGCAATTTTGATCACCTCGATATCTGACTGGAAATCACCGTCCAACGCCATCACAATGCCACCTTCCCAATCCAAAATGGTCATGTCGCGCTCGGAGTAGCGCACCCGTGTGGCCAGCGTGGTCACCACATCATCGCGGCTGATGATTTCCCGCTGCGAACGCAAAAAGCGGGCCAGCTGCTGCGCCTTGTCCGTCACAAATTGGTCGATATTCACTTGCTCGCTAGACACCAGCAAAAGCACGTACTCTTCGTAGAGGCCGCTGTCGTAAACGGCCGTTGGCACCAATGTCTGCACCAATCCCGCCTTCAACCGATCTTTGAGCTGCAAGGATTGGCTGCTCAGCACATCCTTGAGCTGAAAGCGGCATTCCAGCACCTGAATTTCCCGCTCGTACAGGTACGCCTGCACCAAAATTTGGATGCCTTCGATTTGTACGGCCGTTGCCTCCAGCAGTTGCATATCCATATCGACTGGCTTAAAGTAAGGTGCATCCTTGAGCTTTTGCAGGGGCGTGGTGGGATGAGTAACGGCCGTTCCCAGGTGGGGAAAGGTAAACAAGTAACACA
>ERZ761607.5661-NODE-5661-length-10122-cov-3.974670_pt1 | contig 10122 bp, 6 predicted proteins | sample MGYA00511164_ERZ761607 | MGnify/ENA primary metagenome ERZ761607 (study PRJEB28899, sample SAMN02445080) | bioreactor sludge metagenome | biome: EBPR sludge | place: Australia: Brisbane, Thorneside Wastewater Treatment Plant | collected 2011-06-22 ...
AACAAGATCCTCAAGGACGTCATCGTGAAGTCCAAGACGATGGCGGGGTTCGACGCGCCCTACACGCCGGGCTGGGACTGCCACGGCCTGCCCATCGAGCACCAGATCGAGAAGAAGCACGGCCGGCACCTCGAGGGCAACGAGGCGAGGCGCCTTTGCCGGGCCTACGCGGCCGAGCAGGTCGAGCGCCAGAAGGCCGACTTCCGCCGCCTGGGCGTGCTGGGCGACTGGGACGCGCCCTACCTCACGATGGCCCCGGCCACGGAAGCCGGCGAGATCCGCGCGCTGGGCCGCATCGCGAAGACGGGCCTGCTCTACCGGGGCCTCAAGCCCGTCAACTGGTGCATCGACTGCGGGTCGGCCCTGGCCGAGGCCGAGGTCGAGTACGAGGACAAGACCTCCAGCGCGATCGACGTGGCCTTCGCCGCCGCCGATCCCGCGGCCATCGCCCGGGCGTTCGGCCTCGCCGCCGCGCCGGCGAAGGCATCGGCCGTCATCTGGACCACCACGCCCTGGACCCTGCCGGGCAACCAGGGCATCGCCGCGCACCCGGCGCACGCCTACGAGCTGGTCGATACCGCCCGGGGCGCCCTGGTGCTCGCGGCCGAGCTGCGCGAGGCGTGCCTCAAGCGCTACGGACTCGACGGAACGGTGCTCGGGCGCTGCGAAGGGCAGGCCCTCGAGGCTCTCGCCTTCCGCCATCCGTTCGAGCCGCGCACCGTGCCCGTCGTGATCGGCGAGCACGTGACGCTCGAGGCGGGTACGGGCCTGGTGCACACCGCGCCGGCCCACGGCGTCGACGATTTCATCGTGGGCGCGAAGTACGGCCTGCCCGTGGACCAGCCGGTGGACGATCGCGGCCGCTTCAAGGCGGGCGTCGCCCATTTCGCGGGGCTCGCCGTCCGCGAGGCCGAAAAGCCCATCCTCGAGCGGCTCGAGGCCGAGGGCGCCTTGCTCAAGCTCGCCCCCCTCAAGCACAGCTACCCGCATTGCTGGCGCCACAAGACGCCCATCATCTTCCGCGCGACCACGCAGTGGTTCATCGCGATGGACCGCGCGGGCGAGGACGGCACGACGCTTCGCGAGCGCGCGCGGCGCGCGATCGACGCGACCGCCTTCTACCCGGCCTGGGGCAAGTCCCGCATCGAGGCCATGATCGCCGGCCGGCCCGACTGGACGCTCTCGCGCCAGCGCAACTGGGGCGTGCCGCTGCCCTTCTTCCTCGACCGCGAGACGGACGCGCTCCACCCGGAGACCGACCGGCTCGTCGAGGAGGCCGCACGTCGCGTGGAGCAGGGCGGCGTCGAGGCCTGGTTCGCCGCCACCTGCGGGGACTTCGGCGTGGACGGCGAGAAGTACCGCAAGCTCACCGACACGGTGGACGTCTGGTTCGATTCGGGCACCACCCACTTCACGGTGCTCCGGGGCCTTTCGGGCCAGAAGTGGCCGGCGGACCTCTACCTCGAGGGCTCGGACCAGCACCGCGGCTGGTTCCAGTCGAGCCTGCTCACGGGCTGCGCGATGGAGGGCCGCGCGCCCTACGACGCGCTGCTCACCCACGGCTTCGTCGTGGACGGCCAGGGTCGCAAGATGTCGAAATCCCTGGGCAACGTGATCGCGCCGCAGAAGGTCTCCGACACGCTCGGCGCGGAGATCATCCGGCTGTGGGTGGCCTCCAGCGACTACTCGGGCGAGCTCTACCTGTCCGACGAGATCCTGAAGCGCGTCGTGGAGAGCTACCGACGCATCCGCAACACGCTGCGCTTCCTGCTCGCCAACACCGCGGATTTCGACCCGGACCGGGACCGGCTGCCGCCCGATCGCTGGCTCGAGATCGACCGCTACGCCCTCGCGATGGCGCGGGACCTGCACGAAGCCTGCGCGGCCGACTACACGCGCTACGAGTTCCACCTCGTGGTCCAGCGCCTGCAGACCTTCTGCTCCGAGGACCTCGGGGGATTCTGGCTCGACGTGCTCAAGGACCGCCTCTACACCTCGCCGCGCGAGAGCGAGGCCCGGCGCTCGGCCCAGTCCGCCCTGCACCACGTAACGCAGGCGCTGCTTCGACTCATGGCGCCGGTGCTCTCCTTCACGGCGGAAGAGGCCTGGGAGGTCCTGAATCCCGGGCGCGACGACAGCGTCTTCCTCCATCCGTGGGCGGGCGTGCTGCCGCCCCAGGCGGGCGAGGACGGCCTTCGCGCCAAATGGAAGCGCCTTCGCGAGATCCGCGCCGAGGTGATGCGCGAGCTCGAGTCGCTTCGCGCCGCGGGCGGCATCGGTTCGTCGCTGCAGGCCGAGGTCGAGATCGCCGCGCCCGAGGGCGACCGGCTCCTGCTCGAGAGCCTCGGGGAGGACCTTCGCTTCGTGATGCTCACCTCGACCGCCGCGGTGACGACGGGCGAAGCCCTCGCCGTGCGCGTCGTCGCGAGCACCCACGCGAAATGCGAGCGCTGCTGGCACTACCGCGACGACGTGGGCGCCGATCCGCGCCACCCGGGCGCCTGCGGGCGTTGCGCCTCGAACCTCTCGGGCCCCGGGGAGACGCGGCGCCATGCCTGAGCGCGCCTTTCCCTGGCGCTGGCTGGGCCTCGCGGCCGCGGTGATCGCGGCCGACCTCGCCACCAAGGCCTGGGCGAGCGCGAGCCTCAAGCCCGGCGAGCCCCTGGTGGTCACGCCCTTCTTCAACCTCGTGCTCGTCCACAATCCGGGCGCGGCCTTCAGCTTCCTCGCGGGGGCGGGCGGCTGGCAGCGATGGTTCTTCGTCGCGGTGGCCGTGGCGGTGTCCGCCTTCCTGCTGCACCTGCTGCGGGGCGCGGGGAGCAACCGCCTGCTCGCGCTCGCGCTCTCGCTCGTTCTCGGCGGGGCGCTGGGCAACCTGTGGGACCGGCTCACGCTCGGCCACGTGGTGGATTTCGTGCAGCTCCACGCTTCGGGCTGGTACTGGCCCGCCTTCAACGTCGCCGACTCGGCCATCACCGTGGGCGTCGTCCTGCTGCTCTGGGACGGCGTGCGGGAAAGCCGGGCGGCCCGCCGCGCCCCGGACGGCGGCGCCAGAACCGGATCCTGAAGCCATGGCCGATTCCACCGAGATCCTCCTCGCCAATCCCCGCGGCTTCTGCGCCGGCGTGGACCGCGCGATCGCCATCGTGGAACGCGCGCTCGCCACCCACGGCGCGCCCATCTACGTGCGCCACGAGATCGTGCACAACAAGTTCGTCGTCGAGGACCTGCGCGCCAAGGGCGCCGTCTTCGTCGAGGCCCTCGCCGAGGTGCCGGCCGGCGGCACCGTGATCTTCTCGGCCCACGGCGTTTCGCTCGCGGTCCGCGCGGAGGCCGAGTCCCGGGGCCTCAGGGTCTTCGACGCCACCTGCCCGCTGGTCACCAAGGTGCACGTCGAGGTCGCCAAGATGCGCGACCAGGGCCGCGAGGTGGTGATGATCGGCCACGAGGGGCACCCGGAAGCCGAGGGCACCCTGGGGCAGGCGGACACCGGGATGTACCTGGTGGAGACCGAGGAAGACGTCGAGCGGCTTCGCGTCGCGGAGCCCGGGCGCCTCGCCTACGTGACCCAGACGACGCTCTCCATGGACGACGCGGCCCGGATCGTCGCGGCCCTCAAGCGGCGCTTTCCCGCGATCGTCGGGCCGAAGAAGGACGACATCTGCTACGCCACGCAGAATCGCCAGGACGCGGTGAAGATCCTCGCGCCGAAGTGCGACGTGGTGATCGTCGTGGGCTCGCCCAACAGCTCCAACTCCAACCGGTTGCGCGAGGTGGCGAAGAACCTCGGCCGCGAAGCCTACCTGGTGGACCGGGCGGAGGAAGTGCGTGCCGAGTGGGTGGCGGGCAAGCGCACCGTGGGCGTGACGGCCGGCGCCTCCGCGCCCGAGGTGCTGGTGAAGGACGTGCTCCGCCGCCTGGAGGAACTGGGGGCCGCGCGCGTGCGCGAACTCGAGGGCATCCGGGAATCGGTCACCTTCCCGCTGCCCAAGGGCCTCACGGCCCCCGCCGCCGACGACTGACCGGCCCTACGCCCCCGGCATCGCGGGCCCGGAGCCGCCCTTGGGCGGCTGGTAGCCGGGCCGGGGCGGATCGTAGCGCGCGTCGCGCTTGGTGCCGATGCAGCGGGGCTTCGGCCCGGAGAAATCCATCCGGAAATCGGGCGCGCAACGGCGGATGCACCACGCGTCCTTCATGACCTCGGTCTTCATGCAGGTGTCGAGGCCCGTGCGCATGCGCTGCTGCGGCTCGTAGCTGGGCATCTGGGCCGCCGCCGCGGCCGGCAGGCCGGCCGCGAGGGCGACGAGGGTGGCGCGCACGATCATCTTCATGGCGCTCACCGCTGGATCAGCTCGCGCCAGGAGATGCGCCGCGCCGCGCCGCCGCCGCCGCCCGTGTTCACGGCGAACGGCGTCTTGGTTCCCGTGGCGCCCGTCGCGATGCCCTTGAAGACGCCGGAGGGCAGCCGCACGACCACGAGACCCACCGTGATCTGGCCGGTGAACTTCTGGGCCACCGCGCCCAGGGCCGCGGATTCCACGTAGGTGCCGTTCTTGTAGTTGAACTGGTACACCCAGCTGTCGCCGCCCACCGCGCAGGCGCTCTGGCCGGGGACGTTCGTCACCACGAGCAGGGTGCCCTGGACGAGCTGCAGGTCGAGGTTCACGCGCTCGCCCGGGGAATCGTTGCCCGGGTTGAAGTCGACGAACCAGCCGTCCTGCGTGGCCCAGGTGACCGTGTTGTTGCTCGTGGTGCGCGAGGTGTCGCTCACCACCAGGATGTTGTTCTGCACGACGTTGCCGGTGCGGAAGTTGCCGTAGGAGGCGCCCCGGTCCTTGATCGCGTAGAGCGACTGCTGGTAGGCCCACTGGTTGGGCGGGGTGAGCGAGGCCGGATCCACCAGGTCGTCCAGGCCCAGGTAGCGTCCCGTGCCCACGTACACGACCGGGTAGCCTTCGATGAGCGCGAGCTCCGGGCGCGAAGTGATGGACTGGCGCTTGCCGCCGGGATCTCTCAGCTCGGCGAGCTTGGAGACGGACGGGGTCGCGCCGCCCGTGAAGTCGAACTTCCACAGGTTGCCGTACAGGTCGCCGCCGTAGACGAACTTGCCCGTGTTGTCGATGTTGAAGTTGTCCGCGAAGGCGCTCAGGTGATTGAGGCCCGAGGGCGTGATCGTGTCGCCCGCGCCGGTGTCGACCTTGCTCAGGATCGCGCCGGTGATGATGTCCACGACGTAGAGGTAGCCGCGCCCGGTGCCCGGCGAGACGTTGTTGAGCCCCGAGGACAGGATCGCCACCCACTTGCCGTCGCTCGGCCGCTTCGTGATCACGGGGTTGCCGTGGGTGAAGCCCATGTCCGGGTCGCTGACGGCGCAGACCGTGGAATCGTGGCAGATCTCCCAGAGCACCTTGGGCGCGGCGGGCGTCGTCACGTCGAGCGCGTAGTAGCCGCGGCCGCCGGAACCGAAGCCGGCCACCAGCACGGTCTTCCAGCCGCCGCCGGCGAAGACGTCCATGATTTCCGGCGAGCCGTCCACCGTGAACTCGTGGGCGACCGACCAGTTCTGCTTCGCGATGCGGTGCATGCGCGGCATCGTGATGCGCGGGACGTAGGCCCAGAGCTCCTGGCCCGTGTCTCCGTTCAGGGCGTGCAGCATGCCGTCGTTGGCCGCGATGAAGAGCGTCGGCGTGCGCGCGGCGTAGGCGATCTTGAAATCCGCGTAGGTCGGCGTCACGGCGTCGGCGAAGTTGAAGCGCGGGGCCGACAGGAAGGCCGGCGTCGCGTTGACCGGGTCGCCCAGCACGTGGTCGCGGGCACGGAAGGGCGAGGTGGTCTCGGGGTTCGTGAAGACCTCGTCCTGGCGCCAGCCGCGAAGCCACCCCACCAGCCGGCTGCCGTTGTTCGCGACCGCCTTCTGGGACGCGGTGAGCAGCGCGCACTGGGAGAACATCGCGCACTTGTTGTCGAAGTAATCGCGCTCGGCCGCGATGCCCGCCGTGGCGGACGAGGACAGGTTGGCGTACAGGAAGTCCTTCTTCTTGCCGCCGGCCGACTCGTCGATCGTGAAGATGTTGCGCGAGTCGCCGCCGTGGTGCGCCCGTCGAGAAGCGCCTGGGCCGACCAGACGACGGCCGGCAGCACGTTGCCGGAGGTGGTGTCGATGCGCTGGGCGACGATCTCGCCGTCCCACTTCACGGTACGGAAGGTGGAGCTGTAGATGAAGTTGTCCGTCTCGGTGATGTTCGGGCTGGACGTCGCGGACGCCGCGGCGGCGGCCGTCTGGATGTTCAGGGCGGCGAGCGCCTCCTGCAGGCCCTGGGCCAGGGAGTTCGGGTCGCTCGCGCTGAAGTACTTGCCGCGACCGTTCACGGCGGCGTGCCACAGGTCGTCGAGGGTGCTGGGTGCGTTGGACGCCGGGACCGGCCAGTTGCAGGTGCCGGTGGTCCACGAGCAGGCGTTGTTGGTGCCCGCGCGGATCTTCGCGAAATCGCCGTCCGTGGCCGACTCGTAGTCGGACCGGTAGTCCATCAGGCCCTCGACGCCCAGGCCGAGCGTGAAGGTGACCATGTGCTGGGCCGGGTTCTGGTCGCGCTCCGTGGTGGGCACGTTGTTCTGCGCCACCGTGCCGCTCGTGCGCAGGTCGCTCTTGTAGTAGTAGGCCGCGACGTCCGCGAGCGTGTTGGATGCGCTCGCGAGACCGCCGTCGTAGGCGCCCCAGGCCCGCGTCGTGAAGCCGGAGTTGGCGTTGTCCTGGTTGCCGATCGACGTGAAGTTGTCGTTCCAGTAGCCGTCCGTCGTGAACAGGGCGAAGTTCTGCTGGCACGAGTACTCGATCGGATCCTGCGGCATGCCGCTGTTGATGCCGTCGGTGATGCCGGCGTAGTGGCGGCCGACGCGGTGGAGCGCCGTCCGGTTGGGCGTGCTGCCGTTCGTGGACTGGTTGTAGAGCTTCGTGTACCAGGACAGGCGCTGGCCCGAATCGAACTTCGCGATGGGCTGGTACTTGCTCGAAGTCACCGGGTTGTTGGGGTTGATCGTGATGAAGCCGATGCGGAATCGGTCGTCGATCGGCAGGAACGCCCGGCCCGTCGCGGTCTTCATGAGCGCCATGCGGGTGCGGTAGTAGGTCCACCAGTTGGCGAAGTTCTGGATCTCCTCCGCGTAGGTGCAAGAGGTGGCCGCGGCGCAATCCGTGCGCACCGACGAGGGTCCCTTGGGATAGGTACCCGTGGCGGCCACGATGTCCACGCGCTGGAAGCGGCCGTAGCGCGGATAGGGGTGCGTGCTGCGGTCGTATTTCTTGCGGCAGCGCGGCGTTCCGGCGGAGTTGCCGGAGACCACGGCGGAATTCGTGGCGTCCGCGGCGGTGCGGCACCAGCGCAGGGGTGCCTCGATGGTGTTGGGCGCGCCGGGCGAGATGCCCGCGGCCGTGGCGAGCACGCAGTTGACCAGGTTGGCGTCGCTGCAGAACTCGTGCGGCGTGATCCGGAAGTAGTGGGCGTTGGACGTAGTGACACGGATCTTCTTGAAGAAGGCCGTCGTCGGCAGGCCCACGTTGGTGCCGGTGCTCGCCCAATAGAGGAAGTAATTCGGCTGCCCCCCGAGGTACGGACTCACGTTGTGGATGCCGTTGCGGCGGCACTTGGTCGGGTCGTTCAACTGCGCGGCCGACGGCGAGTTGACGTTGCAGTAATAGACCTCGGTGAAGCCGTTCACCAGGTTCGTGCTGCCGCCACCCAGGTACGCGTCGTTGCTCGCGTTGTTGGGATTGGCGTTGCCCAGGCTCGTGCCCGTGGAATCCAGGCCCGGCGTGTACGTGATGTCGGGGTTGTACCAGATCTTGTTGAAAAGGGCGGCGTAGAAGGGCGCCTCGCCGTAATCCGCCGGGGCCGTGTTGTCGGCCACGTCCGGATCGTCCTGCGTGTTGCCGCACTGGAAGCCGTTGGTCCCGGTGCCGCCGGGGCCGGAGCAGGACGTGCTGGTGCACCGCTTGCAGTTCTTGAGCACGTCGCCGCTCGAGGTGCGGAAGATCTGGTCCGGCATGTAGTTCCAGGCCATGGACCCGGAATCGTCCAGGATGTACATCAGGTTGGGCAGCACCGCGTCCGAGGGCGAGTTGGCGAGCGGGACCTGGGCGAGGTCCGCGATCTCGGCGACGGCGACGCGGGCGGGCAGGATCGCGGCGGCCGCGACGAGCGCGGCAGCGGCGAATCGACGGACGAAGGGCGCAAGTCTCATGCGGATCGCTCCTGGGGGGATCGCGGGCGCTAGATGCCGACCAGCACGCTGGTCTGGATCACGCTCACGGTGTTTCGCGGGCCTTCGACCCGCGTGGTGATGCGGTAGTAGAGCTGGGGGGTGCCGATGAACTGCGGCGCGCCGACGGCCATGCTGCCGCCGGAGGCCGCCGCGCTCGCGGCGTAGTAGAGGGCGCACTGGTTGGCCACGCCGGCGACGGCGCCGTTGTAGGGCGTGTCGGGCAGCGTGCACATGCGGTGGATCACGTAGCGGACCACGTTGCCGGACGCATCGGGCGCGCCGCCGTTCAGGGCCACGGACTGCGCCCAGCTGTCGGCGAGGAACCAGTCGGGCTCGGCGACCGGGCGCGACGAGAAATAGCCCTGGCCTTCGTTGGTCGTCTGGAGCGTGGGGCCGGCGCTGTTGGTCTGCAGCCAGCGGGTGGCTTCCTGGGTGCCGCGGTCGGCCACCATGATGGCCGCCTGCTTGAAGGCCATGTTGCCGGCGACGATGGTGCCCGTGTCGACCGAGCGCATGAGGGCGACGCCGGCGAGCGACATCGCGACCAGCACGATGAGCGCGATGAAGAGCACGAGGCCCTTCTCGCGGCGGGGCAGGATGCGGGCGGCGCGGTGGCGGTGGGAGATCGGGGATTTCATCGGATCCATCCGTCAGGCGACCTGGGGGAACCAGACCATGTTGCGAAGGGGCACGACGACCTCGAACGCGCGATAGCGGTAGCAGCGCCACTCGTTCGCGTCGGCGAAGGCGGCCTGCACGTCGAGGGGCGTGCCGGGCGGCGACGCCCCCGGGGCCGGTGCCACCCAACGCGGGAAGGTGGTCGTCGTCTCGCACAGGCCCGTCGCGGGATTCGGACGTTCGGGCGTCACGCTGCGCGAGGTGATGACCAGGCGGACGGCGATGACGCGGGACCAGTCCACGGCCGTCGCCGCGGCCGGCATGCTGTCGGACCACTGGTCCGTGTTGGTGCCGAGCGTGACGGCGGCGTTGGACGGGGCGGTCATCGGAAGCTGGCCGTCGCCATTGCCGTCGTAGCCGTACTGCGCCTGCAGCTGCACGATGCCGTCCGACAGGACCGCCGTCGCCGTGGGCACGCCCGGCGTGAGGCCGTTGATCGACACGAGCTGGCTGTTCTGGATGGCGTAGGTCACCACCGTGGGCGCGGCGCCCAGGTTGTAGAGACGCCCGCCGGTGTTCGTCGCGGGGTTCCACGCGCCGTACGACACGTCGTTGGGCGGCGGCAGGCCGCCCGGGCGGTTGAACTGGGTCGGGACGTTGGCGCCTTCGCTGTTGGTGTAGTTGCCGCTGTTGTGGATCACGTTGTCCGACAGGCCCGGCGTGCCCGGCACCCCGCTCACCTGGGCGAGCGAGCAGTCCTTGCCGTTCTCCGCGGCGACCACGAGGTCCCCTTCGCGGAAGCCGAAGCGGTTGTCCACCTTGTAGTTGGCCGCCGGGCTCGGCATCGACTGGAGCATCTTGGCCGGGGCGGTGAAGAGGTCGGAATTGCCGAAGGCGATCCGGATCTGGTCCGGCGCGCCGCCCACGCCGTTGATGATCTCCACGGGCACCAGGCGGAAGTTGAAGCCGGCGCCGCCGGGTTCGTACCAGCCGTTGATGCGGCAGCCCAGGAGCGCCATGTGATTCAGGCCGTAGCCGGCCATGCGCAGGTCGCGCTCGATCTGGAAGAGGCTGAAGCCGCCGTTCTGCTGGGCGTCGCTCGCACCGGTCGTGGTGCGCTTCTGGCCTTCCGAGACGGCGAAGACCTGGAAGATGATGACCGTGGCGACGAGGGCCACGAGCGTGCCCACCATCAGCTCGACGATGGTGAAGCCGGATTGCGATCGGGACGGGGCGGTTCTCATG
>ERZ761607.5662-NODE-5662-length-10120-cov-4.070840_pt1 | contig 10120 bp, 8 predicted proteins | sample MGYA00511164_ERZ761607 | MGnify/ENA primary metagenome ERZ761607 (study PRJEB28899, sample SAMN02445080) | bioreactor sludge metagenome | biome: EBPR sludge | place: Australia: Brisbane, Thorneside Wastewater Treatment Plant | collected 2011-06-22 ...
TCCCCAGATAGGCCCAGGGCAGCGGGCGTCCTGCGGCGGCGTGCAGGAGGCAGGCCAGCGCCACGCCCAGCCCGTAGACCGCGATCCCCGAGGCCATCAGCCCCGCGAGGTCCGCCCGCCTTGCGGCCAGTGCGGCCATCAGCCCGATGGTGAGCAGCATCGCGCCGATCAGCCGCGAGGTCAGCGCATCCGCAGGCCAGAGCCAGAGCGCGGCGACCGGCCCCGCGGGCCAGGCGAACAGCGCGAGGCCCCAAAGCAGGAACAGCGCCGCCGCCACGGTCCAGAGCCACCGCTGCGGGCTGGCGGGACCGGGCCGGGCGACCGGGATCCGTGCCAGCCCCGCCAGCGCGGCGAGGCCCAGCCCGCCCGCGATGGTGACAAAGCCCCAGACGACCGGTGCCTGCCAGTCCAGCCGGTCGGCGTGCAGGATCAGGATGACCCCCACCAGCGGCACCAGATAGAGGGTGAGCATGGCCATCAGGGCGCGCAGTCGCGGCGACTCGGGTCGGGCCATCACCTGGACGCCAACCGTGGCAAAGGCCAGCCCCGCGACGGCCAGGAACCGGAACGCCAGCGGGGCGGGCGTCCAGGCAAAGCTGCCCGGGATGCCTGCCCACCAGAAGGGCGCGCCGATCACGCCGCCCGCCGTGGTCGCCGCCAGCGTCAGCCGGACCCATGGCGGCCAGTCGGCAAGCTGCCGCGTGAAGAGGCGCAGCAGCAAGGCCACGGCGCCGATCAGCAGGGCCAGCGCCAGCAGGTATGGGGCGAGGTGGGACTGGGATTGCGGCATTGGCGCCTCGGGGTGAGGCGCCGAGGCTGCGCGCCCGCGGCGATTCGCGCAAGTGCCGCGCCCCTTGCCTTCGGGATGGCGCTGGCCCAAGACGGGGAAACCCCGAAGGTCCCATGACCCCCGCAGCCCGCCAATCCGCCGCCATAGACATTCTGGACCGCTGGCTGGGCGGGCAGGCGCTCGAGGCTGCGCTGACCCAATGGGCGCGCGCCAGCCGCTTTGCCGGCTCGGGCGACCGCGAGGCGGTGCGCGATCTTGTGTTCCGGGCGGTGCGCCAGCGCCGGTCGCTGGCGGCGTTGGGCGGGGGCGAAAGCGGGCGGGCCCTGCTGTTGGGCATGGCGCGCGCGGACGGGCAGGGGATCGAGGGCTGGACCGGACAGGGCCACAGCCCCGCGCCGCCGACCCAGGCCGAAGCGGCGCTGCTGGCCACTGCGCCCGCCGGATTGCCGCGCAGTGTCGCGCTGGATTGCCCGGACTGGCTGTTGCCATTGTTCGACGCGGCCCTGCCCGGGCAGGCGGACGCGGTGCTGGAGCGGATGCGCCAGCGCGCCCCGGTCTTCGTGCGGGTCAATGCCGCGCGGGCGGGTGTCGCCGAGGTCAGCGCGGAACTGGCCCGGGACGGGATCGCGACGCGGCCGTGTCCCCTCGCGCCCCATGCGCTGGAAGTCACGGAGAACGCACGAAAATTGCGCGGCACGCCGGCCTTTGCGCAGGGCCGGATCGAACTGCAGGACGCGGCCAGCCAGGCCGTCGCCCACCGCTTTGCCAAAGCCGTGGGGCCCGGCGAGGCGCTGGATTATTGCGCCGGGGGCGGAGGCAAGGCGCTGGCGCTGGCGGCGCTGGGCCTCAGGGTCAGCGCGCATGACGCCAACCCCGGGCGCATGGCAGACCTGCCTGCCCGCGCCACCCGTGCGGGCGCGGCGATCACGGTGGTGAAGGGCGCGCCGCGGGGGCAGTGGCGGGCAATCCTGGCCGACGCGCCCTGCTCGGGCTCGGGCAGCTGGCGCCGCGCCCCCGAGGCGAAATGGACCTTTACCCCGGAGCGTCTTGCCGAATTGACCCGCGTGCAGGACGACATCCTGCAGCGCTGCGCCGCGCTGTGCGCGCCGGGTGGGGTGCTGGGCTATGCGACCTGCTCGGTTCTGGAGGTGGAAAACGAGGCGCGCGTGACCGCCTTCCTTGGCCGCCATCCGGACTGGAACCCGGCCGGCGTACTGCGGCTGTCGCCTCTCGATGGCGGGGACGGGTTCTTTCTGGCGCTGCTGCAAAGGACCTGAGGCGCGCAAATCGGGTTGCAGTTACAACCTATGGTGGTATCGTGAGCGTGTTAACCAGCCCTTAACCTGCCGGGATCACACTCAGACCGATGCTTTCGTCGAAAGAACCGACCGAACCGCCCAGGACCGAAGCGACCAGGATGCCAGCCGACGCAGCCCTCTCCACGCCGCCCGCCGCCGTCGGCCTTGGCCTGCGCCCCTCGCTGACGCTTGCCGCGCTGGCGCTTGGGGCCGTCGGATTGGGCTGCGTCGCCCTGGGGTTGGCCTGGGTCGGCTTTGCCAGTGGCGCGATGATCGTCGCCACTTCGGCAATCACCATGGCCCTGGTCGGCGGGGCGCTCGCCCTCGCGCGGCGGATGGCCCGGCACCGGCGTGACCGCTCGGCGGGCCTGCTCGCGCAGGCCTTCGCGCATGACCCTGACGCGGTCTGCGTGACCGATCGCAGCGGCAGGGTCAGCGCGGTCAACCTGCGCGCCGCCGATTGCCCCCAGCCCGAAATGCGGCTGCGCGGCTGGTGCGTCGATCCCGGTCAGGTCGTGGCGGCTGTGCTGGCCGAGGTTGGGGTGTCAGGCCATGCAACACGGGAATTTCGAAGGCAAGACAATGGATTGCGCATCAGTGCCCATGCCGCCGAGGGCCTTCGCGATGTGGTGATCTGGCGGTTCAGCCCCGTCGCCCAATCCGGGCAGCGGACGATCGACTCGCTGGGCTTGCCCATCGTCAGCCGGGAGGGGGGCGAGATCGTCGCCAATGCCGCCGCGCGCGCGCTGATCGACCTCGACAGCCCTTCGGGGCGGGCCGTCATCGACGCGGCGCTCGACGGGACGGGCGAGGTCACGCTGGCAGATGGAACCCAGCTTCTGGCGGTGGGCACGGCCTCGCGCGATGGGCCCCTGGATGTGGTCCTCCTTCCCGCCAGGACCGGGCTGGCCGCCGGAACGCGCGCGCTTGGGCCCGGGACTGACTTTGACGACATTCCGGTGGCCTTGGCCAACCTGTCGTCCGACGGGCGAATCACCGGCACGAATCGCCTTGCGCGCCTGCTTCTGGGATTGTCGGTGGGCGAGCCGCGCTTTTTCTGGGAGGTGGTCGAGGGGTTGGGGCGCCCGGTCTCCGACTGGCTCGAGGATGCGCGCGCCGGTCGCGCGCTCGGTCGCCCCGAGGTGCTTCGGGCCACGCTCACCGGTCAGGAGACCTTTGTCCAGATCATCCTGCGCCGGGGTATCGACGGCGCGCTGGTGGCGGTGATCTCGGACGCGACCGAACTGAAATCGCTCGAGGCCCGCTTTGTCCCGAGCCAGAAGATGCAGGCAATCGGACAACTGGCCGGCGGAATTGCGCATGACTTCAACAACCTGCTGACCGCCATTGCCGGGCATTGCGATCTGTTGCTGCTGAACCGCGACCGGTTCGATCCGGATTATGACGACCTGCTGCAGATCCACCAGAATTCGAACCGCGCCGCGGCGCTGGTCCGCCAGTTGCTGGCCTTCTCGCGCAAGCAGACCCTGAAGACCGAGGTCCTGACCCTTGAAAGCCTGCTCGAGGACCTGACGCATCTGCTGACCCGGCTGGTCGGCGAACGCATCTCGCTGGTCCTCGACCATGACCCGGATCTGGGCGCGATCCGCGCCGATCGTCGCCAGCTTGAACAGGTGATCATGAACCTGGTGGTCAACGCGCGCGACGCGATGCCGATGGGCGGGGTGATCCGCATCGAGACCCGCGCATTGCAACTGGGCGCCGAAATGGAATACGGGCGCGCCCGCGTTCCTGCGGGCACCTACGCGCTGATTCGCGTGATCGACCAGGGCATCGGGATCCCTGCCGACATCGTCGACAAGATCTTCGAGCCCTTCTTCACCACCAAGAAAGTCGGCGAGGGGACCGGGCTCGGTCTTTCGACGGCCTATGGCATCGTCAAGCAAATGGGCGGCTTCATCTTTTGCGACAGCGTCGAAGGGTCGGGGACGACCTTTTCGCTGTATTTCGCGCTGGCCGATACCGCCTCATCGCGCGCGGCGAGCGCCCCGGGGCTGCCGCCGCCGCCCCCCGGCAGTGTCGAGGTCCCGGTACCCGTTGCGCGCCCGGCCCCCCGCACCGCGCCGCGCCAGACGCCAGCGGCCGAGGTTGCGGCAGGGTCGGGTCGCGGCCGCGCCGTCCTTCTGGTCGAGGACGAAGCCCCGGTGCGCGCCTTTGCCGCGCGGGCCCTGCGCCATCAGGGCTATCAGGTCTTCGAGGCCCAGGACGGCGAGCAGGCGCTGGAATTCCTCGAGGATCCGTCCGTCCAGGTCGACATCTTCGTCACCGATGTCATCATGCCGGGCATCGACGGTCCGGGCTGGGTCACGCAGGCGCTGGACCGCAGGCCCCAGACCCCGGTGGTTTTCGTCTCGGGCTATACCGAAGACACGCTCAGCGCCGCGCTGACCCGGATCCCGCGCGCGGTGTTTCTGGGCAAGCCTTTCTCGCTGGGCGACCTGACCGAAACGATCGCGCGGCAAATCGCCAGTTGACCGGAGACCCCGCTTTCGCGCGGCTCCGGCTGGCCGGATCGGGTCGTCCCCGGCGCCGCAGAGGTCGGTTGCGGTGCTTGCAATGGCCGGTTGCGCTGCTACGAGGGGCGAAAGCACCGTGAACTTCGGAAAACCATGATGACCGACCCCCTCGCCGCCCGCATCCGCCAGACCATCGACAGCAAGACCAAACCTCTGGGTGCCCTGGGCCGGATTGAGGACCTTGCGGCACAGATCGCGATGGTGCAGGGCAGCGTCGCCCCGGTGATGACCCGGTGCACGCTGACCATCTTTGCCGCCGATCACGGCATCGCCCACGCCGGGGTCTCGGCCTTTCCGCAGGTGGTGACGGGCCAGATGGTGCTGAATTTCCTCGCGGGCGGGGCGGCGGCCAATGTCTTTGCCCGGGTGAACGGGGTCGCGCTGCAGGTGGTCGATGCCGGTGTCGCGGGCGAGCCCATCGACCATCCGGCGTTGATCCGCCACCGCATCGCGCCCGGCACGGCGAATTTCCTCACCGGACCGGCGATGAGCGGGGAGCAGGCGCAACAGGCGCTGGCCGCGGGCCGCACCGTCGCGCGCGGGGCGGCGGGCGAGGCCTTGGCCTTTGGCGAGATGGGCATCGCCAACACCGCCACCGCGGCGGTGCTGGCCCACAAGCTGAGCGGCCTGCCGCTGGCTGACCTGGTCGGACGCGGCACCGGGCTCGATGATGCCGGCCTGGCGCGCAAACGTGCGATCCTCGAACAGGCGGCGGCGCGCACGGCAGACCTGACCCCGGACCAGGCGATGGCCGAATACGGCGGGTTTGAAATCGTCATGATGGCCGGCGCCATGCTGGAAACTGCCGCCTCGCGCCGCATCGTGCTGGTCGACGGCTTCATCGCCACGGCCGCCGCGCTGCTGGCGATCCGCCTCGAACCGGCGTCCCGCGCCGCGATGGTCTTCGCCCATGCCTCGCACGAGGCTGGCCACCGCGCGCTGCTGACCCATCTCGACGCCCGGCCCCTGCTGGAACTCGACATGCGGCTGGGCGAGGGGACGGGTGCGCTGCTGGCCTGGCCGATGCTGCGCGCGGCGGCGGCGATGATGACCGACATGGCCAGCTTTGCCGAGGCCGGCGTCTCGGGCAACGATTGAGCCGATGCGGGGCGCGCGCGCGGCACTGGTCTTTCTGACGCGGCTGCCCGGCGGACAGCTGGAGTCGCCGGATTTCGCCCGCGCCCCGGGCTGGTTCGGCGTGGTTGGCCTGGGGAGCGGCGTTGCGCTGGCCGGGGTCTGGACCCTTGCCAGCCTTGTCTGGCCGCCGCTCGTCGCGGCTCTGGCGACCGTTGCGGCGGGGCTTCTTCTGACCGGGGCGCTGCACGAGGACGGGCTGGCCGATACCTTCGACGGTCTCGGCGCGCAGCGCACGCGCGAGCGCGCGCTGGAGATCCTGCGCGACAGCCGGATCGGCACCTATGGCGCGCTGGCGCTGGGCATGGGGCTGGCCACGCGCGTTGCGGCGCTGGTCGCGCTGGGCCCCGTGGTGCCGGTCGCGCTGATCGCCGGGCAGGGGCTGAGCCGCGTTGCCATGACCCTGGCGCTGCGCCGCGGCCCCTATCTGCGCGCCGCCGGGGCGGGAAGCGGCATGACCGGGCCCCTGGGGACCGGTCGCTGGCCGCTTCTGGCCGCGACACTGGTCGCCCTCGCGCTCGGCCTCTGGGGGCTGGGCGGCGCGCTCATCGGCGGGTTGATCGGCCTGACGCTGGCCACGCTGATGCTGCGCCACTGGGCCCTGCGCCGCCTTGGCGGGATCACCGGCGACATCCTCGGCGCGATCCAGGTGCTGGGCGATCTCGGCTTTGTGCTGGGGGTGCTGGCATGGGGGTGATCCTGCTGCGCCATTCCCGGCCCGAGGGCGCGGCCGGCCTGTGTTACGGCCGCACCGACCTGCTGCCCGATGGCAGTCTCGCCGCCGAAATCGCCCGCCTCGCTGCCGAACTTCCGCCGGTGGCGCGCGTCGTCTCCTCGCCGCTGACCCGCTGCCGCCGACTGGCCGAAGGGCTGGCGCAAGCGCGCGCACTGCCCCTGAGCCTCGATCCCGATCTGATCGAGATGGACTTCGGTGCCTTGGAAAACACGCCCTGGGACGCGATCCCCCGCGCCGAACTCGACGCCTGGGCTGCCGATTTCCTTCACGCGCGACCCCACGGCGGCGAATCCGTCGCCATGCTTGCCGGGCGCACCCGGCGCGTGCTCGATGCCCTGTCCGGCCCCGAGCCGGGGCTGGCCGTCACCCATGCGGGCATCATCAAGGCCGCCCGCGCCGCCATCGGCGCCCCCGATCCCTGGCGCCATGAAACCCCGTTCGCAACCTGGATCACGCTGGATTGGCCATGTCGGTAACTCTTGTCCTCGGGGGGGCGCGGTCCGGCAAATCGGCGCTGGCCGAGCGGCTGACCGGCGCGGGCGGCGCCGATCCGGTCTATGTCGCCACGGCCGGGGCCTGGGATGACGAGATGCGCGCCCGGATCGCTGCCCATCAGGCTGACCGCGCCGGACAGGGCTGGCACACGATCGAGGCGCCGATCGACCTGCCCGCGGCTCTGGCCGCTGCGGGTGCCGCGCCGGTGCTGGTCGATTGCCTCACGCTCTGGCTGACCAACCTCATGCTGGGCGATCACCCGATCCTGCCCGCGACCGACCGGCTCGTCGCTGCCCTCGATCGCCCCGGCCCCACGGTTCTTGTCGCCAACGAGGTCGGCCTTGGCATAGTCCCCGAAAACGCCCTTGCCCGGCGCTTTCGCGACGAAGCCGGGCGGCTGAACCAGCGCATCGCCGCGCGCGCCGACACGGTGGTCTTTATCGCCGCAGGGCTGCCCCTGGTGCTCAAGGGGCAGATCTGACCCCCCCCTTTATTCCCACCACCGGTCGATGCGGGCGATGTCGTCATCGGACCAGCCCAGATGATGCGCCAGTTCGTGAACATAGACATGGGTGACCAGCGCCCCCAGCGTGACATCGCCACGCGCCGACCATTCATCGAGGATCGCCGCGCGAAAGAGCCAGATCACATCCGGCTGCACGGCCACGTCGAACAGCGATTTCTGCGTCAGCGGCACGCCGTCGTATAGCCCGGTCAGTTCCAGCGGGTCCTCGATCCCCAGATCGTCCAGCATCTCCTCGCTCGCCACCTCTGCCACCTGCACCGCGACCCCGCGCGCGGCCTCGGCAAAGGGGGCGGGCAGCGCGCGGCGCGCCGCATCGGCCAGCAGTTCGAGGTCTTCCAGTGACGGCGCCCGCATGCGCGCCCAGTTCACTCCGGCCATTCATCCCTCCCTGTCCTGCCTGTGATATGGACAAATCGCGGGCCTTGGTTCAATACCTCGCCCAACAGGAGAGCCCCGATGATCGTCACCCGCTTTGCCCCTTCGCCCACCGGCTGGATCCATGTCGGCAACCTGCGCACGGCGCTGATGAACTATCTCATCGCGCGCAAGAGCGGCGGGCAATTCATCCTGAGGCTCGATGACACCGATCAGGAGCGCTCAAAGCAGGAATATGCCGACGGGATCATGGCCGATCTCGACTGGCTGGGCCTGCATTGGGACCGGGTCGAGCGCCAGTCCGCGCGGCTGGAGCGCTATGCCGACGAGGCGGCAAGGCTGCGCGCCGCGGGGCGGTTCTATGAGTGTTTCGAGACGCCGGTGGAACTGGACCTGAAGCGCAAGAAGCAGCTGAACATGGGCAAGCCGCCGGTCTATGACCGTGCCTCGCTGGCGCTGGACGAGGCGGGCCGCGCCAAGGCTCGGGCCGAGGGGCGCGAGGGCTACTGGCGCTTCCTGCTGGATCAGCAGCGCATCGAATGGACGGACGGGATCCTGGGGCCGATCTCGATCGACGCCGCCTCGGTCAGCGACCCGGTGCTGATCCGCGCCGACGGGCAGGTTCTTTATACCTTTGCCTCGTCGGTCGATGACGTGGACATGGGGGTTACCCATATCGTGCGCGGCGCCGACCATGTGACCAACACCGCGACGCAGATCCAGATCATGCAGGCGATGGGGGGCACGCCGCCCGCCTTTGCGCACCACAGCCTGTTGACCGGGGCGCAGGGCGAGGCGCTGTCGAAGCGCCTGGGCACGCTGTCCTTGCGCGATCTGCGCGCGCAAGGCGTTGAACGCATGGCGCTTCTCAGCCTGATGGCCCGCCTTGGCTCGAGCCAGCCGGTCGAGCTGAAGGGCGATCTCGACGAGATCGCCGCCGGGTTCGACCTGTCGCAGTTCGGTGCGGCGCCGACCAAGTTCGACGCCGAGGACCTGTGGCCGCTGACCCGTGCGCATGTGCAGGCCCAACCCTATGAGGCGGTGGCCGATCGGCTGGCGGCGATGGGTGTCCCGTCCGCCATCGCGCCCGAATTCTGGGCGGTGGCGCGCGAAAACGTGACCCGGCTTGCGGATGCGAAGGGCTGGTGGGAATTGTGCCGCGACGGCGCGGCGCCGATGGTCGCGCCCGAGGATGCCGAGTTCATCGCCCAGGCGCTGACGCTGTTGCCGCCGCAGCCCTGGGGCGCCACCTCGTGGTCGGACTGGACCAACGCCGTCAAGGCCGCGACGGGTCGCAAGGGCAAGGGGTTGTTCATGCCGCTCAGGAAGGTGCTGACCGGGATGGAGCATGGGCCTGACATGGGGGCACTGATGCCGCTCTTGCAAAAGGCGCCGCATCTGGGGTGAGGAAAGGGGGCCATCCGGCCCCCTTGTCGTCAGTTCTTCGGGGCTCAGTTCTTGGTGGCTCAGTTCTTGGGGGCCTCGTCGCCCGCAGGCCCCTCGTAGGGGCGCACGAACTGGGCGTAACCCGGCGTGGTTCCGGCGACGAACCCCTCGTCAAAGCCATAATCGAACTCGGCCGCGGCATCATACCGGTGGCAGCGGGCTTCCTCGACGAAATAGCTGCCCTGCGGTTCGAATTGCCAGGCGCGGCAGGCTGCATCGGCGGCGCAAGCGGCCTCGCATTGCTCGGGCGTGCCGTCGGCGGGAAAGCTGATCGCGGTCAACGGCGCGGCCACGATGCCCAGATCGCGCCCCGTGGCCCAGATCTGCAGGCCCGCCTGGCGGGACGGCCCCGGATACCACGGGCCGCCCTGCCGGGCGTCGTCGGCGGGGGCGGGTTCCGGCGCGGGCGCGGGTTCGGGTTCAGGTTCTGGCTGGGGCGGCGGTTCGGGCGCTGCGGTCAGAGTCTGGGTCAGGGCCTCGGCCAGGGTGGCCGCGTCATTGGCCTGGACATAGCGCCCGCCGGTTTCCTCGGCGAGGCAGGCGACCTGTGCGCCTTCTTCGCGGCTCAGGCCAAAGCCCACGACATGCGCGGTGAAATTGACGCCCGACGATTCCAGTTCGCGCCCCAGGGCGCAGGGATCGGCCTCGCAGGTCTCGATCCCGTCAGTGACCAGAACGACGGTCGCCGGTTCCTCGGTGCTCCGCAGCGCCTCGGCCGCCTGCCGGACCGCCTCGGTCAGCGGCGTCTTGCCGAGGAAACGCATCGAATTGACTGCCTCTTCT
>ERZ761607.5664-NODE-5664-length-10117-cov-27.104651_pt1:0-7500 | contig 10117 bp, 6 predicted proteins | sample MGYA00511164_ERZ761607 | MGnify/ENA primary metagenome ERZ761607 (study PRJEB28899, sample SAMN02445080) | bioreactor sludge metagenome | biome: EBPR sludge | place: Australia: Brisbane, Thorneside Wastewater Treatment Plant | collected 2011-06-22 ...
CCGCCGTGCTGCGAACCCCCGCCGCCGCCCCCACCGCCACCGCCGTGTTGCGAGACGCCGCCTCCCCCCCCGTTTGGCGGCGGCAACATCAACGTCAACGTCAATGTGAACGCGAACTCGAACTCCAACGCCAACTCGGGCGCCAGCGCCGGCGCCCGCGCGGGAATCGGCGCTCGCGCCGGCAGCTTCTCCACCGGCGGTGGCGGCGGCGGTTCAGCCTATGTGACGGTGGACCAGCCCTATCCGACCACGATCAACGGCCTGATGGTCGAGGGCGCGCGTGTCCGGCAGGTCATTCGCGTGCCCTATGAGGCCCGGCGTCGCTGGGAGAAGCGGGTCGTCATCCGCGCCTTCTGCATCGATGACCGCAATGTACCGCATCCGGCTTCGCAGGTGCGTCCCGACCGGGACGTGGACGGCGACTATGAGGGGGAGCTGTATCGCTGCCTCGCCGGCACCTGGCTGCAGATCACCTGGGCTGAATACGAGGGCCATGTCGATTTCGGGCGCGGCGAAACGATGGACTGCCGCAAGGGCGAGGCCCTCTGGCACGGCCGCGGCGGCCGGATCGAGTGCAAGGCCCAGCGGGCCGAGCGCGAATGCAACGAACGCTCGCTGCTGCGCCGCTATGGCGCGGGCGTGAAGATCCTGACCTGGGTCCGCGAGGAGACCTATACGGAATACCGCGAGGAAGTGGTCGAGCAGGCCGGCTACGCCGTGCAGGGCGCGACGATCACCCTGGACGGCGGCGTCGGCGGTCGGGTTTTCTGACCAGCAGGTGAACCGGGCCGTTCAGCCGCGCGTCAGTCGCGGCGGCCCAGAGTGCGACCGTCGGCTCCGTCGACGATCCTGAGAAGCAAACTGGCCCCGATCCGCAAGGACCGGGGCCTTTTTTCGCCTATTGCGCCGGGGCCGCTGCGGCCGGGGCGACGGGGTTGTCGGAGACCGCCACACCGCGCCAGGCCGTGTCGGGCCGCAGATACTGACGCGCCGCCCGCTGGATGTCGGCCACGGTGATGGCCTCCAGATCGGAGATGTGGGTCAGGATCTGTTCGACGTCAGCCGGATTGGCGGCCACGCCGGACAGTTGGCCCAGCCAGTATTCGTTCCCGGCCTGGGTGCGCTTCAGCCGCTCTACCTCGGGCAGACGGGCCCGGTTCAGCTCGTCTTCCGTGATCGGCGTATCCCGGAGCGAGGCCGTGATGGCGTTCACGGCGTCGTAGAAGGCCGTGAAGGACTCAGGGCGAGTCAGCGCCTGGACGAAGATCGAGCCGTAGCCCGCGAAGGTGTCGGATGAACTCGCGCCGACCCCGGGGGAATAGGCGATGGCCAGCCGCTCGCGGATCTCTTCGGTGGCGCGCAGGCTCATGACCTCGCCGAGGATCTGGATCGTCCGGGCCTCCGTGCGGTCGACGACCGAGTCGGTGGTCGGCCAAGCGATGTAGGCCAGCCCCTGCTCGCCGGGGCCGGTGTGCTTCAGCACGACCGGCTCGGGCGTGCCGGCCGGGAAGCGTCGCTCGGTGGCGCCCGGCGCCGGCTGGGGCGCCGGGCCGCGAGCGGGCAGGGCTCCGAAGGTCGTTGAGACGGCGGCGATCGCGTCTTCCACCGTCACGTCGCCGACCACCGTCACGTCGATCGGGCCGGAGGCCAGACCAGCGGTGACGCCGCTGCGCAGTTGCTCGATCGTCCAGGAGCCAACCTCGGCAGCCGTCGGAAGCGACTCGCGCTTGTCGCCGCTGGCGAGAAGCTCGCCGGACTGGAGGGCGAAGGCGCCGCCCGGCGTGGCCATCTGCTGGGCGATGATCTGCGGGAACAGCGCCTGGATCTGCTGGAACGGCGCGGGGCGCAGGCCCGGATCGGTCAGATAGGCCGCCAGAACCTGCATCTGCAGGTTCAGATCCGCGGGCCGGGTGGCGCCCGACAGCTGCCAGGCGTCGCTGTCGGCGCTGAAGCCGACGCTGTAGATGCGGCCGCTGAGTACGCGGTTGATCTCATCTGCCGTGAGCCTGCCGAGTCCGCCCGACTGGAATACGAAGCCGGCGAAGGCCAGCGGGGTGGAGCGGTCGGTCGGCAGGGCCAGCTCGCCGATTCCGGTCCGAACACTGACCAGGATTTGCTCGTCACGGAAGGTGGTCGGCTTCACCGTCAGGCGCACGCCGTTCGGGAAGGTGACGACCGTGGCTCCAACAGCGGTCAGTTCGGTACGGTCTGTCGGGGCCGACGCGGGACCGAAGTTGGCGTAGGGCCAGTCGAGCTGCGCCTGGGCGGCAGGGGCCGCGACCGGCGCTTGACGCGAGGCCTCGAGCGCGGCGGTGACGGCATCCGCCCCGCCTTCGATCTCGACCGGGGTGATGACGAGGATCACCGGGCCCTGTCCTTCAAAGACAGGCGGCAGGACGCTGTTCACCTGCGCCGCCGTCAGGCCTTCGACGGCCTGGTTGAACAGGGCCAGGTTTGTCGCCGGGGCGGTGAAGACAGTCTGGTTGTTCGCGGCGTTCAGCAGGCCATTGACCAGACCCGGCGTGGTACGGGTCGCGGCGGCGGCGGCGGCGTTCTCCAGCGCCGTGCGGGTGTCGGTGATCTCGCGCTGCAGTTCGGCGTCCGATACGCCGAACTGGACCAGACGGCGCTGTTCCTGTTCGATCGTCTCAAGCGCGCGCTGCCAGCCGCCCGGATTGAAGGTGGCGTTGATCCCGCCGATCTCCAGACTGTCCACCACGGTCGAGCTGGACGCGCCGGCGGCGATGATGGGGGCGTTGTCCTGACGGGAGATTTCCCCGAGGCGACGGTTCAGCACGGCCAGACCAAGGTTCCGGATCAGGTTCGAGCGGCGCTCGGCGACGGTGTCCGGGTCCAGATCGGGATCGCGGACCCAGTTGAGCTGGATCGATGACTGGATGCCGGGTTCGACCAGAATGCTGGTCTGGGGTCCACGCGGCTGGACCGTGCCCAGATCGGGCTCCGGACCGTCGGCGGCCTTCGGCTCCCAGCTTTCGAAGGCCGCGCGGATCTTGCCTTCCATGACATCAACGTCGAAGTCGCCGACGGCGATGAAGGTCGCCCGGTTGGGACGGTAGTAGGCGTGATAGAATTCGACGAACCGTTCGCGCGGCGCGGTGCGGATGATGTTCAGGTCGCCGATCGGAAAGCGGTTGGACAGACGCTGGCCCGGAGCCAGCAGCGCCAGCTGCGCCTTGGCGGAGCGGAGGCCGGGCGTGTTGCGGGTCCGCTCCTCGCCTTCGATCACGCCGCGTTCGGCATCCAGGGCGGCGGGATCCATCAGCGCCTCGGACACCTGCTCGCGCATGATGCGCAGGGCCGCATCGACGGTCTCGTCGTTCGTGCGCGGCAGTTCGAGTTGGTAGAAGGTCTGGTCAAAGCCGGTCGCGGCGTTGGTGTCGGCCCCGAAGGCCAGACCCAGACGCTCGAGGATGCGAAGCAGCTCATTCTCGGGGATGTTGGTCGTCCCGTTGAAGGCCATGTGCTCCATGAAGTGGGCGAGACCGAGCTGATCCTCGTTCTCCATCAGCGAGCCGGCGTCGATGCGCAAACGCAGTGACGCCTGTCCGGGCGGGGTGGCGTTGCGCATGACGGCGTATTGCATCCCGTTGGGCAGGACGCCGAAACGGACATTGGCGTCCACGGGAATGTCGCTCGTCGCATGGGCCCATGGATCGGAAGGCTGGACCTGCGCGAGGGCCGGAGCGGCTGCGGTCAGGGCGGCTACGGAAGCCGCGACAAGCAGGAACAGACGGGCGGAACGCATTATCGGTCTCTTTCCGAAGGGCGCGAAGGCTCCCGGATCGGGGCCGCGCCGGACAAATGGCAAGGACCGCAATACACCTATCGCCGACGCCCCGAGCAACCCTTCGGCGACGGGGCGACAAGGCTCAAGTTACCGAATGTTAATTTCCAGGTCGCGAGACGTAGAAGCTGGCCGAGTTTCCGACCGCATTGGCGCCGGAGATCACCGAACGGTTCGAGCCCGCGACGGTTGTGTTGGCGACCGCAGATACATCGCCCGTGTTGGTCTGGGTGTTGCGGGCTTCCAGACGGCCTTCGCAATCCGAGCAGGCGTAGCCGGTGACGCTGTTGCCGACGGCGTCCGCGCCAACGTAGACGTCGTAGCCGTTCGTTCCCGAGAAGTTGGAGATCACATCGACGCCGCCCGTGTTGAACTGGGTGTTGTCGATCTCGACGTAGATGTCGTTGTTGCCGACCGACAGCTCGTTCGCCGCCCCGCGGGCATAGGCTTCGGCGCGACCGTAGTCATAGGCGGTGGTCAGGGCCGAGGCGCGAACGAAGCTGGAGTTCCTCTGGTCCGACGCATTCACGACCGAACCGCCCTCGTTATAGAGCACAGCCTGGTTGGCGGTGGCGCGGGCGCGGGCGGCGAGATCCCAGGCATTGCCGGCGTTGGCGCTGGCCTCGGCTTCGATGAAGCTGCCGAAAGAGCGCTGGGCGATGCTGAGGTTCTGGCCCGAGGTGCTGTCGCTGTTGACCGCGATGGCGTTGACGATGGCCTGGCTGGTCACACTGGCCTCGGCCGGGATGTACTGGCTCTCGATCCGGCCGAAGGATCGGACGATGGCGGACGAGGACTGGTCGATCGTCCCGCTGACGAACGAGGTCTGTCCGTAGGCGGCCACGGTGTTGGAGATGGCCGACGCTCCGACGGCGGCGCCGGCGTGCAGGCGCGCGGTGCTGTCGCCGATCTCGGTGGTGGCGCTGATCAGGCCGTCGTCGGTCGTCTGGGTCGCGTCGAGGGTCAGGCTGGCGTCGTAGGCGCTGACCGCCAGATAGTTGCCGCCGGCCTGGGTCGTGGCGTTGACCACGCCATAGGTGTCGCCACCCAGGGTGATGTCGGTGGTCGCCACCGCGTCGCCCTGCATCGTCTGGTCGGACTGGACGGTGATCGAGCCATTATAGACGGCGCCCGAGGCGCTGTTGCCCTGGGCCGAGGTCTGGACCGTCACCTGATCCTGCGAATCGACGACGTTCAGCGTCTGGCCGGCGAAGACGTCGCCCAGTTGCAGTTGCTGATTGAGGACGATCGTGCCGTCCTGCGCGGCGGCCTCAGTAGCGGCTGCGGCGCACAGCACCGTCGCGGCGATCGTGCCAGCGAGACGGATCCGCGCGGGTTTCGCCATTGTTCGTGTCCGTGTTGGGGTAAGCGGCATAATAGCCTCCGGTCGGGCCGACCGTGCCGCCCAGGGGATCCGGTCCGGCGCTGAGGCAGACTTCCGGTCCGGGAGCGCCGTAGAGGTTGGCCATGAACTCCACCGTCGCGCGCTCGATGAGCGCCCGCACGGCCAGCTGGACCGGTTCCAGCCCGCCTTCACCGGCGGAGATGTCGAAGACATTGCCGTTCAGGAAGTCGAACACGCCGGCCGAGATTTCGCGACCAATGATCTGCTTCTGGTAGGAGACGACGTCGACGACCTCGAGCGTGGTGGTCTGGATCAGTCGCAGGTCGATGCCGATGTTCATCACATAGGCCTTGGCCGCGAACGCCGTCGACAGCGGTGTCTGGCTGGAGGCTTGGCCCGCGGCGGCGTCGAAACCGCCCGAACGGATATTGTAGTTCACCTCGGTGATGCCGCCGATGATGTAGAAGTCCGTGCCGGGGACCGAGCCCGCAATGATGCGGCGGTACTGGACATCGTCGGCGCCGCCGGGGCCGTCGTCGCCGATCAACCGGTTGTTGGCGTAGCGCAGCTCCATCTCGGAAACCGAGGTGTCGTAACGCTCGACCATCCGCGCGCCGGACTTGGCCAGGGCCGTCATGGCCATCAGCGAGGCGCCGCCGGTGATCTGGCGACCGCCATCGGCGGAGACCGTGCCGGTGTAGTCCGCGATCCGTCCCACGGCGATGCGCGGGGAGGGCAGGTTATAGCGCCGGGCGTAATCGGCCATGCAATAGAGGGCGGCGGAGTAGGGGGTCGGATTGGCCGTGACCGGCGCATTGCCGATGGGCGTGGCGTACAGACCCTGCGGACCGGCCGAGGACGAGATACAGCCGCTCAGCAACGCCGCCGTCGCACAGGCGGCGACAGCCGTTCTCAGGCGCCGTGAAATGGAGCCAGCGATCATGGAAGCCTCAGGGTCCCGTTCAGGCTCGTTCCGGCGGTGACGGCGCCGTTGTTGACCTGGCTCGAGTTGACGATGACCGTGTTGTGATTGCCCTGGACCACGACGTTCAGGCTGTTGCCGATGGCGGTTGAGCCGCCGATGGCTGTTCCCCCTGCGCCCCCCGCTCCGGAGTAGCTGGAAGACACGCCGCCGCTGGCGCTGGAATAGGTGCTGGCGCCCGCCTGGATGATTCCGTCCACGATGAGTCGGTTGCCGTTGGCGTCCCGCGTCGAGCCGGATTGCGGACGGGCGGTGGTGTAGCGCGCTCCGCCGTAGCCGGCCGAATAGGCCCCCATACCGGACGATCCCGCCGACTGCGCCGCCGCGACGGCGGGCAGGGCCAGCGTCGCAACGGCGACGGCGACGAGGGCTGGCAGTGCCTTTGTCCTGACGATCATGACGGGCGACTCCACGCAAACATGGTTTACGGGCCGGCAAGGACCCTGCGTGCCAATCTGGGTCATGGTTATTAAGAAGCGCTTGCCATGATGACGTTTGGCGCCCGACGGAGGCGACAGCATCTTTCTCCGGAGACCGACCTGACCCAACCGCCCGCCGAACGGATTCTGAATGCGCCGACGGTGAGCGTGTTGCTCGCCGGGTCGATGCCGGCGCTCTACCTGATTCAGGAACGCCTGCCCGACGCCGGGCTGTCGCTGGCCTTTCGGCCGTCGTCCCTGTGGACGGGGGAGTGGTGGCCGGGACTCCTGACCTCGATGTTCGTGCACGGGGGCTGGGCCCATGTGGCGATGAACGCCGCCGGCGCCCTTGCCTTCGGACCGCCTCTGGCGCGTCTGATGGGCGGGTCGAGGGGCGCCGTCAGCTTCCTGCTCTTCTATATAGCGTGCGGACTGGTCGCGACGGGGGGCTATGGCCTGGTCCATCCGGACAGCTATGATTCGCTGATCGGGGCGTCCGGCGCGGTCTTCGGCCTGATGGGCGGCGCGCTTCGGCTGCTGGGCCGACGGAACCAGAGGCTGCGGCCGCTTCAGGACCGGGGGTTCCTGACGACGACGGCTGTGATCATGGCGGTGAACGCCGCCGTCGGTCTGATCGGGCTGGCCCCGGGCATGGACGGCGCGCGGATCGCCTGGGAGGCCCATGCGTTCGGATTCGTCTGCGGGGCCTTGCTGATCGGTCCGTGGGCGAAGGCGTTCGGATCACGCCCCGAGCCATTTGCTTCCCCGCCCGATCTGCGCGACCCTGACGTCTGAAGCGGGCCGTCCGCGGCCGCGCTCTATATAAAGAGAGGGAGGAGCCGCGATGCTGGTCGCCGAAATTCTCAAGGACAAGGGCGACGCCGTCTACGCCATTGGGCCGGATATGCCGCTGGGCGACGCCTGCGGGGAGCTGGACCGGCTGAAGGTC
>ERZ761607.5670-NODE-5670-length-10110-cov-3.634908_pt1 | contig 10110 bp, 10 predicted proteins | sample MGYA00511164_ERZ761607 | MGnify/ENA primary metagenome ERZ761607 (study PRJEB28899, sample SAMN02445080) | bioreactor sludge metagenome | biome: EBPR sludge | place: Australia: Brisbane, Thorneside Wastewater Treatment Plant | collected 2011-06-22 ...
CCCCGGCGCGCTGCGGTTTTCCTCTCTCTCTGGCTTTCGGAGGCGCTGATGACCCTGCACCGTGGTCGCGGCTTTGCCGCCATCAACTATCCGATCGGGATGAACCTGGGAGGCGACCCGTCGCAGGCGTTGGTCCATTCCAACCCGGACGGGAAATTCACTGTCGCGCTGTCGGCCATCGACCTCGGACAGGGCATGAAATCCGTGGTCCGCCAGATTGCTGCCGAAACCCTGGGTGTCCCGGTCGAGGATGTCTATGTCGACACCGCCGACAGCGACACGGGACCGCACGACATGGGCTCGTTTGCGTCGCGCGGCACGCACCGGATGGGCAATGCGGTGATCCGCGCCAGCGCCGAGGCGCGGCAGGTCATGCTGGAGGCCGCCGCCGAGGAACTGGAGGTCGACGCCGCCGATCTGGTGACCGATGGCAAGGGCAACATCCATGTCAAGGGCGCGCCCTCGCGCAGCATCACCGTGATGGCCGCCGCGCAGGCTGCGCAATTCCGTCAGGGCCGCACCATCGCGGGCCGGGGTATCTTCCTGATCCCGCTTTCCGATGTGGACCCCGACACGGGCGAGATGTCACCGGTCACCACCTTTGCCCATGCCGCGATGCTGGTCACGGTCGAGGTATGCGACGAGACCGGCGAGGTTACGGTGACCGACATGCAATCGGCCTATGAGGTGGGGCGCGCGCTGAACCCGCGTCTGGTAGAGCAGCAATTGCGCGGCGGGGCATGGATGGGGATGTCGCATGCGGCCTGGGAAACGACCGAGCCTTATTACCCCGCCCGCGACCACGGGCCGGTGGATTTCAACGGCTACCTCATGCCCGGCCCCGGCGATCTGGCCCCGCACCATATCAGCATTCTGGAGCGCCCGGCCGAGGATGGCCCCTACGGCGGCAAGGGCCCAGGCGAGATGTGCGCGAACCCGGTGCTGCCTGCCGTGGTCAACGCGGTCTATGACGCGGTGGGCGTGCGGATCGACGATCTGCCGGTCACCCCGGAAAAGGTCCTGCGCGGACTGCGCGCACTGGGCGGCGCGCGCCCGAGGCGGCGTCTCTGATGGCGGTCCGGCGCTCCATCCAGGGACTCGACGGGCCCGAACCGTTGGCAACGGCCCTGCGCGAGGCGCAGTATGTGGCCGACGAGGGGCTGTCGACGGCGACCTATCTCGCACTCGCCCTGGGCAAGCCCCTGCTCCTGGAAGGCGCGCCGGGGGTCGGCAAGACCGAGGCCGCCAAGGCACTGGCTTCGGTTCTGGGGCGCGAGTTGGTGCGGCTGCAATGCTACGAGGGGATCGATGCGGCGGCGGCAGTCTATGACTGGAACTTTCCGCGCCAGATGCTGGCAATCCGGCAGGCAGGGGACGCCTATGTCAACCTTTACAGCGATGATTTCCTGCTGGCGCGCCCCCTTTTGCTGGCGCTGCAGGCCCCGCGCGACCGGGTTCTGCTGATCGACGAAATCGACCGCGCCGACCCCGAATTCGAAGCCTTCCTGCTGGAATTCCTGTCAGATTTCACCATCTCGATCCCCGAGCGAGGCACGATCCGCGCGCCCGAGCCGCCCGTGGTGGTCCTGACCTCGAACCGCACGCGCGAGTTGCACGAGGCCCTGCGACGGCGCTGCGTCTATCACTGGATCGGTTATCCCGACCCGGTGCTGGAGGCTGAAATCGTCCGGATGCGGGCCTCGACCGTCATGGCCGACACCGCACGCCGCGTCGTGGCCGCCGTCAATCGCCTGCGGGCCGAACCCCTGGCCAAACCGCCCGGCGTCGCTGAAACCGTCGAATGGGCCGAGGCCGCGACGCTGCTCAACGCCCGTGGCACGCCCTGGCCAGAGGCGTTTCGCCGCGCCATCGGGGTGGCGTTGAAGGATCAGGACGATCTGACCTGGGTCGCGCCCAGGATCGACACGTTGATCGGAGGACAGGCCGCATGACTGTCCTTGCCCCCTTTCTGGCCTTTCCCCCCGCGCTGCGTGTCGCCGGTTTTGCAGCGGCCCCCGAACAGACCTCCGGCTTCCTTGCGGCGGTCGGTCTCCTGGGGCCGCGATCGATCCACGACATCCGCCGCGCGGCACAGGCAATCTACGGGCCGGGGCCGGACCGGGTGGACCTGTTCGACCAGGTGTTCAACGCCGTCTTTCTGGGTCAGTCGCTACAGGCCCCCGCTGCGGGTGAAACCGAGACCGAATTGCCGCCGGCGATGGACGCGGGCGGGCTCGACCTGATCCCCGAACCCGAGGACGAGGATCCCTCGGGCCAGGATGCCACCCTTGCCGAGCGTCTGTTTCAGCGCGCGCTGACCGCAGGGGATGGGCTGGGCGGTTTCGCCCGCGCCCTGCCCCATGCACTGCCAAAGCGTCGCTCGCGCCGCTTTCGCAGCGCGGCGGGCAACCGCCCCGACCCGGTGCGCGCCTTTCGCCAGATGCTGAAGCGCGACGGCGAGATCGCGCGCCTGCCCGCGCGCGCGCGGCGACAAAGGCAGCGCCGGGTCCTGGTGCTGATTGACATTTCGGGCAGCATGAAGGGGGGCACTGACGGGGCGCTGAGGCTGTCGCATGCGCTGATGCGCGGCGCCGAACGGGCCGAGGTGTTCACGCTGGGCACGCGCCTGACGCGGGTCAGCCGAGCGTTGAGATTGCGCGACGCCGATCAGGCATTGGCGCAGGTCTCAGGGCTGGTCGCCGATTGGGATGGAGGCACCCGTCTGGGCGAGGCGCTGGGCGTGTTCCTGTCGGTGCCGCGCTTTGCATCCTTTGCGCGCGGCGCGCTGGTGATCGTTCTCTCGGACGGGCTTGAACGCGGCGGGCCCGAAGCCTTGGCGGCGGCCATGGCCCGGATGCGCGGCCTTGCTCGGCATATCCTGTGGCTGACGCCACTGGCCGCCGATCCCGCCTATCGCCCGGAAACCGCCGCCCTGCAGGCGGTGCTGCCCTATCTGGACGGTCTGGCCGATGGCAGCCGCCCCGAGGCCATCGCGCGAAACATCCTCGATTTCGGGCGGGTGGCACGATGAGGATCGTCGACAGCCATTTCCACGTCTGGCGGCAGGCCGATCTGCCCTGGCTGGTCGGGCCGATGCAGCCGCGCATCTTTGGCGCCTATGACCCCCTGCGCCGTGATTATCCGATGGCCGAATACCTGGCCGACATTTCCGGGCAGGGCGTGGTCAAGGCAGTCTATGTGCAGGCCAACTGGGCGCCCGACCGGGTCGAGGCCGAGGCGCGCTGGATCGAGGATCTGGGCATCGAGACCGGCTGGCCGCATGCCACCGTGGCCTATGCCGACATGACGCAGCCCGATGTGCGCCCCGCGCTGGACCGGCTGGCGATGAATCCGCGCCTGCGCGGCATCCGCCAGCAGTTCCACTGGCACGAGGACCCGCTCTTTCGCTTCGCCCCGCGGCCTGATCTGTGCGACGATCCGACTGTGCAGCGCAATTGCGCACGGCTGGCGGACTATGGCCTCGCCTTCGATCTGCAGGTGTTTGCCGGGCAGATGGACTGCGCCTCGCGTCTTGCCGCAGCAGCACCGCGCACGACCTTCGTGCTGCAACATGCGGGCATGCTGGAAGATGACAGCCCCAAAGGTCGCGCGCTCTGGCTGGCGGCGATGGAACGGCTGTCCGCCTGCCCGAATGTGGTGGCAAAGCTTTCGGGCTTTGGCACCTTCGTCCACCGGGTCGACCCGGCGCTGATCTCCTGGCTCTGGCAGCAGGTTCTGGCGCTTTTTGGCCCGGATCGCTGTCTATGGGGGTCGAACTTTCCCATCGAAAAATTGTGGACCGACTATCCGGCGCTGATTGCAGCCCATCGCCGGGCCGCCGCCGACCTGCCGCCAAAGACGCAGCAGGCGGTCTTTCACGACACCGCATGCCGGGTCTACCGGCTCTGAGGGAGGAACGAATGCCGTTGGAAATCAAGGTTCTGGATTTCGGAGACATCGAGCTGGAAAGCTCGTTCCTGGTCCTTGGGCGCGACTGCGGGCGCACGCGTCGGGTGCCGGTCTACGGTTTTCTGATCCTCGGCGGGCAGTATCCGATCGTTGTGGACACCGGCTATCGCGACAATGCGATCATGGAAAGCCTCGGCATGCGGGGCCTGCAATTCCATGAAAACATGATCGAACGGCAACTGGCAAAATACGGCGTCAGGGTGGGCGACGTGCGCTATATCCTGCACACGCACCTGCATATCGACCATGCCGGCAAGGACGATTGCTTTCCGATGAACACCACCGTGGTGATCAACCGTCGGGAACTGGAATACTCGGTCTCGGGGCTGATGCATCCGCAATACCCCAAACCCGACACGATCCACCTGATCGAGCGCCTGCACACGCCCGGCGCTCTCAGGCTGGAGGATCTGGAGATCACGGGCGAGATCGAATTGTTGCCCGGGATCAGCCTGGAGGCCGCGGGCGCCCATACCGAGGGCTCGATGAACGTGCATGTCGAAACCGCCGAAGGCCGCGCCACGATCTGCGGTGATGTGATCTATGATTTCAATGACCAGATCATCCAGCCCTTTCACAGTTTCGGTCCCGAGGAATACCAGGTCACCGGCAATCACGGCGGATCGAAGCGGGGCGAAAAGGGTGCCATTCGCAAGCTGATGTACTCGAAATCGAAATTTCTGCTTCCTGTGCATGACAAGCCCGCGAAGATCGACGGCGGGCGGGTTGTCGGGCGCATGGACATGTCGATCCCCGGTCCGGTGGCGCAATCCGTGCCCCGGCGCGACTGGTTCCCGGCCTGAGGGGGGCAGCGATGGCGCATCAGGCATTGGACCCGGCGTTCCGCCGACTGATCGACGAACACGCCCCGGTGCGACAGGCAGGGTCGGGGTTTACCTTTACCGAGGGGCCGATCTGGCACCCGGTGGATCACTACCTCCTGTTCTCCGACATGCCGGGCGATGTTCGCCGACGGCTGGACGGCGCCGGGGTGCGCGAGGTCATGCGCCCTTCGAACAAGGGCAACGGCATGACCTATGATGCCGACCTGAACCTCTTGGTCTGCGAACATGCCACCAGTTCGGTCGCGCGGTTTCGTCCCGATGGTACGCGCGAGGTGCTGGCCAGCCATTACAAGGGGCAGGAACTGAACAGCCCCAACGACATCTGCGTCAAATCCGATGGCTCGATCTGGTTCACCGATCCCTGGTACGGCCGCATGCCGCATTACGGGGTGGAACGCCCGAGGCAACTGGGCTGGCAGGGGGTGTTCCGGCTGAAGCCCGGCCATCGCCCAGGTGACGAACCTGACCTGATGGTGGACCGCTTCACCTTTACCCAGCCGAACGGGCTGTGTTTCAGCCCGGACGAAACCCGGCTTTACGTCAACGATACCGAGCAGGCGAATATCCGGGTCTATGACGTCGGTCCGGGCGGGGCATTGTCGAACGGTCGGGTCTTTGCCTCGGGCCTCCGCGACAGCCTGCTGCCCGGCGTGCCGGACGGGATGAAATGCGACGCCGAGGGAAACGTGTGGTGCTGCGCGCCCGGCGGCCTGTGGGTCTTTGCCCCGGACGGACGCCATATCGGCAAGGTCAGCGTCCCTGAACTGCCGGCCAACCTGCACTGGGGCGGGCCGGACTGGCGCACGCTTTATGTCTGCGCCACGACCTCGGTCTATGCGATCCCGGTCCGGGTGGGTCCGCGGGCCGAACCTTTCATGGCCGCGCGCGCCCGGCCCGCCACGCCGCGGTCAGGGGACGACGGACTGCGGCTGGATGCCAGCCGCTGCGCGCTGATCATCCAGGACATGCAAAACGATGTGGTGATGGAGGGCGGGGCCTTTGCCAGTTCGGGCAGCCCGGCCCATTGCCACCAGCAGAACGCCATCGCCAATATCGCGCAACTGGCGGCGCGCTGCCGTGCGTTGGGGGTGCCGGTGATCCATGTCTGGTTCATCCGGCGCGCTGACGCCCGCGACATGACCCTGAATGCGCCGCTGTTCGAATCCTGCGTCGACTCGAACGCGCTGATCGAAGGCACCTGGGGGGCCGAGCCCGTCCCCGGGCTGGAAGCGCAGCCCGGGGACCATGTGATCCGCAAGGCGCGCATGTCGGCATGGGAAGGCACGCCGCTGGATCGCATCCTGAAGGCCGAGGGGCGCGACATCCTGATCGAGACCGGCGCCTGGACCAACATGTCGGTCGAACACACGGCGCGGACCGGGGCGGACAAGGGTTATGTCATGGTCATCCCTGAGGACGGTTGCAGCAGCATGAACACCGACTGGCACCGCGCCAGCATCGATTACGCCATGCAGAACGTGGCACTGGTGACCAAGACCCGCGCCGTCATCGACGCGCTGGGCTGACGAAGGAGAAAGAGCGATGGGACGGCTGGACGGAAAACGCGCGCTGGTGACAGCAGCCGGGGCGGGAATCGGGCGGGCGACGGCGGCAGCCTTTCAGCGCGAGGGGGCCGAGGTGGTGGCCACCGACATCAACGCCGCCGCGCTGGCGGGTCTCGACGGTGCGCGTGCGCTGCGGCTCGATGTGCTTGACGGCGCGGCGATCAGCGCGCTGGTCGTGGCCGAAGGGCCTTTCGACATCCTGATGAATGCTGCGGGCTATGTGGCGCATGGCACGATCCTCGACTGCGACGAGGCCGGCTGGGACCGGTCGGTGGATCTGAACCTGAAGGCGATGTACCGGCTCAGCCGGGCGGTTCTGCCAGGGATGCTCGACCGTGGGCGGGGCTCGATCATCAATGTGGCTTCGGCGGTGGGCTCGATCCTGGCGGCGCCGAACCGGTTCGTTTACGGAGTGACCAAGGCGGGGGTGATCGGCCTGACCAAGGCCATTGCCGCCGATTTCGTGGCGCGCGGCGTGCGCTGCAACGCGATCTGTCCCGGGACGGTCGACACGCCCTCGCTCGCCGAGCGGATGGAGGCACTGGGCCGCACCCTGCCCGGCGGCATCGACGAGGCGCGGCGGCTGTTCCTGGCCCGCCAGCCGTCGGGCCGGTTGGGCACGGCCGACGAGGTTGCAGGGCTCGCCGTCTATCTGGCCTCGGACGAATCCACCTTTACCACCGGTGCTGCCATCGTCGTCGATGGCGGCTGGTCGAATGTCTGACAGGGAGTGACGCATGAAACTGTTGCGCTGGGGCAGTCCGGGCCAGGAACGACCGGGATTGGTGGATGAAACCGGGACGATCCGCGACCTGAGCGGCCTCGTGCCCGATATCTCTGGTGCCGTGCTGGGCGACACGGGTCTGGCCATGCTGCGCGGGATCGACCCGCAAGGGTTGCCGATGGTTCCGGGGAACACCCGGCTGGGTCCCTGTGTGGCGGGCACTGGAAAGTTCATCTGCATCGGCCTCAACTTTGCCGATCATGCGGCGGAATCGGGCATGGCCGTGCCCGCCGAGCCGATCATCTTCATGAAGGCCACCAGCGCCATCTGCGGCCCGAACGACCCCATCCTGATCCCGCGCGGTTCGCAAAAGACCGACTGGGAGGTGGAACTTGCGGTCGTCATCGGCACGCGGGCGAAATATGTCGCACCCGACGACGCGCTGAGCCATGTCGCGGGCTATGCCGTAACCAACGATGTCAGCGAGCGCGCCTTTCAGCTCGAACGCGTCGGCCAATGGACCAAGGGCAAAAGCTGCGACAATTTCGGTCAGATAGGCCCTTGGCTGGTAACCCGCGACGCGGTGGCCGATCCGCAGGATCTGTCGATGTGGCTGACGGTAAACGGCGAGACGATGCAGGACGGCTCGACCCGCACCATGGTCTACGGGGTGGCGCATCTGATCAGCTACCTGTCGCAGTTCATGACCCTGCATCCGGGCGACGTGATCAGCACCGGCACCCCGCCCGGGGTCGGCATGGGCCGGAAACCGCCGCGCTATCTGCGCGCGGGGGATGTGGTGGAACTGGGAATCGCCGGCCTCGGAAGCCAGCGGCAGGAGGTAATCGCCGATGTCTAGGATCGCTGCACGCTATGATCTGAAGGGTCAGGTTGCCATCGTCACCGGCGGTGCGCAGGGGATCGGACTGGCCGTCGCACGCCGCCTCACCGGTGCAGGAGCGCGGTGCCTGTTGTGGGACAAGGACGGCACCCTGGCGCAGGAGGCGGCGGCAACGCTGGGGGGCGGGGCCGAGGGAATCGCCCTTGACGTCACGGATGCCGACGCGGTCATGGCTGCCGCACAGGACGCCAGCGCACGCCTCGGTCGACTGGACATTCTGGTCAACTCGGCGGGGATTGCTGGCGCCAATGCGCGGGTGATCGACTATCCGCCGGACGAATGGCACCGCGTCATCGCCATCAACCTGACCGGAACCTTCCACACCTGCCGCGCAGTGCTGCCGCAGATGGAACGGCAGGGGTATGGACGGGTGGTCAACATCGCCTCGATCGCCGGCAAGGAGGGGAACCCGAACGCCGGTGCCTATTCCGCGAGCAAGGCCGCCGTGATCGCGCTGACCAAGTCCCTGGGCAAGGAGCACGCGGGCAGCGACATTGCGGTCAATTGCGTGACCCCAGCCGCCGCCCGCACCCGCATCTTCGACCAGATGACACCCGAGCATATCGGTTTCATGCTGTCCAAGATTCCGCGCGGGCGTTTCGTCGATGTCGACGAGGTGGCAGCGATGATCGTCTGGATGGCGAGCCCCGAGAACAGCTTTACCACCGGCGCGGTCTTTGATCTGTCGGGCGGGCGCGCGACCTACTAGCCTCGAGGGCACCCCCGCGCTGATGGGCCTCGGTGGTGATTGCCGGGACCCATCAGACAATCCTGTCGACCGTGCCGAAGGCGGCTGCGGGACCAGAAGGCAGCGCGTGCGGGAAAACCTGTGCGTGGGTCCTGACAATCGTCAAGTGTCCGTTGTGATGCGCCTGCACGGCACCTTGACCCCCCCGAAGACCGCCAACCGAAAGACCACCAACCGAAAGACCGGCCGGAACCTGCCGCAAGGCAGATCTGCGCAGTCAACGGCGCCGCTGTGGGTCGGGGTAGTGGCCGTCCGGGACAGAGCGACCCCGACCTCGGCAGAGCCGCCCCGAGGTTGCCGTTTCACTCCACTTTCAGGAAGAACAGCGCGGGTTCAGCCCTGGCCCCGGTCAATCGAGGCCTGCGTCAGACCTCGGCAAGGATCGCCGCCAGCGCCCAGGCGGCGATGGCCTGGGGATCGGCGGGCAACCCTTCGGCCAGACCACCGGAAAACTCCAGAAAAGCGAGCCTGTTCAATGCGTTTACCCCGACAAGCACGGGCAGCCCGCGCGCGGCCACTTCGGCGATGACGGGCACCAGGCCGCGTCCCATCGACTCTTGCTTGCCGAACTTGTTGACGACGAGCAGCGCCGCACCGTCTAGCCGCCGTGCCACTTCGACCACGGCCGTCTCCAGCGCCCCGCCGTCCAGCCGACAGCCGCGTGCACCCGCGCCAAGGTTCTGGCTGATGCGCAACACCGGCCCATCGGGCAGAACGCGCACGTCCATGTCGCAGACATGCCCGCCCGGGCGTTCTGGATTGGTCTGGACCGTCCCCGCCATCGGCACCCCCCGCGCGGTCAGCAGGGCCACCGCCTCGGCGAGGCAGGCGTCCGTGGCGCCCTTGCCGGGCAGGCTGACAAACGCGATGCGCATGGACAACTCCTGTTCTGCTGCGTGACCCTAGCCCATTGGCGTGGGGTTCTACTTGATATGTATCAAGCTTTTCTCCCCGCAGAGAAGGGCTCGCGGAAAAAAGCCCCGGCCAGATGTTCGGCCGGGGCGCCATTCCAGAAGCAGGGACGAAGGGACGCCCGCGCCCCGCCGGTGAGAATGGCAAGAACTCGACCCCACTGCGCAGGGTCAGGGCGCCAGCCCCAGAACCTCGGCCAGTATCTTCCGGCAGGGCCCCTCGGCGGCAAGGGGTGCGTCGCGGCGGGCTGCCATCGCAGCCATCAGATGCGTTCGGTCCTCGTCGGTCAGGCGCGCCCGGGCGAGGGGCAGGACGATTGCGTTCTCGATGGTCATGTGCCGCCGTTCGGATTGCGCCAGGGCCAGCAGGGCGATGCGGTCCTCGGGAGCGGGCAGGGCACCGTCGGCAAGGCACGCCAATGCCGCCAGCAACGGCGGTCTCTGGCC
>ERZ761607.5672-NODE-5672-length-10108-cov-3.574654_pt1 | contig 10108 bp, 7 predicted proteins | sample MGYA00511164_ERZ761607 | MGnify/ENA primary metagenome ERZ761607 (study PRJEB28899, sample SAMN02445080) | bioreactor sludge metagenome | biome: EBPR sludge | place: Australia: Brisbane, Thorneside Wastewater Treatment Plant | collected 2011-06-22 ...
GATCTGCTGGCGCCCCCAGAAGAAGTGGTAGGTCCAGTCAAACCCCACCGCCGGATTGCCGCCGCGGGCAAAGAAGAACGCATCCCAGGGTGTGTCGGTCGACAGGCTGGGCACTTCGTTCAACTCGCACTGGTCGGTGGCGGGCAGCACCGTATCGGCCGTCGAGGACGAAAGCATCAGGTGCACTTCGTCGTTCAGGATCAGGTCCGAGGTAACCTCGGCCGCGCGGTTCGGGTTCGACTGCGTGTCCTTGCGGATGATGCGAACCGGATGGGTGGTGCCATTGATCTCGATCCCCGGACCGATGGCCTGCTCGACCGCGGCGAGGACGTAGTCATCCGCCGATCCAAAGGCCGCGACCGGCCCGGTGGTGGGGCTGACCCAGCCCACCCGGATTTCGGCGCCCTGCGCCCATGCGCGGCGCGGCAGGATGGCGGGCGCGGCCAGCGCGGCTGCGCCCGAGCCCAGCAGGCGGCGGCGTGTCCAAAGCGATCTGGAATAGCGGGTCATGGAAATGCCTCCCTCGGCGTGGTTCGCGGCCCTCCCCGGCCGTCGCCTGAGTCGTCGCACAATTTAAGCTATCATACAACACAAAATATTTTATCTTGTCATGCAAAGGTTATCCCCTATGATCCGAGGCGGGGAGGAGCCCGCATGACACCTGATTCCGCACCGCAGGCGCTGACCGCGACAGGCCTGAACAAATCCTATGGCGCGATCGCCGTGACGCGCGATGTCAGCCTGTCGGTCCCCGAGGGCGGCGCGCTTGGCATCATCGGGCCGAACGGCGCGGGCAAGACCACGCTGTTCAACCTGATCACCGGCACGGTTCCGGCGGGAACCGGTCAGATCACCCTGTTCGGCCAGGACATCACCCGGATGGACGCGCGGCAGCGCTGCCTTGCCGGAATTGCCCGCAGCTTTCAGGTTCCGCAGCCTTTCTCCGGTCTGACCACCTTCGAGAACGTGCTGATCGCCGCCGCTTTTGGCCGCGGCCTGAGCGAGAAGGCGGCCCGTCCGCATGCCCGCGCGGCACTGGAAATGACTGGCCTTGCGCCGAAGGCCGATGTGCTGGCCGGAACGCTGACGCTGCTCGACCGCAAACGTCTGGAACTGGCGCGCGCGCTGGCCACCGGGCCGCGGCTGTTGCTGCTCGATGAAATCGCGGGCGGCATGACCGAGGCGGAATGCGTCACGCTGGTCGAACTGATCCGCGATATCCGGGGGTCTGGCGTGACAATCGTGTGGATCGAGCACGTCCTGCATGCGCTGCTCAAGGTGGTCGACCGCATCCTGGTGCTGGATTTCGGCAAGGTCATCGCCGAGGGCCCACCGGACACGATCCTCAGCGACCCGCATGTGACAAGCGTCTATCTGGGCCCCGAGGAGGCAGCATGAGCGATCCCATCCTGTCGGTGCATGGCCTGAACGCGGGCTACGGCGATTTTCAGGCGTTGTTCGGGATCGACCTTGCGCTGGCCGAGGGCAGCCTTCTGGGTCTTGTCGGTGCCAACGGCGCAGGGAAATCGACCCTGTTCAAGGCGATCCTGGGCCTTTTGCCGCGCGGGCGCGAGGCTGTCACCTTTGCCGGCCAGCCCATCGGTCACCTGCGCCCGGAAGCCATGCTGCGCCTTGGGCTGGCGTTGGTGCCCGAGGGGCGGCGATTGTTCCGCTCGCTCAGTGTCGAGGAAAACCTGCAACTGGCGGCGCAGGGCGGGCGGCGCGGCGACTGGACCGTGGAGCGGGTTTTCGACCTGTTCCCCGCGCTGCGCGAGAAACGCCACTCGCCGTCCCAGTCGCTGTCCGGGGGGCAGCAGCAGATGGTGTCGATCGGCCGCGCGCTGGTGGCCAATCCGCGGGTGATCCTGTTCGACGAGGTCTCTCTAGGCCTGGCCCCGATCATCGTGAATGACGTGTACGCCGCCCTTCCCGCGATCCTGCAAAGCGGGATTTCCGCCATTGTCGTCGAACAGGATATCGAGCGCGTGCGCCGCATGGCCGATACCCTGGTGTGCCTGAACGAAGGGCGCGTGGTGTTGGCCGGCCCCAGCGCCGATTTCACCAAGGCGCAGATCACCCACGCCTATTTCGGAGGTTGACCAATGGCTTATGTCGATGCCGTGGTGCAGGGGATCCTGCTGGGCGGACTCTATGCGCTGTTTGCGACCGGACTCAGCCTGATCTTTGGCGTGATGCGGCTGGTCAACATCGCGCATGGCGATTTCATCGTGCTGGGCGCTTATCTGGCGCTGGTGGTGGTGCAGGCGACGGGGCTTCATCCCTTTGCCTCGCTGATCCTCGTGGTGCCTTTGATGGCCGGGATCGGTTATGCGATCCAGCGCGGTTTGCTGAACCGCACGCTGGGACCAAACCTGCTGCCGCCCATTCTGGTCACGTTCGGCCTGGCGGTGGTGATCCAGAACGGGCTGCTCACGCTGTTCTCTACCGACACCCGGCGTCTGGCTGCCGGCCCCATCGAAACCGCCAGCCTGTCTCTGGGGCCGATCTCGGTGGGATGGTTGCCGCTGGCCACCTTTGCCGTCGCCGTGGTGCTGATCCTGGGGCTCGAACTGCTGTTCTACCGCACCGCGATGGGGCGGGCGTTTCGTGCCACTACGGATGATGCCGAGATGGCGCGCGCGATGGGCGTCAACACCCGGCATGTGCATGCGCTGGCCATGGCGCTGAGTTTCGCGGTCATTGCCATCGCAGGGGTGTTTCTGGCCGCACGGTCGAATTTCGATCCGTTCAGCGGTCCGGCCCGGCTGATCTTCGGGTTCGGCGGGCTGGGCAGCCTGTGGGGCACCTTGGCCGGCGGTGTCGTGCTGGGCGTGGCGCAGGCATTGGGTGCGCAGATTTCCCCGCAATTCCAGATCCTTGCCGGGCATCTGGTGTTCTTTCTGATCCTCGCCGTGCGCCCGCGCGGCCTGTTCCCGCGGATGGAGTGAGCCATGAGCAAGAGCGTGATCCGGGTGTCCCTGCTGCTGGCGGTGGTGACACTGATCCTGGCGCTGGCGCCTCTGTGGGCAGGCAGGTCCGATCTGCGGCTGATCGGCGAGATCATGGCCTATCTGGCCCTTGCCGTGCTGTGGAACCTGCTGGCGGGCTATGCCGGGCTGATGTCGGTGGGCCAGCAGGCCTTTGTCGGTCTCGGCGGGTACATGCTGATGATCAGCACGGTGATGCTGGGCCTGCCGCCGCTGGCGGCACTGCCGCTGGCCTTCGTGCTGGCGGGCCTGGTGGCGGCGGGCTTTGCACGCCTGCTGTTCCGGCTGGAGGGCGCCTATTTCGCCATTGGCACCTGGGTCGCGGCAGAAAGCGTGGCGCTGGTCTTTGCCGGCATCCCGGCGCTGGGTGGCGGCGCGGGCATGTCGCTGCCGACGGACGCGGTGCGCTCGATCGCCGCCAGCCGCGAAATGCGCGAGTTCGTCATCTACTGGCTGATGCTGGGGCTGGGCATCGGGACACTGGTGGGTGCCTGGACCCTGATCCGCTCGAAACCCGGGTTGGCGTTGATGGCGCTGCGCGACAATCCCGTGGCGGCGGTGTCGGTGGGGGTCAACATCCAGCGCATCCGATTCTGGACCTATGTTCTGGTCGCCGCGATCACCGGGGTGATCGGCGCCATCATCTTTCTGCAAAAACTGCGCGTTTCGCCACAGGCGGCGTTTTCCTTGCAGGATTGGACGGTGGCCGTCATCTTCATCGTGGTGATCGGCGGTATCGGGCGCATCGAGGGTGCGATTGTCGGAACCGCCGTCTATTTCCTGCTGCGCGAAATCCTGGGTGACTATGGCGTCACCTACCTCATCGTGCTGGGGGTGGTGGCGATTCTGGTGGTGTCGTTCTCCAGCGGCGGCATCTGGGGCCTGATCGAGCGACGCTTTGGCTGGTCCCTGATGCCAACCGCAAGGCGCATGACCGACCGCTGAGCGAGGGTCGCCAGGAGAAGGACCATACCCCGCACCTTGCGCGCAGCCTCAGGGCGACCTGTCAGCCCGTGGGGCAGCGGCTGCACGGCCTTCGTGCGGGTGCCGGTGTCTCGCTCGCTCACCGCCTGAAATCTTGCCGACCGCGAACCAGCGAAAGAAATCTCTGGACGCAGTCCAGTACAGTAATGTACCTAACGTGGAAGTGTCTTGAGCCACGGGGGGCAGCGGATGAAGTCTCACTATCGGGTCGCGATCATCGGCGGAGGTGTCGTTGGGGCCTCGGTTGCCTATCACCTGACCAAATTCGGCTGGTCCGACATTGCCCTGTTCGAGCGCGACGTGCTGACCGCGGGATCAAGCTGGCACGCTGCCGGGGGTTTTCATGCCCTGAACTCGGACCCGAACATCGCGGCGCTGCAATCCTATACCATCGACCTGTTGCAGACGGTGGGCGCGGAATCCGGCATCGACATCGGGATGCACATGACAGGCGGCATCACGCTGGCCAGCAGCCCTGACCGGTGGGAGGCACTGAAGGCTTCGCTTCGCACTTTCCAGTCGCTGGGTATCGACGATGTCGAACTGATATCGCCTGCGGAAATCAAGCGTCGCTGCCCCATCGTCTCGACCGAGGGCGTGTTCGGCGGGTTGTGGAGCGACAGGGAGGGACACATCGACCCCTCGGCCGTGGTCCACGCCTATGCCCGCGCCGCAAAGAACCGGGGGGCGGCGATCCATGAACACACAAAGGTGGAAAGCCTGAGCCAGCGCGCTGACGGGATGTGGGAGGTCCACACCGACAAGGGCCTCGTGCTGGCCGAACATGTCGTCAACGCCGGCGGTCTCTGGGCAAAGCAGGTCGGGCGCATGGCGGGGGTCGAACTGCCGGTCACCCCGATGGAGCACCATTACCTGGTGACGGAATCGATCCCCGAACTGGTCGAACTGGGGCGGGAAATCCCGCTGGTCGTCGACCCCGAAGGGTTCTCGTACACCAGGCAGGAGCAGAAGGGTCTTCTTCTGGGCATTTATGAACGGAAATTCAAGCACTGGCAGATGGACGGCGCGCCCTGGGATTTCGGCGTCGAGTTGCTGCAAGAGGACGTCGGTCGCATCGAAGAAGAACTGGCACTGGGTTTCAGCCGCTTCCCCTGCCTTGAAACCGTGGGCATCAAGCGCTGGGTGAACGGCGCCTTCACCTTTTCACCCGATGGAAACCCGCTGGTCGGACCCGTTCGCGGCCAGCGCAATTACTGGGTCGCCTGTGGTGTGATGGCGGGTTTCCTGCAAGGTGGCGGAGTCGGCAAATCGCTGGCGGAATGGATGATCCACGGCGAACCCGAGGCCGATATCTTTGGCATGGACATCGCGCGTTACGGCAGTTTCGCCACCAATCGCGCCTTCATCCGCCAGACCACCGGCCAGTTCTACGCGCGCCGCTTCATCATGTCCTATCCCAACGAGCAATTGCCCGCCGGTCGGCCGCTGAAAACCCCCGCCATCCATGCCGATCTCAGCGCCGAGGGCTGTCAGTGGGGGGCCAGCTGGGGACTGGAACAGCCGCTCTATTTCGCTCCCGCGGGTTTCATCGAGAGACCGACGCTGCGCCGCTCGAACGCGTTCGACCTGATCGGCGCCGAGGCCCGCGCCGCACGGGACGGGGCGGGACTTCTCGATATGACCGCCTTCTCGCGTTACGAGGTCACCGGACCCGGGGCGCGGGCCTGGCTGGACAGCTTGCTGGCCTGCCGCCTGCCGGGGCCCGGGCGCGCGCGCCTTGCGCCGATGCTGGGCGAGAACGGCAAGCTGAAGGGCGATCTGACCGTGCTCAACTGGGGCGATGGCAGCTGGTGGCTCATGGGCTCGTATTACCTGCGCGAATGGCACATGCGCTGGTTCGAAGGCCATATGGGCGATGGTGTCGCCCTGCGCGACATCTCGGATGCGACGACCGGCCTGTCGCTGTTCGGCCCCAACGCCCGCGCGATTCTGGAATGGCTCACGGACGACGATGTGTCGAACAAGGCGCTGCCCTTCATGGCCTGCCGCACGATGGACGTGGGCCTTGTTCGCGCAAAGGTCGCGCGGATGTCGATTTCGGGCGAACTCGGCTACGAGATCAACTGCGGGGCGCTGGAACAGCCGGGCCTGCGCAAGGCGATCCTGAAGGCGGGTGCCGATCTGGGACTGCGCGACGTTGGTTTCGCCTCGGTCCTGTCGCTGAGGCTGGAGAAAAGCTTTGGCATCTGGTCGCGCGAATTCACCCAAGGTTACACTCCGGCGCAGACCGGGCTGGATCGATTCATCGACTTCGGGAAGCCCGACTTCATCGGCCGTGCTGCCGCACTTGCCGAACGCCTGTCCCCGCCGCAAAGCCTGCTTGTCACGCTGGAGGTCGATGCGACCGATTCCGACGCGACCGGGTATGAACCGATCTGGCAGGACGGCAAGCGCGTGGGCTATGTCACCTCGGGCGGCTATGGCCATACGCTGGGCCGCAGTCTCGCTCTGGCGATGGTCGATCGTGCCGCCAGCGCGCCGGGCACGCCCCTGACCCTGCACATCGTCGGCGAAGAGGTCTCGGCGCGGGTGATCCCGGCCTCGCCCCATGATCCGGACGGACAGAAGATCCGGCAATGACCCGCCGCTATTCCGCCCTCGCGCTGCTGAAGGAAGGGCTGACCGGCCAGAAAGGCTGGCAGCCCGCCTGGGACGACCGGCCGCTGAGGCCGCGCTATGATATCGTCATCATCGGCGGCGGCGGGCATGGCCTTGCCACCGCCTATTATCTCGCCCGGACCCACGGGATAACCAATGTCGCGGTGATCGAGAAAGGCTGGCTTGGCGGCGGCAACACCGGGCGCAACACGACCGTGGTGCGGTCGAACTACTTCTTCCCGGAAAGCGTGCGGCTCTATGATCTGTCGCTGAAGCTCTACGAAAAGCTGTCGATCGAGCTGAACTACAACATCATGCTGTCACAGCGCGGCATGGTGAGCATCGCGCATACCCCGGCCGAAATGGAGATGTCGGCACGCGTCGTCAACGCCATGCAGATCAACGGCACCGACGCCGAATTGCTGGATGCCGACGGCGTGCGCAAGCGCCTGCCGATCCACCACGGCGGCCCCGACGCGCGCTATCCCGCTTTGGGCGGGATCTGGCAGGGACGTGCCGGCACCGCGCGCCATGACGCGGTCGCCTGGGGCTATGCCCGCGCCGCCTCACGGCTGGGCGTCGACATCATTCAGCAATGCGAGGTCGAGGATTTCATCATCGAGGGCGGACGCTGCCGTGGCCTTTGCACCAGCCGTGGCGAGGTTCGCGCCGATCGGGTGGGCATGGCAGTGGCGGGTCATTCCTCGGCCCTGGCCGCGAAGGCCGGGTTCCGGCTGCCCGTGACGTCGTATGCGTTGCAGGCCTGCGTGTCCGAACCGGTGAAGCCGATCCTCGACACCGTGGTGTTGTCGCCGGGCACGGGCACCTATGCCAGCCAATCCGACAAGGGCGAAATCGTCATCGGCGGTGCGCTGGACCGCGTGCCCTCATACGGCCAGCGCGGCAACCTGCCGGTGTTGGAGACCGTGGTCGCGGGTCTGCTGGAGATGTTCCCGGCCTTCCGGCAGCTCACGCTGATGCGCCAATGGGCGGGGATCGTCGACGTGGTGCCCGACAGTTCGCCGATCCTCGGGGAAAGCCCCCTGCCCGGCCTGTTTCTTGACTGCGGCTGGGGGACCGGCGGGTTCAAGGCAATTCCGGCGGGTGGCACGTTGCTGGCGCATCTTCTGGCGACCGGGCAGCACCACGACATTTCGCGGCCGTTCGACCTCGATCGATTCCACACCGGGCGGCTTGTCGACGAGGCCGCCGGTTCCGGCATCGCGCACTAGGATTTCCGATGCAGATATTTTCCTGTCCCTTTTGCGGCCCGCGCCCGGAACCCGAGTTCCACTTTGGCGGCGAGGCCGGGAATGACCGCCCGGTCGGCGGGGCCTTGGTGCCCGAAGGCGAGTGGGCGGCGTACCTGCATCTGCGCCACAACCCGAAGGGCAGCGCGCGCGAGATCTGGATGCATCGCACCTGTCTCGAGGTTTTCGTGATGGAGCGCGACACGGTAACGATGCAAGCCGCCCCGGGCGTCGCGCTGGGGGGCCCGACATGAGCGCCTTTCGACTGGACGAGGGCGGCGAGATCGACCGCACGCGACCGCTGAGCTTTACCTATGACGGCCGCCCTGTGCAGGGCTTTGTCGGCGACAGCTATGCCTCGGCGCTCATGGCGTCCGGTGACATGGTGCTGGGCCGCAGTTTCAAGTACCGCCGCCCGCGCGGCATCTTCGGCGCGGGGGTCGAAGAGCCGAACATCCACGCCGATATCCGGCTGAACGGGCGCGTGCATCTGAACCAGCGGGTGACAACGGAACCGGCACAGGACGGCGCAATGCTTCGCGCCTGCGGCGCGGCACCCGGCGCGCGGACCGACCGGACACGGTTTGTCGATCTTTTCGCGCGATTCATCCCCTCGGGCTTTTACTACAAGACCTTCATGCGTCCCAACTGGCACCTGTTCGAACCCTCGATCCGGGCAATGGCGGGTCTGGGGCGCATCGATGTGTCACAGACGGACGATATGCCGGGCGAACAGCGCAATCACCACTGCGATGCCGTGGTGGTGGGCGCGGGGCCGGTCGGCATCGCCGCCGCGCTGATGCTGGCCGAAGCCGGGGACTCAGTCCTGCTGTGCGACGACGCCACGCGGCCCGGCGGAAGCCTGTTGTCCCGCGCAGCGCGGATCGATGGCATGGACGGGGGCGAATGGCTGGCGCTGGCGCTGATCCGGCTTCAGGCGGCGGGGGTAAGGCTGCTGACGCGCACCACGGCGTTCGGGGTCTATGATCACGGCCTGATCGCGCTGAACCAGCGGCGGGATGGCCAGCCGGACCTGTTGTGGCGGGTGCGGCCAAGGCGAATCGTGCTGGCGGCTGGCGCCATCGAGCGCCCCCTGCCGTTTGATCGCAACGACCTGCCCGGCGTCCTGTCCGCACAGGCAGCACTGATCTATCTGCGTCGTCATGCCGTCGTGCCGGGGCGGCGGCTTTGCGTTGCGACGAACAACGACAGCGGCGAGGAGGTCGCGCGCGCCATGCAGGCGGCCGGGGCCGAGGTCGCGCTGATCGACTACCGCGAGGGCACCACGATCATCGGCGCGCGGGGGCGCGGGCGCGTCACCGGTGTGACAGTGTCATCGGGCCAGCGGATCGGCTGCGACGCCGTGCTGGTTTCAGGCGGGTTCACCCCGACGATCCATCTGCACGCGCAATCCGGCGGCAAGCTGGACTGGGACGCGGGAATTCTGGCCTTTGTGCCGCGTCCGGGGACCAGCGCCGTGGTGACTGTCGGCGGCGCGGCGGGGCATTTTTCGCTGGCCGAGGCCTTTGCCGCACTTCCCGAGGCGCTGGCGATGGGGAAAGCCCCACAGGCCGAACCGCAGCCCTACCGCGTGACCGAGGCCTGGCCGAAACCCGGGATGAAGGGGCGGGTCTGGATCGACTACCAGCACGATGTGACGACGAAGGATATCGAACTGGCCAGGCGCGAGAACTTCACCTCGGTCGAGCATCTGAAACGCTATACCACGCTGGGAATGGCAACCGATCAGGGAAAGACATCGAACATTCAGGGCCTTGCACTGATGGGCGCCCTGAGCGGGCGCGCAATTCCCGAGGTCGGCACCACCACCTATCGTCCGCCTTTCACCCCCGTGCCGCTCGCCAGCCTTGCCGGCCCGCGTGGGGCCACACGGATGAACCCGGTGCGCAGGCTGGCGCTGGAGGCCCGCCATCGGGCGGCAGGCGCGGTGCTGGGGGAATATGGCGGGTGGCTCCGGCCGGTTCACTATGGCCCTGACGATGCCGCGATCCTTGCCGAGGCACGGCGCGCGCGCGCCACGGTCGGCGTCTTCGATGCCTCGCCTCTGGGCAAGATCGAGGTGATGGGACGCGATGCGGCGGAATTTCTGGATTTCGTCTATTACAACACGATGTCCACCCTTGCACCCGGTCGGTGCCGTTATGGCTTCATGCTGACCGAGGGCGGGATCGTGATGGACGACGGCGTTCTGGTGCGGCTCGATGGCGGGCGGTTCATCGTCTCGTGTTCGTCCTCGCATGTCGCATC
>ERZ761607.5673-NODE-5673-length-10108-cov-3.483040_pt1 | contig 10108 bp, 11 predicted proteins | sample MGYA00511164_ERZ761607 | MGnify/ENA primary metagenome ERZ761607 (study PRJEB28899, sample SAMN02445080) | bioreactor sludge metagenome | biome: EBPR sludge | place: Australia: Brisbane, Thorneside Wastewater Treatment Plant | collected 2011-06-22 ...
AGCGTTGGCTGCATTGCTCGCGCCTGATATTTGAATCAGGGAATCCATTTTCTCGCTAACGTTGGACAACTGTTCAAGGCTTGCAAACTGACTAAGTTGAGCTGTGAACTGAGTGGAATCCATGGGGTTCATCGGATCCTGAGCCGAAAGCTGGGTCATCAAGAGTTGCAAAAACTCATTCTTACCCATCTCTTGGCTGGGAGCCATTTGAGGACCTCCCAAGGCTGTGGCATTTTTTAAATCCACGACACTTGTGGTCATGCGCTCATCTCCATCAGCTCATATTCAAAGTGCTCTTGAGCTGCTTGTTGTTGTGATTGTTGTCGGCCGCCCTGATGATTGTGTTGCTGGGTGTGCTGCTGATGCTGCTGCTGAGAATCATTCCTTGTATTCTCCTGCGTCATCAACGATCCCACCTGCACCTGATCCACTTTGAGGCCAATCATATTCATCGACTGTTTCAAGTCTTGAACTTGAGACTGCAATGCGGAACGTGTTGCTGGATTTTCTGCCTGGAAGTTAACTTTTACAAGTTCACCTTCCACTTGAACATCCACCTTCACCATTCCCATATGATGGGGCTTCAGTTGAATCGTCATTTCTCCGCCCGTATTGGACAAAGAAACGCGTGTCATCAAGGGTTCGACTTCTCTCATGATCTGAGGCTTTAGATGGCTTGCATCCGCCGCCTGAAGCTTCTGGACCTCTCCCTCGAAAGTCTTTCCTTCACCCTTCAACAGATTTGTCTGCACAAAGAGCGACTCCGAAAAACTTCGTAAGTCCATTGGCTTTGAGGTGTCTTCTCCAACATCAGCGATTTCCAGAAAGTCCTGGGGACGATCCGTTGAAACTGGCGCTTCTTCGTCAGAGGAGATCTCGATTTGGTTCTTCAGTTCAACGGGTTCTGCGGCTTTGATCTGAGGCATCACAATCTGAGCAGACGTTTTTGCGTCTGTTTTAACAGCAGATGCAACTGCTTGCGCAGGCGTCTGAGTTATCTCAGCTTTGTTCTGTCCTTCCATCATACCTATATCGACTCCCGTCGGTACTTTGACCTTGTCAATCATGAGAGCGGCATCTTGCTCTTTTGGAACAGACGTCAGTTCCTCGCGAACCAGCTGAGCCACAAGATGAGGAACGCTAACACCGGATGCTAATGCGGCTTGCGCCACATCCACTTCCGGAGCGCCTTCTTCCTCTACTGGCCTCGACTCTGGCCCGACCCCATCCGTGGGTTCGGTTTTTACAACCGTATCTGCGGCCTCAACTTCCGTGTTGAGTATATCCGCAAAATCCTCTCCATCCTTGGAGCTTGGGACTCCTTTATCAAGGTCCATCCCTTTGGGTTGTTTTGCCACGAGGAGCGACTCTATTTGTATCGAACCGCTCATTTCGTTCTCCTATTTTGTTTTCATTCTTTAAGAGACCATCCCTTAAAGAAACCTAGTTCCGCCCTGATTTCTCCCTTTCGGCTTGAATCTTCAGTTTTGGAAAACTTTGTGTGAGTTTTGCCGCGCGTGAGCTGGGTAGTTGAGCGAGAATAGCGCCGGCTTTTTTCACATCCATGCGATCAAAAATCTTGATGGCAAGATCATCGTTTACGTCTTTTAAGAGTGGCGCTGCCTGCTCGGCATCCATATTCTCGTAGAATCGAGCCAACTTCTTAAGCTTGCCTTCTTCACGCTCTTCACGAGCATTCATAAACTCCGCAATCTCGTTGCGTGCTGAGTCAATCTTAGCAAGGTGTTCGGCAACCTGAACTTTCAGAGACTCAACGTATTTTTTCTCCGAGTCGATGTCTTGGCTCAATTCCGTGGATTTTTTATCAAGAACGCTGCGTAGCGCCTGAACTTCCTCACGCGTATAAATCTCCTTGTCAGGAAACAAGGCGTTTGGATCGCTCTTGTCTTCAGCTATCAGACTTAACGGTGATATGACGAGTCCAAAGCTGGCTAGCCACTTCATCCAAGTATTTCGCTTCATCTTTTTTTCTCTCCGTATAGTAACTTTCGAGATCACGCTCTCGCACAGTCTCGATAACTTTCCGTCTCTTTTCTTTGTCGATAAGTTTTTCGCGCTCTTCGCGAACCTTATTCTCCCAATCTCTCAGCTCGAGTCTCTTATGATTGAGCTTCACTTTAAGATCTGTTCGATATCGATCCGACAAATTCATTAATTGCTGTGTAAGCAAGCCTCGAGCCGCAAGTGTCTGCAATCGAACAATCTCGTTCTTTGTCTGACCAACAAGATTCTCAATTTCCGACTCAAGATTTTTCACCTTCATCTGCGTTTCCGCCAAGACGCGCGCCTGCCTCTCCATCTCGATTCGACGGACCTTTGCGACAGCCTCAAAGCGGAAGGCAAACTTCTTCATCGACTAGCCCTCGCTCCCCTTGAGAAGATATCCTTCATCATCTGAAGAGTTGTCTCCATCGTGGTTGGTTCTGTGGCCTTCTGTTGAAGAAAATTTCGAATGGGATCGATATACTGAATCGCTTCATCGATCTTGGCGTTTGATCCCTTGACGTAAGCACCAATATTAATCAGATCTTCTGCCTCGGCAAAGTACGCCATAACAGACTTAATACGTCCGGCAAGCTCACGATGTTCCGGCGTTGTCACATCTCCCATAACACGACTCGCCGACATCGGCACATCAATAGCAGGATAATGGTTTCGCGCTGCAAGTTTTCTTGAGAGCACAACGTGACCATCGACAATTGATCTAACCGTATCTCCGATTGGATCATTAATATCATCTGCTTCAATCAAAACAGTGAAGAGTCCGGTGATAGAGCCACCGGACATGGTGTTCCCAGCCCTCTCAAAAAGCTTTGGCATGATTGAGAAAACAGAAGGCGGATAACCCTTGGTGGTTGGAGGCTCGCCCGCCGATAAGCCAATTTCCCGCTGAGCCATCGCAAAACGCGTTACTGAATCCATCATCAGCAATACATTGGCTCCCTGTTTGCGGAAATACTCCGAGATAGTTGCTGCAACAAAAGCTGCTCGCATCCGAATGACGGGAGAGGTGTCGCTCGTTGCAGCCACAACCACTGAGCGAGCCATGCCCTCTGGGCCAAGATCTCGTTCAATAAATTCTCTTACTTCCCGACCCCGTTCTCCAATCAGCGCAATGACGTTGACGTCGGCTTTAGAATTTTTGGCAAGCATTCCCAGAAGCACGGATTTTCCGACACCTGATCCCGACATGATGCAAGCTCTCTGACCTTTTCCAATCGTCAGCAGCCCATTGAAGGCGCGAACACCAAGATCAAGGGGTTCATGAATGCGCTCTCGCTTAAGCGGATTAATAGGCTTTGAATAGATAGAAAATTCTTCCTGACAATTGAGAACAGGACCGTCATCGAGTGCATTTCCCAGCCCGTCGATCACGCGGCCGATCAACGAATTATCGATCTTGACCGTAGCGGATTTTTGCTTGAACTTAACAACGCTTCCTAAGCCAACGCCTCTCAATTCACCAAAGGACATCAAAAGAACTTTGTCCCCTCGGAAACCCACGACTTCTGCATCGAAAGACAATTGTTTATCCAGAGAGTAAATTGTGTACAAAGCTCCCACACTTGCATACGGAGCAGAACCTTCAATGAGAAGGCCGGACACATTGGTCACCTGTCCGTACAAAGGATAAGAGGACATCTTATCCATTTGCTCTTCGTAGCTTTTGAGGTTGAGCCTCGACATTACGTCTTATCCCCCTCATCGTTTGCTTCACGATCACTCATCTTAGACTGCTGAACTTGCTCGAGGAGATGGTCGACCATCTTCTGAACGTCCACATCAACTTGAATATTCTCGGTTCGAATCATGGCGGTTCCTGCTGGAATATTAGAATCAGCCATGAATCTCATCTCAGATGCTGTTGAGAACTTCTGCAGAAAATCCTGCTTCGCTTTCTGAAATGTCTTTAAGTCCGCTGGATTGAACTGAATCGAAAGTTGCTTTTCCCTTTCGACAATCTCTAAGCCCTTCTCAACCAGATCTTTAAGAAGATCTGCGTTCAACGACAGCTCTTTTCCTAGAACTTTCTTTGAAATATAGCGAACAAGTTCAATAACCTCGACTTCAGCTTCCTTGAAGAGCTCTCTTCTGAATCGGGAGACCTCATCGAGCACGCCTTCCAGATTCTGAAGAGCCGTTTGGAGTGGCTGAGTGAGTCGCTTCTCCGCTTCCGCTACTCCTTGTTGTCGGCCTTCTTGTCGTGCCTTTTCCATCGCTTGCTCAAGTTCGACCTTCGAGAAAGTGCCATCCACCTTTCCCGTAAGAAAAGTATGCCCCGTGCGAGTTCGACGAGCGCCACCCGCATCCATCTTCCAGTCTTGGACTTCAGAGCTTGGTCCTGAGATGATTCTAGACAACGACGCTCTCCTCACCTTCACCTGCGAGAACAATCTTGCCCTCGCCAATTAACCGATCGACGACTTTCAAAATATTGCCCTGAGCTTTTTCAACATCAGAGACTTTGACCGGGCCCATAACTTCAAGATCTTCCTTAAGCATCTTCGCAGCCCGCTCGGACATATTCGCAAAGACCTTGGCTTTCAGATCATCCGTACAAACTTTGAGCGCCAACGTAAGTTCCGCGTTATCAATGTTCTTGAGAATTTCTTGAATACCTCGATCGTCGATTCGAATAATATCCTCGAAAACAAACATTCTTTGTTTGATCGACTCTGCGAGATCAGCGTTTGAAGACGAGATTGACTCCAGAATTTCGGTTGTCGTCCTTTTATCTAGTTTATTAAGCGCATCCGCGACGTACTCTACACCGCCCATTTTATGCTTCGTCGCGGATCCAAGACCTTTCAGGGCGTCTTTAACAGCGTCTTCGATATCGCTCAAAGCTTCTGGAGAAATATCTTCCAGATAGGCGATACGCATAACTACTTCTGATCGAATGGCTTCTGGGAGGAGTCGAAGCACAGCACCAACTTTCTCGGTTCCAAGATGGCAAAGCAGAAGGGCAATTGTTTGAGGGTGCTCATTGGATAAAAAGTTTGCCAATGTCTTGGGATCATAGGTTCCAAGATTTTTGAGAGTATTATCTTTAAACGAAGTGAGCGTAGAGAGAATCTCTTTAGCTCGCTTCTCGTCAAGAGTATCAGAAAGAAGGGCTTTAATTTCTTCCGTCGATGCGGCAATCGCACCACCGGAGGCCATCTTTCGAATGAATTCGTTCAGAATATTCGTCGTTGTATCCTGATGAACAATCCCAAGCTCAAACATTGCGTCCGTAACTTTTTTGACTTCGTAGTCTTCGAGCTTTCCAAAGATCTCTTTGGAGATATTCTTATCAATCGCAAGCATAAGAGCCGCGCACTTCTGCACTCCCGTAAGGCGCACCTTTGCGATCGCAACCGATTTGTTATCTTTATTTGCAACTGCTTCTTCCGCCATAATCCCTACACCTTACGATTCATTGACCCATGCTCTTAAGACCTGAACTGTTTCTGTAAGGTCTTTCTTAATGAGCTCCTCTGTTTGCATTTTTGCTGCTTGGAGCCGTAACTTTTCTTCCGATGTCACTGGAGCTTCTACGGTGATAGAAGCTGCGGACTCGACAAAGTTAATCTCACCGCCAGCTTTCCGCTGAGCCACTTCTGGCAACTGCTTGGCGAGAGCCTCTTGCTGAGCTTTCGCAGCAGGATCATCTCGTCTTACGACGTTCACCTGAGCCCTTGCTGGAAGAGCGGCTGCGATATTGCCCGCTTCCTGACCAATGATGTTGGCGTAGGCCACATTCACCGGAGGTGCGTACGAGTTAACCAACTTCACGAGCATCAAGAAGAGCACGCCAAGAATCAAAACGATCGCCACTGTCTTGCCATGGTCCACTAAGAAAAGCTGCCAGCGTGACGAGTTTGTGGCTTGCACAAATGTTTCTTGCGCCGTATCGACAGCATCGAGACGCTTGAACTGCATATTCTCCACTTTGACTTTGTCGCCGCGCGTTTCATCAAATCCAACTGCTTGGCGAACAAGATCTTCAAGTTTTCGGATATCTTCAGGAGATCGCGGATCGTACTTCTGAGTTCCGTCTTCGTTAGCGGTATAGACACCGTCAACCAAGACAGCCACGCTGATACTCTTGATGGTTCCAACGGGTTCTAAGATTTTCTGAGTCGTTTTTGAAACCGCATATGTAGAAGAGGCCTCAGTGCGTTTTGATGACTCAGACGATCCACCGGACCCCGAAGCACCTCCTGCGCCCGGAAGATTTGCGGCGGCACCTGGTGTTCCCCCGGCAGAGCCAGTCGACCCCGTCGAGGTTTCAGTCACGGTATTTTCAGAGAGTGCCACACGGCTTTCTGGATCGATCTGCTCAACTGTTTTTTCGACTTGTGCAAGATTCAAGGAAGCAGACACTTTTACAGAGACTCCCCCCGGACCCACAATCTTCTCAAGCATTTCAGAAACTTGTCGTTCAAGTTTTCCTTCCATCGCTTGCTGAATTTCCATTCCTTTGGCGGAAGCGCCAACGCCTGCATCTGAATTACCCCGAAACAGAACGTTTCCATTCTGGTCGATGATATTAACATTGGCCTCAGTTAATCCCTCCACACTGGTCACAATAAGATGAAGAATACCTTTCACTTGTCCATCGGCAAGGCGGCGTCCTTTTAGTAGATTAATTTGAACAGAAGCCGATGGCTGGCGGGCATCCTGAGCGAAGAGGGAAGGCTCAGGAATAACAATATGGACGCGAGCCTTTTCAACTCCGTCGATCGCCATGATCGTACGAGCAATTTCGCCTTGTACGGCACGAATGTAGTTCACTCTTTGCTGAAACTCTGTTTCTCCAAAATTCTGTTTGTCAAAAATTTCAAATCCCACACCGCCACCCTGAGGAAGTCCTTCGGTTGCAAGCTGATTCCTAAGCTCCAGCACTCGATTGCCAGGAACAAGAATGGCATCGCCTTGAAGTTTGGCCTCAACATTCATGCTCTGGAGTCGCTCTGCAACTCTGTTAGAATCCGAAAGACTCAGGTTTGTGTAAAGATACTGGTATCCTGAATATTTGTACTGCGAGGTCACTAAGATCCCCGCAACAACCGCCCCCACAACGACCAAGAAGAGCGAGATCTTCCCGCTCGCCGGGAGATTCTTATACCAGGAATTGAAATTCAGCAGAAATTCCATAATTCACTACATCCTTGTTTAAATAGGCATCCTCATAATCTCTTGGTATGCCTCGAGCGCCTTGTTTCGCACTGTCACCATTAATCTCAAGCTGGTGTCAGCCATTTCCATGGTAAGCACAGCTTCATGCAGATTCTTGCTCTTTCCCGTCGCCACATCGCTAACAGCAACGTCAGCTTGTTGCTGCATTTGGTCGACGTTCTGGATCTTCTCCATGAGCATATCGCCAAAACTCGCTTTTTCTGTGGCTTGAGCTTTTGATTTTTGAAGAGCCTTCTCAAGCTCGGGAGCAAGCCGGACTTTACTTGGAATACTTGTAGGAAGTGTGGAAGATATTTTCATTTATCAGCTCCTTCCAATCTGGAGAACAGCGTTCACCATCTCTTTGGCCGACTTCATGGCCATCACATTCGCTTCATAAGCGCGTGACGCGGCCATAATGTCCGTCAACTCTGTGACCACGTTTACATTTGGCATCGACACGTATCCCTCTTTGTCGGCATCAGGATGGCTTGGGTCATAGATCCGAGGTCCTTGGCTGTTGTCCTCAATCACTCGAGATGCTGTCACACCCGAAAGTTTTTTGTCGGCTTTATCGAGATGCTTTTCAAATTGGTTTGCGCCTGTTTCCTCAAAATAGATCTGTTTTCTTTTATAGGGTCCGCCATCAACAGACTTTGTTGTGTTTGCATTGGCTAAGTTAGAAGCGATGACGCCAACACGAGATCTCTGTGCCGAAAGTCCCGAAGCTGAAATTTTCAATGCGGTAAGTAAGTCCATAACTTCCTCTCCTTATTGAATGACGGATTTCACCATTCTGAATTTTCTCGCTAAGAACTCAGCAGTCGCGTTATAGAGCAGCGTGTTCTCGGCCATATTTGCCATTTGACGATCCATATTCACGGAGTTTCCATCTGGTCGTGGCGTGCCATCATCAATGGTGATTGTTTGAGCTTCAACTTTTCCTAGCCGATCCACCGATCTACTTTCGTAAGCTCGTTGCAGAGAGTCTTCAAAGGCTACTTGTTTAGGTCGATAGCCGGGGGTATCGGCATTCGCAATATTTCCTGCAATAGCGGCATGTCTCTTGAGTCTTAAACTCATTGATTGAGTCCATGCTTGAATTGTTAGATCTGGCTTCATAAAGATTCTTGCTCCACGTTATTTATGCAAATTGACGTCCACCGTTGGAATTATCTGAACCATTCGGAGAAGCACTGAGCGCTGAGTCAAAGGGCAGTATCGGCAAGGTGCTACCCAGCGATTTTTGCCCAGTGCCGATCGTCGGCGAATACTCCGCCACGTCGTCACCCGCCTCTCGATAGCTTTTAAGTTTATGTCGAAGTGTTCTAAGGCTCATGCCCAAGGATTTTGCAGTATGAGTTCTGTTTCCTCCGTGAGAAGCGAGGGCTTTGAGTATAATCTCTTTTTCCATCTCTTTAATTGAGCGATTCGACGAATCGACAGGCGCCTTCGAGGCCGCTGAAACGGACGATGCCTGAATAAGCCGATCTTCAAATTCAAAGTGAGCAAGTTGGACAATACCCGAGTCACTTAAGACGGCCGCTCTCTCAACCGCGCGTTCCAGTTCCCGAATATTTCCATTCCACGATCTTTTTGACAGAGCCTCTACAACGCCTTCCCCAAACTGAAGATTCTGGCCCTGAACCGCTGATTGCCTTCTCAGAAATTCCTCGGCTATGAGACCGATATCACCGCGTCGATTCTTAAGGGCGGGCAGGTTGAAGCGAACTCCATAGAGTCGGAAGTAAAGATCTTCCCTAAACTTTCCGTCATAAACGAGCTGCTCAAGATTTTTGTTAGTTGTCGCAATAATGCGTACATCCACTTTCAACGGTTTACGGCCGCCGAGACGATCAATCTCCCCTTCCTGCAGGACGCGAAGGAGTTTTGCTTGAAGGAGCGGATCGAGCTCACCAATTTCATCCAGAAGCAGCGTACCGCCATGGGCCTGCTCAAAGCGACCAGGCTTTCTATCCATGGCGCCCGTAAAGGCACCCTTTTCGTATCCAAAAAGTTCGCTCTCAAGGAGTCCACCGGGAAGTGCCGCACAGTTCACGGCCACCCACGGCTTATCTTGGCGAGGCGACCACTCATGAATCTGGCGAGCCAAGAGCTCTTTCCCTGTACCCGAAGGTCCTTCAATCAGAATCGGAGCATTACTTTTTGCCGCTCGTTCCGCTTTTGTAAGAATTGAGATGAAGTTCTGATCTTGAGTGACGATGGCCGCAGTTGTGACAGCAGGAATGTGCGGAGAATTCTTCTCAATGATACGGTCCAAGTCTTCGACTCTAAAAGGCTTTGTCAGATAATCATCGGCACCTAAATGCATCGCTTCGACAGCATGATGAATGCTTCCATGACCGGTCATCATGATGACCTTCACATGGGGATTGTTCTTTTTTACATCCTTAAGAACATCAAAGCCCGACAGCCCTGGCATCCGGTAATCACTCACGACAAAAGAAATATCCGTAGAGTTCTTCAATCGATGAAGCGCGCGCTCTCCGGACTCCGCCGTTTCAACATCGTAGCCCATCTGTTCGAGTGAGGCTTTAAGGCCATCACGAATACCCGCTTCATCGTCCACGACGAGAATCTTCTGGCTAAGTAGATCGTTAAGCATTTCCAATTTCCTCCGGTGTAATAGGAGCTTTCTGCACCAGCAAAGTCACAGTCGTGCCCTTGTTTTCCTGGGATTCAATCTCCACTGAGCCGCCATGAAGTGCAGCTATCGTTTTACAAAATGCGATTCCTAAACCGTGACCGTCTGCTTTGGTTGTAAAGAAGGGTGTTCCTACGACTTTGAGAACATCACTAGATATTCCACATCCCGTATCTCTCACTTCAATACAAGCATGGTCGGTTGTTTCGGATATATCGATGCTCAAAACGCCGCCATCGGGCATTGCCTGAACGGAGT
>ERZ761607.5674-NODE-5674-length-10105-cov-3.595423_pt1 | contig 10105 bp, 6 predicted proteins | sample MGYA00511164_ERZ761607 | MGnify/ENA primary metagenome ERZ761607 (study PRJEB28899, sample SAMN02445080) | bioreactor sludge metagenome | biome: EBPR sludge | place: Australia: Brisbane, Thorneside Wastewater Treatment Plant | collected 2011-06-22 ...
GGCGTGTCGATCCTCTCCTACGACGGCCGGATCCAGTTCGGCGTGATCACCGACGCGGGCCTCGTTCCCGATCCCGGGCAGCTGGTGTCGCGATTCCACGACGAATTCGAGCGCCTGCTCTGGCTCACGCTGATGGGGCCGTGGGGCGAAGAGGCGCAGGAGGCCCCGCCGCCGGGCGCGGACGGACCGGGCGGCGCGAAGCGCGCCCGGCCCTCGGCCCGCCGCCGCAAGTCCGCGGGCGCCAAGCGGGCCCTGTAGCCTGCCGGCGACGCCTTCGCGGTGTCGCCATTCGGAGAATCGTCGTGAAATCAGCGCGTTGACGCGCTGGCATCGAACTTGCGGTAACCCTCCCGCAACCCGGATCAGACCAGGGAGGGTCACCGTGATTCGCCAATCGTTCCTTCGCTTCGCGCGGGTGCTCGCCCGCTTCTGGCTCGCGGCCACGCTCGCGCTCGCCGGCCTCGCCGCCCACGCCTCCAATTACACCGACATCTGGTGGAATCCCGAGGAATCGGGCTGGGGCGTGACCATCACGCACCACCACGACAAGGTCTTCGCCGTCTGGTACATCTACGACCCGACGGGCAAGCCCCTGTGGATCGTGATGCCCGACGGCCAGTTCTCCAACGGGGGCCGGACCTTCTCGGGCGACATCTACCGCACGCAGGGCCCGCCGCTTCGCAGCGCCTTCCGCGCCGACGCGGTCAAGGTCGGGCACATCGGCACGGCCCGCATCGACTTCGAGCCGGACGACGTCACGGCGACCGCGACCTACTCCATCAGCAACTTCACGGCCTCCAAGCGCATCACGCGCCAGCCCTTCGGCAGCGCCCCGCCGAACTTCCCGTCGGACCACAGCGACCTCTACTGGAACCCGAGCGAGTCGGGCTGGGGACTCGCGATCAACCACCACGGCGACGACATCTTCGCGGTCTGGTACACCTACGGCGACGACGGAGAACCCCTGTGGCTCGTGCTTCCGGGCGGGCGCTTCACGTCGGCGAACACCTTCACGGGCAAGCTCTACACCACGCGAGGCACGCCCTTCAACGCGACTCGCTTTGATCCGCGCTCGACGCAGGTGACGGAGGTCGGCACCGCGACGCTCGAGTTCCGGGGCAACGTCGTCCAATTCACGGCGACGGTGAACGGCACCACGATCACGAAGACCGTCTCGCGCCAGGGCTTCGGCAAGGCCCCGGACAACCGGGCGCCCACCGTCCAGCTCGAGGTGATCCCCGTCGGCGACGCGAGCGTCGCCCCGGCGAGCTTTCGCCTGCGCGCGACCCCGGCGGACAGCGACGGCACCATCGCGAAGGTCGCCTTCTTCCAGGGCTGCGTGAAGATCGGCGAGGTGAAGTCCGCGCCGTGGGAGATCACGGTCACGGGCCTCGCCGCCGGCACCTACACCTTCTCCGCGCAGGCGGTGGACGACGACAAGGCCACGGCCCTCGCGACCTCGGCCGCGAAGACCGTCGGCCCGGGCACCGGCAACCCGCCCCCGCCGCCCGTGCCGGGCAATGCCTCGCCCACCGTGACCCTCACCGGTCCGGCCGCCGGCGCGAGCATCACGCTCGGCGCCACCTTCACCTTCACCGCCAATGCCGCCGACAGCGACGGCACGGTGGCCAAGGTCAGCTACCTCGCCAACGGCAACCCGGTCGCCGAGTCCACCTCGAGCCCGTGGAGCGCCACCTGGAAGCCCGCGGCGGCCGGCACCTACACCGTCAAGGCGGTCGCGACCGACAACCTGGGCGCCACGACCACGACGGCGGGCATTTCCGTCGAGGTGAAGTCCTCGTCCGGCACCACCAACAAGGCCCCGACGGTCTCGCTCACCGCGCCGACGGCCAACGCGACCTTCATGGCGGGCACCGCGGTCACGATCACGGCGAACGCCTCCGATCCCGACGGCACCGTGGCGAAGGTCGAGTTCTTCAGCGGCACCACGAAGATCGGCGAGGCCCTCGCCGCGCCCTTCAGCACGTCCTGGCCGGCAGTCGCCGGCAGCCACAGCCTCACGGCCGTGGCGACGGACGACAAGGGGGCGACCAAGACCTCGACCGCCGTCGCGATCCTCGTGATCGGCCCGGCGGTCCCGCTCGACGCCGCCACGCGGGACGCCGCCCGCTTCCTCACGCAGGCGACGTTCGGCATCCGGTCCCCGGCGGAAATCGACGCGCTGAAGGCCCGCGGCTACGAATCGTGGCTCGCGGAGCAGTTCTCGCTCGGCGCCAGCTCCCACGTCCAGTACGTGCAGGGCCGCGTCGCCGCGGGCGAGAAGGCGGACGAGGAGCGCGCCTACGAGGCCATCTGGCAGCAATGGCTCACCGAGAGCGGGCAGCTGCGCGCGCGCATGGCCTTCGCCCTGTCGGAAATCGTCGTGATCTCCAACATCGCGCCGGACCTCAACACCTGGGCCATGGCGTCCTACATGGACCTGCTCAACCGGAACGCCTTCGGCAACTACCGGCAGCTGCTCGAGGAGGTCACGCTGCACCCGGCCATGGGCTACTACCTCAACATGATCGGCAGCAAGAAGGCCGATCCGGCCAAGGTCACCCACCCGAACGAGAACTACGCGCGCGAGATCATGCAGCTCTTCTCGATCGGGCTCGTGAAGCTCAATCCCGACGGTTCCCGCCAGCTCGACGCCCAGGGCCAGCCCATCCCCACCTACGACGAGGCCGTGGTGAAGGCCCTCGCGGCGGCCTTCACGGGCTGGAACTTCGCGGGCAACGACAACACCAAGCCCGCGGTCTTCGATCCGGCCAAGGAGAACTGGCTCGACCCGATGATCGCCTGGGAAATGCACCACGACACGGGCGCGAAGACGCTGTTCAACGGCATCGTGCTGCCGGCGGGGCAGAACGCCCGCAAGGATCTCACCGACGCGCTCGACGCGATCTTCAACCACCCGAACGTCGGCCCCTTCATCGGGCGGCAGCTGATCCAGCGCTTCGTGACCTCCAATCCCAGCCCGGCCTACATCGCCCGGGTGGCCGCGGCCTTCGCGAACAACGGCAGCGGCGTGCGCGGCGACCTGCGGGCGACCCTGCGCGCGGTGCTCCTCGATCCCGAGGCGCGCAGCGTGGACCTCGCGGCCGGGCCGACCTGGGGCAAGCAACGCGAGCCCGTGATCCGCTTCGCGAACTACCTGCGGGCGCTGGGCGCCACCAGCACGAGCGGGCGGAACCGCATCTGGTACCTGGACAGCGCCGACGAAGGGCTGAACCAGAGCCCGCTGCTCGCGCCCAGCGTGTTCAACTTCTTCTCGCCGAACTACCGCCAACCCGGGGCGATCGCCGCCGCGGGGCTCGTCTCGCCGGAGTTCCAGGTGACCACCGAGACGAGCATGGTCGGGGGCCTGAACTTCTTCGCGAAGCTCGTGAAGAACGGCGGTTACGGCAGCGGCGAGACGAAGCTCGCGTTCGACCTCGCGCCGCTCAACGCGCTGGCCGCCGATCCCGGCGCGCTCGCCGACCGGCTGAACCTGCTCTTCTACGACGGGGCCATGTCGGCCGCCACCCGCGCCAACCTCGTGACGGCCATCGGGGGACTCGCCGCGCCGAAGGCCGACTTCAAGGTCACCACCATCACGGACCGCGTGAAGGCCGCCCTCATGCTGACGGCCCTGTCGCCCGAGTTCGTCATCCAGAAATGAGGGAGAAAGACGCCATGAACGACCGCAGACTGTTCCTCCAGCGACTCGCGGCGGCGGGCTTTGGCGCCGCCGGCCTGGGCGCGCTCTCCGACCTGCAGCGAATCGCCGCTGCCGCGACCCTGTCCGGCGGCCCCAAGGCTCCCGGGGAGGACTACCGCGCCCTCGTCTGCCTGTTCCTCTTCGGCGGCAACGACGCCAACAACATGGTCGTGCCCACGAGCGCCACGGAATACGCCCAGTACGCGTCGGGCCGCACCCCGGCCCTCGCCCTCGCCCAGGGCTCGCTCCTTCCGCTCACCGTCGCGAACACCCCGGGCCGCACCTTCGGCGTCCACGGCGCCATGGGCGCCTTCCAGTCCCTGTTCAACCAGGGACGCGCGGCGATCGTCGCCAACGCCGGCCCCTTGCGCGTACCGACCACCCGGGCGGACCTGCAGGCTCGCCGGGTGCCCCTGCCTCCCGACCTGTATTCCCACAGCGACCAGCAGGCCCAGTGGCAGAGCTCCATTTCCGACGGGGCACCGCGCACGGGATGGGGCGGACGGATCGGAGACCTGCTCAAGGCCGCCAACGGCACCAATACCAGCTCGACGCTCATCTCCGTCTCGGGCAACAACCTCTTCGAGGTCGGCAACACGATCACCTCGTTCAAGGTGTCCTCGTCGAGCCAGCTGGGGTTCGACTTCTACTCGGCCACGGGCACCGACCCCGTCTCGAAGGGCGTGGGCAACATCCTCGCCCAGCCGACGGGCAATCTCTTCGAGGCCGAATGGAAGCGCGTGATCGAGCGGGCCATCGAGAACCAGCGGGTGCTCTCCACCGCGCTCGCCGCCCTGCCGCCCTTCGCCACGGCCTTCCCCGGCACGGGACTGGGACGCCAGATGCAGACCATCGCGCGCCTCATCGCGGTGCGGCAGGCCCTCGGGCTCAAGCGCCAGGTCTTCTTCGCGTCCATCGGCGGGTTCGACACCCACGGCGACGAGCAGCTGGGCCGGCAGGCGGAGCTGCTGGACGAAGTGAGCGGCGCCATGGCGGCGCTCTACAACGCGACCATGGAGCTCAATTGCGCGGACCTGGTGACGAGCTTCACGGCGTCGGACTTCAACCGCACGTTCCCGTCGAACGGCAAGGGGTCGGATCATGCGTGGGGCGCCCACCACCTGGTCGCGGGCGGCGCCGTGCAGGGCGGTCGACTCTACGGGACCTTCCCGACGCTGGTCCGCGGCGGCCCGGACGACACGGGATCGAGCGGCCTGTGGATCCCGACGACCTCCGTGGACCAGTACGGCGCGACGCTCGCGCGCTGGTTCGGCGTGGGGCCCGCGGAGATGGCGGCGATCTTTCCGAACCTCGGCAGCTTCGGGCAGGCGAACCTGGGCTTCCTGGGCTGAGGACCCGCCACCCGGCGGGCGCCCGAAAGAAAACGGGCCGGCGATGCCGGCCCGTTCGCTTTGCGCACCGGCACGGGGCCGGTGGGCGAAAGGCTTACTTCAGGTGCGCGGAGACGAGCTTGGTCATCTCGAACATCGAGACGGCCTTCTTGCCGCCGAACACGGCCTTCAGCTTGTCATCGGCGTTGATCTGGCGCTTGTTGACCTTGTCCTGCAGGCCGTTCTTCTTGATGTAGGCCCAGAGCTTGCTCGTGATCTCGGTGCGCGGCACGGCGGCGGAGCCGACCACGGCGGCGAGCGCGGCGCTCGGCGTCACGGGCTTCATGAAAGCGGCGTTCGGCTTGCGCTTGGCGGCGGCCTTCTTCGGCGCGGCCTTCTTCGCGGCGGGCTTCTTGGCGACAGCCTTCTTCACCGCCTTCTTCGCGGCGGGCTTCTTGGCCGCGGGCTTCTTCACGGCTTTCTTGGCTTTCTTCGCTGCCATTCGATTTCCTCCAATCAGGATGGTGACGTATCGGTTCTGCGAAATCTCGCCCTTGAGAGGCGCGACAGGCGAGAGGATGCACGCGGCGAAAAGCGTTTGTCAATGGATTTTCACTCTGAAAACGCCTCGCTTTCCCTCTGAAAAACGCGCACCGGTCCCAGCATGGGCGCACGGCCGGCGGATTTCTTGCCATGCATCAACACCGGTCGATGCGCGCCGGGGCCTTCCGGCTCACGCGATGTAGTCGCGCCCGAGGCGCTCGAGGTGCGTGCGCGCCCGGGCGTTCAGGTAGGGCGCGACGAGGGCCATCACCTGGTAGGCCCCCTCGCCCAGGTCCCGGGCATCGGCCGAGCCGGGACGCCCCCGCAAGGCGCGGTAGTTGAGCCAATAGGTGGCCACGACCAGGACATTGTCCGTCAGGGACCGGATCTCGTCGGGGCGGGCTTTCATGAGTCCGGCGCCGACCAGCCCTTCGCACAGGCGCCGCACCGCGTCGCGCTTGGCTTCCACGATGCGGCCGAAGTGCTCGCGCAGGCGGCGATTGCGTCCCAGCAGGTCGTCGAGGTTGCGGTAGAGGAAGCGGTATTCCCAGATGCCCTCGAACATGAGGTGCAGGTAGAGCCACAGGTCCTCGATGGCCCCCGGGCCGTCCAGCCGCGCCTCCGGCTCGAGGGCGATGCGCGCCTCGAAGCGCGCGAAGAGCTCCTCGACGATCTGGTCCTTGTTGCGGAAGTGGTAGTACAGGTTGCCCGGGCTGATGTTCAGCTCGTCGGCGATGGTGCCGGTGGTGACGTGGGGTTCGCCCCGGGCGTTGAAGAGCGCGAGGCTGGCGGCGAGAATCCGCTCCCGCGTGCGCTGCGAGCGCACGGCGTTGCCGTCGAGGGCGGGCCGGCCGGCTGGGGACTTCGCCATGGCCGGAAAGGGTATCACGCGAGCGGGCGTTCCTTCGCGAGCCAGCGCCGGAGGTCCACCAGGGTGTCGCGCAGGTCAGCCGCGGCCGAGGGCAGGCGCCAGGGCGCGGGCACGCCGCGCGAAGGACGGCGGGCCGGCACGCCGAGGCGGCGGCTCTCGTCCTGGAGGACGTCGAGACGTAGCCGGATCCCGTGCCGTGCGAGGAGCGGGCCGAGCTCGTGGCGACGCCGCAGGAGGTCGCGCCGGGTGCGCTCGTAGGCATGGGCGCACAGGCGACGGCGGGTGGCGTAGCCGAAGATGTTGGTGAAGAAGATCTCGCTGTCGTCGGCGTCGGGCTCGAAGAGCACCACGTCCGCGCCCTTGTACTGGCCGCGGTACTTGGCGATGCCCGCCGTGAGGCGCGAATGGATGATCGCCCGGAAGGTCTGGGAAAGGACCACCGGAAGCCCTCCCTCCACGAGCTGGCGGTGGCGCCCGCGACCCTTTTCCGCGGCGAGGGAGGCGTCATAGGGCACGATCGGGTTCACGCAGAAGACGAGCCGGGCGCCGTCATCCAGGGCCTCGGAGGCGTGGAGCGTCTTCTTCAACGCGCCATCGACGAAGAAGCGCCCGTCGATCTCCACCGGCGGGAAAAGGCCCGGAAGTGCCGCGCTCGCCTGCACGGCCCGCGAGATCGGCACGTGGTCGCGACCCGGACGGCCGAAGCTCACGCTCTCGCCGGAATCCAGGTCCGTCGCCACCAGGTAGAGGCGCCGGGCGAGCCGCCGGAAGTCGTCGGTCCGCCCGCGGCGGGTGAAGACCCGCTCGAGGTAACGGTGGATCGTGTCGTTGTCGAAGACGCCCGTGGGAATCGCCCGTCCCAGCGCGGCGAAGAATTCCACCGCGCCCCGGGAAAAGGGGCTGGCGAGGTAGGCCCAGAGCGAGCGGGCCACGAGCGGCGGCAGCGACCGGGCCCTCGCGGCGAACTCCCGAAGGGCCGGTCGCATGAAGACTTCCGGGGAGAGCGCCTCGTCGGCCCCCTCGCCTTCGATGAACAGGCCGTAGATCTCCGGGACGCGGATGCCGTTGGCCAGCGCGGCGGCGAGGAAGCTGCCCGCGCTCACGCCGACGTAGACGTCGAGCTCGGAAAAGTCGATCCCCTCCAGGGATTCCTCGAGCGCCATCAGGGCGCCGATCTCGTAGACGGCGCCGAAGGGGCCGCCGCCCGCGAGCGCGAGGGCCACGGGCCCGCCCTTGCGGCGGGTCCGGCGACCGGGCCGCGAAGGACTCCCGCGGGAGGGGGACGCCCGGGGCATGGGCTCCCTAGTGGGCCCGCGCACGGCTGCGGCGCAGCCGGTCGACGTTGGCCTGGAGCTGGGCCACCTGGCGCGAAAGCGCCTTCACGTCGCGCGTGGTCGGAACGCCGAGCTTGGAGATGGCGCGGGAGACGCGCTGCTCGAAGACCTTCTCGAGCTGGGTCACGGCCTCCCGGGTGCGGGCGCGAGCCTGTTCGGCGCGGGCGATCGCCGCCTCGCGAGCCTGGCGGGCGCTCGCGAGCGCGGCGCGGCGGCTGGACGCCTCGAGCGCGGCGCCTTGGCGGACGAGGGTATCGAAGGCGCCGGTGGCGGAATCGCGGACGCCGGCGGCGGCCTGCACGCCGGCCTCGACGGCACGGCGGGCGGACGCCTTGAGGGTGCGCAGCGCGCGGGCCGGGTCGGCCGGGCGGGTGGACGTCTTGCGGGGGGCGGTGCGGCGGGCCATGGTCTTTCCTTTCGCGGGATCGGTCATGGGCGAAAGGCTAGGCGAAAGCATTAGAGGCGGCACACTAAAGAGGCGGGACCCGGGCGAGCCCCGGTCGCGGGGCGGGCCGAGTGTATCATTCCGCACCGTCCCGCCCCCGGCGCGGACGCACAACGAAAACGGCAAGCGCGAGGAGAAGACCCATGTCCTATTTCGTCACCGGCGGCACCGGCTTCATCGGCCGATTCCTCATCGACAAGCTCATCCGGCGCGAAGGGACGATCTTCGTGCTCGTGCGCAAGGATTCGGTGAAGAAGCTCGACGCCCTTCGGCCCCGCTGGGGGGCGGACGCCAAGCGCGTCGTCGCGATCGTGGGCGACCTCGCGAAGCCCCGGCTGGGCGTCTCGGCCGCGGACCTCGCGAAGCTCAAGGGCAAGGTGGCGCACTTCTTCCACCTGGCGGCGGTCTACGACCTCTCGGCGGACGCCGACAGCCAGCAGAAGGCCAACATCGACGGCACCCGCCACGCGGTGGCCCTGGCCGACGCGGTGAAGGCCGGCTGCTTCCACCACTGCTCCTCCATCGCGGCCGCGGGCCTGTACGACGGCGTCTTCCGCGAGGACATGTTCGACGAGGCCGAGGAGCTGGACCACCCCTACTTCCGCACCAAGCACGATTCGGAAGGCATCGTCCGCGCCGAATGCAAGCGCCCCTGGCGCATCTACCGGCCCGCGATCGTGGTGGGGCACTCGAAGACGGGCGAGATCGACAAGATCGACGGCCCCTACTACTTCTTCAAGCTCATCCAGAAGATGAGGAAGGCCCTGCCCCAGTGGGTCCCGACGGTCGGGATCGAGGGCGGCCGGATCAACATCGTGCCGGTGGACTTCGTCGTGGACGCGATGGACCACATCGCCCACCGCAAGGGCCTCGACGGCGGCTGCTTCCACCTCACGGACCCGGAACCGCGGCGCATCGGCGAGATCCTGAACCTCTTCGCCAAGGCCGCCCACGCGCCGCAGATGACGATGCGGCTCAACGCCAAGATGTTCGGCTTCATCCCGGACTTCGTGATCGACTCGGCCCTGTCCCTCGCCCCGGTGCGCCGGATCCAGAAGCAGGTCCTCGCGGACCTGGGCATCCCGAAGGACATGTTCAAGTTCGTGAACTACCCCACGCGCTTCGACACCCGCGAGTGCGCGAAGGCCCTGAAGGGCTCCGGCATCGCCGTGCCGCCCCTCGAGGACTACGCCTGGCGCCTGTGGGACTACTGGGAGCGCCACCTCGACCCGGACCTGTTCATCGACCGATCGCTCGCGGGCAAGGTGAAGGACCGGGTGATCGTGATCACCGGCGGAACCTCCGGCATCGGCGAGGCCACGGCCTACAAGATGGCCGAGGCCGGCGCCCAGGTGGTGCTCGTCGCCCGCGACGCCGAGAAGGCCGCGCCGGTGCTCGCCCGGATCAAGGCGGCTGGCGGCAAGGCGAAGTTCTACGCCTGCGACCTGGCGGAGATCGCGGACTGCGACCGGCTGGTGGCGGGCGTGCTCAAGGACTTCGGCCGCTGCGACTACCTCGTGAACAACGCCGGGCGTTCCATCCGCCGCGGCATCGCCTCGTCCTTCGACCGCTTCCACGACTTCGAGCGGACGATGCAGCTGAACTACTTCGGGAGCCTGCGCCTCATCATGGGCTTCCTGCCCTCGATGATGAAGCAGAAGCGCGGGCACGTGATCAACATCTCCTCCATCGGCGTGCTCACCCAGGCGCCGCGGTTCTCGGCCTACGTCGCCTCCAAGTCGGCCCTGGACGCCTTCACGGGCTGCGCCGCCAGCGAGTTCAGCGACGACAACATCGCGTTCACCACGATCAACATGCCGCTGGTGAAGACGCCGATGATCGCCCCGACCAAGCTCTACAACCACGTGCCCACCCTCA
>ERZ761607.5675-NODE-5675-length-10104-cov-33.322420_pt1 | contig 10104 bp, 8 predicted proteins | sample MGYA00511164_ERZ761607 | MGnify/ENA primary metagenome ERZ761607 (study PRJEB28899, sample SAMN02445080) | bioreactor sludge metagenome | biome: EBPR sludge | place: Australia: Brisbane, Thorneside Wastewater Treatment Plant | collected 2011-06-22 ...
ATGAAGAAAATTATTGTAGGATTTCTTGCTATCCTTTTAACAGCAGGAACAGTTTATTCACAATCAAAAAAAGTAAACAAATGACAACAATCGCAGAAATCAAACAATTCATTCAAGGTGGGGAATGGACTTCACTTTCTACAGAACTTCGCCCATTTGAAGACCGTTTAGGCACAGGTAAAATCCAGCCGTTTTATGTAAAACGTATTTTCAAATATTTACCAAACGACCAATTTGAAGGAACAATCATCAGTTCTGCCGACCCATTCGGACAAATGCCTTTGGTTCAATTTACTTTCAAAGGGCATACCGTTTGGGGAAAAGAACACCAAATTGCAAAAGGTGCATTTGAAATTGATTACATTTTGGACGAAGCGTTTGAAGTAACACCTTTGCACCCAATGTTTACTGACCAACTCAATCAAGCACCAATAAAAGGACTGAACAAATGGGAAGTGAACAAAATGCAAGACATTAAAAGAAAAGAGTTTCCTTTATTTGGCATTAAAGAAGGCGAAACAGTTGGAGATTATGACCTGATTTACATTCACAACAATATGCTTTTTATGGGAAGTAAACACGTTGATGGTCGTGGATTTGACAAACCAGAAAACCGACCAACCAACTTACAAGTTCCATTGGAAAGAAAGTAATCGAACGAAAAGGATAACATTGAAGCAGAAAGGTAAAATATCTTTTCTGCTTCAATGTTATTTTAGCGGACAAACAAGCACTACTGCCAACATTATATTTGCGAAAAGGTGGGCTAATGTGAATAATTTAAGCTTTTGTACTCTTTATAAGCATTGTGCGTAGGGTAAAGAAAGCGCTATTTAGTCCCGCTCTTCGCAAACAAACGTCCGTTATACGCCCAATAGGTTTATTGTCCTATATCTGCAATTCCAGCTTCTTTACGAAGATAAATCATTGTGGTATCGAAAGTACCATGTCGCATCCGAACTTTCAACTCTTCTACTGTCATCCCTTGCCTAAGCCAGATGAGAGCTGCCGTATGGGTGAGGCTATGAGGTGTTATTCCGGCTCTTTTTATTTCGGCCAATTCTAACCAGTGATTGATTCTACCTCGAACAGAACGGGTGTTCAAACGTTCGCCATCAGAGCGATGGCCATGAGAAATGAATATGGGCTCTTCTGGGCGAATGCGGCCACGTGTATCTAAGTAGAGCCGTATCTTATCCATCACAGGTGGATCAATTGGGACCAATTGATCTTTATCGGACCTTCCTTTGCCTTGAACACGCAGGTACCATCCGCCAGAGTCGTGCTGGTTCAGGTCGGCAAGGTCTGCTCGGACGATTTCGATTTCTCCAAGACCGGCAAAAAGCATCATATACATAATGGCCTGATCGCGCTTCCCCATTTGTGTAACCTGATCAAAGGAGGCCAATAACCGATCTACCTCTGCTTCGCTCAGTACGGCACGGGTGTGCTCGGAGGGACGTTTGTTGCCTTTTACTTGTTTTGCAGGATTTTCAGGCAATTGCCCCGTAGCGACCATAAAATCACATAGACGACGCAAAGCGGTGAGGTAAGTAGAAACCGAGACTTGTGTAAGCTTACGGTCGTTCATGAGGTAGGTTTTATATGCTTCAACGTCTTCGACCCGAAAGCGGAAATTACTTCGGGGATGCGAAAACCAGCGGATAAACTCGTTTAAGGAGCGGCGGTATGTGCCAATGGTTTCTGCACCACGATCATGAAGGTATTCATCTAAAAAGGCCGAAATGGTAGTTTCGAGGTCGTCTATTCCAAGGGTGATTCCCTGAAACATTTCGGAGGAAAGGTTGTCCGGCATAAGGGTACATGACTGATAAAAAAAAGGGTTTGGAAAAACGCCCAAACCCATTCACTCAAAGCGTTGCGTTAGGATCAATGTTTTCAAGAACTTCGGTCACTTTACGAAGGAAGGCCGTTCCCATGGCACCATCTACAATTCGATGATCGTACGTGAGCGACAAATAAACCATATGGCGGATTGCGATCACATCGCCCATATCGGGTGTTTCTATGACAACCGGACGCTTCTTGATGGCCCCTGTTGCAAGAATGCCCACTTGGGGTTGATTAATGATGGGTGTTCCCATGATAGATCCAAGAGAACCTACATTGGTCACGGTAAAAGTACCGCCTTGTAATTCATCTGGAAGCAACTGTTTGTTTCGCGCACGATCTGCAAGTTGGGCAACTGAATGAGCCAAACCAACCAAGTTCATGGTTCCCGCGTTACGAATACATGGGACAATTAGTCCAGCGCTTTCGAGTGCTACAGCAATTCCAATGTGGTAATCTTTTTTCAGAATCACTTGCTTACCTTCCACCGAAGCATTAAGCCAAGGAAAAACTTTCAGGGCCTCGATAGCGGCATATACAAAAAATGGTGTATAGGTCAGTGCTACGCCTTCACGTGCTGCAAAAGGCTTTTTGTTTTTTTCGCGGAGTTTAACCAAATGGGTCACATCTACTTCGGCAAAAGAGGTCACATGGGCAGAGGTCGCTTTGGAGCGAACCATGTGGTCTGCAATGATTTGCCGCATCCGATCCATTTCCACAATTTCGGTTCGATTGGTTGCTGTTGCAGCCGGAGGTTTTGCAAAAATTGGTGCAGAAGTTGAATCTGTTTTTGGAGTGGGGGCCGGATGTACTTGCGCTTTTTCGTGTAGATATTCGGCGAGGTCTTTTTTGGTAACCCGGCCTTCGTGCCCAGACCCAGGTAGTGTGGCGAGTTCAGCAGCAGACAGGCCTTCAACTTTTGCCATTTCACGAACCAATGGAGAGTAGAAGCGGCCATCTGCCCCTATCCGGCTGATTTTATCTCCGCCAGAAATAACAGTCGGTGCGGACGTAGGAATGGGTGCAGGCGGTTTCGCAGCAGGAGCAGGCGTGGGATTAGTGGAAACGGTGGCTCCATTTCCGGTTGCAATGATGGCCAAAAGGGTTCCTACTTCTACCGTTTCTCCTTCTGGGACCACAATTTGCGCCAAAATACCCGAAACTGGTGATGGAATCTCGGAGTCCACCTTGTCGGTTCCAATTTCTAACAACGTTTCATCGGCCTCAATGCGATCGCCCACTTTTTTGTACCAAGTCAATACTGTCCCTTCCATCACACTTTCACCCATTTTCGGCATTACAACGGGCGAGGTATCTCCACCAGAAACTATGACTTCTTGTATGGATGTGGTGGGTTCGGGCGTTGGTATTGAGGCAGGAAGGTCAACCGAGGGAGGTGACGGCACAGGAGTGGCAGGCGGCGGCGCACTAATGGTGGCATGTACATCCGTTTCGATGCGTGCAATGGGTGTTCCTACTTCTACCGTTTCTCCCTCTGGAACCAGAATAGCGGCAAGTTTGCCACCAACAGGAGAGGGTATTTCGGAATCTACCTTATCCGTTCCAATTTCCAGCAGGATTTCATCTGCATCAATGTTTTCACCAATTTGTTTGTGCCAGGTAAGCACGGTGCCTTCCATTACACTTTCGCCCATTTTGGGCATCACAACTTCGACTTGTGCCATAGGGTTTGCTTTCTGAATAATGAGTGACAGGCAGGGTTCAAAACTGTAAAGTACGAAATAATCTGGTAACTTTGTTTTTGGGAAGCGCTTCCGAGGCAAAAATCCGGTAAATTATTATGCTTTAACCGTCTTTTTTAGAAAGTTGAATACCTTTTTGATATTCGGCATCCTATGGTTGTCAGGAGAAAGTGCTACAAAGGACTCTTCAGGTATATGTTTATCCGTTATTGCAATTCAAAAAGGAGGTCGCATCAAATGTATGTAATGACTATTAGGCACTGTAACCGCCCACGTTGTTGGGGTAAGCACCGCTGTTTCTGCTTGTGGGAATGATCGAATACGAATGCGTTTATTTTTAACCGATAAAATTCCCGGTTCAGCAAGTTTTTCCGTTCCTGGCCACATACCGTTGTAGTGAACCATTGCATGACCATAACAATCTGCATGAATCTCCCAAATGCCTGTGGTATCTTTCGCAAGAAGTGTCTGTTGGTCAAGTAGGGCAATTTCTGGAGGATTCAGAAACGACCCACCAAAACCTTGAAAACCGCCAATTTGGGAGTGCTCGTCGTGCTGTCCTGTTTCGCTTCTGAACCAAACCGATTCTTGTAGATTTTCGAGAATGAAGGACAATGTATGTGCTTCTGGTACTTCGAGTAGAATGCGGGCCAATGATTCGGGCAATTGTTCTGCGGCTTTAATTGCCGAGGTACGGTAGAAAATCAATCCAGAACGCCATGCCAGAATTAGTGCAGCGGCCTCCAATTTGTGAGGCTGGTCTATATGAGGAGCTGTTTTTCGAAGTCCTGCCAGTAAAAGTCTTGTTGAACCGTTTGACTGACTGACGTTATAGGCTGTATTCACCACAATCTGAAGGGTGCGGTGGAGGTTCGTTCGTAAAAGTGGGAGTTTGGGAAATACTTCTTGCCAAATGTGTAGGAGAATAGGAAACTTAGCCCAAAGACCACGCCCCATTAAATTAAGTCCGGTGATGTAAAGTGTCTTGATGCTTTGATGAGATTCCGTTTCATCATTTTCTTCTAAAAGGGCGGTCGCTACTGTTTGCAAACTTTGTTGGATGTAGCTGAAAACTGCTTTCTGCTCCAATGCGGGATATTGATTTTTCAACATCTCGAACTGCATGTTGAGATAATCTCGGTTAGTTGTTAGCCATGCTTGAAAAACCGGACTTAGAGTTGTTCCCATGATTGTTTGTAATCCGACATATAGGCTGCATCTAATACCTTTTGTATTTCAGCACCACGCCAAAAATCGGGTTCGCCAAGGTGTCCATTTAAGATGGCCGAAATGAACCGCTGGTAATTGTCGGGAACGGGTGGACATTTTTTTCCACGCCATTTTCCTTTCAAAAGGTTGTCACCCAAACATAATTCTAAAACATCCCACCGGTCTTTTTCGTCTAAAGTAAGGCGCAAAGCCCCATGTTCGCCATGTATTTGGAGGCGTAAGGTGTTGATGTACCCTGTAGCCCACCGAGAGGCTTGAACTGTTCCTAATGCGCCGTTTTCCATCTCGACCATCGCGGTAAAAGAATCATTTGCATCCAATCTGTAGGCCCCAATTTGGTCGTTTTCAGCTTTTGGAAAAGTCTTTAGTACACATTGAACCGTTTCATAAGCGCCAATGGGGAATCCGGCAAGGTCAAAGATATGAACGCCAATATCCCCTAAAACCCCTTTGCTGCCATGATCGGTGGATAGTCTCCAAAGCCAAGCATCATTTTCCCGCCAATCTCCCCATGCGGGTTGTGCCAGCCAACTTTGCAAATAATCGGCCTCAAAGTGCATCACACGTCCAATTTTGTCTGCATCAATCATTCGTTTGGCCTCATATAAAGCGGCAGAACGCCGGTAAGACAAATTGACCATATGTACCACTCCTGCCTGTTCCGCTGCATCCGCCAGCATTCGTGCATCTTGAAACGTCTCGGCCAGCGGTTTCTCGGAGAGTAAATGGAGTTTTTTGTCCAAAACCTTCAAGCCAATCGGCAAGTGAAAGCGGTCTGGAGTGACATTGGTGACTGCATGAAGCTCGATGGTGGAAAGCATTTCATCCACATCCGTAAATACAAAAGGAATACTGTGCTTGGCTGCAAAATCTTCCGCACGCTCCCGTACAACATCACAACACGCCACTAAGTTTACCTCTTTAATGGCCGAAAAAGCGCTTGCATGGGTATGTGCCATGCCGCCAGTGCCAATAATGGCCAGTTTAATCTGATCCATAAATGTTTTTTTACTCGTCGGAAAACGAAGCATCGAAGGCTCGGTTTGAGGTCGGAAAATCTTTGGATCGGATATATGCGCAGGCTTCCTTAGCACCATGTTCACGATCCATTCCACTGTCTTCCCATTCAATTGAAAGGGGGCCATGATAGCCAACTCGGTTGAGTGCCCGAATGACTTCCTCAAAATGAATAGATCCTCGTCCTGGAGAACGAAAATCCCAAAAACGACGTGAATCTCCAAAATTGACGTGCCCGCCAAAAACACCTACCGGTTTAGGAGTGGAAGACCACCACACATCTTTCATGTGTGCATGGTAAATCCGGTCACCAAATTGTTCAATAAATGCGATATAGTCCACCCCTTGATAACCAAAATGACTTGGATCATAATTAAATCCAAACGTTTCACGACCACCCAGCGCCTCAATGGCCCGTTGTGCAGAGGCGAGGTCAAAAGCGATCTCGGTGGGATGGACTTCTAAGCCAAAGCGTATGCCCACTTCATCAAATACGTCCAAAATTGGGTTCCAACGTCGGGCAAAGTCTTCATAGCCAGCATCAATCATGGCTTCGGTCACGGGGGGAAAAGAGTAAAGCAAATGCCAAATGGAACTACCCGTAAAGCCGTTTACAACAGGAACGCCGAGTTTTGCCGCTGCTCGTGCGGTGTTTCTCATTTCCTCTGCCGCACGTTGGCGGACGCCTTCCGGTGAACCGTCTCCCCATATCTCCGGAGAGAGAATGCTTTTGTGGCGTTCATCTATGTGGTCGCAGACTGCCTGACCAACCAAGTGATTCGAGATTGCATAGACATTCAGGCCATAATGTGCCAATAAATCCTTTTTTTCTGTGCAATAATCGGGTTCTGAAAGTGCACGGAGAACATCAAAATGATCGCCCCAACACGCCAGTTCAAGGCCATCAAAGCCCCAAGAGGCGGCTTTCTGGGCCAACTGTGCCAACGGGAGATCGGCCCATTGGCCCGTAAATAAAGTAACTGGTCTCGACATAATGATACAAAGATTAAACTTAAGGGCTGTATGGTACAATACGGTATTATAAATGGCAGATCAAGTACTGGAAGTTATTTTTGTGTAATTCCGAACACCGGGGAATCGGAATGTTTTCTGTCAAGGCGGTTTGGGGAATACGCAACCTTCTATCTCGTTTTAGGGTGAAATGTTCGGTTCGTAAATCCCTCTACGTACATTGTATCAATGGAGTGCATTTCAAAAATGTCAATAGACATACGGTGTACTTAGATTAGGTGACATCTCTGCCTCCCATTGAAGGAGTTGCGACATGTACCAGATGATCCTTATGGTAGCAGCAATACATTAAAAAACCCCATAGGGGCGACATCATACGCGAACCCATAAGAATAAGAAAGAGGCATGACGAAGTACCTGGGGAAATTTTGAAATGCATTCTTTCACACCCCAATGCCCTCGAATTTCATAACATATTTCATTTCCTTCTTTAGGAAACGCACCGCCTTAATGTACACCTTGGAATAATTTTCTGAAAAATTTTCCCCCTAAAAAGTTGTACCTTTACCTTTGACCCTCTTATATTGTAGATACTCGGCTGCTTGGGCAAATTACCAACCTCAAAGTACCGGTGTAAGTTTCCATATGCTATGACATAGCTATACCACCCACTTACTGGAGTCTGGTACGGATGTACGGCTGATCCAAGAACTGTTAGGACATCGCGATATCAAAACGACATTGCGTTACACACACGTAAGCCAGCGAACCATACAGCATATCCGTAGCCCCCTCGACGCTCTTTTTACCGAAAAGTACGACAAAAAACGCGAAAAGGGCGGATATAAATAAGTTAGCGGGCATTGTAAAAGACGACATAATGAAAATGCAAAACAACAAAATTAAAGTTCATAAGTTTTTAGGTGAACTATTCGGACGCGAAACCACAACATTTGACTTGTTGGCAATTATAATTAGCTCTGTTTCATTTGCCGTACTGACTCTTTTCGTTAAGTGGAATGCTGACATTACTATTATTAAAAGAATTATACTGACAATTCTTGCACTTGACATTGGGGGGGGCGTTGTAGCAAACTTTACAACAGGGACAAATAACTATTATGCTGAATCATTACGAAAGAGATACCTGTTTGTTATTTTCCATCTATTACAGCCATCCATTCTAATTTGGATTTTCCCAAGCGAGTTAATAGCGATTTTGGGAGTATCCTTATTTACTCTGGCAAGCTCGATTATTGTTTTGAATATAAAAAAGCAATACAATCAAAGAATAGTTGCTATAACCCTTTTGCTTTTGAGCTTAATTCTATCAACTCTTTTATCTTATGCCGACCAATTGGCACAAATTATAATGCATTTCTTTTCTTTAAAGCTGATTTTGGCATTTAGCGTAAATTGGACTACAAATGACAAAGATGAAACAAGAATATAGATTGAAACAACGACCCGCTAACAAGGTATTGCCAAAAGCGGGACTGAAGTGCTTCGATTGGAAATTCGTGCAAGGTTCAACATTCGTTCTTCGATTGAACTTTTGTGCTAAAACTCCCCGCCTTCGGCAATACCCAAACCGTTGGCGGAAATGGCAGAGCGACAGTGCTTCCATCGAGCGACAGGTGAAAACTTGGTAACTTTTGAACCTTTAACCCGACATTTTGAGTAACTTTGACCGAGACAAAAATTTAATATAAAACGACTTGAAGACTCATCATAAAATAATAAACGGAGACAGCAGACAAATGACTGAATTGCCCGACAATTCGGTGCATTTGGCTATTACTTCGCCACCCTATTGGCAGTTAAAGGACTACGGAACGGACAACCAAATCGGCTTTCACGACAGTTACGAGAACTACATCAACAACCTGAATTTAGTTTGGAAAGAGTGCTACCGCACTCTTCACAATGGTTGCAGGTTATGTGTTAATATTGGCGACCAATTTGCCCGTGCAGTCTATTACGGACGCTACAAAGTGATTCCTATTCGTGAAGAAATCATCAAGTTCTGCGAGAACATTGGCTTTGACTATATGGGAGCTATTATTTGGCAAAAGGTTACAACTTCAAATACAACAGGCGGTGGCGTTCAAATGGGTTCATATCCCTATCCACGAAACGGAATTTTGAAATTAGACTACGAATTTATTCTTGTTTTCAAAAAATTAGGAGACAGCCCGAAACCAACCAAAGAACAAAAAGAACTTTCTAAAATGACTGCCGAAGAATGGAACACATTTTTTGCAGGACATTGGAACTTTGCAGGAACAAGACAAAACGGACATATTGCAATGTTCCCCGAAGAATTGCCAAGACGACTAATCAAAATGTTTTCGTTTGTTGGAGAAACTGTTCTTGACCCATTCGCAGGAAGCGGAACAACAGCATTAGCAGCAAAAAACACAGATAGAAATTCGGTTGGCTTTGAAATCAATCCCGAATTTATTCCAATCATCAAAGAAAAGTTGGAAGTTCATCAAAAGGACTTGAACGGAACGACTTATGAATTTCTGCAACAAAAAACAATAACCACTGACTTTGAAAAAGAAATTCAAAAACTGCCTTACATTTTCAAAGACCCTCATACGCTTGACAAAAAAATTGATGTAAAAAAACTTCAATTCGGTTCTAAGATTGACAAAGACAGTTCAACAAAAAGAGAAGAACTATTTACGGTTAAAGAAGTTATCAGCCCTGAAAAAATTCGTTTGAGTAACGACTTGATTGTGAAACTTCTCGGAGTAAAGGAAGACCCGATTATCAACGGCAAAGCAACATCTTTCCTTATTGAAAAAACAAAAGGGAAACGAGTATTTCTAAAATACGATAACGTAAAACACGATAGTGAAAACAACCTGCTTTGTTATCTCTACCTTGAAAACAAAACATTCATTAACGCTCATTTAATCAAAAATGGTTTGGTGCAAGTGGACAGCGATATTGATTTCAAATACAAAGACAAATTTTTAAACCTCTTGCACCAACAGAATGGCTAAACAGATAACAAAAAGATACTCCAAAGAATTTGGCAAAAAGGAGAAGGTTCTCAACTACGCAACACAAACCTATCAGTTATCAAGACCAAACAAAGTTGGGACGGTGATGGCACTCATTCGTGAGTGTCAACCGAAAACCATTGAAGAATGGGAAAAGTGGTATTTTGAAAATGCCACAACTGACGGAAAAGCACCGAGCAAAATCACAAAGGAAAGTTTAGAAGAACTTGGCGAACGGCTGTATGTAAAAATCAAAGAGATTGGGTAGTGGAAATCTATAGTTGATGTTCTATGTGTGTTCGAGATTATAAAAGTAT
>ERZ761607.5678-NODE-5678-length-10096-cov-4.496763_pt1 | contig 10096 bp, 8 predicted proteins | sample MGYA00511164_ERZ761607 | MGnify/ENA primary metagenome ERZ761607 (study PRJEB28899, sample SAMN02445080) | bioreactor sludge metagenome | biome: EBPR sludge | place: Australia: Brisbane, Thorneside Wastewater Treatment Plant | collected 2011-06-22 ...
GAGGATCGAGCCGGTTTCCCGGCCTTCCTCGTCAACCGGCCGCACCATCAGGAATTTCAGCCCGTCGAGGCTGGACTCCTTGCGCGTCGACACGACAGTCCCGACCACTTTGGCGAGTTGCATAGTGATCCCATCTCCCGCACGGGGCGGGATGGACTGGTTACTTCTTGGCCTTGGCGTCGGGGGCGCGGCCGAGCGGCATCACCGCATCCACGTTGGCGTGGGGGCGGGCAATGACGTGGATGGCCACGACTTCACCGATGCGTCCGGCAGCGACCTGGGCGGCGTCGCAGGCGGCCTTGACCGCGGCCACATCACCGCGAACAACCACGGTGGTGAAACCGCCGCCGGTCTTCTCGTAGGACACCAGTTCAACCTTGGCCGCTTTCACTGCGGCATCGGCGGCTTCCACGACCGCCGGGAACGAACGCGTCTCGATCATGCCTAATGCTTCCGTCATGTTCTCTCTCCGTTTGGGTTATACTTGCTACTGCTCATTGAACGTATGGGTTTGGGCGCCCACTCCGGGCCTTTTCCGTTCCCATCAACCATGAACCATTCTCCTTCGGCCTACCGTCCCTTGACCACGCGGCCGGTGACCGCTTCGATGGCCTTCTCGGCGGCCCGGTACCCGACATCGATATCACGCTCCTCCCCGCCGAGGTAGAGGCGCCCGACCGCGCCGACCGCGCGCACTTCGAGAATATTGATGTTCGCGGCCTTTTCGGCCTCGTTCGCGGCGATGGCGGCGTACCCGGCCGGCGCGCACTCCATCACGTACAGGGAGTGGCCGGGCAGGATCATGTCGCCGTGGCGGGTGCGGTTGATCAACTGGGTGTGGTAGTCGGAAATGTTGCGGATCACCTCGCTGGTGTAGATCTCCGGCTTGATGCGGTCCTCCTCCTTGAGGCCAAGGTGCTCGAGGATGGCCCGGCCGGCCTCGCGCACTTCCGACTGTTCGTGGGAGTGGAGTTCCAGCATGCCGAACTGGCGTTCGACGATCAGCATGCCGGGCGTGACGTTGGTCGCCTTCAGGGCGACGTCGGTCATGCGCATGATGTCCATGCCGGGGTTGATTTCCACGAAGAGGGCGGCCTGGCCCGGGGTGGGGAGGAAGCCCTGCGCGACCGTTCCGAGGAACGACGCGAATTGCGGCTGCAAGCTGTCGAGAAACACGTAACAACGCAGTTCGGCCATGGTGATACTCCTTCTTCCTTCTGTTATTTGCCGGCCAATGCCTTGGCCTCTTCCATTATCTTCACACTGCTGCTGCAACCGACGCGGGTCGCGCCGGCGTTGACCATCTTGATGACATCGGCGTAGGTGCGCACCCCGCCCGAGGCCTTGACCCCGAGTTTCTTCGGCGCGGTCACCCGGGCCATCAGCGCGATGTCCTCGGCGGTCGCGCCGCCGGTGGACATGCCGGTCGAGGTCTTCACGTAGTGGGCGCCGCCCTTCATGCTCAATTCACAGGCGCGGACCTTCTCCTCGTCGGTGAGCAGGCTGTTCTCGAAGATCACCTTGCACAGGGCGCGCGCATCGTTGCAGTCCTCGACCACGCCGCGGATGTCCTGCAGGACCAGCTTGTCGTCCTTGCTCTTGAGTGCGCCGATGTTGATGACCATGTCGATCTCCTGGGCGCCGTCGCGCAACGCACGCCGGGTCTCCAGGGCCTTGATCTGCGGGGTCACCGCACCCAGAGGGAACCCGACCACCGCGCAGACCTTGACCGACGAACCGCGCAGCAGGGTGCGGGCCAGTTTCACCCACATCGGGTTCACGCAGACCGAGAAGAAGTTGAATTGCACCGCTTCCTTGCAGAGTTTCTCGACATCAGCCTGCGAGGCGTCGGCCTTCAGGATGGTGTGATCGATCAGCTTGCAGAGCTTTTCCGGCGGGATCGGGGCGCCGCCGGCAGGACGTCCGGTCGGGCCGCCGGCGATCATCGACTTCACACGGTCGGCGATGCGTTGGACGTCTTCGGGGCTCAGGTTGGATGGCATGGATGCGCTCATATGCGTTCTCTCGATTTCCTTGATAAGGTTCACCCGGGCGATGTGCCGCTCCGCGGTGTGTTCGGTGGACAGGAAAACAGCGGCGATCTTCTTGGCGTCCTCCAGACCGGTCTGGCCGGAACCGAGGGTGAGGAGGTTCGCCCCGTTGTGCTCGCGGGCATTGCGGGCGAGGGCTTCGTTGTAGCAGGCGGCGGCGAGTACGCCAGGATGCTTGTTCGCGGTCATCGCGGATCCGATGCCCGCACCGTCGATCATGATGCCGAAATCAGCCTTGCCGGACGACACCGCGGCGGCCACCAGGGAGGCGAATCGTGGATAGTCCACGGGGTCCTTGCCGTTTGTGCCAACGTCCTGGACGGAGTGTCCCAAGCCGGTCAGAAAGGGGATCAACCCCTGCTTGGTCTCGAAGCCTCCGTGGTCAGCGCCAATCGCTATCCGTACACTTCGGGTCATCAGTTGCAGCATGCTTGGCCATGTCACCCTGCTACGTCAACCGAAATCGGCTACCAATTGCTGTTTAACGTTTTAACGAAAAGGCTTTACCTGCACGAAACCTAAATGACAAGGATTCGGCTTGGACGAAACCGGAGCTGGAACTGGTTCAGCTCCGGGGCTGATCGCTCTCATTCTCGTCTGGTTGGGAGGCTTCGGCGGGTTGACGACGAAGATTATCCACGAAGCCGGATTGGCGGAGGATGTGCTGCTGCAGGTCAGCGAAGGCGACACGGCTGAATTCGCGGCGCAACATCGAGGTGATTTGCTGCTGCATCGCGCTGTATCCGCCCGGGTCGGCGGAAGGGGTGCGGGCGGCGACATAGCCGAGCAGGATGCCGTCGTCGGTCTGGATCAGTTCGGTCAATTCGTTCTGGTTCAGGACGAGAATCGGGCGGACCAGGTTTGAGGCCAGCTCCTCATCAATCTTCATGTCGCTGATCGTGAAGGGCTCGAGCTTCTCGCTGGATAGGCCGTAATCAGCCAGTACCTGGTTGAACGTCAGGCCAACCGCCAGGCCGGCCACAACGCTCTCGCGGATTTCCTGGGCCTTTTCGGTAAGCGCATTGTAGACGGCAAACTCACGGGCCATCAACGTCACGTCGTTCTTTACTTCCTCGAATTCGGGGACGCGTTCCGGAATTCGTTCCTGCAACGCCAGGACATAGACATAATTCGATCCCTTGATCGGATCACTGTAAAAGTAGTCGTTGTCGTCCGACAGGCTGAAGGCGGCGCGCACGAGGTCGGCGCCGGCTTCGAGACCTTCCGGGCGTTGAGCGACGGTGAACGGTTTGGGCAGGACCAATTCCACGCCGAACTCGGAAGCAATCTGGTCAAAAACGGAGCGTCCCTGGGCGTGACGCTCGGAAACCTGTTGGACAAACCGGTTGGCTTCCTGCTCGGCCTTGACCCGGGCTTCGATGGCCGTAAGGGTGGCGCGGATTTCGCCGGAAACCTCGTCCAGCGGTCTGTACACCGCACCGGCCAGCGAAAACGAATTGGTCGCAGGTTCGTCCGGGGTGGTGGTGAATTTGTCGAGGTTGAAGTCGTAGTACTCCTTGATCTCGGCTTCGGTGATCTCGATGGTGGCGGCGTAGTCCGCGATCGGGAACACCGCAGCCTTGACGCTGACCTTTTCCGCGAGGGTAAAGACCGAGGGATCCTTGGAGAAGTAGGCAAGAACGTCTTCCTCGGACACGGTAACCTCATCGGAGACGATCGCCGGGGAAAGGTTCACGTATTCGACCGTGAAGGTGTCGGTGAGGGTGCTGTAGGTGCGTTGGATTTCCTGAGGGGTGACCAGCAGCATCCGGTCGGTGATCACCCGGAACTTCTGCAGGACGATCTCCTGGCGGATATGTTCATCGAACATCTTCTTGCTGGCGCGTCGAGGTGCGAGGAACTGCTGGTAGAATCCTTCGTAGGCTTGCGGGTTGAACTTTCCGTTGGTCTGCAGGAATTCAAGCGATTGGATCGCCCGCACAACCTCGTCGTCGGTGGCGGTGATGCCAAGCTTTTCCGCCTCGCGCAAGGTCGCCAGCCGCTGCCAGGCCATCTTGTAGAGTTCCTCGTCCACTTCAGGCGTGATGTTGATGTCGCGGCCCGACATCAGGACAATCGACAGGTAGGTGTGAAACCGCATGCGCTGGAAGTCCTCGAAACTGACCGACGCGCCGTCGAGTTGCCCCGCGGCATTCTTCGCCCGGTCTTCCGCCGTCGGCATCGTGGTACCCCAGATCACGAACGAGAAGATGATCACGACCAGGAAAAACAGCCAGAGGAGCTTGCTCTGAATCAAACGATGAAATTTCGTAATCAGCATGGCCATGAGAGGGCCCTTTCTATGAACAGGTTACCAATCGATCAACAATAGCCGGGCAGACTACCCGGTCACGGCAAACCCGTCAATGCGAAGTCCTGAGGGAGGAGAGCCGAAAAAAGGGGAAAATGGTGGAAGATCGGGGGGTCGAACCCCGGACCCGCTGATTAAGAGTCAGCTGCTCTACCAACTGAGCTAATCTTCCACAGGTGATCGAGGGTGCGTTTATAGCCAGCGATGGCGTTTCGTGCAACAAAAAGTTGAACTCCTGCGATCCGGACCGGAAATAGGTTGCGCAGTATTCCATCCCGGGGATGACCGGTCGTTGCCGCCAGCCGGCCTGTGGGGCGGCCAATCCGTATTGAGCCTCCCGGGTCCTGGAATGCCTGAAGCCGCTTCCGCTTTCCTTTCCACGGGCATTCGTTAAGGTGGGGTCATGCGCGAGGTCGTTGTTCACGGTTGGCCCTACTTCGTGGCGGGCCTCGGTTTGTTGATGTCGCTGCTGACCTCGGGTCATGCGATCATCTACAAGCGCGACTCCCGTGCCGCCGTGGGGTGGGTCGGTCTCGTCTGGCTGGCCCCGTTTGTCGGGCCGCTTTTGTATGTCCTGCTCGGCATCAACCGGATCCACAGGAAAGCCGCGGGGATACGCGGTGACGAATGCGAGCACATGGCTTCCGTGGCGTCGTTCACCTGTTCGCCGGTTGACCTGGCCAACCACCTGCCGGATGGTCATGGCCACCTCGCCAGCCTGGCCCAGGTCGGAGAGCAACTGACCCGGCTCCCCTTGCTCACGGGCAACCGTGTCGATGTCCTGTGCGATGGCGATCAAGCCTACCCGGCCATGATCGAGGCCATCGAGGCGGCGGAACGGTCGGTCTCGTTGACCTCGTACATCTTCGACAATGATCGCGCTGGCCGTCGGTTCGTCGAGGCGCTGGCCGCCGCAGTCAGGCGCGGGGTCCAGGTGCGTGTGCTGATCGATGCGATCGGCGCCCGCTATTCAATCCCTCCCGTCACACAGAATCTCCGGGCGCAGGGCGTCCGGGTGGCCCGATTCATGCCTAGCAATGTGCCGTGGACTACACCGTATGTGAACCTCCGCAGCCATCGCAAGATCCTGGTCGCGGATGGCCGGGTCGGCTTTACCGGCGGGATGAATATTCGTGAAGGCAGCATGTTGTCGCTGAATTCAGAACATCCCGCTCGCGATGTGCATTTCCGCGTGACGGGACCGGTGGTGCAGGAGTTGCAGGCCACCTTTGTCGAGGATTGGTATTTCACCACCGGCGAACGGCTGTCCGGTGACGGTTGGTTTGCCCCGGCCGAGGACGTCGGATCGGTCATCGCACGTGGTGTGCCCGACGGACCCGACAAGCACTACGACACGATGCGCATGGCCTTTCATGCCGCGTTGTCCGTGGCGCAACGATCGGTACGGATCATCACGCCCTACTTCCTGCCGGACGCCGCCCTGATCAGCACGTTGAACACCTGTGCGATGCGCGGGGTACCGGTGGATATCATCCTGCCGGAAACCAACAACCTGAAAATGGTGGCCTGGGCATCCATGGCCCAGATGTGGCAGGTTCTTGAGTGGGGTTGTAGGGTTTGGTTGACCCCGCCGCCCTTTGATCATACCAAGCTTTTTGTCGTCGACGGTGCCTGGTCCATGATTGGCTCGTCCAACTGGGATCCTCGCAGCCTGCGGCTTAATTTCGAATTCGGGGTCGAGTGTTACGGCGTGGAACTGGCGAAACGGCTTGATGCACTGGCCGAACTGCGCATGCGGGAAGCGCGCCGCCTCACGTTGGAGGAGGTGAACGGTCGTTCCCTCCCGGTTCAATTGCGGGATGGCGGAGCCCGCCTGTTTGCCCCGTACCTGTGAACGGTCCATGTCCTTGAATGCCACCTTGACAGCGCTAGCCACCTCCCGGATGGTAGCCGCACACGCAACACGCTGAGCTTCCCATGGACACCACACCCACCTTCAACGCGACCCATCCGCGAACGCCAAACGCAAAATCGCCCTTTTGCCCTCCCAAGACCTCCCGGCTGGCCACCCTGCTGCATGGCGGCCCGGTGGATCTCGAGGAAGTGCAACGCATCCGTGATGTCGTGATGTTTGATCCCCCGGAGCGAACCAAGCGTCTGGTTCGGTTCTTCTGCCTGCTGCTGATGGCCGCGGGAATCGCGACCTTTGGCCTGTTGCTGGATTCGGCGGCCACCGTGATCGGCGCGATGATCGTGGCGCCGCTCATGCTTCCCATCACCGGACTCGCGTTCGGGATCAGCATGGGCGATGCCCGGTCGGTGCTCAATTCCGCCCTTGTCTCGCTGGCCGGCATGGTGGTTGTGGTGTGCCTCGGTTGCCTGCTGACCCTGCCGGTGACCGGGCTTTACGCACCACTGGAAATCGGACAGATCATGGCCCGCACTGCACCACGCCTGCTGGACCTGATTGCCGCGCTCGTCATCGGCATCGCCGGTGCATTCGCCATGGCCCGCCGTGATGTGTCCGACACCCTGCCCGGGGTCGCGATTGCCGTATCGCTGGTTCCGCCGCTGGCCAACGTGGGCATTCTCCTGGCCTTTGGCGAAACCCGGCTCGCGCTCGGCAGTCTGCTCCTGTTCCTCGCCAACTACGTCGCGATCCTCACCTCGGGCATTTTTGTCTTCCGGATCATGGGCTTCGGCACCGTGCTTGCCGAGGAGGCCACAGGGCAAACCCATCGCAAAGGCGTCCTGGTTTCGGCGCTGGGAATCCTGCTGGTTGCCGTCCCTCTGGCGTTGACCAGCTATGACATCGCCCGCAAGGCTTCGCTGAAGCGTTCGGTCATGGCGGAGGTCGAATCGTGGCTCACGGGAGGGGACTACCGCCTGGCCGGGGTCGAGACCGAAACCGTTGACGACCACGTGAGGGTCCTGGTCAAGGGCTCGGGTTACCTGCCTCCGATCGAGGATCTCCAGGACCGGTTGTCCGGGCCGTTGGCCGGTCGTTCGGTCACGGTTGAAGCCATCGAGGTGAATTCGATCCATTTCCCGGCGGCACCCGTGACCGGGGACAAGAAATCCGCGCACGAACAAGGCATCTGGGAGCGCACGTACCAGACCCTGCAAACCGACGATTGGTTGGATCTCGCCTACGTTCGCCCTGAGGCGGAAGAATACCTGGCGATCCTGAAGTCGGTTGAGGAAACGGAGCCCGGCGCCGACTGGCTCGAACAGCGTCTGGATTACTACCGGATGGTGGAGCAGGCGGTCCTGGAACTTGCGCCACCCGGGCTCTACGACCCGGCTGCTCCCAAGCCGCTGACGCAAGCCGCCATGGCATTCGATTCCGTACTCGGGCTGGCGATTGCCGCGCGGATCGCCGATCCTGAAGCGTGGAAGTCCCGCGTGGCCGGGCGTCCGGTACCCGCCCGCGCCGAAGCCCTGGCCCCGTTGCTTCGCCGTATCTTCATCGAGGAAGGGGTGGCTCCCGAACTGATCTGGGTGGCCGAGGTTGAGTCGACCTTCAACCCCGCAGCGCGGAGTCCGGTGGGTGCCCTGGGATTGTTCCAATTGATGCCGGTTACCGCGAAATCGCTGGGATTGCGGGTATCTCCGACGGATGAACGGCTCGATCCCGAGCGGAACACGCGCGCGGCTGCACGGTATTTGCGGCAGTTGCATGGCCGGTTCGGTTCGTGGGAACTGGCGTTGGCCGCCTACAACGGCGGACAGGGACGGGTGGCCCGTCTTCTGCGCCAACACCCGGGCGGTGGATTTGCCGAAATTTCACCGTACCTGCCTGCGGAAACCCGCATGTACGTGCCCAAGGTCATGGCCATCATTTCTCTTCGAGAAGGGCGATTGCCGGGATAAACCTGGGTGCGTGTTGCTCTGACTGGCCAGTACTGGTCATGACCCCGTCCTGCCGTTTCGCTCAGTTGGAGGTCAACGCATCGCACCAAATAGAACGTGAAACTGGATGTTGATGAACGGTGTAGCCTCCCAGTCCTGCTCCCTCGGGAACTGCACCCCCGGTTCGATTTCGAGGTAAACCCAGTTCTTGTAGATCAGCCGGTAGAGGTTGTAGCGGACGATGTAGGCGGTCACGATGGCCGAAGGTTCCAACGTCCCGGTTGCCCCTGCATGAACGGAATGGACACGCCGACGGTTTGGGGCGTGGAACACCGAAAAGGTCTGGGACGCCTCCACACCCTCGCTTGTTTCCGACCACAGGAAGAAGGTGCTGGACCGCTGCTTCCATACCGGGGTGGGATGGCGCTCGAAGTCGATACGCGCATTCTGGCCGAAGCCGTCCCTTTCGTCCCAGAACAGGGTGGGGGTTATGCGTCGTACGTAGATTCCATCGCGCTCCTCAAGCCGAAGCCGGGCCGAGATCACCGGTACGGGTTCCGGCCGGAAGTTGATGCCGGTGGACAAGGACAAGCGCAAGCGTCGGGTTTCACGCACCGTGGCACGCAGGCTGATGCTCCGATCCGTCTCCTCCTCGAGGATCGAGTCGTTGAAACGTCCGGTACGGAAGGCGTCATCCACGGTTTCATCGCGCGCAAAGTTGGCAATCACCAGGTCAACCTGGTTCTCGAAGCGGGGCAGGTGAAGCTTGAGAGCATACCGGAAAGAGGGATCCGTTCCTTCACCATCCTTGATGGTCAATCCCGGTGACAGGCGAAGTACGGTATCCTGTTCCGTGTAATCCAATCCCCGGTCGTCGAAGAAGTGATCAAAGGTGGCGTTCCGTCGCGCATGGGAAGGCGCGGACAGGTTAAAGAAGAACCGGTCCAGCCGGTTCGCAGTGCGTACGATCCAGTCCGACCAGCGTTCCTGCTGGCGGCCGGTCTCCTCGATCATGTACTGGACCCGGCCCCGGGTTGTTGCGGGTTCGGGAGCCGTTTCCGGCAGGGTTGGTTCAGGCAACTCCGCGGCTACCGTGGATCCGATGATCAGGCATAACAGCATCGCCGGACATGCCTTCTTGGGGTTCAATGCGGATTCTCCCACAGGCGGTTGAACCTCAATCGGGACTTCAGGTTTTTCTGCTGGCGCTCCAGCCCCTCGCGAATCGCCGTGAGTTCCGCTTCAGAGTAGGTCCTTGTCGGATTAATCGCGCAGATCATGATCCATGTCCCGTCCAGCCGGGGTTTTTCATACACGGCGATACGGAGACGCCTTCGCATTTCCAGATCCCGGAGAAAGGGTTCGATACGGGAATGGTCCTCGAAGAAAATGCCATTGACCATCAGGCAGATCGTGTTTCCGGTCCCGTACACGACCAGGAAAGGGTCGGTGCCTCCGAAGCGGGACATCGCTTCCAGTTCGGATGTGTTGGTGATGAACCCCGGATTCTCCTGCATGCCCATCGCCCGGAGAAAGTTCGGGATTTCGATCAGCGAATAACCTTCCGGACAGATTTCCGAGGTGTCCAGGAAGGTTTGCAGCACATCGGGATGCACGGGTTCGAATTCAAGGATCCGGGACGAACGGCAGGACGTTCCCAGTCCGAGGTTGATGAACAGGAGAAACAGTGCCAGGTTGCCCAGGGGCCGATAGTGACTGGCCGGGCGGAGCGGGATGGGATAAACAGCCTTCATGCCTGGTCCGGTCAAAACTGGAACGGCTGTGAGATCATCATCTGGATCCCGACGCCCTCTTCGGAAACGGCGGTATCGATGCGGGCGACGATGCCCTTGGCCCAGCACCGGATGCCCAGGCCGGTGCTCCACTTCATGTCCGAATGAAGCTCGTCTGCGTTCCACGC